>Ga0194121_10000213_pt1 | contig 102358 bp, 112 predicted proteins | sample TA2MahCa50mmetaG_FD_148609 | JGI IMG/M metagenome (GOLD analysis project Ga0194121, IMG submission 148609) | Freshwater microbial communities from Lake Tanganyika, Tanzania - TA2015020 Mahale Deep Cast 50m | ecosystem: Environmental > Aquatic > Freshwater > Lake | place: Tanzania: Lake... | reverse complement strand
CCTTGGGCAAGCTGCTCAAGGATACGCCGGACGTTCCGGTGGGAGTGGTCGAAGTGGACGAAACCGTGACCTTGCATGTCAAGGCCACGATTCGCCGGAATCAGGACGGGGAATACACCCCGACCGTTTCCATCCCCCTCAAGGCTACGCTGGCCTTGCTGCTCGCCAAGATGGGATTCCAGCGGGAACGTGCCGCCGAGTTGTTGGTTGACGCCATGACCGAAGCCCTCAACGAAGGGCTGCTAGGCGAGGAAACGGTACTCGCCCGCCTTGCCGACGTGGATGCGGCAATGGCAAGGGTTACGGCAATCACCGCCGCCTTGCCGAAGGAAACCCGCAAGGGTGCGGTAACGGTCAAGGGTTCGGTCGAAGTGATCGAACCGGAACCCGTCGCCGTGCTGGTCGATGCTGCCGAGTTGTTCTAAGCCGAAAGGCGAAGGGGCGGGAACCATCCCGCCCCTTTTTGTTTCTATTTTCTAAGTTAGCATGTACCAGAAAGGGACGGAGGAACAAATGGAAACATCAGAACAACGTGCGAAGCGGTTTGCCGAACAACGGGAAACCATTGCGAACGAATTGCTTGCGAAGTATCCCGAAGTGACGTTCAACCGCCACAAGTACGGCATCGACGTTATTTACTACGCCGTTTGGTGGAATGACGTTATTCACATCGAACCCCGCAAGCGGTCGATCAACACAACCGTTTTTTCGCTCGATGGGTATTATCTCACCCATGAAGCGGCACGCCAAGCAATCGCCAAGCACCTGCCCGCCGCTCGCCAGAAGTTCGAGCAATGCCTTGCAGCGTTGAATACGCTCAAGCAATCAATGGGCTTCGACGTATCCTATTCCGTCGAAGGGGATACGCATGGCGTCGAAGATCATCCCTACATCAATTTCGATATGGAAGGGTTTAGCTTCACCTACACCATAGACCAGTAAGTTAGCATGTACCAGAGAGGGACGGAAGCAACAAACCCTGCGGAGTACAAACATGGCACGGCCACAAGCGTATGACCCGGTTGACGGTTACAAGTTCCAGATTCTCACCCGCAACCCGGCCTATGGTCGTTCGTGGGAGCATTGCGACTATGCAACCGATGCAAGCGACCGCAATCACCTACTGACGAACTACCGCCTTGCCTACGGTGCGGGGTGGGAGTTCAAGACTATCCTACTCCCCGCAAAGTATTGGCCGAAAATTGCGGCATAATTTGGGAGTAAACCAAAACAAACCGTAATTACTGTGTAAGGGATACGAAACTCAAACCTGCGGAGAACCGAAAGATGAACCGAGTCGTTGCCGCCATCGCCCGCATGAAGGCCCAAATTGAGGAACGCATTGCGAAGGGCATCGTGACCGCCGCAAAGGTCGAGGAAACCCGCAAGGCGCTCGATATGGATTTCGTGGAGTATGCGAAACTCCAAGAACTCAAGAGCCTTGCCGTCGCTTCCGGCAAGCTGTCGCTCGATGAGGGCATGACGATCTACAACTATCTGGGCGAAGCTGGCCCGGACAAGTTCAACGGGCAACCCGTCGAAGTCAAGGCGGTCTTGACCCAAATGCTCAAGGAATTGCTGGTCGCTCGGCTCAAAGCGGCCTAATCGTTCAGTCCGGCTATCGTGCCGGGGCGGGAACCTTCCCGCCCCTTTTGTTTTCTTTTCTATGTTGGCATGTACCAAAGAAGGACGGAAGTAACAAACAAACAACTCACGGAGAATCGAACAATGGCAACCGAACTCGTTCAAGTGCGACTCACCAGCAAGTCAGGGGTTCACACTCCCGGCATGGTGGCTTGGGCCATCAACGGCTTCAAGTTCCCGAAAGACCGCAAGGCCATGCTGCGGGTATTCGTGGACGGCTTCAACCTCACGAAGCAAGCGGCCACCGACCTACTGAGCGAGAAAATCCCCCATATGGTCGAAGGGGATGCCGTCGTCTTCACATACGAAGCGGGGAAATATCTCAACCCGTAAAGGCGAAGGGGCGGGAACCATCCTGCCCCTTTTGTTTTCTTTTTTCTATGTTGGCATGTACCAGAAAGGGACGGTTACGAAACACTACTCTTTGCGAAAGGTCTGCGATGTATCTGACATGCGTTCCCGCTTACGGTCGTGATTACAAATCTTGCAAAGAAGTCAAAGCTGATTGGGATGCCAATAAGGACTTCCAAATCAGCGACCCATGGTTTGCAGAAGGCCGTGCAGGTCGGTACATCAACAAAGCAGATGCCCAACCGGGCATGACACTGAACATCCGGTTCAAGCGTCTCGCCAACATCTGTGTCATCAAGGTGAAGTGATGCGACGGCGAGTAAGGCAGCAAGGGGCGGGAACCATCCCGCCCCTTTTGTTTTCTTTTCTATGTTAGCATGTACCAGAAAGGGACGGTAACACTACTCCACTCTCTGAAAGGAAAAACGATGACCGAGTTCCAAAAATTGCTCATTGAGAACGAGCGGCTTCTCGCAGCAGCCATCGCATTGGCCGACGACAGCGACTACGACGACAGCGACAGCGACGACGACAGCGACAGCGACGACTACGACGACGAGCCAGACCAGTTCCGTGACGACGTAGACGCCGACGCCGACGTACTTGCCGGTGCTGGGTACGGCACGGATGAGGACTACGGCTACTACGGCACGGATGAGGACTACGGCGAGTAAGGCAGCAAGGGGCGGGAACCTTCCCGCCCCTTTTGTTTTCTTTTTTCTATGTTGGCATGTACCAGAAATGGGTGTGAGGGGAACACAACACTACACTGCGAGGCCGATCATGACCACGACCATTCAGACCGTCGAAGAATTCCAGCAAGTTTGGAGCTGCTTTCACAAAGACGCCTACGGCTTCCGCCCCCGTGGGGCGATGCCCAACTGGACGGTGGCGCAGTGGGACGCCGAGTTCCAACGCCTTGCGGGCGTCTGCGAACGCAACCGCATCGAAGAAGAGGCATCGCAAGCGCAAGCCGCTGAAGAAGTCGAAGCCCTCTTCGACCGGCTCATCACCGGCGGCGCACCCGACCGAGTAACGGCCCTTCGCTGGTTGCACGATGCCCACGACACGGGCGGCAACAACGAACACCTGTGTTTCCAGCTTGGCCTGCCTTACGGCTACTTCGCCACAACGTAAGGCGAAGGGGCGGGAACCATCCCGCCCCTTTTTTTTCTTTGAGTGAGCAAATTGGTACATCCTAACTTAAACAAAAGGGGAACCTTTTGTTTTCTTTTCTATGTTGGCATGTACCAGAAATGGACGGTTACGCAACACCCCACACCCCTCTGCGAAAGGAAAAACAGATGAACGATTTGCTGCATGTGGCGATTGCGAAGCTCCTGAAAGACACGCCCGACCTGCCCGTTGGGCAGGTCACGGTCGATGAGACCGTGACACTGCATGTCAAGGCCACGATCAAGCGGAATCAGGACGGGGAATACACCCCGACCATTTCCATCCCCCTGAAGGCCACGATGGCCTTGCTACTGGCCAAGATGGGCTTTCAGCGTGAACGTGCCGCCGAGTTGCTCATCGAAGCGATGACCGAAGCATTGTCTGGCGAGCGGTTGGGCGAGGATGCGATTAGCGAACGCATGGCCGACGTTGATGCGGCAATGGCAAGGGTTACGGCAATCACTGACGCCTTGCCGAAGGCAGTGCGCAAGGGCGCAACGACCGTCAAAGGTTCGGTCGAAGTGGTCGAAGTGGTCGAACCGGAACTTGTCTAAGGCGAAGGGGCGGGAACCATCCCGCCCCTTTTTTTCTATGTCTTCTATGTTGGCATGTACCAATTTTTTGCTCAACTCTGGTACATCCTAACTTAAACAAAATTAACAATTAAAAAATTATTTTGGAAAAATTTGGCACGAAAGATGCAGGGGGGAGGGGTGGCCACGCAATTACGGGGCATTTTTATCTTTAATGTTTTTGGAAAAATTTTACAATAGGGAGGTTTGTTACAAAGATTTTCCGATCCAGATTTTGGAATTTTTCCATATGGGCAAAAAAAATCCCGCCGAGCCATTGTAAAAATAGCCGGGCGGGATTTTTGTGGGGGTCTGGTAGGGTTGACTATCTCGGTCTGGCGACCGACTTGATTGTGGGGATGTGTTCACCGATTTTGGTGAACTTGATTTGAACGTCATCCATAAAGGCGTTCCAAGCTCGAATGCAGACAATCTGCATGTCTTTGTTGGTAACTGCTTTTCGCTTATCGCCTCCGGTGGTATTACCGACGACATGGTTTTTCAACCACTGGTTGAGTTCGTACTTTGCCTCAGAGGGACCACCGACTCGATTGCCTCCGAAGAGAACGGGTTCCCAAAACTGCTGTGCCATTCTTGGACTTGCCCGGTACGTTTGAATCATAATCATCATGACGACGATTCGTTGCATGAACTTACTATCAACCTCTTTTTGGTGTCCCCAACAAACGTCTTTGACGAACTTCCGAACTGCTCGGTTTTCGTTCTCCATGAGCATGTTGATTCGCTCGGCGGTAGTGGAGCGACTTCCATACTGCATATTGCCGGACATTTCGCCAAGGCTGGCTGCGAAGAAAGCAGATGCCACCTTATTGAGAGACTTGTTCGACCAGCCCGGTTCGGAAAAAGATTCCAAAAAGGCCGAAGCAATTTCTTCGGGAGTTCTTTGGCTACCCGGTTGGTCGAAAGTCGCCCAGAGCGTGGCTAGAGCGGAAAAAGAAGGGCAAAACCACTCTTGGTAGGTAACATCAAGAGGGATTTTGGTTGCCATAACGGCGTGTAGTGTATGTTGAGCATTGACCAGCAGACGCTCAACTTTTTTGAGGTTCATGCCACCTTTCCCGTCATAGACTTCGATAAAGTAATCAAAGCCCAAGACTGCGTCTGCAATCGTATTCCCATGATGCAATCCATTTTGGATTGCCTTGCATTGGGTGCGGAGACGCTTTTCTTGAATCTTTCTTTGGTGGGAAAAGACGTTGTTGGCGAGGAACTTAGAAGCGTCCTCTGGCTTCAAAACGATGCGTTTGTCAATTTGCTTGACCGGCATTGACTCGATTGGAATTTCGTAACCCGAATCGTCATGGCAGAACTTAAAAGTTCCTTGCTGTCGTGGGCTAATCAAGCGAACTTCTTGATTGGCCGGGTTGGCCGGGTTTGCCAAATCATCAAGAATCCCTTGGACCTTAATCGCCGTCTTTGTCGTCTTTGTCATCTTCATTCTCCAAGCAGGTGGTAGTTTCAAAAATCGCACCGTGCGATTTTTGGACGTTTTGCTTGAAAAGGGTTCTGGCAGTAGTCCTATCTCAAGCTGTATCGGGTTTTGCAAAGCTGCCACATGAAAAACCCCCCGACATCAGGCTCCGACATCAGGCTCCGACATCAGGCTCCGACATCAGGCTCCGACATCAGGCTCCGACATCAGGCTCCGACATCAGGCTCCGACATCAGGATTGTATGGATTGTACGACAGAATTCTCGGTTTGTAAAGGTATCTTAGTCATTTTTAGACCGAAATCTGCTGCGATAACTTCCGATCAGACGACTCCAATACTGGTCAATGGTCGCATTTGCAAGAGCATCAACAAGCACTACAACAGGCACAAGACCAAGCGTGAAAGCAGGAAACGCTACTTCCGGTTGGAAAACTACTTCCACCACGTCAGCAAGTTCATCGTGCAGCACTGCCTGAAACACGGCATTGGCACGATCATCATTGGCAAGAACGATGGTTGGAAGCAAGGTATGAAGAAGCTGGACAAGAGGACAAGGACGGACTTCCAGAATGTTCCGTTCTGGCGGCTCTTGGAGAAAGTCAAGTACAAGGCAGCACTGGCTGGACTTGATGTGGTTTTCACGGAGGAGGCGTACACCAGCAAGGCCAGTTTCTTTGACCGTGATTCATTGCCTGAGTATGTTGCTGGTGTGAAGCATGAGTTCAGTGGCACTCGCATGGGTCGTGGGCGTTATCGTTCCAGTGATGGGCGGGTCATCAATGACTGCAATGGGTCAGCGAACATTGGGAGAAAAGTAATCAGGAACGAGGACATAGTTCTCCGACTTGATAAGAGCCTTGCCGCAAGGCCAGTACGGGTCAATCCGCTACGAGTTTTCAGCGTATAACGGCTGGACTTGGGTTGATTTCGTCAAACCCAGATTTCCGTAGATTTCTGGGAACGGTTCGACTCCCCTCGGCTCCACTATGTTGTATTATAATCTTGTTTCTGAACACGAATTTAAGCATCCTGTATTTTATTTCGTGTTGAACATCTTGCTCACAATAGGCGTGATTCTATTTGTGTGGGCAATAAAATAAGCCCTGATTTTTCAGGGCTTATTTTTCGATTATTCTTCAAGGACGTTATCAATTATGGATGACAGGATATGAAGATCATGGACCTTACCATCGCCCAACAGAAGTTGGAATGCGTCATTTCCATGAATATATTCTAAAATGCATGGATGAGCCGATTGAGGGTATAATGGTGCCATGCTTTGGGAAACGCTGCAAGTTGGCGATCCGGCACTTTTGGTGACTCTACCATCAGAGTTTCATACGCAAAGATACCCCATGAATTAACCGTGTAAGCCCTCATTACAAGTTCTGGAAGAACATTTTGGAGGCATTAGGGCACGTTTCGAGTAGTTCGATGAACCTTTTGGCACCTTGATAGTCCTGCCCGAACCAATTATACACTTTTTCGGCCTTGTCGTAGAAGTTCGCTTTATGATGATTGATTTCTAAATTAACCCAATTTTCAAACTTCCATTCGCACTCTTTTCCGTCATTGCAATGTGTGTCATGCAGGACGATTGCAAGGTGTCGAATTTCATGAATTTTTTTATTTTCGTGTTCTTGTTGTGTCATTTCTAAAATTCCTTCACATTATCATTATTATCCTTCAAATATTTTCCAGTAGTTTCGGGACTAAATCGTAATGGCCCGTAAAAAGCTCATTCACTCAAAAATTGATGTATTAAGGTGAAGTCCACATGATTTATCAGAGTTACCAATAGGTTTTTTCTAAACATTCAATTAGTTCTTCTGTGACGCCTTTATATTCTCTTTGTTCAGGTGTCATGTTTTTACAGGCTTGATAAAGACTTGGATAATCAATTTCACCCGGAAAAATTAGATTCTGTCTTAGAACAAACAATCCTGCTTGAATTTTTGGGAATGCTATTGTCATTTGTTCTTCGACTTTGACATAAACTGCATTTGTTAAAGGATTAAATGCTTTTTTGGGCACACTTGGGTGAAAATTAACTCGATTCTCGAAGATTACGCTCCACACATATCTCAGGAATGGTCCCGAATTTATCATTGTTTCTGCTAATTTGAAATGATTGTTTCTCATTCCCGGTATAGGAGCATGAATTTCCTCAAGTGGTTTTCCAATCTTGTCTTCTGGCCACCAGCCTGATGGGAAGCAAATATGTCCTGCTGCCATCCAGTCTTTATTGTCTCGAATGCGATGAATAATTACGTCTTCGGCCAGATTAAAAGCTAAATCCTGAAAAGATTTATTTTCTTGATTTGTTTCTTTAGAAATATATTCACAAATGGGAGCATATATTTCCTCATTTATATCATGCTCAAAAAATACTTTTTGTGTTTTTGTGGCTTTTTGCCTAGCTCGCATTAAATGTTTATTTTCTACAAAAGGTGATCCTTCCAATTTTTGGAGAGCAGGCAAGACAGAATATCCTTGGCGGTAAACATGCATGACTACCCTAATATCTGAATTATGTCATTCAAAGGAACTGTTAAAGCGATTTGTGCAGCTTGTTCCAAATCAATGGGAACTCTCTGATCTAAACTGTCATGCCATGCTCGATGAGAAGCATATGCTGCATATCTGTGAAAGTCTTTCTTTTCGATTCCGCCTACAAGAGCATGGGCACAACTACAATTGTCCTCAAACACAATATTATCCAACATTTTGTTGGCTGATTCCAGAGTCTCGTCTTCTTTTTTTAGAAATTTCAACGCCCAATCATTAAATGTCTTATGTCGAGCCACAGCTAGAGCGTTGATGAATCCGAAGATCATGGATTGTTCTTCGGTGGGGAAAGTGGCTTCGATTTTTTCTAAGGTTGTGAATTTTCCGTAGCTATTGCGAATTCCCCACTCTCGGCTTATGTCTTCTCCTTTGCCTTTCCAAAGTATAGGATTGTTTATATCTATTTCGTATGTGGGATACATAAATAAAGCTGTTAATGGATTGGGATAAACAAAGAAATGATAATTGTCATTGCTTTCGGTGTGAGTGACATTTACATCCCATTGTTCACCACGCCAAGTTTTGTTATCTGAATCCGTTATTAAATACATAAGGAATTACCTTGAAAGAATATTTGTTATCTGCCGTATTGATTGCAATCTTTGTAGGTTTATTTTCCTTCCAAAGTTTGAATCGCACGCCTGCCCCGTCAACTCACAGGCTCGATAATTTTGAGAAGTATATCATCGCTCAGCCTGATGGTATCACTTGCGGCCCAACGAGTGCCACCATGTTATTGCGCTATTATAGTAAAGACGTGACGCTTGATGAAGTTAAAAAAGAATCCCTCACCGAATGGATTAAATTCCCAGACGGCACAAATTTTGGCATGACCGCCCCGGACGCCCTGAGAGTTGCTTTGCACAAATTCGGCGTCAAAAGCCGTGTTCGCCGTGGCCATGTTGGTCAACTCAAGCAGTTCATTTCCGAAGGCAAGCCAGTCATTGTGCTAGTCCGATCCAGCAAGACGACATGGCATTATTGCGTGGCTTACGGATATGACGAAACAACTATCCGACTTGCTGATCCCGGCTCAGGAATTATTCGATGTATGCCTATTTCCACGTTTATCAATTGCTGGAAATTTACTCATGATATGCATGGGGACATATGTAGTTTGGAATGTCCCGCCTGCGGTGGATCAGGGAAATATGTAAATATTCTTCAATGTGATGTGTGTTCTGGCAAAGGAACTATCGATCCTTTGGTTTTGGCTTTGAGAGCAGTAGATATACATAGTTATATGATGATTGTACCCGACAAGGAAAATGACTAATGAAATTTAGCAAATACATTGAAGGTCGGGACCAGCAGCTTCAACAAGTACAACGAGTGTTGAATGTTTTGATGTATCAACATGGTTTGGACCCAAAAACTGTGGCGGCAACTCCTTCTGAGGAATTGGTCAATATGTTAGGTGCGGAGATACCGGCAGATTGGGATGCTCATCGTTTTGTGGCAGCGGTTAGAAGTTACGCTAGAGAAGGTGCAATATAATTAAATTAAGTGTTATTTTGACTTCAATCAGAGTCTTCGTTGTCATGCTGCTTATTTTGCTCATCTCAATGGGCATAGTGTATCAACTTAAAAAGGTTGATTTCCCGACCGTAATCGTAGATCGGTTTACGCAACCCATTGTGGTTGATCCAGAGCCAGTTAATCCAGAGCCACCCAAACGAGTTGAGCCGGTTTTCATCAATTGGCCCAAGGTGCGTAGTGTGGATAGTTCATTAGGCAAGGTATTGGGTGATATAGAATCTCACATGCCAGCGGGTCATATTTATAAAGATAATGACAAGATTACATGGGGCCATGAGACGACTCACGGTATTAACTCAAATATTCGTAATCGCAATCAGAAATGGATTGTGAAGCATAAGCTCAGATTTTTCTTTTTCAGGGGCGAGCCATATTTGGTGAAGGTGGCTGAGCGGGTGAATGGGTTTTATTGTTTAGAGGATCGGGCGGTGGTGATTGTAGAACCCCCTACGACAATTCGTGCGGCAGCGGCTAAGGTTCCCCAAAGTTTAAGAGGTGAGGTGTATAACCTTTATATGGTACAACAGGCTGGGAGTTGGAATGATACGCCGTTGTATATTTTTGATGAATGGGTAGCTTATACGAATGGGTCAGAGGTCCGCAAGGATTTAAGAATTCAGAGCAGGGCTGAAACCGTCACCTATATGATGGAATTTAATGTTTATGCGATGAGTTTGGCGATGGTTGTGAAAGAGAAGGGTGGATACGACGACACGCAATTAAAGGCGTTTTTGATGTGGAATATCGAAAGATCGGTAAGAATCTATAATAACGAATCAGAGGCAACTGCTTACTTAAACAAATTGCGTACCAACAGTGACGCAGAGAAATTAAGAGGTTTTGCCAGAAGTTATTTCGGGGTCGAGTGGTGTAAGGAAGTGTTAGGTTTTTAGTTTACCTGTTCTCAAATCCTCATTGACCATTCATCATGGCAGGTTATCTAGTGGGGACATTTTGATTGGCATAAAACATGGGCCTCCATGCCCGAAGAGCATCCATGCACTATTATGTATCTGACCAATCTCAGCCGGGATATTTTGTAGTTGATTTGGGGAAGGTGGCTCATAAATCGCCATTTGGAGAGAATTCCTTATTACTTATGTCCCAATCTTTTTCCAAGTGCAACTGCAATAGTTTTTCTATTTTTCTTATTTGCCTTTTCAAATCAAAGAATAAATCAAAATTTGTTACTTTGCCATTATTTATTACGACTTTTATATTTATATCAACTGTGACATAATTCCGGTTAGCTTTAACAATTATATTTGTGTAAGAATCTTCAATTCCACCTTCAATTGATTCGACAAATTTTGAGTTGTAGATATAGACACTATTTTTTTCTTCGACATCCTCTTGCATAATCCAAGTAAAATCGCCTTTGAGTGTTTCTCGTTTTACTTTGAGTTTGCCGTTGCCCAAGTCTTGAAGAACTTCAATGCCTGCGGCGTCACGCATTTTCTTGGGATTATTATTGATAAAATCAATAGTTTTTTGATATGGTGCTTTTACAGTAAAAGAAGACTTTACATTTGCTTCGGCACCGAAAAGGATTGCTGGGATCAACAAAACGACCAGAAGTGCAGTAATAATTAGTTTCATTATTCCCCTAAAATATATGACTGCGTGTGGATTACACGCAGTCATATATAGCATTTTAGGGTATATTCTTTAACCAGAACACACTTCTACCCATTTTCGATCAACAAATTTCTGGGCCTTGCCGAAATTACCCTGTTTCATTGCCTTGCGCATTTTGCGTTTTTCCAAGAGCATTTGAACGCCAGCGATCACTTCGAGTGGAACGGGGGATGGAAAATGAATCAATTCTTTTGGTTCACTCGAAGTTCTGCCAATTAAGCAAATGGTTTTGCCGTGGCAGTCGGTGATTTTGACGGTGTTATCGCCAAAGCCGTTGAATTCATTGCTTCCGGTCGTAGATTCTTTCACTAGAAAACTCCTTAAAATGGTTAGGCCACAGAACCAGCGGTGAGTCCATCGTAGGGATGGCCACACTCATCGCTCAACAAATATTCAATCAAAGCCAGCAGATCATTACAAAGTTTTTCTGGCATTTGTTTGTAGGTATGGAAGGTGGTGTGGAAGCCTGAACTTCCCTTCCATTCCGAGAATGCGATTTTGGTGTTGGTTGGTTTGTGATTCAACACATAATACCAGACCATTTTGTAGCCTTCGTTGCCTTCACAATCAAGTTTGACCGGGCCGAAAGTACAAATTAGTCGATAGAGAAGCAAGGCCGAAGGGATTGCTTCGTAGAGGGCGGCATATTGTTGACGCCGCTCAGCAAAATTATTCATCATCTCTTCGATTGATTGTCTGGGATCGAGCGGATTGTCGTCATGGGCATGGAATTGGCACTTGAGGGTATCTTTTGTGATTTGCAATTCGTGGGCCACATTGCCGGATGAATTAGGAAAGTTTTGAGTCAAGTCTGGCTCAAATACACTTTCCATTTGTTTGCGGCGTTCGTAATTAGCTTGACGTTCCATGCCAAGTGTGCAATTAACAAGGTAATTTTTCATGCTTGCCTCTGGGGTGGAATGTTGCCTCTCCAATGTTTTTTATGCTTATCCGTAAGCATACCAAAAATTTGGTATATGAAGTCCGGTTTTAGTTCTTTGTTGCCTTTGTAGTGTTTCCAATTTTCTACCATGCGAGTAAACACATGAGTGGGCATCGTAGAAACCCACAATGATTCCTGATAGTGAATATCTTTCAGGATTTCAAAGAGTAGCTGACCGTTCACGAAACGATTGGCTAATTCCAAGCATTTGGATTGCGATTCGGGGACAGACAATGACAACATTGCTAGTCCATAGATGATATGGAAATCATCTTCGGGTAGTTCTTGTTGCATTTTCTTTATTTTTCTTTTTAGTGACTGCACCCTTGCTCGTGCCCGGTCGCCTCTTTTGCTCATTGTTACTCTCAGCATTGAACTCATCCCGAAATTCGGGTGGTGTTAGTTCGAGGGTCGATTCCAGCAAAAACTTCTTGGTGTCGGGGTTTTTAACGTGATCCCAACGACGTTGCATATATTTTGCAAATGTACTGATTTTATCTGGTGTGCCGGGCCACTTTCCTTCACAACCCTCATCGCTTACTTTGCCGTCAAAGCGAACAGCGATTGTGTCAAGAATCAGGGTATCAGCCCACCAAATAAAATCGCCCCCACCACCGTGTCTCATTTCAAATGAGCGACTGGTATTGAGCCAACAAACTCTGGTGCCCCAATCGCCGTCGTGATCTTTGGACGGATATTTCAGCATCCAAACGTGTGGTCCCCACGAATGTTCATCGCCTTTGTGATACTCAATTTTAAACCCACTTTTGAAGTGGGTTTTGTTGAGTTCATCAAGTAATTGACTGATATTTTCAACAGTCAATTTTTTTCGGGTTTTGACAAATCCGTGGTTGGCCATATTATTTTCTTTCTGGATACAGCAGTCGATGTTTGGCTTTACCCAAAAGTCTGTTTACATGCTTGAATTTGTCATCAACGACTAATTCTGTGGCACGGATAAGGCTCATATATGGCAATCTACCACAACGAGTGTAGTTTCGGGGTCTTCGTTGGCGATGAAACTTTGGAAGTAGGATTTGCTCCAATCTTCCCGGTCTTCGGTGGAGTCACTGGAAATGCCCCACCAGCCCATTTCGCCCTTTTCCTTCCAGCCTTCATCATCCAATACAGCGAAGGTGCCGAATTCAAAGTGCCAGCGATACTTTGAATAAAGATCGTTTTTATTCAGCGGTGCATATTCAAACACTGGCTCGGAGAATTTGCAACGAAGTTTCTTTTCGCCATTTTCCGTTGGCATGAATTCTTCGTATTCTTCCATCATGGGCGTGCCATCGGGATTATTCATAGGTTCTCGTGGTTTCACACACTTACAGACGCCCATTCTTAGAAGGCGGTCATGGAACCAGATAGAAAGATCACGCCAGCGGCGAGTCTCGTCGGTTTCTTCCTTGCCGGGCGTGCTATACTTTTCCAGTATTTCCTTGTGCGACAAGTCCTTGATCGTGAGCCAGTCGTTGTAATCCTTCCAGAATTCGTCAACGGACTTGAGAACATCGGCTTCCATTTTGGCGATATTCAAGTCTTTAACTTGACAATAATCTGCGGTTTCATCCTCATGGGGTTCGTTTTCATTGCTCCATGAGCGTTCGCCAAATCCGCCCGTATTCACACCTTCGGCGGTTTGCTTAACGGGGAGAAATCCAGACCAGCGGCCACCGATTTGATACCAGTCCCACTTGGCATTGGGATTTCTCTGGTAGCCGTATTTGCCCGTGGCGGGGTCTTTGCGATAGCTGTAATATTGCTTGGCGACGGCATCGAAGCTGCCGTAAAATTCGCCAAGCGTTTTCCCGACAGCATCGGGATGTTGTTCAGCGAGATAGTCATCGGCGTGGATGATTGATTTCAATGAATCTTCGACTTCTTGTGTGCAGTCGATGAACTTCATATATTGTTCATTGGCTTCTTCCTGAAAAGGGAGAAGCATTTCATGGATGGCGAGTTCGATTTCGCCGTCGTGATTTTCGAGACGATCCTTCTTGACTTTGACCATCACGGTAAAATGGGACATTATTTCCTCGGATTAGGGGGCATCGGGCCAAACATCACGTTTATGACGCAAGAGCATTTGAATCAATTCATCGACCCGTTCGGGCGATTTCAAACGCATAACCAATTCGTGGGGTAATCCTTTAAGTTTTAGGCCAAGCGAAACAGCTTGAGCGGGGCCGGTTCCATCGGGTGTTGGGCACCAACTCCCGACATGGTAGGATTCTATTTGCAATCCAAGTAATTGTTGAGGAACGGTTGTAGGTGGTGGCAATCTCTTTTTTTTACGATTTTGCCCATCAGAAATCTCGCTCATGAGGTCCAATTCCATTCTGATTTAAATAATCGAGAATAGCCTGTTCTCGAACGGAAAGCGGCCCCAAACTATTGGGGGATAAATTTTGTCTTGTCCAATGGTTTCAACAACGGTGATTTGGGCAATTCTTCCTCGAACCACGTCGTCCACAATTCTTTCGATGCCTGGGCCTCTTCCAACTTGCAGCAAGGCGGCGGGCCGAAATCCACGAATTTCAGCTTATTTTTTCGTGCCAAAGTGATCCAATCGCTTTCCGGGTTCAGGTGAACTGCACTTAGAATGATGAGATTACGGCGACCGGCTTGCCGTACCAAGGCGTTCGTATCGAGCAAAGTTTCGAGGTAAATTCCCCGCATCGGCAATCGTTTGTCGCCAGCAGCCAAGAGTGCGGCGAGTCTTATACGGTGATCGTTGTTGGCAATCCCTTTCTCGATCATTTTGGAGGACAACGAGGAAAACTGCTTATACTGTTGCTGCGTGTACAACATATCCTGCTGCCAAGTGATAAGCTGATCCCGGCTTGGCGAGCAATTTGTCGAGTACATCATTTGCAGACTGGGAGCGGTTGACCAACCGTTAGGGACGTTGTTTCACTGGGCGGTTGCAGGCGAGGAAAAACATAGGAATGGCAAAAAAGCGACAGAGACTTTGCAAAGCTGTCTTTTCATGACGAAATACCCTCTGGTGTTTTCTTGTTTCTTATTCCGTGTAGCTTTCATCCACGCCAAGATTGTACCACAAAAACTGCGGGTTGTAAAGCAAACAAGGCGGGTTGTAGCCCGCCTTGTTACGCCTTGATGTTTAGGAGTTACTATTTATTTCTTATCTTTTTCTTGGGATTTAACCGGTTCTTGGGATTTAACCGGTTCTTGGGATTTAACCGGCAGGGCTTTTGGAGGCACGGGTTCTTCGACCAACCACCGAGTATTGTTTGTCTTTTGGTAGCCGAATTGCTGGATGGCGTTGTGATAACCGTCAGCATAGCCTTTCGTATCAAGAGTAAGGATTGCGGCGTGCCACCCATCCATATAGGCACCGGGCGAGTGCGGCCCGCCCATTTTGATGATTGTGTCTCGGCATCCATCCTCATAAGTTGGTTTACGTCCGAGAGTAGTAACTTCTTCTTTGAGGATTCTGTTTTCAGCAACATAAATTACGTTGCTCAGTGCCAGCTTTTGATTGTCTTGGCTGGTGGTATAATAGCAATAGACAGAAAAGCAGGCCAAGACTACACAAATCAAAGCAATAATCCACGACATCTTCATTTTCATTTTCTTCTCCAGTTTGGTGTCCGCCCGTCCGTCAACGAAAGACGGATTTTTTAGGCATAAAGTAAACCTCTGCGAGCAATCTAAACAAAACGATAGAAGTCAGCAAGCCCGATTTCACAAAACTTTTGCAAAATCTATTTTGACGACTTGAACAATTTCGCCACTGGCTACGGCACGATTCTCTGTGCAGACAACGCCATTGATCTTCACACACTTACCGGCGAGTAAGGTGCGACAGGCCATTTTGCTGCAACTCCGAATTTTTTTGAATTACCTGCACAAGAGTTTCGGGGATTACGTCAGGAATTTTTTTTGTTGGACGATCTTCTCAAAAAATTCCTGAGCGAGTTGGGCGTCATCCCGATCTTGCAATTGTCGGACAATATCAAAAGCCAAAGCCTTTTTATTGTCCATTGGATGATTGAACAATCTAGTCGTATCGGAAAGTAATGGGAAAGAAAGATATTCATTGCGTATTTGCTCCAACAATTTGAGTAATGTTATAAACCAGATCGTAAATGATCTTGTCTCCATACATTGCGTCATGGGGCGATTTTTCGATCAGTTCTTTAATACGGGCCAGTTTTCGTTCCGGTGTAGATTCAAGTCCAATATAAGCGGAACGCCAGTGAGCCTCTGGTGGTAATACGGTAACTGGTTCTGTACTCCCAGATTTTTCCAGAAGATACGCAACTTCTTCCATGTGCGTAAATGCCTTTTGGAAGGCTTCGAGGCCCACACCCCAAAAACTCTGTGTGGTGCTGTGAACTTTCAGAAAATCTGCCCCAACAAACCCGTAGCATCCAGAAGTTATATGGATGTTGGTGAAAATCGAATTTTTCGGATCGCCGTTGTGGAAGAAATCGACTTCGAGCGTGACGGATTCCCCGTCATTATCTTGTGGATTCAAGACGATACTGACCGTCTTGACGTATTTCTTTTCCTTGATTTCGGGTTTTCTTCTTTCCGTGAAATTGGGGGATGGCATCGCAAACTCCTTGAATGGAAAAAGTTTGTGGGATTCTACTACACAAAAACGAACTTGTATAGTCCTAAATAATGACATGATGTTTAACGGCTTCAAAGATTTTATGTTCAACGAGACTTCTCCTGTGGAGTACGAGAAGGTCGTAGATGAATTGCATCGACTTGAGCAAGGCCATTATTTGATGGCTGGGCAGTCCGACGATCAACTCGCTTGGGGTTACATGAATGGCGAGGGAATGCATCGGGACAAGTTTATGGGAACGATGAAAGAGATGTCGGTTGAAAAAATGCTTGAGATAATGAAGCGAGCCGGGAATTTTGCAATTGTATTGGCTTTTATTCCCAAGAGATGGTTTAAGCAATTGCCAAAGAACAACATTCTAGGATTTGTAGATCAAATGATTGGTTTTGAATTACCAACCAATTACATTTGGGGAGTTGTCAGCAAAATAAATCATGAGGGGACCAGATCAGAAAAGATGCAATTCTACAGGAATCAGCATTATCATGCCAATGACGATATATTTACTCCGTGGGCAGACAAGTGGTTAAAGAAGAAACCACAGGAAGCAAGACCTTTAGAAAAAGCACCTAGATTTGCCGCCCCGAATTTTGCGAGATAACCAATTCTTTTGAACTAACATAGGATATGCTGCAATTGGGGATACTCGCAACGTGTGTGCCGACCATTTGTGCAACAACATTTATAATCACATCACTATGAGTTATCAGTATTGATTTTCCGGGCAGAGTTTCGATCAGGGTGGTCATTCTTTCGCAAAAGCGTTCTGGTTTTTCTTGTATATTTTGCTTTCGCAACTCTTCTTTGGCGCAAAATTTAAGCCCCGTTTTTTCCTCGATGATTTCTGCTGTCTGCTTGCATCGTAAAAAGGGGCTTGAAAATAACTCGAATTCGGAAATATTTTTGTTAGAGATTGTTTCGGCCAGAACGTGACTTTGAAGAATTCCGAATTTTGTGAGTTTAGATTGTCGTTCTTGGCCGGTGGCTTCTCCGTGGCGAATGAGATAAACTTGTTTTAGATAGACTTTGATATTATCGCTAAAGAATTTCCCCGTCTTGGTATCAATAAATCCGCTCTCGATTTGACCGTCTTGCTCTTGAGAAGAAAGTTTCGAGAAGGCATCGCCGTGGTTGAGTCCGACAACAGCCTTGTTGTTAACAAAGAGAGCGGCTACATATTTCCTCATTATCTCACTCCTTGATCTATATATCAATTGAAACATTGATTTAGCCAAAATCAAGGGATGGAATGAAATTTTCAGAATACAAAATCACCGACAAAAATGCTGCATACGCTTATGGCGAGCATTATTATGACAAACTCATAGAGAAATGGCAGGGTCGTAGTTTTAATTTTTTGGAAATGGGAGTTCAATTTGGTCCTAGCATTTTAGCATTTGCGCAGACTTTGCCAAATGCCAAAATTCATGGGATAGACGTAGACTTGAGTAGAAACAGATACCAAGAACAACAAGAGGCGACTGGAAGAGTGACTTTACATGAAATAGATTTGTATGCTCCTACAACCGCTGGAATTGTCAAAGAAAAATTGGGAATGATAAAATTTGACATAATCGTTGATGATGCCGATCATACCGTGCGTAGTCAAATACAAGCGTTTAAAGTTTTTTTCCCAAGATTAAACGTGGGCGGCACTTATATCATTGAAGATGTTATGGACATTAAAGAATTAGTCGAGGGATTAAAACCTTACGCTAGGGGAGCCACTATTGAAGTTGTTGATCTGCGAAATTTCCACAACAAATTAACTGACGACGTGCTAATTGTTGTGGACAAGTTTTCACGACCTATTCTCTTGTTGTAGTCTGGCTTGGCGACTCAGATAACTTCTGGCCAGTATCGACATATAATGAAATGCTCCACTTGGGAAGTTTTCGCTTAAAACCTTGAATGGATTTCCAAAAGAAATGTAGTCTGGCGGTGAGTACGCAAACATTTCTTTGCGAAAGATTGGCATAAACCCCTTGTCATAGTGAATGAAATACTTGGGATAATTGCTATACATATCCGACTCATAATCATACACGCCCTGAATTGGGACTTTGCCTACATATTCTTGCAATTTCAGGTTGAAAGCCAAACGGTGTGTTAATTCCCAAAACTTGCCAGTCTTTCTCATCTGGCGGAACACCAATTTTTCAGTTAGGTCGGCCAACTGATAGAAGAATATTTCTGGGAATTTGTTGAAATAAAGTATTTCTCCTGCGCTTGGCCAATTTTCTTCCAATTGTTTCTTGTCAAACAAATCGGTATTTTCCATCACCAAATCTGGTGTGAACATAGGATCAATTTGATAGGATACGATTGGATAATCTGGGGTAGGGGGAGGCGGGGCGAATAAAACAGCATCCAATGGAATTTTATAAAAGGGTTGTTTGAGCAACCCTTCTTCTAAAGCCCAATTTATTCCATAGAAAGAATTTAGTTTATCATATCCTCGATCCCTACCAATATTGCGATGAGCTATGGTTCGTTTGTGACCATAAATGTTCATCATAAATTCAATATTAAATTGCGAGTCAGATTCATTTAAACAAACAACAAGATTGTCCTGCAAATTATGTCTGCGGAAGCTCTCGATTAAAAGTTCCAATTGCCATTGATTGAATGGTGTTTGTTCTAAGTCAACAAAATAATCCATCTTTACCTCATATAAAACCGTTTCTATAAAATAGTAAAGTTGAATTACTTATATTTGAATTTACCACACCTATTTTCGCTGTTGGGGTCTTTTAAGAAAAATTGTTCGTAAACCCGGTACACTTCGCTGTATGCTACGCCCCAAGAAGCGTCATGTACTCTTTCCTCAAACTGACTCCAATCCATCGAGTCGTGTAAGTGGTTCCAAGCAATTGCGTGTGCCCACTCGTGCAATAGTGTCTCTATTGCCGAAGCCTCACTCAATTCTTTGCTTACTCTAATGAAGAATCTTTTTTTGTGCAGCCCGCAGTCACCATCCAGACGACTCGTAATTTTTGTCCTCCTGACAGTAACAGGATAAGCGGGAGGACATTTTTTCTTCAAAATTGCCACTAACTTCTGGTAAGAGTTGTACTTCATCTGGCCTCCAAAAAAACACCCACGGATGTTATCCGTATTTATGTTGGCAGGCCGTCCGAAAATTTCAAATTAAAATTCATCATAATGTACATTATTAGGCACATCATGAATAATAATCTTCTCTAAGTGCTTACCCATCAATGACTTCCAGAGTTTTGCCTTGGTCATAAAGGCACTTAAATGTTCTGGTCGGTCTTCAAAAATTTCTACTGATTTCAGGCCATCGTGGAAGAGTTCTTCTTCGATGATATTGACCTTAATATCGAAGGTATCTTGCCCCTTCTGTCCGGGCATACCCCGGTAATATTCTCGATGGAAGAGAATATTCTGTGTATCCAGAATTTCTCGGACCCGGCGACGGTTCTTGAAGGGACGACCAGTCATCAGGACAACAAAGGCATTTTCGTCCTTTATGTCTTGACGGTGACGGTCCACTACTTCTTGAATCCACATGGATTCGGGAATAGGGTCAGGAACCACGGGAGGCATAAGGGTTTCAACCCGGCCCCACCAGCCCTGATGGGGCCAACGATTACCAGTTGCCTCGTAGTAAAGCGTCGAACCATCTTTCCGGTCTGGAGAGCGGAAGAGGGTTCCGTCGAAGTCGTAGATCACTAAACGGTTGCTCCGCTTAGGGTTAGATTCTGGGTAAAGCATAACTGATTCTCGCCGTTTTCATTCAATACGGTCTTCAAAAGAAACAAGTTTTTGCATTATTTTCCCTTTAGTTTACTAAGAGAGTCTTTGAATCTTTTTGTGGACAGGAATTTTTTCAATCCTTCAAATTCCCCACCCTGTGGGGCACGTCCAAGAATCTTGACGAATTCTGGGTTCAATTTTTTGTCGCCCTGTCCACCAACATAAGAAGTAATATCGCTATCATCATGTCCCAAGAAGGCATCTACTTCTGGTCCGTATGTTTTTGCCATTTGCATAAATTCACGAATTTTGCTCTTGGTCAAACCACTTGGGGATTTCTTCATATCATAAAACATTTCTGGGTCGAAATTGTTTTTTGTGGCCCATTGATACATTTGAACAAGGTACGCAATATCATTTGCTTCTTGTTTAGACCAGCCATTATCAACAAGGATTCTTTTTATATCATCTGCCTTACCATCTTTCATAACCCAGGCAGAAGCCATCCAGCGGTCGCCACGCAGACCTTCCGGCATGTTTTTCTCATCGAAATCTCCACCCGGATAAACCTTGCCAAGAAGTCCCAAATTCTTGAACATTTTCAAGTATTTGCGAGGATCGCCGTCTGGATTTTCCAAACCACTTAGAAATTCTTTGTGGATATGATAAGCCGGTACATTTGCCAAGTCTTTATGTTTGTCAATAGAATTTTTGTGTTTGTCAGGAATCTTGTCTGGGTCGCCATACTTAGAAACCATTTTTGTATAACGAAGTGCTGTCGATGGGTCTTCGGACAAACGGTCATCAAATTTGTCGCCAACCGGAACAACTTCACCACCTTTTAAGTGATGGGCACCGCCGTGTGGGTCAATAAGTTCGCTATTATCGCCATCAGATGTTGTAAGGGGAATATACAAGGAATTGATGGTAAAGTCACGATTTTCTGCGTCTTCTTCTACTGAAGATGCGGGTTCACCTTTTTCTGGTGTGACTCGGCGGCTCTTTGAGCCTTTGGACATTGTGGCAAGCTCGAATTTTTCGCCATTAACTTCGACGGTTACTTCGAGTTCTTTGCCTTGCTTGTCCCAGCGAGAAGCGTAGAAAACCTTATTCTTTGTGCCGGGAGCGGGAAGTTTTGCATATCTTTCGTCACTGGAATGATCGCCTTCTCTCGGCTTTGTTTCTGTAAAGCCATTTTCTTCATTGCCCAAAATCATTCTTATTTCGCTGGGCGTAGCGTTAGTTACAAGATCGTAATTTCGAGGGGTCTTACCCTTCAAGTGGTCACGAACCGCACCGCCCACCAAGTAAAGAACTTTCTTCTTTAATTGGGGTTCGACTTCGCCCTTATTTTTTTCAATCGTAGTATAGCCCACGCCAATCTTGTCGCTGCCCTCAAATGCTTTGACGATCATTCTCAAGTTTGGATGAGTTGTTTTATTTACAGTAAAAGGGCAAAATTCTTTTGAGCCTTCTTTTTTCTGTAGTTTGATCCTAGAAGTCACATTGTTTCTGACTGGCTTTTCGCCTGCTTCTTCTCGAATATTATAATATGTGGAAAATAAGTTATTTTTCATATACGCCTTCCTTTTCACTATTATTTAGGCTTTAACCGATTTTTTATGGCAATGTCTGCCAACCAAATCTGAATAAAAGATAACCACCTATTAGCATAATGGTTAACTTAAAAATTAAGTCGAAGAGTCTTGCCCAACGGCCTTCTTGGTTGGAAGTTCTCATATTTATGGATTCAACCCTCAAGTCCAAGAGGTGAATTTTTTGTTTTATATCTTCTATATCTTCTTTAGAGCTAGAGTTTTCCATGATAGCAATTTTTTGTTTAATGTCATGAATATCAATTTTATTAGACGCAACAACGGAAGTAGCATCTTTAGATTCTAAAACAGTAACTCGATTGAGAATTTGTTGTTGATTCTCAATTGCCTTATCAAGTTGTTGTTCTAAGTCCCCTTGGCGTTCCACCAACATTTTAACCCGTTCATCAATACGAGATGTCAGGTCGAATACTGACTTAATGGATTCATTTACGCTGTTGTAGTGCTCTAATAAAACATCTGTTTCAGTTTTAGCCATGTTTCCTTACTTCTGTGGTGTTATTTTTAATGGTTAATGTATTTCACACAGTTATCATTTTCTGTGATTTCTAAGTCTATATATTACATTATGGGTAAAGAGAAAATAGAAGAGCAAGAAAAAACTTTAAATATGGAAGAAAACACAGAGCAAGTCGCTGAAATTATTCCATCTGATGATGAATTCAATGAGTTGCTCCCAAAGATGAATGTAGGACTTCTACCTCCGACAAGTGACGATGTTTCTAACTTGATTGGTGATCAAGAACTTTTAGACGGTTTTGATGAAGTAATCGGTTGGTTGCGTGAAGATCGTAGCCAAATCAATGAATTCATCGATAACATGGCGGATATGGTCATAAACGAAGGTGACGCAACATCGGCCAGCAAAGAAGCTCTCGTCAATTTTGTGAAAATGAAAAGTGACTTGGCAGACAAAGCAGCAAAAATACTTGACTTGAAAACCAGAATAAAACTGAAAGAAAGAGATACATTTCCAAAATATTTGGCAGCATCTCAAAATAATACCATAAATATTGGTGGTCAAAGTTCGACTCGAAGATCATTAATAGAGGCAGTCAATAAAGCTAAGAAAAAGGGGCAACAATGAAAGATTACGCAATCGAAGAATGGCTAGTTGAAGCCGATGGAATGATGCCAAGTGGTCAACCACCAATGGCTGGGCCGGGAATGCCCGAAGTTCCGGGTGGTGCCCCTGCTCCCACTCCTGTTGCTCCACCGGGCGGTGATCCAAACGTAGCCAATCAGCCTCCACAAGAAATGGGTGGCGAAGCAGAAGAAAAAGACCCAAATATGCCAGATATTTCTGGTGATCCGCAAGCTCCTGATATGCCCGAAGAAATGGACGAGCAGGATTTTGAAAGATGGAAAGACTCGTTCTTCAAAGAATCGGTTAAAGGGGATGTTCAAAAACTAATTGACATGATTGGTCAGGTACGAGACTTGGATTTGGATTCTTATCCTAGAAAGTTCGTAGAAGACAACCTTCAAATTCTGTTTTTGAGACAATACGCAAACATTGATAAGGCTTGTAAAGAAGTTCGCAAGCTAGTTCGGGACGAGCTTGATCAGAATAGCCCGGCTGTATCTTTGGTGAATCACGTCACCAGTGTAATGCAAAATATGCCAGAACTCAACAACATCTTTATCAAGCTGAAGGGCTTGTTGGGCATGAAGGGCGATTTGCACCGTAAATTCCTTGCGTCACTTATTGGCGGCGTGCAGGTAGGCAGTGGTGCCAACAACGAAGATGTTATCTATAACGAAAAAGATTTCTCCATCCGAATCTCCACTCGTTTTAATGACAAGTGGGGTCGCACCGAACTTGGCAAGTGGAGTCTCAAAGAGGATGACCCGGAAAGATATTTGACTGAACCAGAACAGAGAAGACTGGACGAAGGCTCCCCGGAAGAGAAAGAAGTGCTTCGCAGAAGAATTGTAATGGAAAGCGTTGCTGAAACTTTCCGCAAGAGAGCTTTTGTAATTAACGTCACTGACAAAGATGGAACAATTTACGCCTTGGGTTGGGACTTAACGACTTCTTTGCGTGCTGCGTATACCGATGGCAAGTTGGTTGTTCGCACTATGCAATCGGAAAATTCCGAAGCCATGATTGATGACGATGGGGCAATTATTCCCTTTGTTGATTTGAAAATTAAATTTGTGAAAGAAACCGGCGAAGTAGATGAAGATGGCAAGCCGCAGAAAGAGGAACACGATTTTTTGGAAAAAATCGACGGAATTCTATTCTTAACGGCCCAACAGAACATCTTGAAAGAAGCGGCAACGTCCTTCCAAGGAATTGTATGGAAGGAAACTCCTTATACTGGAAATCCGAGTGATCTTCGTATATTGCAGCGTTGCGTACCTAATGCCCCAGAAATTCTAACAAGGTCTTGCTAATGAAACAGTTTTTAGAATTTATTGACAGACGCCAGAGAGAAGCCATACGGCATCTAAAGCTGGTTGAGAAAATGCTAAAAAATAACGGGATGGAAGTTAAGTCCTTTCTGGAAGAGGAAGAACCGTACATCTTCGTGAAAGCCACAGAAGACCTAAGTTTTGAAGGCATAAGAATCTACGAGATTGGGAATACTTTGGCTTACCGAGTACAAAAAGAATCAGACACACATCCTTATGGCACAGCTTATTCGTTGAACCTAGAAGATATGTTTAGCGATTTTATGAGCGACAACATCAATGAAGATCAGGCTGCAAGAAAAGTCATGGAAAGCACTGCCAAGGAACTCAAGAAGTTCTTCAAGAAGACTGCTGAGGCCGAGCAAGAATTAGGTAATAGTTTGCAAATGCCTGGAAACAACTACATTCTTAGAACTGGTGGTTCTGACTATTCGAGTCTCGTACTAAACAAGATGTGAATATGAACGGGTCAAGACGTGGATGTAGTTGAAAAATATGGAGCGAAGCGAATAAATACTGTGTAATCTCAAGGAGGTTCATATGATTTGGTATGCAGTAGCTTTCGGTGCTGGTTTGCTTGTAGGATGGAATTTCCTATCTCAACCACAGTTTATCAAAGATTTCATGGATAAGATTCTCGGCAAGTAAGGAGGCTTCATGGAAAATGAAAATATGCCGGTTAGCGGCAATGACATTATTCGCATGATCGTCGCTTTCTTTATCCCACCGTTGGGAGTAGCTTTGCAAGTCGGTTTAGGGATGCACTTTTGGCTCAACATCTTGTTAACGTTCTTTGGTTATTTCCCCGGACTCATTCATGCATTCTATGTAATCCTTAAAGAAAGGGACTAATTATGCAGAAATTTGTAGAATGTCTAAACAAATTCAAGTACAAACTAGCCGGTTTAGGCACAATCGGCTTGATACTTTGGTTTGTAATCAAAATTATTGTCTGTGCCACTTGTGGAATTTGCATTCCGTAGCCGACACACTAATGCCTCAGCAACCAGAGAAGGCAGGGTCTTAACTGTTCTTTCTTTGCCATGACGCTCGTCATCCAGCCACAGTTTCATTGACATTATCCGTGGGTAAATCTCTTGTGCAGTGCGGACAAACTACCGGCCAGTAGCCCGTAATTCTTCCACTTACCCACTGTCCACAATATGGGCATGGAGTCTTACCACGATTCTCTGGCCAAATGCTGGGATCGTTGGGAGGAATCCAAAATCCCACGAGCCAACGATGGATTTCATTCACCTCGGCCCAGATACCACGGAATTTTCTTCCACAAGTGCAAGAAAAAACTCCGTAACGACTGTGAGTGCCGGTGCTTACCGAACTGTTGCAATCTGGACAATAGACCCACATGGCTTTTTCCTTTCGTAATCCCTTTTCGCATAGATTCGGAAGTCGTCAGGGCACTCCTATTCTACCCCACATTTTACCCCTTGTAAATCTAAATAACTCCATGAACGAGAATCTTTTCACGCCAGCACAATTTGGACAAACTCCTTACGGACCACGACTTCCGGCAAACCAGTACGGCCCGATTTACAGCCACATGACTCAAACAATCACAAAGGGCAGTCTAGTGAGTTTCAATTACACGTTTCACAAACCGGGACACGACCCCTATCCGTTGGTGTTGATAACCGACATTTGGCAGAATTATATTCGTGGAGTAAATTTACATTATCTGACATTCCCAGATATTAAAAGATTGTTGCAGCCAAACTGCAACAATCTCGGCTTTTCTTACTCTAACATTAAGGGAGATGAATATATAGTTTCAGCCTTCCGCCAATACAAAAGACGTGGCATAAGGCAAATTAGAAAACTAGATTGTGCCTTCCTGTTAAATATTCTCGCCTCGGTTCGATCCTTGAACCCGTCAGAAGTGGACGCAATTCGCCGTTCTGTTCGTGAACAAATCCAACGCTTAACTAATCCTGCTGCCGCTGCAACCCCAGAGCAACCAACTGGTGTTAATACCGGAAATTTGCAAGGATTAATCTGAATTGGTGTAAATAACAATAAGGTACTCTCTGTTATCAATGTGATATAAATCTAATAGGTGTAAATGGCTCAATTATACGATGATTTGGGAAGATTAGTAGAAGGACAAAAGACTACCAATCTTTCCTTGCAAGAAATCAAGGGTTTAATAGCTACCTCTGCTACAAAAGCTGTAGGTGATGCAAAGCCTTTTGCTAAAGGCGGCGATGCTGCGCCTAATGATAAGTTAGTCAAACTATTTGAAACATATACTAAAGACTTCCAAGACTCTGTGAAAGAACAAAAAGACTATTTAAAACAAATGGTCGATGTTCTCAAAGAAATAGCACAAAGTAAAAGCGAGGAAAAAGATAATAAAGATAATAAAGATAAGAAAGATAAAAAGCCAGATGGCAAAAAGGCCAAAGATAAAAAACCAGTCAAAGACAAAGATGCTCCCAAAGCATCTGTGTGGAGAGATTTAGGCAAGTTTGCCAGAGCAGGTTTGGAAAAAAATTCTATTTCAGTTCATGATACAGCCTGCGAAGGTGTATTACGACAAATTAATGATGTTCTGCAAAGAATAGAAACAGGACTTGTCAAAATTCCAAGTGGAGGCGGTGGCGGAGGCGGCGGTGGCGGAGGCGGTGGACCAACACCTGTTCCCGGTGGTGAACCAACACCTGTTCCCGCCGATGGTTCTACTGGTGAATCATTAAAACCTTGGTTGGAAAGAGAAAAGGCTGCAAGAAACCTCACCAGTATATTAGAAGATCAGATACTCGGAATAAGAGTATTCAGCAGCTTGACAGAAGGTATTCTGGACAAAGAAAGAGAGTTCGTACAAGAAGCTAGAAAAATCTCTTATGAAATAGCCGGTGCCACAAAAGACCAAGTGCAATTAATGCGGACTTTTGAGGATATAGACAAAACCGCAAAACTAACTGGCAAGTCAAGACAAGATTTTATTGTCAGATACACAAAGACTCTCCGAATGGGCATCAAGGATTTGAAGAAAGCCCATGCGATTACCGTTGCACAACTTAACACAGAAGAACAACTCGGCATTAAAGCTGGTGAGTTGGGCGATACCTTCGTAGATTGGACAAGACACCTAAAGTTCAATGAGGGTCAAATCGGTGATATGGGTCGAGGCATGAGAGATGTGGCCCGATTTACCGGCATGACGGGCGATGCACTCAAAGAAGTAGTCGAAAGCAGCAAACAATATATAGACAACCTAAAGAACGCCGGAACTGCAACTGCTGCACAAGTCAAGAACATCATTGAGCTATCTGCGAACTTCAAGAAAGTTGGTATTGATGGCGACAAGTTGATGGGTGCTATGACTAGCACCAACAAGTTGTTGGCGGCCAATACCAGCACATTCGCTTTGCTTGCAAAGGCAGCTAATCAGGCTGGCGTATATGGCAAGCTATTCAGCGGCACTTTGCTACAAAGCAAAGCGGCGATGAAGGGCATGAACAAAGAGTTCATGAGAACCATCAACCAATTTGGTGTTGCTGGCAATAGCGCCGAAGAAATTAGAGCTAATTGGGAAAAACTCTCCGATCAAGCAAAAGCCAGAATTAACATTCAATTGAAAGCAGCATTTGATGTAGAAGCTGGCGAGTTAATGGGTACTATTGAGGCATTTGAGCAATCGAGCCAAACTCTTGCCGACAAACTAGCGAATGTAAACAAGAAACTTCAACAAAATCTAACACTGGAAGAAAAAGCCGCAGTTCTTGAAGAACAAAGAAAGCTAAAACTAAGTGCTTCAATGGGCGCATTGACTGCTTTGGATGAAGCGGCAAAGAGTGCCAAGAATATGGGCGATGCACTTGCCAAATTCAGCACAAGAAGAGGCGAGTTTGAAAAAGACATGAACGCTTTGGGCGTAGCTTGGACAAGTGAAGCCGATGTAGCAAGAGGGGCTATCCAGAGTGCTATGGATAGTGTGAACAAGGGATTAAAGGCTGCTGGAAAACAAGAACTCAAGATTGATTCCAGCGAAATCGAAAGAGCATTGAAAGACCCTGCTGCTTTCCGTGAATTAACAGCGAAGATTACAAAAGCCGAACAAGAAGCGAGCACCGCTGCCAAGGCTCAACTTGATCCATTAAGCTCTGCTGCTCAAAGTTTGAGAGAGATGAATGATACTTTGAGAAACTTGGCCAACGCTGGATTTAGTGCGATATTCAATTCTAGCTTTGGACAATTGTTAATTATTGCTGGGGTGATCGCAGCAGGCATCATTGGTGTAGTAGGCTTAATTGGTACTTTGTACCATACTATGGCTGAAATAAGAACACTTATAACCGGCGAAACAAAACACGAACAAGAACAAGCCAATATCCTCCGAGGACTCTCGGAGATGGCAAGAACAAAAGGTTCTTTATATACCCACGACCACGTCGCTGAAAAACAAAGAGATAAAATTGGTACCGGATTGCTCAAGCAAATGGGCAATATCGCCAGCCTTTTGGCAACAATCAAAGATTGTATTTGTGCTTTGAAGAATTCTCCGAGCACTGCTGCTACAGCAGCCCCAGCCGCCGCAGCAAAACAAGGCGAGGCAAAGCCGAGCACTGCTGCTAAAGCAGCCCCAGCCGCCGCAGCAAAACAAGGCGAGGCAAAGCCGAGCACTGCTGCTAAAGCAGCCCCAGCCGCCGCAGCAAAACAAGGCGAGGCAAAGCCGACCGCTGTAGAAAAGAGCATTCGTCGTCATCAAGAAAAGCAGATAAAGATAGAAAAGCGGGAAAACAAACTAAAATCTGCAAATATCAAGCAAGAGAGCAAGAATGTTAAGGCTGAAAAAGCTCTCAAAAGTAAAGAATTAAAAAAACAAGCCTCGGCCCCTGTCGGGGATGTTGATCCTGGCGTTATAGACGAAATGGGCGGCAGCTTCATGGAAAATGCTGCCGCCATAGCAACCCTTGCTGTGGGCGTCCTTGCCTTGGGTGCCGCAATCATATTCTTAGGCAAGAAGATTCTTGACTTACTCGGCCTCGATGAGGCTACTGTAATGCAGACAGCAGCTACTGTGGCAGCGGTTGCAGCGGCTGGTGGAGCAATTGCATTTGGTGCAGTTCAACTTTACAAAGAATTGGATACGTCAGAATCTAAAGAATTTGCGTCTGGTGTAAAAGAAAATTACAAAGAAATGGCTAAGATGGCCATTGCCGTAGCTCTTATTGGACCGGCCTTGGTATTGTTGGGTGCTGCCATTATTTGGATGGTAAACAAAATAACCAATGCATTCGGATTAGACCTTTCGACAGTAGCAGAGACAGCAGTAATAGTGGGAGCAATCGCCGCCGCTGCTGGCTTAATAGCTTATGGTGTAAGTGAAGCTGTGGAGTGTTTGGAAAAGCTTAAAGAAAGCCCGTTGCTGAAAGGCGACTTGAATGACATGTTGTGGACCATTGGAAAAGGTGGATTGGCACTTCTGATATTAGCACCAGCCATTGTTTTGCTTGCCAGTGCAATTATCTGGATGAGTTCAAAGATTCTTGGAGCATTCGGCCTTGATGCGGGAACCGCCGCTATGGTCGCACTGGATGTTGCTGCAATCATTGGTGCAGCAGGAGTTATCGCACTAGGCGTTATTGGGGCCAGTATCCCGTTGTATTTCTTAGGAGCAATGATGTGGGACGGCGGCATGTCTACGCTGGCTATGGCTGGACTAATGGCTCTTGGTGCCGTGGCTCTTCTCATATTGACACCAGCAATACTACTTTTGGCTATGGCCATAATCAAAATGTCTTCCGCTTTGATGGCGGCAGCAGGCGTTGATTTGGCTATGGGCGCTGAAACTGCAATGAATACAGCAGGCGTAATAGTTGCTGCTGGCGTAATCGCCGGTGCCGTTCTAGTTTCTGGTTGGGCATTGTCACTTCTCGGAGCCGCCATGACAACCGGAGCATTCTGGTTGATGGCAGGATTAGCCGCTTTGGGTGCAATAGCTATTTTGGCAATTACTCCTGCAATAGTTGCGTTGGGTGTAGCCATATTGAAGATGGGTGAAGCCATAACAGTGGCAGCAGGACTTGACTTGAGTGTGGCTAAGAAGATAGCAGAAGACACAGCAGGCGTAATAGTTGCCGCTGGTGTAATTGCCGGTGCCGTTCTAGCTTCTGGTTGGGCATTGTCACTTCTCGGAACAGCCGTAATAACCGGAGCATTCTGGTCGATGGCTTTGATGGCCGCTATAGGTGCAGTGGCTATTTTGGCAATTACTCCTGCAATTATCAAACTAGCAATGGCAATTATCGACATTGCTCAAGGAGTAATGGGCAAGGGAATGGACCCAGCAGTAGCCGCTAAAGTAGCGGACGATGTTGCTGACATAATCAAATCAGCCGGTAGCATTGCTGCAAGTGTGATTGCTGCTGGTGCAGGTCTGGCTGCTCTTGGCTACATGCTGTACACCCCATTGTTCTGGGCTGGTTTAGGATTTATGGCTTTGGGTGCAATAGCACTGACACTCTTAACCCCTGTGATGATTGGTTTGGCAAGTGCTATCATCAACATGGCCAAGAAATCTATGACCGTCACCCCAGAAGAAGGCCAGAAGATAGCTGACGCCGTTGCATCTGTTATTGATTCCGCTGGAAGAATTACAGATAGCATCTTAGGCCAGATGGGTTCATTGGTGAAATTGGGATTACTCTCAATTTTGTCTTGGTTAATTATACCTTTGATGTGGGCTGGATTGGACGCTCTAAATAGTTTGTCTGAGCCAGTCATAGCCTATATCGGAACGGTAGTTGATATAGCCAAGAAAATTGGCGGCAAAATTAGCCCAGATCAAGCAATAGAAATGGCTAAGGGCGTTGCAGATATTCTTGGCGCTTGCGGACAAATTACAGAAGAAATATTTAAAGCCAAAGACAGATTGTTGAATATGCCAGTATATGGTGGTTTCTGGTCTTGGTTGGTAGGAAGTAAAGTTGCCGACAGAATGCGTGAAGGCGTAATCGCTCTTAGTGATTTGGCCGGACCAGTTGGAACTTATATCCAAACTGTAGTTCGCATTGCCAAACAAATGGCAAGCTCCTTGAACCCCAAGGAAGCCACAGAAATGGCTAAGGGAGTTGCTGCGATTCTTGGAGCATGTGGCGAAGTAACAGAAGAAATATTTAAAGCTAAAGACAAATTATTGAATATGCCAGTATATGGTGGATTCTGGGCTTGGTTAACAGGAAGCAAAGTTGCCGGCAGAATGCGTGAAGGTGTAATCGCTCTTAGTGATTTGGCTGGACCAGTTGGAACCTACATTCAAACTGTAGTGCGTATTGCCAGACAAATGGCAAGCTCCTTGAACCCCAAGGAAGCCACAGAAATGGCTAAGGGAGTTGCTGCGATTCTTGGAGCATGTGGCGAAGTAACAGAAGAAATATTTAAAGCTAAAGACAAATTATTGAATGTTCCAGTATATGGTGGATTCTGGGCTTGGTTAACAGGAAGCAAAGTTGCCGACAGAATGCGTGAAGGTGTAATCGCTCTTAGTGATTTGGCTGGACCAGTTGGAACCTACATTCAAACTGTAGTGCGTATTGCCAGACAAATGGCAGCTTCTTTAAGTCCAAAAGAAGCCACAGAAATGGCTAAGGGAGTTGCTGCGATTCTTGGAGCATGTGGCGAAGTAACAGAAGAAATATTTAAAGCTAAAGACAAATTATTGAATGTTCCAGTATATGGTGGATTCTGGGCTTGGTTAACAGGAAGCAAAGTTGCCGACAGAATGCGTGAAGGTGTAATCGCTCTTAGTGATTTGGCTGGACCAGTTGGAACCTACATTCAAACTGTAGTCCGTATTGCTAAACAAATGGGTGGCTCTCTAAATCCAAAACAAGCCACAGAAATGGCTAAGGGCGTTGCTGCGATTATCGGAGCATGTGGAGAAGTAACAGATGAGATAATGAAAGCCAGCGACAAGATAATGTCGATTAGTTACAGCAAGGGATTCTGGCTTGTGGCACTATCAACTGTCGGTGCAATGAATCGGGGCATAGATACATTGGATACCATGAAACAACCAATGACTAGATACATCGCAACCGTGGTTGGTATAGCCAAGGATTTGGGTGCCAAACTTGATCCGAAACAATCAATTGAAATGGCCAAGGGCGTTGCTGCGATTCTGGCGGCGTGTGGCGAAGTCACAGACGAGATCATGAAGGCCAGCGACAAGATAATATTGATTAGTTACAGCAAGGGATTCTGGTGGTTGGCATCATCAACTGTCGATGCAATGAATCGGGGCACAGATACATTGGATACCATGAAACAACCGATGACTAGATACGTCGGTACCGTGGTTAGTATAGCCAAGGATTTGGGTGCCAAACTTAATCCGAAACAAACTGTTTCGATGGCACGAGGCGTTGCTGCAATTCTTTCGGCGTGTGGCGAAGTCACAGACCAAATCATGAAGGCCAGCGACAAGATAATGTCGATTAGTTACAGCAAGGGATTCTGGATTGTGGCACTATCAACTGTCGATGCAATGAATCAGGGCACAGATACATTGGATACCATGAAACAACCGATGACTAGATACGTCGGTACAGTAGTAGATTTCGCCAAGAGTTTGCAGGCTCAGGTTGATCTAAAGGCTGCAAAGAATATGGTCAATTTGCTTTACATGATAAGCATGATAGTCTCGTTGACCGCAAAAGTATTGAACGATTTAGGAACTAAGATCACGCCTTTGACTCAGGGCAGTTTCTTCGCTTCTTCTCCAATAGAACAAATGGAAGAAGCCAGGAGGAAAATGGCTGTATTCTTCCCCAAGATGATTATGTTTATTTCAACTATTGTTAACCAAGTCAAAAACGCTTTTGGCAACATAAAAGAACTAAAGAATGCGGCGAAGTCACTCAAAATGATGGCCGTAATTTTGCAAGCGGCCTTGCCTGCTATTCAAATCATGGTTGAGAAAATAGCCCCACTAACTCAGGGCGGAGTATTTACAGCGTCTCCAATTGAAAAAATTAAGGAAGCAATTCCTCAATTCAATGGATTCTTTACATCTGTTGGCAATTTCGTTAAGAGCATCATTGATGGAATTCAGAATTTCAAGGATGCAAAAGAACTCAAGAATGCAGCCAAGACAATGCTTGGCATGGCGCTTATGTTGAGAGCCACGTCAATAGCTCTTTTATCGCTAACAGCAATTATGGGCTTAATGGATGGCGGATTCTTCACAGCATCTCCGGTAGAAAAGATCAGAAGTAATAAAGACGTATTTGCAACATGGTTCCAAGAAACAGTTAACTTTGTGAAGACTGGAATTTTGGCTCAAATTAGCGGTTTATCTGATGTTAAGTCTTTACAAAATGCCGCTTTGATTATGAAATCGCTGGCAATTGTGTTGTGCAGCACCAGAGTGGCAATACAAAGTCTTTCTTCTGTAATGGCTGTAATGGATGGTGGTTTCTTCACGGATTCGCCTGCCAAGAAAATAGAAAAGAATAAGGGTGAATTTACAACTTGGTTCGCTGCCACAGCCAAATTTGTCAATGACGGAATTGTTAATGCGGTAATCAAGGAATTTGGCGATCCAAAGCAAATTATAGCTGCTGCGATGATTATGCGAGCTATGGCCATAGTAGCCAGAAGCACAGTCCCCGTCATCAAGAACCTAGCAGATGCGATGGCTTTGATGGATGGTGGTTTCTTCTCGGATTCTCCGGTAGAAAAAATCATCAAAAACAAAGAGGATTTCAGAAAATACTTTGAACAAATTGGCAAATTCATGCACACGGGCATTGTCAATCCAGTAATTGCTGAATTCGGTGATCCAAACCAAATTGTGGCGGCTGCAAGAATTGTTTCTGCAATGGCAGTAATTGCTAAGGGCATTGTTCCAATGATTAAAAATCTAGCCGCTGTGATGGCCTTGATGGATGGCGGATTGTTATCTGATTCTCCAATAGATAAAATCATTGAAAATAGAAAAGAATTCGCAAAGTGGTTTAGACAAATTGCCAGATTCATGCTTTACGGCATAGTCGTTCCAATCCTAACCATTCTGCCGGACGCAAAAGAAATTCAAACGGCTGCGAGAATAATTTCCGCAATGGCTGTGATTGTGAAGGCTATTCCTAGAGTCATAAAAAGTTTGGCATACGAACTAATTCCACTTATGGATTCTGGTGATTCTTTGAGTGACACACCGGCAGATAAACTGGCTGGTAACACCGTGTTGTTCAGGAGATGGTTCACAGGAATTGCTAGATTTATGTTGAATGGAATTGTTGTTCCAATTCTTACACAATTGCCGGAACCTAAGACCATAATGCTGGCGGGCAGAATACTTTCTGCAATGTATGTCATTGTACGATCTTTACCCAGAATTATCGGCGGTTTGGCTAAGTTGTTGGTGCCGCTAAATCCAAATGATTGCATGGGGGATGCTCCAATCGCTGTGTTGGCAGCGGGTGTTGAGCAATTCAAGGCTTGGTTCAGAAGCATTACGAGCTTCCTAAGAGAAGGTATTATCATCCCGATCATCGAGTCATTGCCATCTAATGAAGAAATACAAAGTGCTGAAACTAATTTGGCAGCAACAATTGCAATTTTGAAGCAAGTTCCACCATTCTTGAGTGAATTGGCACCTGCTGTAAACGATGTACTTTGGACAATAATAGACAATCCTTTGTTGGAAATAAAGACTGCAATAATTTCCGACTACTTTAATGGTATTGCGGACAGCTTGATGAATGGAATAATCAATCCAATAAAACTCTTCCCATCGTTGGAAGAACTTACCGAAATTGTTGGACAACTTGACGGCATGACAGAAACTGTGAAGCAAGTTCCACCATTCTTGAGTGGCTTGGCACCTGCTGTAAACGATGTATTTTGGACAATAATAGACAATCCTTTTTTGGGAGTAAAGACTGCAATAATTTCCAACTACTTTAAGGGTATTGCGGACAGCTTGGTGAATGGAATAATCGATCCAATAAAACTCTTCCCATCGTCGGAAGAACTTACCGAAGTTGTTGGACAACTGGACGGTATGGCAGAAACTGTGAAGAAGGTGGCCCTGCTACTCAATAATGTTTCTACAGAGTTGGGGCCACTTGTAACCGGATGGTGGTGGAACTCAGTCATCTTTTTAGGAGTAAAGACTGCAATATTTTCCAGATACTTTAAGGGTATTGCGGCCAGCTTGGTGAATGGAATAATCAATCCAATAAAACAATTCTTCCCATCGTCGGAAGAACTTACCGAAGTTGTTGGACAACTGGACGGCATGGCAGAAACTGTGAAGAAGGTGGCCCTGCTACTCAATAATGTTTCTACAGAGTTGGGGCCACTTGTAACCGGATGGTGGTGGTTCTCCCCGATTGCGAAGATAGATACTGCAATAATTTCCGACTACTTTAAGGGTATTACGGACAGCTTGGTGAATGGAATAATCAATCCAATAAAACTCTTCCCATCGTCGGAAGAACTTACCGAAGTTGTTGGACAACTTTACGACATGACAGAAACTGTGGGGCAAGTTCCACCATTCTTGAGTGAATTGGCACCTGCTGTAAACGATGTATTTTGGACAATAATAGACAATCCTTTGTTGGAAGTAAAGACTGCAATAATTTCCGACTACTTTAAGGGTATTACGGACAGCTTGGTGAATGGAATAATCAATCCAATAAAACTCTTCCCATCGTCGGAAGAACTTACCGAAGTTGTTGGACAACTGGACGGCGTGGCAAAAACTGTGAAGCAAGTTCCACCATTCTTGAGTGGATTGGCACCTGCTGTAAACGATGTATTTTGGATAATAATAAGCAATCCTTTTTTGGGAGTAGATACTGCAATAATTTCCAGCTACTTTAAGGGTATTGCGGACAGCTTGGTGAATGGAATAATCAATCCAATAAAACTCTTCCCATCGTCGGAAGAACTTACCGAAGTTGTTAGACAACTGGACGGCATGACAGAAACTGTGAAAAAGGTGGCCCTGCTACTCAATAATGTTTCTACAGAGTTGGGGCCACTTGTAACCGGATGGTGGTGGAACTCAGTCATCTTTTTGGGAGTAAAGACTGCAATATTTTCCAGATACTTTAAGGGTATTGCGGCCAGCTTGGTGAATGGAATAATCAATCCAATAAAACAATTCTTCCCATCGTCGGAAGAACTTACCGAAGTTGTTGGACAACTGGACGGCATGGCAGAAACTGTGAAGAAGGTGGCCCTGCTACTCAATAATGTTTCTACAGAGTTGGGGCCACTTGTAACCGGATGGTGGTGGTTCTCCCCGATTGCGAAGATCGGAAGACAAACTGACAATTTCGCAGATTACTTCTCAGGAATAGCAAGCGCTTTGAACACTGGAATTTTAGAACCAATCAAGAAGCACCTTCCACCGTCTTCTGAAATTCAGGAAGCGGCTGCTAGAATCTCAGCCTTGGCCGAAGTAATGAGTGGCTTAAAGGATGCTCTGCAAATGTTGAGCGAAGTAATGCAAGACATTCGGGGCATGAGGATCGACGTTGAATTGTTGAAGACTTTGCCGTTGGCCGAACTTGCCGCTTTGGAAATGAACAACAAGATGACCGAAGCTGGGGGTGGAGCAGCCGCAGGTGGAAAGAGCGTAAATGCCGGTAGCCCAACTGAGCAAGTACAAGACGATAAGGTTGCTCGCAAAGAACAAGAAGCGGCAACATCTTTGTCTAAAGACATGGACCAGTTCATGATAACGGCCATTACTCCGGGCAATGGTTTGTATGTAACTGACTTAATGCTAATTGATACAATCAAAAAGTTATTCAAACAAGAAACCCCGACAGAAGTAGTTGCAAAAGTAGAACAACCGAAGACAGATATCTCTACAGACCCAACTGCGGCTGTAGCAGGAACGATTCCTGCAAACGTAGCGAATCCAACTGTAACTCCTAGAGTTGGCGTCTCTACAGACCCAACTGCGGCTGTAGCAGGAACGATTCCTGCAAACGTAGCGAATCCAACTGTAACTCCTAGAGTTGGCGGCGATCCATTGTCTGAGGCCAGAAGACAAGCATTGCAGCCTGCTATGACTAGGGACCAAATACAGCCTGCTATGACTAGGGACCAAATACAGCCTGCTATGTCTACTGTCCAGAGAGGACAACAAACATTGCAGCAAGCTCAATCGCAACCAAATAGAGGAGATAGAATCCGTCAGGCGCTACAAAGTCGTCCTACGACCAATGAGTATTTGGAACGTGGGGGCAGAAACGCTTCTCGCCGTGAAGCAGAAAGAAGTGCTGAAAGAGACTCAATTAGATCGGCAGAGCAGAGAATAGAACAAGAACATCAGAGGAGTAACCCTACAGTTCGGGCAGAACAACCAGCGACAGCTACCAACCCACAAGTTGCTGTACATCCGCCAACAGCAGATGTGCATCAGCAAGTAAGGCAGAATGCCGCATCGTCCGAACCAGCAGCGTCTCAAATTTCTTCGCCAGAATTGTCTGAATTGGCACAAGCGGCATCAACAGAAAACGATTTGCAAGAACAAATGGTTTCTTTGTTGGAGCAAATTCTCAAGATATTTAAGGGCGGCGAAAGTTCAAAAGCAGGAAGCAGCGAAGCGAATGTGGGTGATACTGCCGCTAACAAAGTTGGTCAAAAGCCAACCAATTATTACCGATGGGCTGCTGGAAAGCACTTCCAGTCTTCCGGCAAACAGATTTTGAATATCGGTTCTCAAATAGTATAAGAGGTTAAATGAAAGCTACATTACCAGATGGTTCGCTTAGAAACATTGAAGATTGTTACATTGATATACCAGAATTAAGTGACAAAATTGTTATGAGAATATTGCCAGATATTTCTGATTCAAAAAGTGCCAATTATGCTGATGAGTCAGCAATTGGCAGATCATTTCCAATTAAGAATTATGCATACTCCGAGAATAGAACAATTTCTTGGACAATTCACCTAATGGTTTGCAAAGAGGGCGATCAAGAAGACATATTGAGAAAAATAAAGTTGTTAGAAGCCTGTGTTTATCCTAGCAGTAAAGAACAGCCTTATGCACCGCCCCCTATTTGCAAAATAAAGTGTGGTCGATTATTGGCAGTAGATGAATTGTGTTGTGTACTGAAAAGTTACTCTATTAAATTCCCAACTGAAGTGGCTTGGGATGATATAGGATATGTTCCTTATAAATTAGACATAGATTTAAGTTTTGAGGTAGTATATGACAGTTCAAATCTACCTTATGCCGAAGAAATTCAATTTCTAGGAACAAGTATTTAAGGAGAAAATATGGCGAATTACATAGAAACAACAAAAATTCAGGCTAGAAAGTTTGTCAATGTATCAAGTCGTTATGCTCAATCTCCGGTAGTTTACTATACGGAGAAAAAGAAGCTAACGTACCCATTGTATAGAAAGCAAAAAATAGAACCGAGTAAAAAAGATAAGTTCACCATAATCACAAAAGGCTATGAATATAGACCAGATTTAGTTTCAAATGAATTTTATGGTGTGACAGACTTTTGGTGGAAAATAATGGAAGCCAATAACATTAAAGACATTTATGATTTTAAAAGTGGTCTTAGTATAAAAATACCCGGAGCTTTTTTCTAAAGAGGAATAATGGCTTGTGAAAATGAATGTATATCCACATATTCTTGTGGCCCACCAAATGAACCAATAGATGGTGCTGTTTTCGCCCCGTTTGTGGAGTTGAGCATACGGGGAGGCTCATTTTACACAGTAGGCAATGAATCTTCGCCAAACAACCCGCACAAAACTGTAATTAAATCGTTTCAATATGGGTTTGGTGTGGCCAGTTCAGGTGTTGGTGCGAAGATAGAATTAGTTTCTGAGGGTGGAAATGCGTACATTGAGTTTGCAAAAGCAGTAAACAAAACAATCAATCGTGCAACAGAAGATACAGATTTAACTTATTTTACATATGGATGGATTATCAAAAAGTGTGATGGCAGTATAGAAAAGAAATCTAGTCCGGCAATTCACATTATGATTAAAACAATGCAAACAAACTATGAAGTAGGCACTGTTAAAATCAGTCTTGAATGCGTTGACTTAATGAGTCGTCACTTTGAAAGAAAAATAGAAGCCAATTTTGGAGCAGACGACAACAAGATCCCTCTAAAAGATGCAATAGACTCTGTATTTGGAAAAAACGATCCAGTAATGGAGGTAAGATACGAACCAGCAGGAGAATTTGGTTGGAAAGCGACGGGTGACGAAGAAGGGCCAAGAGCAAAATGGACCGGCGATCAACAAAATGGTTTATCTGTAATTAGAAGGTGGCTCGGTAGCGCTGGCCTCACAATCAATGATAAAGGAACTATCATTCAATATGATCCAGAAGAATCAGACCTTGTAATTACAGAAGACCCAAAACCCGGAAGAAACGAAGATCCCCCTTGTTGTAAACGTTGGATAGGGACATATGTTGTAAACGGAGGAAATTGTAGTGAAGTTATAAGTTTTACGCCAACTGTAGATTGGATTTTGTTTAACAACAATGCTGGTGGTACTGCGATGGGTGGAGATTCGGCTATTGGAGACGAGAAGGCTGATCCAGACATTGACGTAGAAAATGCCGGTCCTCAAGATAATCAAACTATTCAGCATAATGATAGAGATTGGGGCAGTCCAAATAATTCGGCTAGAAGAAACCAAGAAACGACTGCTGCTCAAACTCGTGCAAATAAAGATTATGAAATTAAACCCGGATTAGAAGCTGAATTGAAAATTCTTGGCGACCCAAGCCGAGAATTTGCAAATCCAGTTCTTTTAGCTGGTGCCACTATTTCTATAGTCATGATAAATCCATACACCATAGAAGGATGTACTTGGATTTCGGAGCCAAAATGCAATGAAGTTTTAAGCAATAAAAAATGGCTAATATTGGGAATAGATCATCAAATTGAAGCTGGAAAATACAATACGACAATAAAAGTGAAATTAGATACACCAAATGCAGACATTGACCAAGGTTCTACATTGGGTGGTGACGGATGTGGTACATTGGCATTTGATAATGATTCAGGCGAAGTACTGGAATCAATATAAACAAGGTGAATAATGTTAAATGAAATGCAACAAGAAATTGATTTGTTAAAAAGACAAATTACCACTCTTCAAAACAGATTAGGTAATGTGAATTATGAAATGCGTGGAGTTATGCGTGCTGAATTAGCACAACATAGCACTGTTGTTTCACAAGCCGAAACGCAATTTGGTTTATACACAGCATTGTGTGTAGAAACCATAGACATTTGGAAGCAAAATAGAATTAGATATTATTCTCCTGTATTCCATAATCCTAAAAGTCCTATAAAGAAATTGCCTTGGGCTTTGCCTGTATCTTCAATGGGCGGGTTTGATGATTCTGGTCTAAATTGGGTGCCCCCAGCAGGATCAACAGTATGTCTTTTGTTTGAAAACGGTAACAGATCGAGTGCCTACTATGTTGGAACCACATGGCAAAGAAATAGAGGCCCAGCAGGAGAACACAATTGGGGTATCAACATCCCTGAATACTACCGAATCTGGGAGGGACACCGAAAAGGTTACATGGTTGGACCAGATGATGAATCTCAGGTATTTCCGCCGTGGAACACAGAAAGCTACAACGGTTTCGATTTAACATCAATTTTGGACTTTGCAGACAAACCCGAAGTTCAAAAAATCATCACATATCCAAACATTTACGGATTCAAAACACCAGAAAAACACATGATAAAAATGGTGGATGGTGATCCCAAATGTAACCGGAGATGGAAGCGTTTTGAAATTATGTCCGGTTGCGGCAACTGGATCATGATGAAAGACGATCATTTGCATTATGCCGGTCAGTGGTCACACCCAGAATGCGGTGTGCCAGACGATGATGTAAGTTGTGTAGAAGATGTAAGCGAAGCACCGGAACCAGATCGTGCAAAAGGTGGATTGAACTTTGGAGAAACCGGAGATGATGTAGGAGCGGGATCGAGTACAGAGGAAGTTATTGCTTTAATTGACGAGGAAGCAAAAACACGAGATATTGATCCCGATGAAGGAAAGAAGAAAGAAGATACAGAGTGCGAAGGAACAGTAAGCAATAGTAAAATTATTGGTGGTCATCCAAGAACTGGTCATCCTAAAACAAAATATTATAAACAGCAGAAGGGTGCAAATCCATATTTCAAGCATAAAAATGAATGTCGTCCTTACAAGGGTCCGGGCACACCACAGAACAATAAATGTGATTTGCCGCAATCTGGCATTCAATTTATGTCCATATCTGGCCATACATTTGTAATGGACGATTCAGTAGAAGAACCAAACGGGAACCCAGAGTGGGAACGCAGCATGCGGTCTTTCGACTTTGGTTGCAACAATCACTACGTTGGCAGATCGTATTGGAAGTCGGCAACTGGTCATACCATAGAAATGAGTGACGTAGAAAGTCCGCAAGGAAAGAAAGACACCATGCAATTGCGTGGCAAAGAGAATTATATTCGTTTGAAGACTGCGACTGGCAACTTTTTTGAGATGAATGATCATACCGAGAGTTTAGAAGGGTGTCCTGGGTGCCCACCAAATATTGCCGGTGAAAAACGTGGATTCACAATGCGTTCAACTAGCAATCACTCATTTGAAATGATTGATTGGACTAATGAACAATGTTCTCCATGCCGTCGAGAAATCGAGGGCGCACCGCCAGAAGATTTCCAGCCGGTATCGAAGGCCAAGAAGGCTTTTGTGAAGATTAGAACTGGTTATGGATTGGAAATATTGATGAAAGATGAGGCTTCTCAAGAAGAAACACAACGTCAACACATTCAAATTTTCTGTCCTCAATATGATAATAAAGAACGTGGGCCACACATTCACCGTTATCAAGAAGCCCCAAGTGGCCCCGGATTAGTATTTTTGCGAGTTGGTGGAAACTATGTGGCAATGACTTATGACAATCACATCACTGTGGTTGGAGACTTTGAAAAGAACCCATCTAATCTAATTGAATTGGTCAGTAAGGTTAATTTTGTTTACACCAAAGATGTTTACATAAATGTAAGCGATCAATTGCATTTGTTCTACAATCCCAATGTTATTTTGTTATTGGCGGGCGAAGAGTGTGGGGGTGGGAATGGCAATAATGGATGCGATTGCGGCGGATCTAATCCTTGTGTTGGGCCAATTTTGGTTTACGATACATGTAATAATGTGGTTAGATTGAGTAGCAAAGTAATTGGCAGCTATTCGCAGAACGATTCTTGTTGCACGCTGGTTCCGTTTATCATCGGCAAGAAGTGTCCGCACTGTGATTAATGGGGAACGAGAGTTCGTCAATCCCTAAAGGAAAAATATGGCACTTAAATATCCCGGTATACCCTATCCAATTACGAAGAATCCTAGAGGATTCTTCTTTATACAAGACGGAATAAATCAAGTGAAGGCAGACATGCTGATTCTCTTGTTAACCAATCCTGGCGAAAGAGTTATGTTGCCTACTTACGGCACTCCACTGAGAAAGTTAATGTTTGAGCCAAATGATCCAAAATTGATTATTGAAGCAAAAAACATGATCGCTCGCTCGCTTAAATTGTGGGAGCCAAGGGTGGCAATCACCCAAATTGATGTCAAAAATGGCTTAGATAAGTATTCTAGGCCGTTGGACGAAGACGGAACTGACTCGGATGCGGTTTTACTAATTAGAATATTGTTTGTGGATCGTGCAAAAATTGACCAAGTAAACGAATTGAAACTAGAAGTTCCAGTAGCCAGCTAATGGAGGAAAAATGAGTAGTAGTGGATGCCCTTTTGATATTCAGCCATACGCAAAATCTGAAATAATCAAAAAGCCAAATATATTCAATTTAAACTACACAAATCAAGACTTCTGGTCTATGAAGGCCAGATTGATTGAATTCACCAAACAAAAATACGAAAAAGAGTTTGGCGACTTCGTAGAATCTTCGTTGGCTATTATGTTGATTGAGAATTGGGCATTTGTGGCGGATACTCTGTCTTTTAAGATGGACCAAATAGCCAATGAAATCTTCATAGATACGGTCACAGAAATAGACAACGCCTTCCGTTTGTCTAAACTCATAGGATTCGCCCCGCAACCCCCAATTGCTGCAAAATCGTTGTGGACAGCCTCCCTAAACAACCCAATTTTGACTGACGTGGTAATTACCACTCCATTCATCATAGAGGCAAATGGTGGCAACGAAAGAATCTCAATGGAATTGTTTGCAGCCGATGCCGACAACAACCCTTTATTTGATGACAACATAATCATACCGGCAAATTCAATAGTAAATGCCAGTTTGATAGGACTAGAAGGAAGAACCAGAACACAAGAATTTGATGGAACAGGAGCGGCAGGGCAATCCTTTACGCTAAAATATCAGCCCGTCATATATGATTCTGTGAGAGTCGATGTGGATGGAGTAAGATGGGAACAAGTAGAATACTTTACAGATTCTCAACCCAGAAGAGAATACCGAATCGAGTATGATTCCAATTATTCTGCTTTCATTGTATTTGGCAACCACCGAGCAGGACTTATTCCATCTATTGGGTCGAAGATTAGAGTAACTTATAGAAGTGGCGGCGGTAGCCGTGGCAACTTGGTGAGCAATGCTGTTAATACAGAAACGATCATAACAGTGCCGGGACTTGATTATTCCGTCCCTGTTTTTTTCAGTAATTACACCAAAGCACAATTTGGATACGATGGCGATACCATTGAAGATATACGCAGAAAGCTACCAGCTTGGATTCGCACTCAAGATCGTGCGGTAACTGGCCTAGATTACAAAACTCTGACGGACCAATTTGGCACTGCTTATCAAGGACAGATTGGCAAGTCTGTTGCTGTATTAAGGAACTATGGCTGTGCTGCAAATATAGTAGACATTTACGTTTTGGCCAGAAAAGATCAAGATTCTCTGGAAGAAGCTGGGGATCAACTAAAGGTAGAGTTGGAGAGCTACTTAGAAGAAAGAAAGATGATGACAGATCATATCTGTATCAAAAATGGAACAATAATTTTAGTAGACATTCAAATTGATGTTGTAATTGACAGGTTCTACAGAAAGTTTGAAGAAGAAATAAGGATTAAGCTCGAAAGAAGACTTGCTGATTTGTTTGCTTTGCCAAATTGGGAATATGGACAGTCTCTCAAAGACAGCGAAATAGTAAAGGCTTTTTCTGACATAAAAGAAGTCAAAGAATACAACATCAACTTCGTGACCGACAACGAAGAAAACGGCGGAATCATAGTTACCACCAAATACTATGAAATAATCAGACCGGATGCAATGGAAATAAATTTCGTATACGAGTGACATATGAATAAAACAACATATCAAATAATTTTAGGAAGCATGTTGGGAGATGGTGGGATCACCAAAAACGATCCTGCTTGTAAAAACTATTGTTTCAAAGAATATGTTGTTTGGAAAACCAAAATGTTGTCTGAATTAGGGGCTAAATGTTATACACAAAAAAGACCAGAATTATTCACGGCAACTAGGCCAATTTATACTAGAATCAGAAAAGAAATGTATGGCATTCAAAATCACAAAAATAAAATTATGAAAAGTCACAAAAATATTGATTTATTTGGTTTGTTAATTTGGTATCTTGACGACGGTACTTGGCAACAGGGACAATTAAGCATTAAGTGCGAATCGTTTCCAAAAAATGATTTGAGCAATCTTATTTCATTGATAAACAAAAAATATCAATTATCTTTGGTTGTATATGATTATGAATATACAAGAATGATAGCATTTAGAAAAGCCAGTGCTAAAAAAGTTCTACCTAAATGGCATGATCTTTTTAAAAAACATGATATTCCCTCAACCATGAAATATAAATTAACGGGGGAAAAATGGCCGTATTAAATGCAACAGAAAATCCATCTGCAACAGATGATATAATATTTGATCTAACAACCTTGGATGCGAATGGTTGCTTAGTCGATCCATACAAAGTGGATCGGTTAGTCATTTATTATGTAGAAAGAGATTTTTCTAGCAACAACCTCAGCGAATACAGAGAAGATTTTTACATAACTGAAAAGATGAAGGCGGCTATGGAAGCAGAAGCTCTAGCCTGTGCCGATCCTTCACAAGAAAACATAGAAGCAGCCCAAAGAGCCAGATTGGACGCAGAGGCTTCCAAAACCAGTTCGCCATTCTACTTCAATGACGCAAAGCCCGCTCATATTGTCGGGAACAAAGAATTCCCAGCATGGCTGTCTTCGGATGAAGAAAATTCATTCCTAGAGCATGTCACAGAAGATGAAGATGCAAATCCGCTAGTTGGCAACTTCAAATATACTTGGCAACCAGTCGGGATGCGAGAAGGCGATTACTTCATTTGTTGGACTTGGACGCCACTTCCTGCCGGTGAATCCTATTCTCAACACTTTAAGTTTTACTTGAAGGGTGCCACGGAAGTTACCACAACTATTCCTACGCATCAAACTCCCCCAAAAAAATACGAAACGCTGTTAGAAAGATACACACCCGAAGTATTCAAAATGCTTTTGTGTGATGGTGATCGTACACCTGATGTAATTGATAAACTAAACAAATCGGTCGCAGATGGTTTTACCGTTTTAGAAAATCTTGCGAATCAAATAATTGATCTTTATGATGGCAATGTCCTAGATGAATCTCTTTTGCCATATCTTTCCAACACGCTCGGTTTAAAACTAAAGTCTTATGACCCAACACGTTGGAGAAAACAAATCAAACGTGCCGTTCCTTTGTATAAAAGAAAAGGAACGAGAGGCGGCATAGTTGAAGGATTAGATCAAGCTGGCATTAAACTCGTTGAATATACCCCTTTGTGGCAAGTGATTTCTGCCTATACTTGGCAAGAAATATTCAAATACGATGGAGAAACCAGTTGGACTTTGGCCAAGGTAGCTTTGCCCATAGATGTAGATAATTTCCAACTATCAATAAGAGCAGAAGGCGAGGAAGATTACACAGAGATTTCTTCAGACTATGTTTCCTTTTCTACCGTAGATGGCGTTACAACCATGACTTGGGAGGGCAGTTCTCTTTCGACAAACCCGGTGGATTTGATTGAAGGCGACATAATTAAAGTTTTGTATAAGTACAATGAAATCCCAAGTCCAGTAATACAAACAATAGAAGACTATGTGAGAGCATTGCCACTGGCAGATCAAAGTGATGAAGTGGATCAGGATTATCCTCTCAAAAACATGAACGTGCGATTGATTGCAGAAAACGATCCATTATTTGATGTAATCATACCACAAAAACATCCATATCATGACGATATTATCTTCGGCAAGGTAAGAACCGAATTTCCTTATTCAGAAAACATTTACAACATGGAAGAATACAACGGTAGTATTCGGAATTCCAAAGACCCATGTGATATTGATAAAGATTTCCTCGATCCATGCTTTGCGTGTCTTAGCAGCAAGTACAATGTGGATTTAGAAATAGAAGAATTGACTAATGATAGAATTTACGAGGCGATTCAGATACTAACTGAACATATGCCATTTCATGCTGTGTTGCAAAACTTAAACATCTACGGCGGCTTCCACGAATTCATGGAACAACCGGAAGAAGTAATCGAAGGTTTTGTAAGATATTCTGCCCAAGACGATGTAATCGCTGGGTCGGGCCAAATGTGGTTTAATCGAGCCATGAAAAGAGGCACTACAACCGCCGCTATTTTGAGAAATCAACTAGCAACGGCCAATCCGGTTGCAAGCGGGGCGGGCATTGCTTTCAACGACAAGATCGTAATTTTCTGCGGCGATATAAACTTTGAAAATCTTGGGATGGCAACAAATGGTAGTGCTGTACTAGAAATTCTCTCGTCATCTTTGGCTGGAAAATACAGAATAGACAACCCAAACAAAAACACAGCACAAGTATCTCAAGGCAGTATTTCTGGGGTCAACGACAGTAGTATTTCGGAGCCAATAACAGAAACCAACTCTTCATTTGAAAATCAAGTGTTGAGCGACAGAGCCTTTACTTTCAGAATATCTAACCAAGTAGAATTCGACACCCCGTTTGGAGCCGTGTTCGTCTATCAAGACAATATTCAGGAAGTCACAGATTCAAACCTAGACTACCAGATTCTGAACATTAAAACCCAATGGGATGTAGCCCAAGGCACTGCAAGCGCCCCGTGGCAAATGTCCATTCCAGCTTATTCTGGCACTCCTTATGACATTAAGGATATTTTGCCAAATGGAGCAATAGTGCTAGACGACTCCGCTCACACACTACCGCTCACCAATGCCACTGGTGTAATTTACACGTTATTGGATGAGATTGGCAATGTGAAGGGGTCTAGTACGACGGGCTTTTTAAGAATTACTTCACGTGGCAGAACCGTAGCTACAGGCACCGACATCCAAGATATGTTCAACTTACAAGAAGTTGAATATTATCAACTAATAAGCAATACTCAATACAAAGTAATCGGTTTAGTTCCCGACACAGACGACGAATTTTATATTTCGGGTTATACTGGTGGAGATGTAGGTCCGATCACCTTAACTGTTTGGCAGCGAGTTACCGAAAATCAAATCGGCTATTTGAGCCACAATGGTTTAAAACTAGATACTTCTCCAACAAACCACGAGACGGGATTGCCGGTTTCCAACGGGGGAAATTCGGTCGTACCTACTCCTTTAGAGAACAATACGTTTAAGCAAAACTATTTGATCGACATAGATGATAACATTTATTTTATGGCAGAAATTAACGGATCACTTATAACGCTTGAGGGACCAGATAAGTATTGGGAAACGTGGCAGGGTGGTGGAACCCTGGTAAGCTACGATATTTATCAATATGAAAAAACAGAAGATGTGACTATTCCTGGCCAACAATTTGACCTCCATGATTATACATTTAGAATAATAGACAGAAGAGGCGGCGAAATAATCACCAATACAACTACCACGTCAATGATGGCTTTATCCGTAGGAGCAGGCGACGATAATGTAATCAATTATGTGCAACAGGGCGAAGGAATTTCTTTTAACATAGAATATTTGAACGGCTCCACCGAACAAGGGGAAATATGAACACAGAAGAACCAGTAAAAGTAAGCGGCTATGTGACCGTCAATATTGAACACAAGGATGGCCGACAAGAAACGATAGAGTTTAAGAATACCATTCTCCGCAAGGGGCGTGAAGCACTGGCCAAAAGTCTTGCCAACGATTTGGGCGACACTTACCAATTTTACGTCAGCCGAATGCTGTTTGGCGACGGCGGCACAGCAGGAGGTTCTGTAAAATACGTTGATACCGCCAGAAATGGTTTGTTTGGCATTACTCGTGCGAGCAAATCAGTCATTGCTCAAGTTGATCCGAACATACCAAGCCAAGTCGTCTTTACGGCAGTGCTTGGTTTTTCTGACGCAAATGGCTATGCCATTAACGAGATGGCACTACAAATGTCGAACGACGACTTGTACAGCATGGCCACATTCTTAGATTTAAACAAAACAGACCAAATGCAAATAACTTGGAATTGGAGAATTTCATTTGTATGAAAAAAATCGAAGTTGTTTCTGAATATAGCGAAGAATTCAACAAAGACATTAACGTACTTGAAGTCGATGGAGAAATCTTTGATTGGGGACTGGACTCTGCTTCTTGGGCCGAAGCAAAAAAAGTTATTTCACACCACCCAGAATTGGCAGAGACTGTTACTACATCAATAGTTAATCATTTTTGTGAGTGTTTTGGTGAATTTGTAGGGCGAGACATAACTCTTGAAGAAGTAAGCGAAGCAATAAAAAGAGGCTATATCGAATGATAATATTTGAAGAAGACGATGATCGTTTTTGCATAGCTCCATCTACTGTGAATTTAGCGGGCAATGGGCTTTTCGCAAAGAAAGCCATAAAAAAGAATGAGTGGCTCGAAATTACGGGTGTTTTGGTGAACAGAGAATCTGTTGCAGATCAATGCACCTATTACGCCAATGCATACAAGTTCGCCGCTGATGTAAAAAGAAAAGGCGACAAGGTAGATATAGGCCAATTCCTGATCGTGCCTCTAGGGTATGCTGGAATCGTCAATCATACCGAGGATAAAAAGAAACAAAATGTAGAAATCCGCTACCTAGATGACAAATATACAAAAAAGAGCTTACATGCAGACAAAGCTGTATATTGGTTTTTGAAAGACGTAGCTGAGGGCGAAGAAGTGTTAGGACACTATGGAGAAGGCTGGGAGAAAGTCTTCAATTGGGTTCATGAAACTCACGATAATGCCAAAGCAGACATAAAAGATTGGGAGAAGTTCCTCCACTATAACCTTTACAATTTGGGAGATTTAATCAAATGAGTAATTACTGGCTAGACAGAAAAAAGCAAAAAGAACAAGCAGAGATGCTGCCGACTTTCACTATTTCGATCTGGGATTTTGAGAGTGCATTGGCCGAAGAAATCAAGAAGTCATGCGAGCCAATTTATGTTACTTCCAATTGCCCGGCAGAATTGTTTAAGGCTCTTGGAAACACAATTACTTCCGATCAAATCAAAATCGCCATTGATTTGAACCCCTGTCCATACGATGCGCCGGAAGCTCAATATAATGAAAAAGGTTGGGAATTAGATTTGTAATCAGTGGCCGTATATAAATCACTATTATGGCACTAATTTCATTCAAAGAGTGGCGGGGCAAAGACAGAAACGACCAAAATCACGGTAAATCCGGTTTTGTGGGAGGAAATCCCCGCTTTGGCAAGCAAAACAAGCAAACCTATTCTGGTGATTCCAGAAAGCGTCGTTCTGTTATGAAGCAACAAGACCGCAAAACTAATTTCGGTCAAAAAGAGGAGTAATGCCTGATCTATCCAAACTTCCAGTTCCAAAATACGATCCATTGCATCCATATCATTGGGAATATGACAATGTTCCCATTGAAGTGCTGGCATTACGGGATCAATTGATAAATGGGGAACTGGAAAATCATGCCGAAATATTGCGAGACGCAGCGGGGAACCAAGGCACCCTAGACAACCGGCTCAACCAATCTTTGGAACAAAATGGTTCTCTCAAGGCTTCCGCAATAGATGAAGCTGCCCACAATATTGCAGAGCATAGCGATGGCAGCAAGACAGTAGATGTATCGGAACTGGATTATTATAATGACACCTTAAACTATCCAAATGTAATAAATCCAGTTCCATTTGTACGAATGCTTGAGGCTGAGCGGGCAAAACTTGCTCTAATTGCCTCAGAAGCTACAAACATCAGGTTCGAGGTAGAAGCTCTTTCTAATACATTGATAATAGAAGAAGGTAAAATATACCTTGGAGCGTCCGAAGGCATTCAATGGGACGTAACGGCACCAGTTCCGCCCTCAAATGCAGTAACGATTAAGCCAGTTTTAACAATCCCAATTGAATTCGCACACAGACATTATTACGACCTAGAGCCTATTACAACCGACTATGTTAATTACAAGGTAACTTCGGTTAATACCCCCTATATCGAAGATAGTCTTCGAGTTTACATTAACGGCGTAAAGCTAACCACAGATGCTTATGTGTACGTTCCCGGCAATCTAATGACAGAAGAGTGGACATTGAACAGTTTTACGCCAGATCATACTGCCGGAACATTTGAACTCAACACGACAATTACTCCTGATGATATAATTAGAATAGATTTCAACGTGGCTCTAACATAAGCGAGATTGAATTGTATACGTCCAAAAATATCAATTTTGGGTTTATAGTCCTGAACCCAGAATCGAATCCTTCTTTGCTAAGAAATACGGTTAATTCGATACGGGGCAAACACGATGTGCCAATCATTTCTGTGGCCGAAAAATCAATAAAGACCCAGCCTTTTAAGGAAATGAATGAAATTTGTCCGACCTGCAAAGGCAAAGAAACTTACACTTCGCTGATAAATGCTGGCATGAAAAATCCGCCAGCGGATTGGAATTTCATTGTAATAGCTGGGACTTACATCAGACACAGATTGGACAATAAATATTCAATGTTTATTGAAAACGAAAAGGATATTCTTTTTCCAATTGTTGGCAAGAAATATGACTTCGTTGAAGCAACCATTAATGGACTTTTACTCCACAAGAATTGCCTCAAAGAAATTGGCAAGATGGCGGAAATTGGCCCCTATGAAATTTGTAAACTAATGTGGGCTTCAGAAGCCATCGAAAAAGGCTACAAATTCAAGGCTATTTTGGGTGCGAAACTCTGTTAGCCAAAGCCAGACGATTTTTGCGGTTTTGCTCGATATGTCTCCGCACCAGAACCCACTCTTTGCTGAGTTCTTTTTCGCCAGAATTCAATTTCTTTAGCATCTCGATTACTTCTTCGATGCTCTCGAAAACATTGATGGGCTGGTCGCCTTCAAAATCCAATAAATCGAACAACCAGTTCGGCAAGTTCGCCAAGCCTCCGTCGCAAACAAAAAACGTTGGCTTATGTTGCATCTCGCCAAAATAAACTTCGTTGCTGGTGCCCCATTGTGGGACTCTTGGATCAACAACGACTACAAGAAAATCGGAGTAATCGACATATCGCAAATCATAACGTCGATATTCACCGACGTATTTCGAAAGCTCTTTCCATCTCTTTTCTTGCTTGAGCTTGGCTTGATATCCTTTGTCTTCGCCTCCTATTTTCTGGTCGTCGCCCGGCTTATTTGTGGGGTCAATCAGATCAATGTCCAGACCGGCCTCATAGATAAGGCGGGTGAATTTTCTTCTCCACTCGACACCATGATCCGCAACGTATTCCATTGCGCCACTAAGATACCCTAATGCACAATCTAGCTTGCCCATAAATTGCTCCATTTTACGAAAAAAAATACTCTGTTAAGTTTAACCATAAAGGAGAAGATATGTCAATAGATAAAACAAATGAAATTACGGAAGACAAATTGGAAGTAGTCGCTCCAAATATCATAGAAGATATGGCTAAAATCCTCAAAAATAAGGTCATAGATCGGCACAGTTACTTCCAAATGAAGTATTTCATCATCCATAAAGAGCCTACCACGCAAGCCAAGCTCTGGCAATGTCTAAGAGAAATAAAAACCCGTTTTGAAACCCTCGAAGCGGCTGCTCTCGAAATAGAAGAGGGAAAAGATAATCTTGAATTGATAAATATCAAGATAGATAAATTGAGCAAAAAAATTGAGAAATACGAACAAAATGAGGAAACCACAAAAAGAGAACTGGAAATTGATTTGAGAAAGTTGGGGCGGAAGAAAATTGCCGCCTTTAGAAACATGCAAAAACTACAAGACAAAAAGAAATCCCTTGAAGAAGAAGCCAGATTTTTTGTGGAAACCTTCAATGGGCTAGTTCAAAATGAACCGCTCAAGCCATTTGATGACTTCGATTCTCAATGCGAATATTGGGGAGAAAGACTTCAAAGTAAATTAAACCTAAAGATGATAACACAAGGAACACTAGATGCCGAGTTAATCGAAACGATTTTGGCTCTGCCGGATAGAATTCCCGTCAAAGAACATACACTTAAATCTTTGGAGTTCAGAAACCAAAAAATGCAAATGCTTTTAAATCAATCAGCAACATCGAAGGAGTAAAATGCCAAGAAATTCGTCTTTAGATATTGGATATACGACTGGCGACTTATCTGTATTCCCAGAAGCAAGGGACAACAAAAACACATTATATGAAGTAAGAAACAACGCAGAAACAAAGTTGAAACAGACGCTTTCATATAACGGAAAATACATCATTGTTGAAGATAATTCCGGTTTTCCACCTAGAGGTTTACTGCGTGTTGGCCCACCGGCTGGAAAACCCGGCGCTGCTGAGTTGATTTATTACGACTCCAAAACTACTGGATTGTTCCGAAACTTAATTCGGGGATTTGCGGGTTCTCGACAAAATCCTTGGCCAGTAGGAAGTTGGGTCACAAACGCTGTAATGGCAGAGCATCACAATGCAATTAAAGATGCCGTTATCCAAATAGAAAGAGATTTGGGGGTAGAAGACAGACCTATTGAAACCTCGTTAAATGGTATTCTCAAAACACAAGAAACAAGGTTCTTGGCTCCAAAAGCCATATTTCGTGCCCATCGAATCGATGGTCCGCCGCCATTTCAAGTTCGCTTTCAAAACTTTAGTACCGGGCCTCTTGTGCGTTATTTGTGGGATTTTGGAGACGGAACTACTTCGGTAGAGAAAAACCCCATCCACACATACCAAACAGAAGGCGTTTACTCTGTTCAGTTAAACGTAATTACTTCTTTAGGTGCCCAAGGAATTACTTACAAAAAGAACTATATCACTGTAGACGAAGCGTCTAGGTCACCCTTTTTCTATGTGTTACCCTATCAAGGATACTCAAGGGAAACCGCTGAAAATTTGAGTATCGAACCGACGAAGTTTAACTTTGTGGATCAGACCGATGGAGACGTTATTCAAAGATATTGGATTTTCGATGGGCCTGGCGAAGTAAACGGCGAGGCTATAGATGGGACTAGCTACCCTGTGTTCGATCCCAACATCCATACGGTCAATTATGTTTATGATAAACCCGGCACGTATACCCCAACTGTTTTGATTTTATTTGAAAATCAAAAATTAAAGCGGGCATTCTTAAAAGATGAAATTTTGGTGATGTAAATGACTATACCAGTAACAAGTAATTTCCCAGCAGAAATAGACACAAACGACAATATGTTTCTTGTGCATGATAGCCTCAGAGTTAGGTTGCTAAGAGACTATTTGCCCGGCGATACCAATATTTTCGTATACGGAGATTCGGAAGTCATAAGTAGATACCCGCCTACTGGCATCATTACGCTTACAGAACAATGCGGCGATGCCGAACTGCGTGCATTATCTTTTTACTACGGCAGTAAAACCGATGTATCTTTCGATAACTTGGAATTACTACCCGGATTTACAGATAATCCCAAACCAAAAGATATTACAAATGTAACTCAGAATGTAATGGCCAGTCACCACAATAACATTAAAGAAGCTGTGCTTGCCATTCAAAAATTTGCGGGCAGAAAAGGAGAGGTAGGCACAAAACCCCTAGAGGGCACTATGGAAGAAAGAATCAACTATCTTAGAAAGATAGTGTTGGTTCCAAAAGCATGGTTTACAGCAAACAAAACAATTGGACTTGTGCCATTAACCGTTAAGTTCAAAGATTTGAGCTTCCATTTGGGAACTGATGGCAACACGGGGGTAATCAGCTATATTTGGGACTTCGGAGATAACACGGGACCATCAATTGTTTTGATTAGCGCCACAGATGGGCCAATAAATCAGTCTGACGTAATTGTGCAAGACCTAGATGGCGGAACAATACAAAAGATTTATACAACTCCAAACAACTATGACGTTAAACTAACCGTCAGAAACGATTTTGGAGAAGACACAGTTATCTTCCCACATTATATCAACGCAAGAACTGAAGCGCCACAATCGGCTTTAATACAATATATCCCTAGATCCGGTCAGATTTTTCAGGAAGGCATCCCTGAAGGCGGGGAAGACGATGGAACGTACACAACGCCTCCAAAAATCAGAACGCCAACGACGCTTTTACTAGATATGGGAATCCCTGCTGGAATAAATCCCAATACAGGAAGAACTTTCGCTGGCGAACAGGTTGACGGTGGCGGAAGTCCCATCGACCCAATCATTGCCTACACATGGTCATTGGCAGACGACTTGGTTCACGGCAACTCAAACGCCGCAAGAGCTTCTTATAGTATCGGCGGGATATATGATTTAATCCTCAGAACAGACACAAAATTTGGAAGCTACAGAATTACCACATATGAAAATGCCATTGATGTTGTCGAAAAATACAATTTGTGGCTCTGGCTTTATAGTGGGGCCAACCAAGTAAATACGACAGAATTTGGTCTTATTAGTGAAGCATTCAAAATAAAGCCAACCAGTTTAATGACGCTCAACGTAGACCAGTCATTTTTGGAAGAAGAACCTAATGAAGATCAACAACTTAGAGAATTTCATCGCAATGTGGGGTTCGCCCCAAAGGGTGTAGCAGGATCGGGCACCGGGAGTGTTGGTTTGTTATATTGGGCCAGCGGACGTGCTAAAGCAGCTTCATATCTAACAGAAAAAATATTGATTTCTGAATTCAATGGATTTTCTGATACTTACACCACACAAACGCCAATTACAAGACCTTGGAACTGGATAGGTATGTCTGATATAGAAAAAGTCTATTTTATTCTCGGCGGAGAAGGTCCAGACCCTGATTCAAATACTTCGCCAACAAATCAAAACAAACAAACCCTTAACTTATCTTCTATGGCGGTTTCAAGCAGTACATTTATAAACAGCAACTACAAAAATGGTGCAGGAGAATTGAAGCAAAATGAAGTAACCTATGAAGACGGAGAATCCACCCAAGGAAACATGAGCGTTTATAGATCAACTTGGAAAGACAACGAGGGGTTTTTTCTGAGGAATCAGGGTGTGGGCAACTTCTTTAGAATAAAAACTTTTTATAAAACCAGCGGGAATACGTCAGAGCCATTTATAGATATTAGAAAGCTGCAAGACTTGGCCGGACCTGTAAAAGAAGAAGGCCAGTTAGTAACGCTTAGCAAAGGTGTGTATTTTTTCAATAATTCAGGATCAATCTCGGCTTACAACCCAACAAGTTCGATCTGGGAAACAGGTGGACCCGGAATTAACTCAGCCGCCTTCAGATTATTGCAAGACAATACCAAAATAGGCTTTGATAATTTGTCACAAACTTTACTGGCAGTAAGCGATGGGGACAAGATAGCGTATTTGAGTTTCGACTATAGCGAGAAGTCGTTCATCAAGTTCAACGAAACCGACCTTACATTCTCTAGTATTACATCGAGACCAGTGGGCGATCAATGGAATATGGCAATATTCTGATGAAAATGTCTTTCCCATTGTATAGATAAAAATATGAAACACACAAAGGAACAATTAGAAAAAGCCGTAAAAGAGTCTTATTCTTTGAGCGTTATTGCAATAAAATTAGGACTTGAACCGAGTGTCGATAATAGAGTCAATATTCGCAAATTAATCAACAAGTGGAATATTGATGTTTCTCATTTTGGAAAAGAAAAGTATACCAAAGAATTGCTTTCAAAAATAGTTGTCAATTGCCACTCTATGGCTCAAGTCTTAAAGGCTTTGGGTTGTAGACATGGTGGTGGAACTCACGAATACATAAAAAGAAAGATAAATAATTTCGGAATTGATACTTCTCATTTTACAGGACAAAGAACAAACTCTGGGAAAAATCATAATGGTTATAAAGGTCGCTCTTGGGAAGATGTTTTAGTATATCAGAAAGAAAAGAAGTGGAAAGAAACTCCATATATTTTACGAAGAGCGTTAATTGCTTCTGGTCGAGAATATAAATGCGAAAGAGTTGGATGTACAGTAAAAGATAGTTGGTGTGGAAATTCACTTAAACTACATGTTCACCACAAAGATGGAAATTGGCTAAATAACACGAAAGAAAATTTAGAATTTCGCTGTCCCAATTGTCACAGTCAAACGGACAATTATTGTGCCGGAAATAGGAGCAAAATAAATGGCAAATAATTTTCCTCCGGTTCCAATATACCCAAAAAATTATGACAGTGACTATACGTTGTTTTTGGTTTACAACACATCAGAAACAGTCACGACCGATGATAATTTGCCTTGGTCTGAAGAAATTCCAATTAAAGCAGTGGCCTCAGATAAAGCTGAAATCTGGGCCAACAATGGTTTTGCCAACATTGAAGGCGAATTGTTCTACTATGACTCAGTAGACAAAAACGAGCATGGAAAAGTCAATAGACTCAGAAAATGTACCAGAAACTTAGGCAACAAGCAAACAAAATATAACAAAACTGGCTCTGAAGTAAGAGGCTATGTTATAGCCGAACACCACAATCAACTTGTAGATGCTATTCTAAAAATTGAAAATTTTGTTGGCGAAAATTTCACTCCCGAACAAGCAACACTTGATTGGAAAATTAGAAACCTACAAACTCTGGGTGTTATTTTTGATGACTTTACATGCCCAGACGTAACATTCTTCTTTTCTATAGATGAAGACAGCCCTTCTGCTGGCATTCTGGCAAGCTATAACATTCAAATCAACGGCACCTATACAGGCTTTAGATTAGATTTTGGCGACGGAAACTCAACAACCAGCACCAGTGGCACATACAGATATGCACCCAACGCTAAAATGGACCCTGTAGTAACTATTACTACAGAGAAATGTACCATTATACAAACGCCAATAGAAAGAACCGAATCAACAGAGCCAAAATCTAGGGAAGAAAATGAAATTTTGGAAATAAAAATTCCAGAATTGCCAGAACTTCCTCCTGTAGTAATTCCGGTAATTACTCCTCCGTCGCTTACAATACAACCGCCGCCCCTAGTAACGCCATGTATCAATCTTGGTCCGCTAGGTAACATAAATATACCATCGGTTATAACATTTGATCCACCAATTGATATTCCTTCTATTATCACATTTGTGGATGTTCCAGTTATTCCTTCGATCATTACATTTGAGCCATTCCCAAGTTTCCCTGTGTTGATTGAGTTCGGACCATTCCCAAGTTTCCCTGTGTTGATTGAGTTCGGACAATTCCCAAGTTTCCCTGTGTTGATTGAGTTCGGCCCAGCACCAACGATCCCAACGGACATTACGTTCGGCCCAGCACCAACGATCCCAACGGACATTACGTTCGGACCAGCACCAACGATCCCAACGGATATTACGTTCGGCCCAGTACCAACGATCCCAACGGACATTACGTTCGGACCAGCACCAATGATCCCAACGGACATTACGTTCGGACCAGTACCAACGATCCCAACGGATATTACGTTCGGCCCAGCACCAACGATCCCAACGGACATTACGTTCGGACCAGTACCAACGATCCCAACGGATATTACGTTCGGACCAGCACCAACGATCCCAACGGATATTACGTTCGGACCAGCACCAACGATCCCAACGGATATTACGTTCGGACCAGCACCAACGATCCCAACGGAAATTACGTTCGGACCAGCACCAACGATCCCAACGGACATTACGTTCGGACCAGTACCAACGATCCCAACGGATATTACGTTCGGACCAGCACCAACGATCCCAACGGATATTACGTTCGGCCCAGCACCAACGATCCCAACGGATATTACGTTCGGACCAGCACCAACGATCCCAACGGATATTACGTTCGGACCAGCACCAACGATCCCAACGGATATTACGTTCGGACCAGCACCAACGATCCCAACGGATATTACGTTCGGACCAGCACCAACGATCCCAACGGACATTACGTTCGGACCAGCACCAACGATCCCAACGGACATTACGTTCGGACCAGCACCAGAGATCCCAACGGATATTACGTTCGGACCAGCACCAACGATCCCAACGGACATTACGTTCGGACCAGCACCAGAGATTCCAACAGTAATTGAATTTGGACCAGCACCAGAGATTCCAACGACAATTACGTTCGGACAAGCACCAACGATCCCAACGACAATTACGTTCGGACAAGCACCAGAGATTCCAACGACGATTAATTTTGGTCCAGCACCGACGATTCCGACAATTACGTTCGGACAAGCACCAACTTTTCCAACGACAATTACGTTCGGACCAGCACCAACGATCCCAACGGATATTACGTTCGGTCCAGCACCAACGATCCCAACGGACATTACGTTCGGCCCAGTACCAAAGATCCCAACGGATATTACGTTCGGACCAGCACCAACGATCCCAACGGATATTACGTTCGGTCCAGCACCAACTTTTCCAACGGCCATTACGTTCGGACCAGCACCGACTTTTTCAACGGCCATTACGTTCGGACCAGCACCGACTTTTCCAACGGACATTACGTTCGGCCCAGTACCAAAGATCCCAACGGATATTACGTTCGGACCAGCACCAACGATCCCAACGGATATTACGTTCGGTCCAGCACCAACTTTTCCAACGGCCATTACGTTCGGACCAGCACCGACTTTTTCAACGGCCATTACGTTCGGACCAGCACCGACTTTTCCAACGGCCATTACGTTCGGTCCAGCACCGACTTTTTCAACGGCCATTACGTTCGGACCAGCACCGACTTTTCCAACGGCCATTACGTTCGGACCAGCACCGAATTTATGCACAACGATTAATTTTGGTCCAGCACCAGAGATTCCAAAGATTAACTTTGGTCCAGCACCGACGATTCCGACAATTACGTTCGGACCAGCACCAACGATTCCAACGACGATTAATTTTGGTCCAGCACCGACGATTCCGACAATTACGTTCGGACCAGCACCAACGATTCCAACGACGATTAATTTTGGTCCAGCACCGACTTTCCCGACAATTACGTTCGGACCAGCACCAACTTTCCCAACGACGATTAATTTTGGTCCAGCACCAACTTTCCCAACGACGATTAATTTTGGTCCAGCACCGACTTTCCCGACAATTACGTTCGGACCAGCACCGACTTTTCCAGAGACGATTGAGTTCGGTGACGCACCAGAGATTCCAACGACGATTAATTTTGGTCCAGCACCAACTTTTCCGACGATTAATTTTGGTCCAGCACCGACTTTCCCAGAGACGATTGAGTTCGGTGAAGCACCAGAGATTCCAACGACGATTAATTTTGGTCCAGCACCGACTTTCCCAGAGACGATTGAGTTCGGTGACGCACCAGAGATTCCAACGACGATTAATTTTGGTCCAGCACCGACTTTCCCAGAGACGATTGAGTTCGGTGACGCACCAGAGATTCCAACGACGATTACGTTCGGTCCAGCACCAACGATCCCAGAGACGATTGAGTTCGGTGACGCACCAGAGATTCCAACGACGATTACGTTCGGTCCAGCACCGACTTTTCCAACGACGATTAATTTTGGTCCAGCACCGACTTTTCCAACGACGATTAATTTTGGTCCAGCACCAACGATTCCAACGACGATTAATTTTGGTCCAGCACCGACTTTTTCAACGACGATTAATTTTGGTCCAGCACCGACTTTTTCAACGACGATTGAGTTCGGTCCAGCACCGACTTTTCCAACAATTGACTTTAGCGATCCACCAGAAGTAACAGTCAATTGGGGCGAGCCACCTTCATGTAGCTGTACGGTTAGCATACAGTGTCCGGGTAGTAGTGGATCATTTGCTTCAAGATTTAGAGCAGCAGATCACAACGACGATCAAAACATTGAAGTTAGCATGGGTGATATAGGGATACCTTCCATTATCAAAGTATTGGCACCTGATATGCCAGATATTCGTGTAATTCATGATATTCCGACTCTTGTGAGAATAGAACCAGTAAATTTGCCAAAGTCAATTAGCATTGATGCGGTATCAATACCAAAACAAATCAAGGTAATCAACGAGAATGTCCCAACGGAAATCAAATTGATTGCCGAGAATTTGCCAAAGTCGATTCCAATTGATGCGTCGAGTATTCCTCGATCTATTATGTTGGAAGTGGCACCAGATTTTCCCAAATCCATCAGATTGGATGCATCAGAAATACCTGACAAGATTCAGGTTGTGGGAATTCCCAAAAATATCAGTTTGGTTGGAGAAATTCCATCAGAAATTAAACTTGTTATGCCAGATAAACCGGAAGTGGAATTGGTCTACAAGGGCGCTCCTATTGAAGTAAAAATTCAATTAGATGTTAATCGTTTAACAGGAGAGGGCGAGAAGCTGCAATGTGTGGCTATCGTACCATGCAACCCTCAATAGCGAGAAAATATGAGAATTAAAAAGCACAACAACGGGAATGAGTTCTTGTTGACAAAAGAAAATATGTGGGTAAGGAACTTTACCAAAAATGGGGTGCCTTATATCGACATAAACAAAACCTACAACAAAAACGATTATTTTGTATTTCTTAAAAATGAAATACAAAATTCATTGGGAAGGTATACTTGGGTAGACACCGAGAATTTTTATCATGATAAAGTAGTGATTATTTCTGACGGATACAATTTTGCAGAAAAACACTTGAAGTTGGTGAAGATGCTTCCAAATGATGTGGCCATTATCGGAGTTAATCAATCCTTGAAAATGTGGAAAGCGCCTGAGAAAAACATGACATACTACTTGACGAACAATCCTTATGATGAGTGCATGAAATTTATGCCTCGCAAAAACAGGGGATTACCCAAGTGCATAGCATCCACCAGAACCAACTATGAGTTCTTATTTAACTACAAAGAAAAAGGCAACATCTATAAATATTGTCCAGTGAATGAAGATGGTTATACTGGAAGAATATATGAGAAAATAAAGTATCAAATAGACGATTATCGCAACCCTGTTTGTGCAGCACTTCAACTGTGTTATCATTTTGGGACAGAAAAAGTTCTTTTATTTTGCTGCGATGACAGTTTCGATCAGGAACGACCCGGAGCAGAAAAATTACATAACGGCCTCTGGCAGTATCCACAACAAGACATTGCTCATGGGTTAATTGATGCGACAGCATATTGGCTCAAATCTATGAAATACAGCGAAACAGACGTAAAAGATCATTCTAGTGGTCCGTTATATGAAAATACAGCATATATAAATGAGGACGAGATACAGTCCTTTTTCAACTAAGGGGGTTGAATATGAGTAAAAGAAATCATGAAGATAACTTTGGACAATTCAATTTAGCTGATTTCAAAAAGTGGATGGAAGATCAACAAGAAGAATTTCCATACCGCAAAAATCTAGTCGGCATGTATGTTGAATCCAAAGTTTCTATCAAGAAACTCATGAACCGCATAGAAGCGGAAAACGAAGAAGAGATTAAAGAAGTAGCCAAAGAATTCCAAGAAAACGGTGGTGTTATCAAGGAAGTAGACGGCCACTATTTCAAAATAGGCGTTGAAACTGGCGAGTTTTTAATCCACCGAATGTTCGTGAAAAGACCAGACTAAACCTGCCGCCTCGTCATGATTTTTGTTTTGTTGAGATTTGAAGTATAAACTTCTGGCGTTAGAGTGATATTGTTGCTACCAACCTCTGGGATAAAAGAAATCGGAAGGTTGGAATATCCTCTCTTCTTTATTTTATCCTTGATATTATCAAAGGAATCCGCAGATTCTATCCACGGTTCCCAATCCAATCTCAATTCGTAGACAATTTCAGTCAATTTTTGATTATTTGCGAAAGGCAAATTCAGGGTTGCAAAGTCTTTAAGTCGTGTGGGGGGTACTTTCTCTTTGCCTCTGAATTGCGATAAAAATCTAACTCCGCTCTTGTCCCGTTTCGTCAGATAAATCCAAACCTTGGTTTCTTTCTGTGGCATTTTGTTCCTTTGTGAGTTTGAGTTCTTCTAGGAAAACCTCGAATAAAATACTCTTATAAATATCGTCGGTGCCGAATTGATCGGAAAAAATCTGGCCTGCTTCTTTAGCCAATTTAATTTTGTCAGAATCATTTTCCATGAGTGTTCCTTTAACAGCTTACGCAAAAGTCAAGAATCGCTACTGTATTATGTATGTCGGTAATTGCAATGAATACTTGGTGCAACTCAAACTTATAAGACCGAGCATTGAGAAAATTTATCCCGGCATAGAAATATATTTAGTTTGCAAAGACGACGCTTATTATTTACTCGAAGACTCACCGAAAACACTCAAAGCAAATGAATATGTCAAAGAAAGATATGGCTACACCAGAGAACTTTTTTGCGACATGCAAAATCATCCCGTCGAAGAATTACTCAAAGAATCACATATCCCAAAATTGCTCTTGAAAACAAAACAAAACAAAGGCGGCAACCTTTGCTCTATCTACCCTTTCGGTGCCTCACCCACCAGATCGTTAAGTAGAGAACAAATAGAAAAGGTTGAAAAATACGTTATTTCAAAAAACATGTAACCAGCAATCAACGGCGGTTTAGAGTCCGCAGCATGGGTAATTGGTGTCGAAAACGAATTTACAGCCCTCGCACCAACGCAAGGAATTGGTGGAAATTTATACAAAAGCCTTTATTACAACCTAGATGTTTTCAAAATATAATAGCAACACAATATATAAAGGCAGAGATAAGGTCAATAAATTCAAAGGAACAATAGCAATGAGTGTATTTAAAGTAAAATTAAACAACACAGCCCAAGGCTTGCTTGACAAGCGTTTTGACGCAGGTGTTGAAGGCGCTCAAGGAAGCCAATTCACAACATCCATTCAGCGTACAATTTATGTAGCTGGTCCAGGCAAGAAATACAGAAAGTTATTTGACGGCGACACTTTCACGGATTGCAACTACTGGAAGCGTTTTGCCTATCCACAAGTTCCACTCAGCGAAGCCTTCATTGAAGTTGTAACCGACGACGGTTCGGTTTACAGTGACGTGTCGGAAGAGAACACCTTCCCACGGGTCTATAACATAGTTGTAGCTTCAGGTAGTGAATTTGATAATAACGAGGCCGATATTCTTGGCGACAATGGTGGTTACGCTACATTCGTACAGATTACCAACAAGGGAGCTAACGACGTTGATTGCCGCATCAATGACGTAGGAGATGCTGTAATTACAATTGGTAGTGGCGAAACACAAGTATTCAACTCTGGCGACCTATTGATTTCAAAGTTAAATTTTGAAGAAACCGATGGAGCAACAACTGTTCAAGTTCTTGTCTCTGTCAAGAGTGCTTGCAACAGCTAAGCAAGTTTAAACGGTGAATAATCTGGAGCCATCGTAGAAATACGATGGCTCTTTTCTTTTATAGGGTATGCCTTCTTTAAACAAAAAAGTCTATAAACCGAAACCTTTGAGCATTAAGGAGTTTCACGCAAAAAGAAACCGAGTCCTGATTTGGCACGATAATGGCGGACTTGGCGACATATACATGCACCGCATGGTTTTAGTGCGATTTCAGAAAATTTCAACACTATGATTTGGGATTGCGGGAAAGAAGTGGCCGTTGGAAAAATAAGCCAAAATTCTATTATAGAGTATAACTATAGGTGTAGCAGCAACATTATTGTGAATTGGGAGAAAAAATTGCCACAACTCATAAAACCTAACGAAGTAAAGGTTATCACTAAGAACGGCGAATGCCAAGTTTCCATTGTATTGGAGCTTAATATCAACCTGAACGGTGATAGTACGGTTGTTTCTGCGCAATCAGTTAAACAAGAGAAAGAAAAGTCCAAATCAAGTGGCTTCAATTGGGAAGTGCCGGATTTTGAGGCTTCGCCGAAAATTCAATTTGGAAAAAAGGAGTAATTATGGCATTAGGTTTTGACGCAGGTACATATAACCTTGTCTGTTGCAGCAGAGACGACAAAGGCAATTTTGCGAACAAGCGAGAAGTAAATGCCTTTTTAGAGCTTCCTCTTGAAAATCGCTTTGTTTTTAATATGATGAAAAATGCTGGTGTTCCGCTTATTGAGCGTGAAAACGTCGCTTATGCCCTTGGCGAAGCTGCTGTCAATATGGCTTATACAATGAGCCAACTGGAACTCAAGCGACCTATGGCTCATGGATGCGTTAATCCCAAGGAAAAAGACGCTTTCCAAATCCTGAGCATTATGGTTCACAGCCTATTAGATGATGTAAAACAAGACAACGAAACACTCTATTACTGTATACCGGCCAATGCCATTAACGAAGATACGGATGCCGACTACCACCAAAAGGTGTTAGAAGCCATCTTCAAGGCTTACAAGTCCGACAAGGGCTTTAAAGTAAATGCCAATCCAATCAACGAGGCATTGGCTCTGGTTTATGCCGAGTTAGGCAAAAAGGCATACACAGGTATTGGTATCAGCTTTGGTGCCGGTATGGTAAACATCTGCTATGCAATGTATGGAACGCCAGTATTCACCTTCGCCATTGTGAATAGCGGCGACTGGATTGACAAGCAGGCTGCGAAAGCAACTGGTGAGACACCAACTTTCATCAACAAAGAAAAAACTAAGATTGACTTATCTAAACCACCAACCAACTTGGTAGAACGTGCAATACAAACTCAATATCGACTAATGATTGAACATACTATCGCTGGTATCAAGAAGGGTTTGGCCGATGCGAACAAAGCTGTTCATACCGAAGCCCCTGTTGACATAGTGATAGCGGGAGGAACATCTTCTCCCTATGGTTTTGCAACATTGTTTAAAGATACACTGGTGCAAGCAAACTTATCAATTAAAGTGGGAGAAGTCGTAAAACCAAACGATCCACTTTATAGCGTAGCTCGTGGTTGCTTAATTGCCGCAGAAGCTGCGAAATAGCATTAAATTGACTAAGATAACAGTATGAAAGCGAGAACGGGGAATGGCAATTGTTATATCCCCATGAATTTGAAAGGCAAAAATGAAAAATAATAAGAAGAGTGTAAGCGACTTGGGCGCAGCCGCTTATATTTTAATGCACGAATATAAAGTGATTGGTCGTCAAGGGAAAGAAATCTTCTTTCTGCTTACAGCCGATGAACAAACAGCCGAGAAGTTTGACCAACTTACTTTGGATTATCTGTCTAGTGAGTTCCATCGCTTTGACGCATGTATTATGTCCCTAAAGAAGATTGGGGAATACCCATTTGCTTCAAAATCCCATAGATTTGTCACGGACTTAGGGGCCGCAGCATTTATCTTAATGCACAAATATAAGGTTTTAGGCAAAAAGGGTAAAGCCATCTATTTTGAGGTAGAAGGCGATGATTCTGCCCGCTTTGATGAGTTGGCTCTGGAATACCTTTCCAGTGACTTCCACCGATTTGACTCCTGCCTTATGTCTCTAAAGAAAATTGGCGAGTATATAAGCGAACAACATTGATTTTGCCGTGACTATATATGGCAAGGAGAATGCCATGCAAATAATTAAAGACACTGCTTTGGACCAGAAAATTCAAGCCCTTTTGGACCGAATTCCACAAGAAGTGGATAAGATGATTGGGCAGTTGAAATCTTCTCTCATTAACCCCATGACACGCCCACAGGCTAGACGTGGGCTATGGGACAGATTTAAGAACACCATGTCCAATTTGTGGTGGGGAAGGTATAATCAAGATAATCCCTATTTCTGGAACAACAAACTTGGTGACGATCTGGGACAAGTCCACCCAGAACACGTCATGCTGCGCACTATTCCTATAGAGGAATATCGTCTTTTTCGTGAACATTGCAGACTGCTAGAAACTCAGCTTGATACTCTGCTTGAAGACACAATTCCGGGCACCGAAAATCTCGCAATAATTCGGCTCATCAATCAGTGGGGCGAGCAACTTAAAACAATGCTCGTCAAAACTGTAAAAGATCATATTTATGGTGCTGGCGGTTCTGCTCCTGCAACACCAGCGGCAACGCCACCGGCCCCAGCGCCAAAGCCAAAACGAAAGCCTGCTGATGAACCAGTTTGGGATGGAAAAGACCCAGAGGGTGCCCGCAAGGGAGCCGAGGAAATGGCCAAGCAAATGAAAGTGAGTGGCATTATTGATGAAGAAGAATATCAGCAAATTCTTGGTTTTGCAAAAACCAATCCTGAATTAGCCCTCAAGAGAATTAAAGAAATTCAAAAGAGAAAAAGCACAGGAGATGAGGTTGCTGATTCTAAACAACAACTAAGAGACAGATTAGGCGCTTTAGCCCCCTTCATTGAAGACGAAGAATACAACAAAATCAAAGAGTTAATTGACAATGACGATTTGGAACAAGCAGAAACCAAGATAGCAAAGTTTGAATCTGAGAAGCGAGAACCCACCGAAGATGGTGGAATAGATGCCAAGCGTGCGACAGCAATGGAAGACCTCGATAAAGCCAAAGAAAGAGGATTGCCAAGCGACAAATATGAAGCCTACAAAAAGTACATTACTAGTGCTACAGACCCGGACACCCTTGATCGTATAGTGGGTGACCTGAATCGTACAGCCGTAATTGACGATGAATCGCCCCCAGAAAGCGGCACAGTCCCACCGGAAGAAGATGGCGAAGCAGGACCAAGTTATTCATCATATTGGGATAAAAAACCTAATACTGGTGATCGTGCATGGGATAATTTAAGCCCAAGTGAAAAAGCGGCTTGGAATAACTACGGTGGTGGGCACGAAAGAAGAATTGCCAAAAAAGGACTTAAAGGCTTATTCCTCCCGTGGATATTGAGGCTTGGTGATCCTCGTACTAAACTTCTTTACAATAGGGATCGTCACCATGTTTGGAATGAACTTAGACGGGAAGAAAGAATCGAACTTGATAGTGATCCAATAAAAGACCGTCAAGATTTTGAACAAAGAATCGAAAGAGCTAAAAAATTACGACAAGAATATGTTACAAAATTGTCCCGTAGCCGCAAATCTAGAGTAGAAATAGAAAGAGATAAGCTGGCAGACGGTGCGGGCGAGACTCGTACAGAACCCGTGGCAGACGATGCGGGCGAGACTCGTACAGAACCCGTGACTCCAAGTAGGACAACAGAAATTCCAGACGATTCTATGCCGCCAAATACACCAAAAGATCAAGATGGCGACAAGGGAAGCATCGGCAAAAGACCTGGCGGACCATATCGTACAAGCATGTTAGACGATGATAAAGTTAGCCCACATGACGCCAATGATGTTAGCCCACATGACGCCAATGATGTTAGCCCACATGACGCCAATGATGTTAGCCCACATGACGCCAATGATGTTAGCCCACATGACGCCTTAGAGCAAATTGGCAAAGCAAGAGAAGAAGGAATTATTGACGATGAAACAATGGAAAAACTGACAGATATGGTAATGAACGACAAAATCAAAGATGCCATTACAGACCTTACACGATTGCGATATAGACACGGAATAGAAGATGACGACGAAATAGAAACTTGGGCGAAGATGCTCGATTGGGTTGCCCCTCGCAATGTTCTCCGTGAAAAGGTAGAATACTATAAGAAACTCCTTAGAGAAGGCAGTAAATGTGTTCGATAATTGGTTGCTCTTTTCAGAGCGATGTAGCTCCTACTATCGTGCGTGGACTTCAAAAAATGGAGTACCGTGGTTACGATAGTGTTGGAGCTTGTACATTTGATAAACAACTGAATCTTGCACGAGGCGTGGGTAAAGTGCAAGATGTTAATCGGAAACAAAATCTTGATAAACTGCCCGGTAATGTGGGAATTGGCCATACTCGCTGGGCAACTCATGGGGAAATAAGTGAAAGCAATGCTCATCCTCATGTTGACACTTTGCTTGGCAAGATTGCTATCGTTCACAACGGGATTATAGAAAATCACGAAGAATTAAAATCTGAATTTGGGTTTGCCCACAATAGCGATACCGACAGTGAAATAATTGCCAATCTTTTGGCACATTTATATGTCAAAAGACAAGACCCAAAGAAAGCAGTCCTTGAAGTCGTAAAGCACTTAAAGGGACATTATGCTTTTTTGGCCATATTTGACGACGAAACGCTGGTGGCAGTAAGAAACCATGAACCAATTATTGTGGGTCTAGCTCCACTAGGATACATCGTAGCAAGTGATGTATTGGGATTCATTGAAAACACAAATCAAGCCATTTACCTTGAAAACAAAGAGTTTGCCGTAATAGAACCGCCCAAAGTTCGAGGAATGACAATTTACAACTTTGAAGGCAAAGAAGTAAAACACAAGACGGTAGAACTCTCAAGGGAAGTGGCCGATGCTTACAAAGAAGACTACGCCCACTTTACCATCAAAGAAATTCACGAGCAAATTCATACGGTCAAAAAGATTCAATGCAATACGCCGGAATGCAACACCTTCGATGCTGCCAGAATGCTTTGTGCAGCCAAAAACATATATTTCACGGGCAGTGGTACAAGCTATAATGCTTGTTTGATAGGCAAATATCTTCTGAATAAACATAAGATAAAAGTAGAGCCTATCATTTCAAGTGAATGCCCATTTTTGAATCACGACTTCGATGAAAAGTCTGTGTTATTGGCAATATCGCAAAGTGGTGAAAGTGCCGATGTATTAGAAACGGTTTTGATGGCAAAACATAACGGGGCCAAAATCATCGCCGTTGTCAACAAAACAGCTTCAACTTTGGCAGGCATTTCGGACTTGGTGTTACCAATCAATTGTGGTCCTGAGATTGGCGTTGCTGCAACCAAAAGTTTTACATCACAAATTCTCTTATTGGCAGGAATTGCTTCCCACATTCAGTTTAGCGACATAAATTTTGGGGCTATATCAAATTTAGTCAAACAATCTCTCAGGCAAGAAAACAAGGTTAAGGCAATTGCCTACGAAATCAAAGATGTAAGCGACATTTACATTCTGGGTCGAGGAATACACCACCCAATTGCGTCCGAGGCTTCTTTGAAAATAAAAGAACTTGCTTATATCCATGCAGAAGGTTTGGCGGGCGGCGAATTAAAGCATGGCCCACTAGCTCTCATTGACGAAAGTTCCTATGTGATTCTGCTACATCCAAGTGATGAAACTTATTCAGACATGGAAATCAGTGGGAGGCAAGTCAAAAGTCGGGGAGCCAAAATCATCGGAATTGCCGAGAAGTACAATTATTTGTACGATCATTGGATAGAAGTGCCAGCAGGCAGCACAGAAATAGAAAGAATTGTATCAGAAATTATTCCAATACAACTCTTGGCTTACTACATTGCTTTGGCAAAGAATTATGATCCAGATTATCCCAGAAATCTTGCCAAGTCGGTCACAACCAAATAATCAGTTGCCATGATTCGTTGTGAGCCATCGAACAGTTCTGCTTTCAGAACGCATAAACACACTATTTGTTACTGGCCCCCGTGTAGTCCAACGCACGCCCTTCAATAAACTTCCGTCTGTAATCCCGGTTGCTGCAAAAGCACATGGGCCTTGAACAAGTTGATCCTGATTCATTTCTGGGCCAAATAGATTCTGATTCCAAAGTTGTGCAAGGAAGAAACCGCCAAGACATTTCATGGCTGCTGCTGTTATTGCCGCTTCGGGGGCACCACCTACGCCAAATTGCATATCAATGCCGCCATCTGGTAGACAGGTCGCAATAGCTCCACTTATATCACAGTCTTGAATCAATTTCATTCGCACACCCAAGTCACGCATTTGTTTAATCCACAATTCGTGACGTGAACGATTGAGAATACAAACCATCAATTTGTCAACAGGCTTATTAAGAGCATCTGCTACAAAATTACAAATGTCTGGAAGAGGCATAGAAAAGTTCAATTGTCGGGCTTTCCACGGTGGAATAATGGGGCCAACAGCCAACTTGAGCATATAATGCTCTTCCGTATCAAACATTGAGTCCTTTTCAGAAATAGCAATTACGCTTGTGGCTTCCGGGCCAGAAGTTACCGTGGGAGTTGTGCCGTCAATAGGATCAACACCAATATCGTAAATTTTGGGCGGGGAAGATAGATGGTGAAAATATTCGGCAGGAAGATTCCCCACTTCTTCGCCTTTAAAAAGACCATAACTTTGGTCCTTTTTGCCTTCGCCAATACGGATTACACCTTTGAAATCCATGTTGTTTAGGCGTCTTCGCATAGAATCAGTGGCATCTCTATCGGCTAAGAGCTTATTGCCGCTTCCTACCCAAGCAGAAGCGGCAATAGCAGCACCTTCTGTGACACGAACCAAATCTAAACCAATATGCTTCATATTGCTTCCTTATTTGTCTGGGAACTTTGGAGGGGGCAACTCATAGAACATAAAATCTTGTTCCTGACTCATTGAGCCGCCATTGCTGTTGCCTTCTTTGCCTTTGCCTTTGCCTTTGCCTTTGCCTTTGCCTTTGCCTTTGCCTTTGCCGTTATCCTCACCATCGCCTTCGCCACTTAAATTATTGCGTTGGCCAACAACGGGCTTTCCAGCTTTCATCATTTTTGAAACCTGAGCCAATTGTTCTTTCATTTTCTCTGAGTAAGGCAAACGATAAGCTCTGGGTTCTGAGGGACGCTTCTTGGAAACAAAAGGCGATAACCAAGAAGAAACTTCTGTTTTCTTGGCCCTGAAATCATTGTCCAACTCTGTAGTCCAAATGTAAATATTTCCTTTGTCTCTTGAGTCAGTCAACGAGGGTTCTTGAACAGCGATCCCATTGATTAAAAATATTTCAGGCATCTCGGAATTGCTGGGCCAGCCGCTAAGTTGACTAAGCGACAACCATACCGCAAGACTAAAGTAAATACAAAGGCTCGTGAAGATAATTTTAAGAACCCACCAACCTTTTGCAAAGATTAGTAGCCACAAGCCAATTGCTGCGAGCAAAATGAAGGCAATAGGAATACCGATAGCATTAAAGTCCATTGTTACTCATCCTCTGGTGGAATATTTGGATCGAAATTTATGGGATTTTCGGGATTACCGTTCCCCAAATCGGGATCGACAGGGAGGTTTTGCCCCTGAGCGGCATTAGCCAAAGGCTTATAATAGAAGGAAGTCGATGTGACTTCGCCTTTGTCATTAACCACAAATCTGAATCCCGTCTTTTCTTCCCCGTTATTCACAAGGATTACTTTATTTTGAACAATAGGGGTATAGGCAGGAGATATTTTGTCGAGTTGAATTGTGACTTCGATAGGCTTTAAGTTTGCCGGGTCATTCCTTCTATACAGATGGACGTTAACGACGTATTCTCCCCGTGATGTGCCTCTCAAAGTAACTATTTCTCGATTTTCTTTGTATTCAATTCTTCCGAATTGAGTATTCACTATGTCATTTCTTTTACCAAGATCGTCTCGGTCTAGGTGCATTAGGCCGTCTTCACGTCTTTGGAAAAACACCAATTTGTTATCGGGGGCCAAAACGTATGTGTCAACATCATCGTCAAATTCTTCACCCCAAGTGACGGTGATGATATACGCACCTTTTACGTCCGGCGTTTTCTTGTTTTGGTTCATCAGGGCGAAAGCCAAAACGAAGAGAGCGGTAAAAGCAATTAACGTATTAAAAAGCAAGTCCAAGAAAGACGTATTACAGCTATAACTCCTAGTTCTCATTTTTCACCTGTGAATTTTCGGATTCCGAATATAATGCTTTCAGGGCCACTTCTTCTGCAAGGATCGCCAATTCTTTTTCTTCGCTCAAAAGAGTTCCCTTGAAAATCTCAGCCTCTGTTTTTTGCGGATTTTCCGAAATGAGGGATGGAGAAGAAACCAAAGTATTCTTCTTTGGTTTACCAATTCTTTGAAGCTCCAAACTCAAAATGAAGTATTGTATTTTCAGCAAAACACCGCAGACAAGACCTACCAAAGTGGTGTACAGGGCCGTAGACATGCTCTTGCCAAGATCAGACAATAGTGATTGAACGGTTTGCGGCTTGTTCATATCAATGCCTTCAAACCCTGAAAGCATGAATATGAATCCGACAATCGTTCCAATCATGCCTAGAGTCAAACAGAATTCACTAAAGAACCAGCCCACTTCTTCCTGACGCAGATAGTCTTCAAAAGATGCTTTATCTTTGGGTGGTGACGCACACACACGAAGTATGTAACCCCCACAAAGAAGGGAGAAAAAAACAAAAATGCCAAGAATTGCCCAGCTTAAATAACTACTGTCCTTTTTCCAAAGTACGGCATAAAAGCCAGCGTATTGAACAAATATTGCGGCGACACATATCACCGTAAAAAAAAGCCACCATTTAAGAAAAGGGACATATTTCATTTTTGATTCCTTGTCGCAGAACTACAGAGTATAAGTGGTGCATCCAGAGTCTGCACCCACAACATTTTAATATAGTGATAAAAAGAAATTCAATACCACCAAATAGGATAAATTTCTTATCCCCTAATTGGAACTATCCTGCTTTTGGGCTAGTTTTGCCATCAAATCAATATTTGCAAAATCATTGGGGTTCGGCTTAGGTGTTTTTGGAAGATCACGAACCTTGGCAATTATTGCTGCGTGTTCTGGGTTATCTTCATAGAAGACTTGCTCTTCAACAATGCCCAATACATTGGTCAGGTTATAAAAGTTTTTACACCCGGTTGTTGGGTGAGTTGCAAAAATCCCATCTTCATCGAGAGAGTCAATAACGCAGGTAAAAAAATCCGAGAACTGCGTGTCGGAAAAGTTTTGTTTGGGAATTGGAGAAGTAAGTATTGTGCAGACCTTGCCAACAAACCTGTCTTGCAACTTCTTAATCGTAGTGAGTTTCATAAGAAAATATCCGCTCCCGTTCCATACGGGGAATTATGGGTAATTGGTTTTTGCGACCGCAAAACATAACTGTGCAGAACTGCGGGGCCGAGAGAAACGAACATTTCGTTCCAATCCTTGAACCCGTTGGCGGGTCGCACATAAAGTAAATTGGTACCAGTAGCTATTTTGAGAGATAAAGAATTATAAATTTCTGTCATTCTCTTTGTGCCACTTTTACCGGCCTTATCACGGTCTAAGCACAAGACAATCTTGTACCTAGATAATATAGTAACTTGTTTTTCACCTATGTTTTTCCCGCCACACGCCGCTGCGTTTAATTCAGATAAGAAAAGGCTTTTGGCGTTAAATTCGCCTTCGCATAGATATAGGTAGAAATCTTCTGGTGGCCACGGGCCAGCCATGTAAATTACATCTTCTTTGCCCACACCAACTTCTTTGGGTGGACCCAAATAACGCAGTTTGGCCTTATCGCTGATGTGTCGCCCATTCCAATAAATCAATTTTCCAGTTTGATCGTAGTAAGGGATAATTATTCTGGCTTTGTACGGAGCTTCCGTGCAAACGTAATATCCGTCGATGGGGATGTGCCGTCCCTGCAAATATTCTTCCGCTTTTTTTCTCCACCAGTTATTGAGTGGCAAGTTGGATATAAGTAAACTACCACTTGGCAATTGCAGGTCGGGTTTTGGTGGTTCCGCTTTTATTCCGTCCTGTTCAGCAAAATATTCTTCGAGTCGGCGTTCGAGGTCCGAGATGGTACTTTGGCCGGTCAGAATAGATAAAGCTGTATCTCGGTCGCACTTTTCTACAAGTTGGACGAGTCTGACCAAACTGCCTTTTTTGTCGGTCTTAAAACAATGGAATACACCGAGTTTTCTTTTCTTTTTGCCGCCAGACGGAGAACACCAAAGGTGAAAATTATCGTCATCAGGTTCAAAAACAGAGTTGATACGGATTTCTTTATTTTTGACGACAACCTCGCCAAATTTCCGCTCAGCCCATTCTTTGAATCTTTCAAAATTGATTGCCATGACGACTTATTTACCTTAGAATAAATGAACCGGAGGAAATCATGAATATAGAACACATTTCAGTTTCAAGAAAGCAAACTTTTGACGAGTGCCCTGCGAAATACAATTACAAATACCATCAGAAGATTGTAACATTTGAACCTACCCCGGACTACCTCATTTATGGAAAAATAGTCCACAAAGTCGCAGAATATTATGTCAAGGAACAAGGCAAAAAAGATATTGCTCTGATTGCCAACGATGTTTTGGGCGGGAAGATTCTGCTGGAATTCAACAAGCCCTCGTCACCACTGCCCGATGCCTACAAAAACAAATTCCCCCAGCACTTGAAAAATATCAAGGCGTTAAGTGACCGTATTGGTTACGATGGCGAATTGGAATACGAATTCGTTCACGATTTCGACCCGCCGAATAACTGTCTCGTAAAAGGCGTGATCGACCGACTAATTATTCGGAACGGAAAATATTTCATTCTGGATTATAAAACCACAAAGAAAGGATTTTTCCGCAAGAACTCTAACACGATCCGAAAAGATTTGCAATTGCGATCTTATGCTAGAGTTTTACAAAAATTATTCAACGTGAAGGCCGAGTATATACGGGCGGCTTTATATTATGTCGAGGGACCAGAACTTGTGCCCACGAAGTTTACGGAAGAGTCTTTAGAAACAGCGGAACAAGAACTAGTTGGCTCGTATAAAACAATAAAGGACATGCATCCAGATGAGGCCCACGGCAGAGTGGGGGATCAATGTAGAAAATGCGAATGGCGAAAAATTTGTCCTTTTTATTCATTGACATGATCGATCATTGTTTAACGACCGGGTAAAAGAATATATTCCTCTGAGTAAGTGCCTTGAGAGCCATTACGGTCAACAATAGGCAATTCTCTAGCGGCGGAACCACCCGGAGGAATATTCAGCAAAAAATTGTAGCCGTTTTTCGAGAATACTCTGTGAATAGCACTTAAAGGCGTAAAATATCCTTTGCCGGTGCCGCTATAACTTTCAGTGCCCCAGCATGTGGCGATGTAATATTGATCGTCCATTAAACCGCCGCCAGAACGACCCGGACGAGGGCTGTTTCTGAAGGTAATTAAATCGTTATTTTGGATACCAATGATTTCAACATCATAATGAGCCACTTCTCTTCCGCCGTCACAACCGCAAGAGTGTACACGTTGGCCGTTTTTATATTTGTAGTTTTTAGGGGCAATTGGAAAATAAGTTGGAACCCAATCAGGCTGGAATGTGACTAAAGCTGAGTCGGCACCACTAACATTGCTGTAAAAGATTACTTTGGCGTTATAAACCTTGGTAGATTTGAGTTTTTTCTCGTTTTGATACCATATGACAATCTTACAAGTTAAATTACGAAGCTTGCCTTCTTCAGCCGACATTATTCCTTCATCCCATAAATGGCCGCAAGTTGCTACATATGCTGTGTTAGAGGAAGAGTTGTAATAAACGATTGTGCCTGAGCCTGAAGCGTTAGATACTGAAATCTTGACAGAGGACGACAGCCACTTTCTATAAGCCTCTCCTCTTTGTTCAATAGGAGGTTCGCTTGACTTGTGTAAAGTCCGGCTTCCCTTAACAAGAGGCATATTATCGAATGAGTGAATACGCTCGATTGGCGGCGATAGGCGGTCTGGAGATTTATCTTGAACTCCCAAAAAACCCAGACATAGAATTAAGGACAGGGCTGGTAGAAATCTTTTCACGACCACTCCTTTAATATATAATCTATATAGGTTCCATCCCATGTTAACTCTTACAATTAGTCAAAATATATTTTCATGGTCCAATCTTTTGATATAAACTATATAGGTTCCATCCCATGTTAACTCTTACAATTAGTCACAATATTTTTCTAACCAGAGAAGAGAGATACAAAGTCACCAATGGTGAACCGATAGAAATTTTGGGAATATCAGTGCCGGTCTGGTTCTTTAAAGGAAATACCTCCGAGCCAGCGAAAGAGATATTCTGTAAATATATTGTTACCAACGATGGGAAAAATACGCCGATTATTGCCACCAAAACGGGCTTTCAGCTAAATTTGCCAAAAATAATAGATGGCCAAAATTCGGAGAAAAAACTTCTTGATGCAGATGACGGCGGGGCAGAATGCCTATTTTACAGAGAATTCAACAAGGTTCATAAGCCGATTTATTATGACATAATACATTACATTCAAATTGTGCCATATGAAATGATGCTTAAAACATTAGCCGCTTAATAACGAGATTTATGGAAGTGGACAATCCCTCAAAGTCATAGCCATTTTAACATTGATAGCATCGCCGCTATCTAGGTAGGCTTCTTCGGATAGCGAAACACTTGATATTAAAACTCCATCGTTATTATTCTGAGTTGTCAAGAACAACGTCGATACTGGCCCCCAAGAACCACCGGCAGCACTAAAGGTCACAATTGAACCAAGAGCTTTGCTGTATCCTTCATTGGCAGTAATATACCATCCGGTAGGTTGATCTGGCTTAGAACTTACGGCTTGTCTGAAATAACCATTTGAATTAGGTTCATCCAAAAGAGAAGTCATTGTATCAGAAATATCTAATGAGATTCTAGCATCCAATCCTAAGTAGTAAAATTGGGGAGGTATGCTTCCGTCGCCGGGGTTTCTGAAAAGCGCCTTTAAGAAATACGCTTCGCCTTCTGCATGGAGAGTATTGTAGAGGTTTTTCTTGGACCAAAGAACCTTACCATTGCGGACTTGTTCTATTTCCAAAACCTTCATTATGCCATTCCAATCTTTACGCATTGCTTGCTCCTAATTTAATTTCGTGTTTCGTGCCATCTTTAGAAGAGAATATCAGGTTATTTATTTGGAATTTTTCACCATTAAATTCTTCAAGCCCTTTGTATGTTCCGCCTTTGTTTTTGTTTAAATAGGCTATTGTCACATGCGGGATATATTTTGGGTATGTCTGGACAACATCTAAGTTCTTAGTTAAGATGGAATTGATGTAATGTAGATCGGGACTATCAACATCTATTTTCAAAACATCAAATACGTCGTTAGAAAATAAAGACATTTTGCCAAGCCGCACTGTGAATGGTTTGATATTTTTCAACAAATCAACAACAATTGTTTTATATCTGTCTAAAATCCCGTAAAGTACGGTTATGTGAATGTTGTCTTCACGACCGAACGACGGCCTGTCTGGATTAGAAAACACATATTTCTCAGGTATGTTGTCATATCCCCAAGAAATAATTTCATCAGCAAGTCTATCTGGCACATTAAGTTGGACAGAAGAATAATCTCTCTTTATTTTGCCGCTTTCAACCAAAAAGTGCCTGAATATCTTCGTCTCCATCTTTAGGTTCTTTCTTTTTTCGGTATTCTTCGAGTCGCAACTTTTCGGCACCTATCATGGCATCCAATTGAGAAATTACTTTCTTGGCAATCTCTGGATGCATCAATTCGTTATTGACCATGACCCAATTATTGCCGGTTGTTTGTTGTGCTTCTCGATTGGCACGTTTGGCTTCCACCGATTCAAGTTTGCTCAAAGCGGTTTTAAGGTGAAATCGCACGTCACTTAGGGCGAAATCGTTTGGTAAATTCTTTATAGCGTTGACCAGATATTCTTTGGATTCATTTGTGTTATTTTTCATCATTGCCTACCATTTCTAGCCAGCGGAATGGAACATCGTCCCCCAAAACTTCGTAGTTATTTGAGTTCTCAGCCAAATATTTTCTTTCCATTTTAACTTTCCATAAATCTTCTTTTTCATCAGCTTCCGGTCTATTTTCGTAAAGAGTGATGTGGGCAGGGAAAGATACAGGTCGCCCTAGAGCTAAATCTTTTTTCATTTGTTCAAAAATAGCTCTCTTTTTCTTTGGTTGAAGAAAATACAACTTTACGAATTCCTTAAAGACCCCTTTATTCATTTTATTTTGCAACCAAAGTAGCTTTTGAGATTCAATAACCTGCGATTCATTTATTTCCAAATTTTTAATCTCATGTCCAGTCGTGGTCTTTGCATAAACAAAATGGTTGTCGCCTACGCAGACTTTAAATTCGTCTGCTACCAGATCGCCGGAACCTTCAAATATTGGTTCCACGACAATATCCATGTGTCCCCAATCAGATAATCTGATTATGGAATCTATGTTTTGCAACACAGCCTTGGCCTCAAATTCCGTCTCTTTCAGTTTAGATTCAATTATTGATTTGGCATCGTCTATCCCCAACTCTTTGTCAAAATAAAGGAAGGATTTCAATCTCGCCAAATAATTTTGTAATTCATTAATGCTTTTGGAAGTACGCTGTTTGGACCAATCATTGAACTCCAAGGATATTTTGCGAATTTTAGTGGTATTCCCAGTAGTAATAGAAACAAGAAATCTCTCCTTGTCTGGGTAATTGATTTCATGCAACAAGCGTTCAATTTTCGGAAGATTTAGAAAGTGTCTAGATAAGCCTCCAGTTTTTTGCAAAGAAAATACATGCTCAGACAACTTTTCTTTGTAATTATCCAGAGATAAACCCGGAGGCTTATAGCTAGTTTTCTTTTCTACGAAGTTCGCAAATGACATTTCATTCCTTTTTTCTGAAAAGTAAAAATCAGATAGAGATTCAATTAGTAAATGATTCTAAAATTTGACATAAGTTGTTTTCTAAAAACAAGATAGGAGGAATTATAGCCCATCCAAATTCTCTGAGCAATTTGTCTCCTCTTCTTCTTGTGTCAAAGACAACACCCGGAAGTATTGTTTCTTTATCTACGCCAAGAAGGTCTACATCTTCATCTTCGGCAAGCAAATCCTCTGGCTTTCCTTCCAGCAATTCTCGCTTAATCTCTTCATATACTTGAGTTTTGACGCTCGACAAAATTTCTTTTGGAATTTCGGCCCCGATAGGTATATCTCGAAGCATAGAATCACGAACCAACAGGGCTATGCACATAGCCATGATGGAATCATCGTGTTTACCCTTTTGGGCTTGCGCCTTCTTTGTGATTGGATTGTATTCAAACGTACCTAATTCATTAGTAAATCGAATGCTGTTGACTCGGATAGTTTCGTTGGTCAATCTATTTTGCAAGGATTCCAAGAAAATAGGTCTATTCGTTTGATTTATCTTAATGCCCGGCTTCGTTGATTTGCCTTTCGTGTCTTCGTAATATAAATTTTCGTAGAACAACGTATGTTGTAAATTGCTCAGGACGGCACCGCCCGGACCCATATTTTCTACGGCCACAATTGCATTATTGTAATAAACGCCAAGCTCATTCAAAATTTGGGCAAAAACGTGTGGCTCGACAGTATTTGAATAGAATTCGGCAACCTGTTCTAGCGTGGCAGTATCAATGATCTGGAATGCGCTATTGTCGTTATTTTCGCCCTGACCTTCGGCACAGTCCGCACCGATGACATACTCATGACCGTCAACGGGTTCCTTCCACATCCACAACGCACCCCGGTTGTCATCCTTTTCGATATGTGAAACAAAACCTGTTTTGTTGGCCCATTTTGGGAATAATTTACGGCTGGGATTGTTGTTGAGCGTTTGCTCCATAAGTTGACGAATAATCTTGGTCGAGAAATAAGTATCGCCTGTACCAAGGAACTCACGCAAAACTTCCTGCAAGAAGCCCTTTTCGCCAAGCTGGGCTTTTTGTTCCGCAACCCAATCGGTATTGTTGTAATCTGGGTGTTCCCAATAATCCAAATCAATGATGTGAAACCTATTGAGACTTTCTTTTGCTTCAACGTAAACTTGATGATACCAGTTGCCGATACCATTAACCGTGGAAATAAGCGTACAAGAACCACCAGTAGAAAGTACTGGCCACATAGCTTTCCAATGAGTTTCCATGTCTGGAATAAAGGCCGCTTCGTCAACGATCAAAAATGTAACGGCTTTACCACGGGCAGAAACCGGGGAGTGGAACTTAATTGCTGAACCAGTTTCGGTAAACATTTTCAAGTGGTCATTCCATTTACCAGCCTTTTTATCGGGTGCCAACCATGCCGGTAAGTGTTCCACGGCACGGTCAATAATCATGCCAATATCCGTAGCTTCTTTATCAGCCTTGGAAAGCAACATGATCTGCTGGTCTAGCTGGAACAAACACCGCCATAGACCCCACAAAAGAGTTACGGTGGTCAATCCACCTTGACGGAACTTGCTAATTATGTTAAATCTGTGGTTGTTGTAGTCATTGATAACTTTGTGCTGGTACTTGTACAAAATAAAAGGAATCAACCCCTTCATCGGGTGTAGAATCTTTACATATTTGTGGCAAAAGTACGCAAAGCTATTACAACACTTGATAATTTCTTTCTGGCGTCGTATCTCGTCATAAGTATCGGCATGTTCCTTCGGCTCGTCGGGGTCGATTTCCAATTGGTACTTGTCGAAAGAAAAATACTTTGGGTCATATTCACATTCGTAGTATTCTTTGAGCGATTTATACTGACCTCGCCAAACAGAGTCCTCTTTGGACTTGGGAAAAATGGGTTCTCCCATAAAAATAATTCCTTCCTAATTAAGAGTTTGACTCATATAATGAGTCATGGTATATACGGCACATTTAAGGGAAATTGGAGAGAAAGATGAATGGCATTAGAAAGCTAAACCTGATTGTCATTACTTTGGGAATCTTGTTTTTGGTGGTTTACATCTCGAAAACCACCAAATTTCCCGAAGACCCAGCAAAGTCGCCAGTCATTGTTAACAATGACCAAAACCCACCAAAGGAATACTCTTACGAAGATGCTATTGCCTCGATTAAAGAGGCTGAGCTAAAAGTTAATTTGGAATATTTGACATCTAGGGAACTCGAAGGTCGCATGTCTGGCAAGAAAGGCAATGTAATTGCCGCCGAGCATATCAAGAAGGCATATGAGAGTTACGGCCTTTCCACGATGTATCATAAGTTCAGTATTCAGAGAATGAATCCCGGTCCAAAAAATGAAACCGGCGATGATTTCACCCAAAACATTTATGCTTGGCTTGAAGGGAACGATCCTGCCGTAAAAGACGAAGTGGTAGTGATTGGTGCCCATATGGATCATATTGGGTATGGCCCACAAATGAGCCAATCCAGAAAGATCGACGTACATCCCGGTGCAGACGATAATGCTTCGGGAACTGTGGCCCTTTTAGAAATTGCACAAGCATTTGCTATGTTAAAAGGCAAAAATAAACGAACAGTTGTTTTTCAAGCCTATTCTGCGGAGGAAATGGGCTTGATTGGCAGTCGATATTATTGCAATAATCCTGTTTTCCCAAAAGGAAGTCCCAGCATTAGCAAGCACGTTTTTATGTTGAATATGGACATGGTTGGTTATTTGGGCAAAGGTCAGTATCAGGATCAGGCGGCTTTTTCCGCTGGCGAAAGTTCGGTTGATATATCCCAATTCATTTTAGAATTGGGCGGGAAATACTCATTTGCTAAAAGCATTACGAGTTGTGAAAGTGACGGGAGCGATCACGCCAGCTTCTACAACAAGAAGGTTCCTATTGCTTTTTTGCACACGGGATCGCACAGCTACTATCACACTCCCGAAGACACAGCGGATAAGATTAACTATCAGGGCGTGGAGAAAGTGGCAAAATACGGGTTTGAATTAGCGTGGAAAGTCGTTCAATCCAATACGCCGCCAAGATTCAATTATGGAGGATTCAGACCGATGAAATATACACACGACCACGGGCATGGCAAGCCATTCCCTCATACACACAAGGAATAAAAAACATGAGTTTCTATGTCGAATTCATCGAGGCAGATTTGCAAGTCCTTATTGAAAATTTGAATAATGATCTAAGAAATGAATGGACTCATTTAACCTTTTATTTGCATAGTGCCGCATTGGTGCAAGGACTTCATGCAACCGAATATAAAGAGCTTTTGCAAAAAGAAGCAAATAAAGAATTGTTGCATGTCGGTCAATTTTCTGATATGTTAATTGGCCTTGGTCTATCCCCAGATAAGTTGGCCAAAACACCCTTCTTGGATAAAGTTCCTAGTCTAACCGACCCCAAGGCTATTCTATTCCACGCCTTAAAGCTGGAAGAGGAAGTAGTTCGGAACTATTGCCAAAGAATGCATGAAGCCGAAGCCTGTGGTTGCACAGACGGTGATTGGGTGCATATTTTCCTTGAAGGACAAATTCAGGATAGCCGTGAAGACGTTGACCATCTTAAGCAAATTATAAGAGGACTTTAATGCCCACGGAAAATGAAAGAAAATTCGTTATCAAAACTCCTTGCGAACACGATGCAGATGAGCTTTGCACCGAGAAATACAAAATCGCCCAAGGATATTTGATAGCAACAAGAGGAATTACTGTCCGAATTAGAAAAATGATTTCCCTGTTTGGCAAAGAAAAAGAAGAACTTTACTTCACCCTCAAAGTAAATGCGGGTGGACGAATGATTGAAATTGAAGATAAAATCGACAAAAGAGATTTTGACGATTTATGGTCAATTGCAGTCAATAAACTTGAAAAAATACGATATATCATCAAAGACAACAAAATGTATTGGGACGTGGATTTCTTTAAAGATTATCGTGGTGAAACTTATATGGGGGTGGCAGAAATTGAATTGCCTGAATATCAAGTTGAACCCGAATCTTTACCTCCTTTCGTGAAAAATAATTTAATTTATAAAGTGGACTTTAATGACACCAGATTTTCAAATAAATTACTTGGTGACGCACGATATGCGTGTGAACTTCTCAAAGAACTAGAAAAGCAAGTAGAAAAATGAACTATAAAATAACAAAAAACTCGCCTGTGGCAAGATTCTGGTACAAAGGAACTCATAGTCACCCCGTTAAAAGAACTGTTCTTGTCATCGAATCTGACAGATATGTTTTGACTGGCTATGAAATCCGAGAGGGGGCGGAAATCCGAAAATTGGCCAAAGCCCCAATCAAGAGCTATCGTCGGGACCGAATTGCCAGAGGCAGAGACTTGCGGCTCGAAAGCCCCCAGAGAAAAGAATACCCGAAAAAATCCACTCTAATACGCAAGCAAATCCTCGACATTATCGAAAACGGCGTTTAAATAATCAAAATAGCTCGCTCTTACTCTAAATAAAGAGCGAGTTATTTTTGTAAAGGTATGAAATATGTCTTTTTATCAAAACCCATTCGATCAAGAATTTGAAGGCTTTTTGCAAATAATTGACAAAAGAGCCGCACTTACTTTTATTGTCCCAGCCAACGTCAATAAATCCGACGCTCAATTGGCTTGGAATATTGGGCCATATGATCTTTCCGCAGATACAACTCTGACTATCAACTACGCACATGATAATGCCCCCAATAATTGGGCAACTTTGTCAATCCCCGTCCAAGGGGCCAATCCTGCTGCGACTACAGCCTATGAAGTAGTAACCGCCCTGAATGCGGTTGCCACATTCGCAGAAATGTTCTTGGCAGAAGTGCGTGCAATGCAAGGTGGAGAAACCGTATTTATTCGGGCCAAACCAGGACGTGTCAAGAAATTTATCAAGGTTTATTTCTCCAACTCTGGCGCAGAAAAGAAACTTCGATTTAACAAAAAAGCCGGTGTTACAGAACTGCCAGATTATTTTGAACGACACACTATTGCCAATAGATTCAACTTTGAAGATGCAATTGGAATGTTAGTGAAATTAGACGAAGATGATGAAGCAGTCGATCAACCCATTATTGAAGATGCTGGATTTGTTCCGGGCGATATGCTTGAAGATTGGGAATTACTCGCTGGAAGATCAAATAATATCTTTACATTCAAGAAACAAACCGTAGATGCCAGCAGCCGTGTGACAGAAATTATTGAATATGGTGCCGGTGCTGTCGTAGGCGATTTAGCGATCAAAACAACTATGAGTTATACTGCCGCCCAAACTGCCCCCGATAAGATATGCAAAATCCCTTATGTGCTACAATCTGGCGACTTAGTGACTCCATAATCACAAATATCCCAATTAGCAGCACTTTTCTGCAAGTCGTATAAAGAACGAATGACTTTAGTGACGGTGATAGATGGTGCAGGTTTATCTGGAACTGTGTCTATAAAATAAAAGGGGATGTTATGTAAAACATAGCATCCCCATTCCTTTGCCTGCCAAATTTTTACGGGCATATCATTTCATGAATAACATATAAACTACGCCAATCGCAAGAAGGCTGATAACGCCCATCAGGACTTTATCGGTCATTCCATCGCTAGATGTAGTTTCTTTATCTTTGTTGGCAATCTCTTCTGCCAACCCAAGTGATCTAATACCGTTAACACTCTTAACTGGTGCTACTTGATTGTTCATTTGACGACTTGCCTTGATAGCCGAAATAATGGTATCGACCATTTCTTCTTTGGTTAAATGGCAATCGCAATCATTTTTAACAGATTGAGCGGACACAGCGTTTTCGCTTGGGACGAGATGTTCGACCAATTGCATTTGAACTTTTGGTTCGACAGATTCAACCTTTTTTTCAATAACATTGCCAGATTTGTCTACTACTTCGATTTCTCTTTCGTATACAAAGGGCTTTGTCTTTTCAACAATTCTTTGTTGTAGACGCAGAGGGCGTTCGTCTTCAACGTGTAATTCGATTACACGTTCCTCGCCGGAGTCCTTGACATGACGCTCTGCACGGCGACCATCTTCTAATGTCCACTTTTCTATTTTGTGTAGTTTATCTTCCATATTGCTCTTGCTCCTTCGCAGAAATTTTGCCAGATGTTAGACTTAATCTATTTATGCTGCATCAATCGTTTTTGGGGCGAACTCTTATCTCAATAATATGTTGTTCTCCCACAAGTTCGTGCGACAAAAGGGTGGCTTTCTGTTTGGCAGCTTCTATATCTTTGGCCTCTATTAAGGGCAAATTCTTATATTCTACACCCAATTTCCTGTTATATCTAACAATAGCCGTAAAAGTATATAACTCTCGTTTCAGAAAACATTTAGCAAAATCCACGGCTTCTTGATAACTAGAAAAAATTTTTTCATCTAGCTTTTCTGGGTTATTAGGTGTACTTACTTTTTGTACCGCAAAAGAGGTATCTTTTGGGTAAATTATGAATCCATTTTTGGTTAGCTCGTCCATGCTTAAATCCCCCATTTAAGTCTCAAATTTTCCAGAATTTCTTTTCGCCTTTTGTCTGCCACTTCTTTTAGAAGTTTTCGTTCAGCAGGTCTTGATTGCCGTTCAACCGTTTTGCATAAAGAGAATAACTGGTCAATTTTTTGTTCCCACTCATCATAAGGTGCAAACCCTTCCAAGTCTCCCGCAACTTCTTTGTAGACAACTTGTCCTGCGTATCGCACCGTAATTTCCCGGTTGTGATATTGTAAAACAATCGAGAGGTTCATTCCACGGCTCAAACCATCAAAACCCAAACCAATGGCGTAACTCCCCTCATCTTCATCCATTGTCGGCAGAACATCTTCTTCGGGGTGATTGTAGTAGTCTTCCAAAAAACTTTGCTCGAAATTGATGCCGCCTTGTTTATACAAAACATACCCAAGTCTGTTGGCAATAGTTACAAATTTGCCTTCCAGACCCATGTACCCTTTCTTCATAGCCTCAATCGTGCGTTGTTCTTGGATTAATTTTTCTCTGTTCACAGATACCTCAAATATAACTCTGCCTACTCCAGTATATAGTTGTGATGCTATTTTAAGGAGAAACAAAAGCATGTGGCCATTTAATCTTTTTCGCAAAAACGACAACAAAGTAGAGGCATTAGCTCTGAAAGTCCCACGCCAACCTAGAGCCAAGACTTCGCCTCGTTTCCAAAACCAACCGATTAAATATCTGCTAAATGACCCGACCGCTGACGATCTGACCATCAACGCACCTATCCCAGAAACGCCTGTATTGTCTTTGCTTGTTCAGGGATATAACGGTGGGGGCTATGACATAAATTCCGTTCAGGGACAGGCAGCAATGTGCTACGTCACAATTGCCAATGCTATGAAATATATGATTTCAAAAAGCAGTCCGAGAAGACCTATTCAAAAGTGGGCAATGGTTAAAAATCTTGTTGTAATTCCGAGAGCAGGCAGCGATCTAAATGCCTATTATGATAGAGCATATTTGAAATTTTTCTATTTCATGAACCCCCAAACCAAAAAGATTCTTTACACATGCCAATCCGCAGATATTGTGGCCCATGAATTTGGCCATGCGTTTTTGGATATTTTACGTCCCGATCTTTTCAGTGTTCAATCCTATGAAGCGTGGGCTTTCCACGAATCTTTCGGTGACATGACTGCGATCCTAAGCATCATGCAATGGGAAGAAGTTATAGACAGAGCAATCGCACAAACAGGTGGCGATTTAATGCAAAGCAACATTGTTTCTCGTTTGGCAGAGGAAATGGGCCAAACTATTCATGGATTGACCGGAGGGAAACAGGGTCACTTGGCGTTCGCCCTGCGTGATGCTGTAAATGATTTCCATTACATCGAACCAGAAAAATTAAAAAACGAAACCAACGACAATGTTTTGTCGAGAGAGTGCCACAACTTCAGCAGAGTATGGACTGGTGCTTGGTACGAAGTTATGGTAAGAATGTACCAGAAAAATATAGCTGACGGCATGGCCCCAAAACACGCTTTGGTTTTGGCAAGAGATACGATTACGGTTTATCTCCTTCACGCCTCGCTTTATGCGGACACAGTAAGGTTCTTTGATGCCGTGGCACGTCAAATGATGCATTACGACAAAGCAAATAATGAAGGAAAGTATCAAGAAGTAATGGAAGAGGTATTTACACGTCGAAATATACTTCGCAACAGAATTTTGATGCAATCGGAAACGAATTACGAAGATGTCTTAAAGGGACAAAAAATCCTCAACGTCGAAGAAAACGTGGATGGAAAAATTGTAAAAGCCGGGCAATCTCAAAAAATGAAATTGATAGACAAATTCGATTTCCACACTCTAGCAGACGACCCACTATTTAATGTGAATGTTTCTGTTCCAAGCGAATCGGTTTATATCTTCGACAAAGAAAACAAATTGGTGAGTTCTACGGAAACTACTGCCGACGAGGTTTTGGACTCAGTATATTTCTGCTTGAAATATCTGCAAAAATACGAATTGGTTGGCCCAGAAAATAAACCATTTGAAGTCAAAGATAACGAACTAATCAGAAAACATTTTGTTTGCAGATGCCCCGTAAATAACGCCTGCGATCCAAATGCCCCCGAATACGGTAGACCGTGGAAGGGTGAAAATAATGCTGGTTGTGGCTGCAAAGGCAAAACCCCAAGCTGCGATTGTGATCCGCCCCCACCATCGACACCCGTAAAATACGGATGTTATACATCAGTTGGTGACCACGGAACCGCTTCGTATAAAGTGGGGTCTTCCGCCTCAAGAAAAGTTTGCTAAAATCTATTGACTTTTTGGAGAAACTTTCTTATTTTATTTTAGAAGGGCGACCTTGATCGTCAAAGTCGATTGTATTTAGATTGTTGTCAATATGCTTGTACACCAACTCGGCATAGGGTTTATTTCCCATGAAGTTTACACGCATTTTGACTTCGCCTATATGCGGCTTGACTTTACAAATAGTAATTTGGAACTTGTCATCGTCACCTGCAACTATATAATAGCTACCGTCCCGTTGTGCTTCGTCTTTAGTAATTGGGTGTCCTAATTCCTTGAGGGCGAGTTTGGTAGAACGGTATAAAGTTGAAGGTTCTTCATAGTAAAATTTATGAGCCTCACCTTGATGCCACATAATCACACCAGTAACTATGGGACCAACAAAAGGTGCAACCTGACAACCTGTAAATCCTATAAGGGGCAAACATAACATGAGCGTTAAAAAGAACTTTTTCAATGGCAACTCCTCCTCTTCCTATTTATTAGACGAGGAGAAAATTATGAGCGATATTTACGAAGAAGATTTTCTGTTGGAAAATCGACACAATCCCAATGACGACGATGACGACGATGACGACGATGACGACTGGCCGGATGACGACCAAGACGGTTGCTCCATGTCTATGTCCGACGAAGAAGACGATGATTACGACGACGACGAAGAAGAAGACGAAGAAGACGAAGAAGAAGACGAAGAAGACGAAGAAGAAGAAGAAGAAGAAGAAGAAGAAGAAGACGATGACGAAGAAGACGATGATTACGACGAAGAAGACGATGATTGGGAAGAAGAAGAAGAAGAAGAAGAAGAAGAAGACGACGACGACAATTGGGATGATGATGACGACGACGATTGGGATGACGATGACGACGACGATGATTGTGACGATGACGACGATTGGGACGAGGATGACGAAGAATAATGAACCCGGCAATTCAGTATCTAACCAGAACTAATCTGATTAGATCATGGTTTGATACGCCGTGTTCTATCTTATTGGAAAATTCAACATCTCAGTTAATTGTCACAATTAACAAAGAAAAAAATTCAAGAAATCCGTCTTTCATTGACGGCATCGCCGGTGGCTCTTTTAGGGTCAAGAATTGGTTCCTTGTTAATTGTGACAAAGAGTGTATTCTTCCGCCTTTTGAAGAATCAACGGTTTCAGAGGCGGACTTATTTTCACATCCCAGAATAATTGTCAAAGACTACAAGCCCTTCTTTAAACGCACCCAGACAGTACCTTCTCACTATAATACTATCCGTGGCCCCATGTCAGAGGAATTATATTCCTTATTTTTTGACAACACAATTAACGGGGTAATTCACCAAAAGTGCAGAAAAATATGGCTCTGGCGGAAATTTGTATGGATATATCTTCCTGAATTGTCCGCACTTCAAACGTACATATCTGAGTACGGCTCAGAAGCCGATTTTGTCGAAAATCAAATGGATATAGTGGAATACCACTTCCAGAAGATTTGGCAGAGTTGGAAGAAATGGGAGATTTATTTCCTCTCACCCGTACCCGGAGAAATTATCTTCGGAAAGGAGTATGGATCGCTCTGAGCAGACACTGAACAAGGGGGTTTATGAAAAAGAGTGTCGCTTTTCTCTTTTCTGCATTAGCCGCAATATTGGTCTGTACGTTTTTAACACAGGCTAAATCAATACAATCAATCAGCAAAACAAAAAATATTTATCCAATACCGGGGATGCTATGCGCCAACCCTGTCGCTGAATACGAGGGTAAAGAAGACGAAGACCTTGCTGATGTGATGGTTCCGATCCCTATGAAGGATCGTGTGCAAAACTATACCGGCATTCAATGCGTATGGGTTTCCATTGAAGCTCTAGGTCGATATGCAGAAGAACCCAAACTAATCGGATTAAACAAAGACCCCGAATGTAAAAGCTACAGTAACCCGTCAAGTGCCGCATGCAAACTCAAGCAATTGGGAGTGAAGTTCGAGCAGACCACAAGCAAGTCTGATCGTAGCCTCATTATCAAAAGCGTAGTAAAAGAACGTAGAGGGTGTTTGTTTGCTGTGCCCGGTCACGCTATGGTGCTAGTTCACTATGACGAAAAAAAAGGCATTGTCAAATATTTTAACAACAGTGATTCAACACTGAAAATAAGAATTTGGACAATGGAAGAATTCAACAAAAGGTGGGATGGTTGGATTCTAGTCATCTACGCTGACAATGATATTATTCCTTTGAAATACAGCCAACCGGCTACTCAAATACCCATTATGGATAGGAATAATCAACAGGGAGAATATCCAAAGAATTATATCCTATTTCCTAAACGACAAGCTGCTTTTCCTGCAATTACAGTCCTTTTTTGGGACTGTAATTTTTTTATTGACCGGGGGCTTTTCCGCATCACTATAGTACGGGAAAGCTCCCGGCGTTTCCAAAGGCGGTGGTTGTCTATCATCGCCAACATCCGAAGGAATTACTCGGAACGTCTCATCTCTTTTAGTCAACCAATGTGAAAACTTTGTCATTTTCCCCTCCGAATCATATATAGCTTAAAGGATTGATTGAATTTTCAAGGAGGACCGTGAAAAGGAATTCGCTTGAGTGGCTAACTGTAATTCTAACAGTTGTATTCATTGCTGTTGGTGGTATTAAACTCCACAAAAAGCATCTAACCCAGTGTACATCGGAACCAATTGCTCAAAGACCAATTGAAAATATTCCGGTCGCACCCCCAGAGAAGCCGAAGCTCCCTCAAAGTCCAACTATATCCACAAAGATACCGGCATATTTAGACTATTCCGGCATAGTTGCCCAGCTAAAAGAGTGGAATACGCAAGCAAAAGACTTAACGGAAATTGGAACCTATGGGAAATCAGCTAAAGGTACTGATTTGTACTATATCCGAATCAACAACAATTTGGACTCCAAACCGAGGCCAAAAGTCTTGATTACGGCATGTATTCACGGGAATGAACCGTGGTCTACAGGCGTTGTTATGGGTTATGCGGGTTCGCTCTTGGGTGATTACGGCAAGAACCAAGAAATAACCGATCTGGTAAATAGCCGAGACATTTATATCATCCCGGTAATTTCGCCAGACAGCTATCCTCACAGTCGTCACGTTAATGGCGTGGACCCAAATAGAGATTTTCCCGGTCCCAGCAACCCAAATCGACAGTCAGTGCCGCCCGTAAAAGCAGTACAGGACTTTGTTCTCAAGATAAAGCCAAATGCTGTTATCTCAGGCCACACATGGGGGCGTATATTTTTGACTCCGTATGGCGACAAGAATGACTTTTGCCCAGATGACTCAGAATACAAAAGAATTATTGGGAAGATGGGAGAAATGTGTCAATACAATGTAAAACGTGCCTGCGAAATGTATGGTACGCCAATTTACGGAATCGAAGTAGACTGGTATTATCGTAATGGTGCATTTGCAATTATTATGGAGTTTGGCACTCACCAGAGAAAACCAACTCACGAAGAAATTAAGAGTGAGTTTCAAAGGACATTTTCGGGCGTACTTTGGTTTATCAAAGAAGCTCCGGTTGTGCAATTAAAGCTCAAATCCTGATTCTTCAAAAAGTATAGATATTTTTCAAAGGCTTCATCAGCCTCTTGCACGAGAGGGGCTGGTAGAAGCCCTATTTTTTTTGGTTCTAGAAGTTCGTAATCTCCATATTCAAATGGTGTTATCAAATCTAAATACTCTGTGATAAGCTCGCCGCCCCGTTTGTGTTTTATATCGTAAGAGTTTAAAACAACGGCACCGGGCGTTCTCTTCGCCATTTCGCAAAGTCTTCTAAGGCGATAGAGATAATATCGCTGAGCTTGTACGGGACCGAACCGACCGTTTTCTACCAACAGATTAAGTGTTGGCTCAGCATCCCGAATGACATAGATGAATTTGCAGGTTGTATAAACAGACTTAATTTGAAGGCAATAGTTTAAAAGTAATTCATCCATGAAGATTGCGGAAGAGTTATTTAGCTTGTGACGACAATTGATTAAAGATAGGAGACTGAGAGGATGCATATACACATTTTGATCTGAAGACTTGAAGCCTTGTACTTGAGGATTTTGATTGAGAGATTTGTAAAGAATATCAGAACCAGAGTCCAAGTGGCTCGCTACAAACAAGATTTTTCGCATTATTTTATTCCTTTTTTCAAATTAGCCACTTTTTCAAGTGGTCTTAAATTGGATAATGCCCAACATTGTGCAAAAAGTGGATCAGATATATCCCTTAGTTTTAGACAAACCATGTTTGTATGATCCTTGTCGGCATCCACACGAACGACTTCTGCCGTGTTTTAATGACGCTGCTACAACTCCTTTGGTTTTCCCACAATCGCATTCACATAACCAAACTGCGTGACTTTTTTGACTTCCTATTCTCTTTTTAGCAACTAATCTTCCAAAACGTAAACCTGTTAAATCACTTCCTCTATTAGAGACAACCTCTCGATGGAAACAGCCACAAGAAGTGGTATCGCCTTTTGCCAAGCAAGAACCTAAAACTATTTTTTCATTTCCACATTTACATTTTACTCTCCAAATATGTCCCTTATCTCTTTTTTCTGGCCATCTCACGCCAGCATACTCTAATACTGTGAGACGACCAAATGTTTTGCCCTCAAGATCAATAAAACTTTTGTGGGTTGGTTTCATAATTTTTTCCAAAAAGACTAACTAATAGTAGCATAGTTTGAATGCAATATTTTCAAGATATAGCTACATGAAAATAAAGAGGAAATAAATGCCAATCTGGAGCGATTTTTTCAAGTTATTCACTTATGCAAGTGAAAAAGACGCACTGGCGAGACGGAGGGACAAAAAGGAACTTTCGGGTGCTGGTGTCTCACAAGCCGACGCTCTGCAAATAGGTGGAGAGTTCGCTGGCGGTGTTGGTCCCAGCGGAACGGTTAATCTACGTCAAACCTATGACATGATTGACACCACGAGTCTTAACAATCGCACCATGCGATACAAAGAATATGAAAGACTCAGAAACGTCCCAGAAATTGAAATGGCTATTACTGTAATGGCCGACGAAGCGTGTCTGGCTGGTGAAACTCCTGTGGCCACACCCTTCGGACACTTCACTTTGGAATGGCTTGCAAAAAACAAAAAAGATGAGCGATTCTTAGTCTACTGCTATGACTTCCAGAAAAAAGACTACTCATTAGGTTGGGCGTTCAATCCACGTTGGGTCAAAAAAGCCAAGACAGTGGAAATCATTTTCGATAACGGACAAAAATTAGTTGCCACACCCGACCACAGAATCCTCAAAAGAAATGGAACATGGGTTCCTTGTGGAGAATTGGCGTTCGGTGAGGAGCTTATGCCATTCTACCGCCTGCCTGCCAACCAAGCATTAACCAAACTAAAGACCGGGCAATACCCAAGAATATACACCCACAATAAGGGTTGGATTCACGAAAGACAATTCGTTGAAGATTGGAAGTCTGGAAAAACCTCCGAAGAATTTGAAAAGGCCAACAAAGTTGTTCGCATGATCGCTGGTGATCTATCCGTTCGCCAGATTGCAAAAACATTGGGGCATGACTGGAAGACAGCTAATGGCTGGATGAGAAAGCAGGGGTTTTCTCTAAAAGAAGTCAAATCTCTCACGCAGAATAGAGATATACGCAGAGTTGTAGGAATTATTGAGGGGCCAGAAATTGATGTATACGATTTATCCGTAGAGAAACATTTATGCTTTGCCACGGATTCTGTCATCGTACACAACTGTCAGAAGAATGAAAACGGCGACCTATTCAAGATTGAATGTAAAAACGAAGAGGTTGTGAAGGAGCTAAACTTCACAATGAAGCATCGCAAGATGCTAAATCTTAACGAACACTCTTGGAAGTGGTTCAAGAATTTACTTATCAATGGCGACTGGTTCTTGGAATACGTTATCAACCCAAACAAGCCATCCGATGGAATTTTGAAGCTCATTCCTTTGCCTCCCGAAACAATGTATCGGATCGAGAGTGTTCGAGGCAAGCTGGTAGAGTTTCAGCAATCGAAAGAAGGTCCAGATTACAAAGCCATTACTTCTGGTCCTGTAATAGATCAAACAGAATCTGAACTTAATCAGTCTACAGCCATTCGGTTCGCTGCCATGCAGATTTGTCATATGAGAATTGGTGATGATAGAAAAACATTCTATCCTTATGGACAATCACTTATTGAACCGGCTCGTTCGCCCGCCCACCAACTTCGGTTGATGGAAGATGCAATGGTTGTATATCGTTTAACTCGTGCGCCAGAGCGTAGGGTGTTCTATATCGATGTGGGGCAATTACCGCCATTTAAAGCAGAAGCATTCTTGGATCGTTTAAAGGATCAATTCCGCAAGCGCAAAGTTGCAAGCAATAAGGGTTTGCCGGGTGCCAACCAAGTTGAAGAAAGATGGCAACCACCAGCAGCGGACGAAGATTACTGGATTCCGATTCGTCCGAATGCCAATACTCGTATTGAGACATTGCCCGGTGCCCAGAACTTGGGTGAAATTGATGACGCAATTTACTTCAGAAACAAATTGTTCACAGCATTGAACTTCCCAAAGAACTACCTTTCCAATGAAGACACCAATGCCACGAGAATTACTTTGTCTGCTCAGGACGTTAAATTCGCTCGTATGATCGAAAGATTGCAGGGGCACTTTGAAAATGGTCTTATGGAGATTGCTGAAAGACACCTTCAATTAAGAGGTTTCCCAGAAGAATCCTATGAAGACCTAAAGATTAAGATGACCCCGCCATCTGATTGGCGGGAATTGTCCAGAAACGAAGTAATCGCTGCTCGCTATGCAAATGCCGGAACACTTAAGAGTGGTCAGTTAATGTCCGATTTCGACATTTACAGATTGATACTAAAGTTCTCGGAAGATGAAATTGAAGAAATGTTGGCACGGTTGAAGCTACAGAAACTGGAAGATTTGAAGCTACAAATCGTAGCGCAGAACCCAACAATTTTGGGCGTTGGTATTCCCGGTCAAGAACAACCGGGTCAAGAATTGGGAGCCGAAGCCGGTGGTCCGGCCCCGAACTTGTCGCCCGATATGGGCGGAGCGCCGCCTGCTGGTGGACCGCCGCCAGCAGCAGATGCCCCGGATACACCACCAATGGAAGGAAATCCGCCGCCCGCACCAGAGGGACAACAGCCACCAGAAGGTCAGGAACTCGAAGACCCAAGCGAAGACGATATAAAGAAATTTGACTTGGAGATTCAGGATTACTCTTCTGAGCAAGACCACGAAGATCGTGATCGTAGTGTGGGAGACTAATGATCGGATATAGACAACTATCGCATTTCTCTATGAAAAACAAAGCCTTGCTGGGCATTTCCGACAAGGCTGGTTGTTATTCTTGTTGTAAAATATTCCCTGCGAATGAAATTAAGGAATATACAGATGAAGGCGAAACGGCATTGTGCCCTTACTGTTCTGTTGATTCAGTAGTGGGTGACACTTCAGGGTATATTATCTCTGAAGAGAATCTACAACTCGCTAGAAAGTATTGGTTTTAGTACCGAAGATATAAAAAAGAAAAGCCCGGTCATTTCGCCAGATCGTCGTTGGACCAGTCGAGGCCGAACTTCTGCTTGATTTTAGGCAGGGTGTTCCACAACTCAAAATCGTCGTATTCAGCCACGGTCGGAACCCAATCGGTCACGTCGATGAAATGCTCGTCGGCCTTGGCCATGATCCTCTTGACGATCTCATGGGGATCATGGACATCAATGCCTAAACCTAAAATACGCAGTTTATTGCATATTTCGACGCTGTGGATATGGAGATTATCTACGAGCAACCACTTACGGTCGGCGAGATTATACTTCTTGGCAAGTTCGCCCGGCTTGGTGTCGCCTGTGCTGTAAGCTCCCTTGACGTATTTACCCCAATCCATGACCTTGATTACCTTATGGACATAATCTATGTCGCTGTGGCTAAGAAATACAAAGTCGGCAAAATGGTTAATAGCCTTCAAGAAATTCGTGGACCCTGGACGTGGGAAAACGTACATATCATGTCCTTCGGCGTGAATTTCCTTCACGTCAGGATAGGGGTGCTTACCCGGAACCACCATCTTAGCAAACTTCTTGTTTTCGGGGGAATCCTTGAGCCAACCAATCTCCATATTGTGAACGATAGTTTCGTCCATATCGGAAAAAACAATAGGCCGGTTCTCCCTTGCTTCTAACCACAGCGTAAAATCAAGACTGCTCATGCCTATATAAATGAGACAAACCGCCAATTTTTTTCCCGTCAGAACTAAATAACGATATGAACGGATTACAAGGCTTCAACGAATATTTTGAACATAACGACACTACGGTGCTCGAAGCCGCCTTGCGCAAGCCCAAGCCAGACGGCCAAAACATCCGTCAGCAAGTCAAAGAAATCTTGCGCAAGAAGAAGCCCAAAGATAAGAAAGGACTGTTGATCGTATTTGAAGGCATCGACGGAGCAGGCAAAAGTTGGGCCGCAGGCACTCCAGTCTTAATGTATGATGGGTCCATCAAAAACATCGAAGATGTCCAATCAGGCGACCTAGTAATGGGAGATGATTCCACATCAAGAACCGTTATATCAACCCATTCTGGATCGGATTGGATGTATGATGTCATTCCAAAAAAAGGCATGATTCAAAGAGTGAACAGCAGACATGCTATTGTCTTTGGATTTGCTTGTAACGGTTTTAAGAATGTAGTGAAGAAAAACCACGGTTATGCCGAAATGACTGCACCAGAATTTATGGAGCAATCTAGGTGCTTTACTCGCTATGCACAACTTGTACGCAAAAGCGTGGAATTCCCTTCACAACCAATTAACATTGATCCTTACATACTTGGGGTCTGGCTTGGCGATGGCAACAGCGCAAATACTGGTTTTACCACCTGCGATCCAGAAATAGTAAAAGCAATCACCGAGGAATCAGACAGTCGTAATCTGCGGGTGACTGTTCACACAATTTTAGGCAAAAAAGCGTCCAGATATACTATAGTTGGGTCGAAAGCTGGCATCCGAGACAATTCACTCAGAAACAATCTCAAACAATATGGACTGCTAAACAACAAACACATTCCTCTATGTTATAAGTCCAATAGCTGTGAAGTTCGTCTACAACTACTCGCCGGACTAATCGACACAGACGGGCATGTTGGCAAACGGGCTGGGTGTGTTGACTTTATCAACAAGAATAAACAATTGGCCGAAGATGTGGCCTATTTAGCTCGTTCTTTAGGACTTGCTGCCTATATCAAACCATGCAAAAAAAAGTGTCAAACCGGAGCAATTGGCAATTATTTCCGTGTGTCACTTTCTGGTGATTGTCACCTAATTCCAACAAGAATACAAAGAAAAATAATCCCACGTCGAACAATAAACAAAAACCCTCTTAGGGTAGGATTTCGAGTTGAGCCAGCAGGAATTGGTAAATATTATGGTTTTGAAACAGACGGAAACCACTTATTCCTCTTGGGAGACTTCACAGTAGTTCACAATAGCACCCAGGTCGAAACCCTCAGTAAATGGCTCAAGGAAGAAGAGAATTATGACGTAATGAAAACGAAATGGAATTCTTCCAAAATCATGAAAGAGGCCATCAAGGATGCTAAGGATAAACGAATCCTTTCCCCTATGCTCTATTCTTTGATGCACGCCGCCGACATGGTGATACGCTACGAGAACGAAATCGTACCCGGCCTGATGGAAAACAAGATCGTTGTGGCCGACAGGTATATCTACACATCAATGGTGCGGGATAAGGCCCGTGGTGTGGACGTGCAAATCATGAACGAAATCTACAAGGATTTTCGGGAACCAGATATTCTCTTCCATTGCACGTTGCCTATTCACCTAGCCTTTAGTCGCATAATTAAAGAGAAGGGTCTCAGCTACTACGGGACCGGCATGGACCTGAACCTCGCCGACAACAAGGAAGAGAACTACTTGAAGTACGAGGACATTCTGGACAAATACTACAAGCAGATTCTTCCTATGGTGTCGTCCTACCACAAACTCAACATGGGCCGAGACATTACGACCATCGCCGAGGAAATCAAAGATGTAGTGGCCAATCAGACCGGCATCGGCAAGTACCGCTAGTAGTCTTCCTCGTAGGAGTCTTCGTCGTCTCCACCTTCCCTGAGATTCTTCACCCGTTTTGCGAGCAGGAAGCCCCTACTTTCGTAGAAAGTTTGGTTGTTTAGCGAGCGAAGCGAGCGTTAAGAACAACCAAACCTCTTTAAAAGAACAAAACTAAAAGAACAAAACTTGTAATCTTGTGAGCCAAAATTATGGTATTTCGCCACTAGCGGTGTCCGCTGTATTAGGGGCTAAAACGTCGCCGTCCATCTTATCAGGCGACTTACTAAATGAAGATTTGTTGAGTTCGTCAGCATTCATCTGATCGAGGATGGCGTTAATTTTGTCGTCGTTAAGTTGCCGCAAAAGTTCGATTGTCTTGCTTTTGTGTGTAGATAGCGCTCTTGCGAGGGCTGCGGAGATTGGAGCAATGTCGCCACCAATAACCGGATTGCGATCAATGCCTCCGGTAAAACCGTGGTCACCGTCCAAATTATTCTCTCGATAATAGACGTAATGCCTAAATGACAACAATTTTTTTCTCCTTTTTTGTTCGTTTCTGCATACTTATATACATGCGACAAAATAATTTTTTAGTAACGCTCAGGGACAATTAACGAAATTGGCTGATAAATATTACAGGCCAGTTAATATATAGATGGAGCAATGGTTCATTTAAAGTAAATATTTATGGCTCGAACCGAATGGCTCGCTAAGCACAGTTAAACCAGTATACAGGGAGTTCATCGAATATGAAAAGAAAACTTATAAGTTTTGAAGCCTTCGGCAAACTTCAAGAAGGCTCGCTCTCTCGTGCAGAAGAAGAATTGATAGCAGCAGAAGACGTTCTAAGTAAGACTTTAGACGTTGATGTTGAGTTATTCTGCTACAGCGAGAACGATGTAACATATAAAACACTAGATGGCACTTTTATCCATGCCGTTTACAAGATAGAAAACGACCAAGTAATTCTTGAAAACATTGAAGAACTGGTAATTGAGGAAGAATCGGGCAAAAAAGCGGCTCACGAAATTGTAACCCAATTGGTAGACGCCATTTTGGAAAATAACGACGCCAAAGCAAATTCTCTATTCGATGAGTACTTCAATTCTCCGGTTGTCAAGCGTGAATTGGTAAGTGAAGGCATCAAGCGTCGTTACTCTGTTTCCAAACCAACCGGTAAATTTTCGAAGCTTCGTCACAAAAAGCAAAGTCGCAGTTTAGTTGCCAAGAGAACTCGTGCAAGATTAAAGTCACTGAGAAAAATGTCCCCCAGCCAGAAAGCTCAGCTTTCTAGGGAGAGAAAAATTGCTGCCAAAAAATTAGGTGGCAGCAATAACCCACGTTGGCGTACATACGTTCGTAAAGTCAAGAACATGAACGAGTGGAATATAATGTGTGAAAACGTAATGGATTACCTAGATTACAAGGAATTTGGTCCTGTATTCAAGAATTCCGCAGTACGCACAGACGACCGTGGCAATGTTACTGACGTAGCAATTCCAACTCTCACCAAGAGAAATGAAGGCAAGATTCTTTCCTTTAATTGGAAGACTTTGGATCACGAATGTAAGCTTCTCCGTAACGGTTCTAAAAAGATAAATGAAGATCAAGTTTTCGTTCGTGCAATGGCAGATTTGAAACGTTACAACAACATTTCTGACAATTCTGCCCTAGAAGAAACACTCGAAGCAATCGTTTCGAGATGGCCGAATGTACTTTATCTAACACAAGACGAATTGGCACAGCAAATTGCAGAAGCACTCTCAATGGCTAGTGTTACCAATTTCGATGATGACACATGCATGTTCATGGCCGAAGCCATTCTAAGAACTGCACATCACGCTTATACAGATCGTGTTAAGAAGATTGCCACAGTAGCTGGCGTTGGACACGACATTACTAGCGAATGCAAAGAATGCAAAGACGCTTATTTGGAATTCAAGTCTGTTGCGGAAAAGTTCTTCAAGCAGCTTGATGAATCTGATAATGCCGATTTGAGAGTATTCTCTGATCTTTACAAGGCTTTGCACGAAATCCACAAAATCGCTATCGAGAGCGGCGATGAAGTAACAAAGGTAGAAACAGCCGATTTTATGTCTGACTGTGAAGCCGTTCTAAATCGTGAATCTCAACCAAATCTCGGCGTGGCAGAGCAAATTGCAAATTACTTGCAAGAGTTGCTTGAATCCAATGTTGATGATATGGAAGGAGATTGGGATGTTTCTAATAATCCACATCACTCTGTGAATGGAGACCACCCAAAAACAAGTTGGGCCGCAAAGCAACACAATGCAGTGGCAAGCAATCTCAATGGCGATTGGGGCAGCGAAGCTCCTGTAAGTGACGGCAAATCCTTCAAGAATAACTTGGATGACGAAATGAGAAATCATGGATGGGGAAATATCGGTGGCGAAAACACCTATCCTTCATTGAAGAATCCTTACGTTCCTGAACCATTCGGGAATTACACCATGAATGGCGAAAAGGGTGCCGATAAAGACGAAGATAATTTGAGTCGGTGGCAGTCTAGCGACACATGGCCGAATTTGAATAATCCGTATGTGCCTGGAAAATCTAACTCAACTGTTGACAAATAAGGAGCCTAATGAACGGCAGAGACATGTTACTCATTGACTGCTGCTCCGATGGCGGCTTTATCTTGAATCTCAACGAGTCAACTGATAAGGGGACAACGAAATTCAGGGGCAAGTTCCAAGAAGCAGAAGCTAAAAATAAAAACAACAGAGTTTACCCTTACTCTATCCTTGATGAGAACGTCAAGAAATTGTCGCCAATCATCAAGGCCCGTGGTCTAGTGGGTGAACTAGATCACCCAACAGATAGTGTTATTCACTTCGAGAAAGCATCTCACATTGTCACCAATGTGTGGTGGGAAGGAAATAACCTGATGGGCGAGGGCGAGATTTTGAACACACCAGCAGGCCGTATCCTCAAGGCTCTAATTAATGATGGAGTTCGAGTGGGTATTAGTAGCCGAGGTGTAGGGAGTGGAAAAGAAGAGAATGGCGTCTTTGTTATTGGGGAAAGCTACAAACTTATTACGTTCGATGCTGTAGCCGACCCAAGCACACATGCTGCTTTTCAGGAAAAAGTAGTAGGTCATAAAGAAAATGTAATCCAGACAAATGATTTTAGTAATTCTTCTAATAAAAATGAAAGTAGAAGTATAAATAAAGAAGCTCTTATCGCTTGTTTGGGCGGAATCATAGAACAACAAACTAGCAACATTAAAGCGAGGTTAGGCTAATGAATAATAAAATTGTAGAAGCACTAAAGAAGCTATTGCCAGAATCTGAAATCAATGAGGTCGCAACTTCGGTTGAAAAGATGTTGGGGGAGGCTAAGTCTACTCTCGAAAAAGAGTACAACGAAAAACTCGAAGAAGCCTATTCCGAGCTTTCTAATGAAATAGCTGTGGCCGAAAAGACAGCAGAAAAGGGTTACGAAGAAGCATACGCAATTATTGCTGATTTGCGTAACCGTCTTGAGGTACAAGGCGAAGAGTATAACGCACAACTTCAAGAAGGCTATGAAGAAGCCTATCAGATGTTGAAGGGCGAAAAAGAGAAGAACAATCAACTCGAAGTTGAGATGTACGAAGAGTACGACAAGAAACTTCAAGAGATGAAAGACTACATTGTTGACAAAGTAGACCAGTTCTTGCAATTCAAGGGTCAAGAAATTTACGAGCAAGCTCGTTGTGAAGTATTGAATGACCCACGCATGGCAGAACACAAGGTTGCTTTGGACAAGATTGTAGAAGTAACTTCTAGCTATCTCACAGACGCCGACTTCAACATAGTAACAAGCTCGAAATTGGAATCTGCTTCTAAGCAAATGGAAGATATGAAGGGCCAACTCAAGATTATGGAAGCCCGTAACATCCGTCTTTCTACAGAAAATACAAAGCTAAACGAGTGGAAGCGTCAAGCCGAAGCCGTAATTACAGAAGCTACAAAGACCACAACCGAAGATAAGAAGGCCAAGGTCATTACAGAAAAGAAAGAAAAAATCGAAAAAGCAAAGAACGCAACGGGGAGAGGACAAGTCGCTGAAGATACCGAAGTTATAGCGGAATATAACACAGGAAGCAGCGAAATGGATCAACTTTTGGTCCTATCTGGATTAAAGACACAATAAGCGATTCTAATTATCAAAAGGAAAAAATATGAACGCAAATTCTAGATTTCTTAATGAAGCAAAGGTGTTAGAAACTCGCTGGGCAAAGACTGGTCTTTTGAACAACATCGAAGATAAATACGTCCGCTCTGCCACAGCAGTTCTTCTCGAAAATCAACTTCTGGTAAATGAAGCCAGCACCGACACGAGCGACATTGCTCAGTTCAAGAGAATTTCGATTCCTCTTGTCCGTCGTATCTACCCACAACTTATTGCTAACAAGATCGTATCTGTTCAGCCATTGTTGGGTCCAACAG
>Ga0194121_10000203_pt1 | contig 105056 bp, 73 predicted proteins | sample TA2MahCa50mmetaG_FD_148609 | JGI IMG/M metagenome (GOLD analysis project Ga0194121, IMG submission 148609) | Freshwater microbial communities from Lake Tanganyika, Tanzania - TA2015020 Mahale Deep Cast 50m | ecosystem: Environmental > Aquatic > Freshwater > Lake | place: Tanzania: Lake... | reverse complement strand
CGATGTGCGGCATTTTGGGTTACGGGTTACGGGTTACGGGGAACACATGTTTCGCATTTTCCTGTGACTCGTAACCCGTTCGCCGTTCTTGCCGATCAGCAGCTGGGGGAGTACGGGAAATGGATTGGCAAGCGACTCGTCGTAGTTCGCGTGATTCGGGGCCGACTCGTTGCCGCTTGGCCCCGGTCGCAATCGGGTGATGTCGAGTTGTCGCAGCATGTTGCTGTGGTATTCCTGCGTCGTGAACGTCACGATTTGCGCATCGTCGATCCGTGTTTCGTCCGCGCAAGTCGTTGAACACAGTACCAGCGTTGGGACTAACAGCATGCCCATCGCAAGCCAACGTGCTGTATCGCTGCCGAATCGGTAGTCTCGCATCACGGGAGTACCCATCGGGGACGGTGGTGGGAGCACGACGCTTGGTTCGTCAGAACTAGCGTTTTGTTGATCGCAATTATGGGCATGCGATGCGGCTGGCGAACATCCCCCGCCGCCCGGTTTCGCTTGGAGGGCACGGCGGGCTGACCAGCACCCGCCTCAGTCGCGGCACGACTGCCGACGGTAGAGAATGGCGTTTCCACGCTTGCCAACTTCGCGCAGGGCACCGGCGTGGCGCAAGCAGTAGGTGACACGTTGGGCGATCCAGCGGGGGATCGAAGCGGCGGCGGCGAGTTCTCCCGTGTCGAATTTGCGTGGCAGTCCGCGGGGCAGCAGTTCCAGTAGGTCGCGTTGAGATCGAAACGCATGGCGCTCGCGGATTGCGACGAGTTTTTCATCGGCCACCTGAAAGTCGTTCCGGCGCCAACGACGACGGCGACCATGCCCTGGATAGCGCCATTCTTCGACCTCGACAAGCGGCACTTCGAGCGTCAGATTGGGATGAGGAAACACGCGGATGAAGTAGATCAGTTCGTGGAAGATATCCCAGAGCGACCCGCGCTTCGGGCTTAAACGCCGATCGATCACCGCCCCATCAGCCTGATCGAGTTTGACCAGAGTTTTTCGCTCGACAATCGGCTTGACCACCACGACACGATGTGTGGCGAGCAATTCGGAAACTTTGCGTCGAATGGCGGCGAGGGAACCGTGTTGGATTTCAATCAACCGATCGCCATCGACCACGTCGATCCGGTATCCGGCCAACGGAACCTCTTGCCGGGCCGCGGCACCCCCACCGTATACCGATTTCAGCTCGCGGTGCAGTGACGTTTCCATGTCGCGACAGATCGTTAGCGATTCGGCTGGCCTGCCTCGCGGCCGGCGTCATCCGTGACAACCTGGTTTCGACCGGGAGGCTGGTACGCTTCGAACAATGCGGGAATTACTTCGGTAAGGCAGCGGTGCTCAGGACGAGGCGACCTGCGCGAATGTTTCCATCCGCTGCTCGGCATTACGGGTGTCGACGTTCAACGCCATCGTCACTGTCCAGCGTCCCTCGGCATCGGGCACGACAATCCAGTGCGGCATGACGACCACCGATTGGTGCACCAGCTCGAATCCACCTTCGGACTGGCTGACCGACTCGACAGGAAATGTCCAGATTCCCCCGGGGCGATTCGTGGTCCAGCGCAGATCGATCCCGAGCCACTCGTCAACGAGTCCCAATTCCAGGGCGTCGTTGAGGTTCAGCCTGGTCCCGAGCTGGCCCAGCCGTTCACCCTGCCCGCGATAGAAAAAACGGTCTTCCAGTCCGGTCGGCAATCCCGCGAAATTCCATTCGACCGCGAAGCGCGTCGTGTCGCATCCGACGAGGCCTTCCAGCAGGTAGGTCACTTCCAGCCGCGAACTGCCGGCGGCGGCGGTGATGCTCTTGGTGATCCGGACGGGAATGCCACTGACCTGCCCTTGCCGCTGCATCAGGACCTGGATCCTCTCGGAACTTTTCCGCAATTTCGCGTCGTAGGCACCCTGCACGAAATCGCCCCGTTCGCGAGGCGACTGGAGGACATCTTCCAACGAAGTCTCGGCGCTGAAAAAATGATCGACCAGCGATTTCCTCGCATAACTGTCGTATTGCAGACGCTGATCCAGACCGGCCTGCTTGAAAACGATTCGGTCGTGAATGCTCTCGCAGGCGGCTTGCGAGCTCGACGGCCCGGCCGCGACTTTTCGATGGTACGATTCCGGTCGACGCGTCATCGTAGCGAGCAGATTGTGGCAGATCGAATGCACATCCAGCTCATAGATCTGGCCACCGGTCGCTGGTGCGATCAGGCAGGTCAGACGCTCGTTCGCCAGCTTGACTTCTTGCCGGGCATCAAAATTGAAGTCGTCGACCTGGGCTTCCACGCGGGGTCCGGACTTACCTTGGGCCTGATCCAGCAGATTGTCGGCGGCGATAAGCTGGTTGTAGACGGCGTTGCGAAGATGAGGCAGATAGATACCACCGAACGCCCCGTGCCAGTAAGCGCAGTTGCACTGTGCCCGGTACAGGCACTGTCGCGCCCATTTGAATTCGTTGCTGGCGACCCCCTGCTGCTCGGCTTCCGCCAGTCGCCGGCTGACCATCATCATCCGTGCGTACATCTCGTTGGCTTCGGAGTATTTCACCTTGAAATTACGCCAGAAACCACCGCGCACAAACTGTTTCAAGCGCGGCCAACGGGAGTCGCTGGCGAACGCATGCGTTACTTCGTCGTATTCGATCTGTCGAGCCACCGGCAGGGCCCACTCCGTCATCTCCCGATAACTGGCGTCGGGCAGATAGACTTTGCCCAGCGGCGGAACGTTTTGCACCGCCTCGCTCAGCGTCGTGACTTTCAGCCAATCGGCGTTTGCAGACAGGGCGTCAAAAAAACGACGCAGCCAACCGTCGTCGTAGACGTGCCGCCGCGTATCGGGCCAGGTGCCAAACTTCTCGCCGTCGTCGCCGAAAACGACCACCGCATTCGGCGCCCTGTCCGCGATGTAGCGCAGGTGGTCGATGGTCTCCTCCGCACGGCCAAACGGGATCAGATAGCGCAACCGCTCACTGCCGGGAAACACACCGAACAATCGTCCGTCGTCCTCGGTCAGGTAATAACCGTACAGATCGTCCTCCCCAAGACCAGCGTTCTTGAAGTGGAAATCGTCGAGGACGGTGTATTTGATCCCCGCGGAGACGATATCGCTGGTTAAGTTCTGTTCCCAGACCCGTTCCGGCATCCACATGCCTTGAACGTAGGCGCCCAGCCGGTTCTCCAGCCAGGAGGTGAACGCACGGATCTGTCCTATGCGATCCCGAGCCGGGATCATCGTCAGGATGGGCTCGTAGAACGGCCCACCAACGATCTCAATGCGTCCGGATTGAACCAGAGTAGCCAGGCGATTCAGGTAATCGCCGTGTCGTGCATCAAGCCATTCCATCAAAGGGCCGCTTGTATGCAACGAGATTTTCAGGTTGCCGTACGACTCGAAAACGTCCAGGAACGGCAGGTAGCTGTCCCGGTACGCCTGCTCGATCACGCCCTCGAAATTGCCCACCGGCTGGTGGTTATGAAGTACGAGGCACAAGCGAAGCGGATTAGTCATGGTGTCCTTTGAAATGGATCTTGAGGGATACCCTTGAGGATTCCGACCGGTACCTGCCAGATTCCAGCCGAATCACGCGGGCGGTCGGCATCCGCCGGCATGGTACCGGCGGGAGAACTCCATTTCGGATCCTGCGACGATTCTGATCGGCAAACTCCAGGCATCTTTACCAATTTTTTTAAACGGAAAAAGTGCCCAGCCGGCACCCCGCCGATGCGACAGCCGTGCGCATTACCTGGGCCGCCTTTTCCGGAGCGACCGCATTGATGAAATATCCGCTGCCCCACTCAAATCCTGCCGCCATCGTTACCCGCGGAAAAAGCTCCAGATACCAGTGATAGTGGCTTGTTGCGGAACTGTCAAACGGTGTCGATTGCAGGATCAGGTTTTGCGAGACCGGACCAAGCTCGACATTCATTGCATGCAGTACAACGCGCAGGCATTCGCTGAATTCCCCGAGTTCTCCAGCTTCCGCATCCTCAAATGCTCTCCCGTGTTCGCGGCGCAGGATCCAGACGAGATAAGGAAAGCGGCTCGCGTACGGACAAAACGCGACAAACCGTGGCGACTGCAGGATCAGCCGTTCACGCGTATCGACCTCGTGTTGCAGAACGGCACAGAACAGACATCCGCCATGTGCCGCCGTCCAGCGATACAGACACTCCTGCCGCCGCAACCGTTCGATCGGTTCCACGTCGCTCGCGATCAATTGACTGTGGGCGTGCTCCAGAGTGGCTCCACCGAGTGGCCCGACATTCTTGAAGACCATGGCATGCGTGAACTGTCGATCCGCGCGGTGGGCCGCTAGTCGCTGTCGCCATGCTTCAAGGCAGAGCAAAGCATGCGAAGCGTTGAAATCCAGAAAGCCCTCGCCGTGTCGCGGCGATTCGATGATCACCTCGTGGGCACCCCAGGCTGGACGGCGGAGATACAGTGCCGAGGACTCGACGTGTTCACCCGATTCGATCGCATCCGAACGCAAAGCGGGGTAGAGGTTAGGTACGACTCGAACGTGCCAGGGAATCGTGTCGCCGGACGTAGGATCGCGCAGCGTCAGTAGAGGTGCTGGCGTCTGATGTTCCTGGCCGGGACAGAACGGACAAATCGATTGCGAGCGGTGTCGGAAACCGTATTCAAATTCATTGGGACGATCGCCGCGATGGTCGGCGATGATGGTCCACCGGTCGGAGAAGGGGTCTTTTCTCCATTCGTTCATGCCAAGGCGCTCAAAGAGTTCACGTCATCGGGCGGCAAGCAGCGCCCCGGTTTTACGGGCCGAAAGGGCACGCTGGTATAATTCGACATACTTGCGGGCACTTGCCGTCCAGGACCAGTCCTGGCGCATGCCATTTTCGACCAGGCGCTTCCAGGTGTCGGACTGAGTGCGGTAGACGTCACAAGCGCGGGCCAGGGTTCGTTCCAGTTCGATTGCCGAGTAATTCTCGAATCGAAAACCGTTCGCGGTCTCCATGCCCGATTCCAGATCGACGATGGTATCGGCAAGTCCGCCGGTGGCACGAACCAGGGGCACGGTACCGTATTTGAGACTGTACAGCTGGTTCAGGCCGCAAGGTTCGTAACGGCTTGGCATCAGAAACAGGTCAGCGCCCGCTTCGATCCGGTGCGCTAATTGATCGGAAAACTCGAGGCGGGCGGCGATGCGTTCCGGGTGCTGCCCGGCCAGCCTACTGATCAGTTGCTGGTACCCGGGTTCGCCGGAACCGAGGATCGCCCACTGGACCGCTTCGCGTATGCCCCATTCTTTCATCACTTCGGCGACCAGGTCCCAGCCTTTTTGATCGGCCATACGGCCGATCATCCCGATCAAGGGTGTACGTTCAAACTGGGGAAGACCGAGTTCCTTTTGAAGGGCCGACTTGCACTGCGTCTTTCCCTGCCGCCAGTTCGCGGGATCATACTGCGCCGCGATCAACGGGTCGGTCGCCGGATTCCAGACGTCGTAGTCGACGCCATTGATTATCCCATGCAGGTCATCCGCTCGTTGTCGCAGCACGCCCTCCAGTCCACAGCCGTGTGGATCACTCTGGATTTCCTCCGCATATCGCGGGCTGACGGTCGTAATCATGTCGGCGAACACGAGTCCTGTTTTCAGAAGGTTCAAGCCACCGTAGAACTCCATCTGGTGCCAGTTGTAGTAGCGCCAATCAAGTCCGGTAAGCAGCATGTCCCAATGCCAGAAATGGCCCTGGTACGCCATATTGTGGATCGTCATCACGCTGGAAACATGCTCGAAACGTCGGGCATGTCGGTACTCGACCTGCAAATAGGCAGGTATCAAACTGGTCTGCCAGTCATTGCAGTGCAGGATGTCGACTTGCAGATCGAGCAACCGGATCGACTCCATCACTGCCCGGCAGAAAAACACGAAACGTTCGCAGTTGTCTTTGTAGTCCTCGCCTCGTTCCCGGTATAACTCGGGCCGATCGAAGTAGTCGGGCTGGTCGATCAGATAGACGGGGACGGCGCTTCCGGGCAGATGCGATCGCAGCAATCGGCCGGATACGATTTTTCCGCCGATCGGAATATCGAAATGGTGGGACGTAACTTCGATCGTCTGACCCGCGTTCAGTGCGCAGCGGTAGGCGGGTACAAAAACCGAGACATCGACTCCCATCCGCGCCAGTTCGATTGGCAACGCGTTTCCGACATCGGCCAGCCCACCTGTCTTGGCGAAGGGAACCACTTCGCTTGTCGCAAACAGAATATTCACGATTTTGTGCTCCCCGGGAAATACCGAAACGGGCTCGATGGGCACGGTTCAGGCTCCCCGCCGAGCCCGAATTGCCTTCGGCTACCAAACAGCGATCATCTTAACGCATTCGTTACAAATTGAAATGAAACGGTTGTACGGTGGCGGATGTTCAATGCTGGCCGTCGGTGCTGGCGGCCAGACGTCGTCGTCCCGGTTCCCGAGGTTACTCGGCGAGATTGATTGCCGCGGCGGCCGATGCGTCGGCGGTAATACGCCGCAGGATCTGTTCGCGCCGATTATGCACGATGATCGAAGGATGGCCGGCGGAGGGCAATGCGAGTGGATTCGTGTGCCGCAGTATCAGTCCGCCGACGAATTCCAATACCCGATCGCTAATGGTACCGACAATCAACGCGGTCGGGCCGGGAAAAGACTGCGGAGTGATCAGCGCCGACTCCGCGGCGTCTGGCCGTTCAAACATCCAACGCAGCTGTTCGTTGTCCGATTCACGGCGACCGACGACCAGCTTGGTCGCCGTGTCGAAACGATAGTGCCGTCCGATTTTTAGTAGTTCATAGTCCCAGCGGCTTGGGGGTGCCTCGAGCTGGATCAAGTCGAAGACCTTGCGTGCAAACGGAACTTCGGTCAGTGCACAGCCGGTGGAGGGCGTCGGGATATCGCGAATCCCCAGCCGCAGTGCCAATTCGATCAGTCCTTTGCGACTGCGTCCTGTAAATCGACAGAGCGCCTCACGATCGACCCAACCCTCACGTTCGGGGCGCGTCGGTGGCAGGCATCGCGCCGAGAGCGGGCGCAGCAGGAGGTCGTCGAGCCCAGCCTGTCGGGCGATGAGGCTCAAATCGCGCCGTTTCTGACTCTTCGGTCGCTGTCCGACCAGCTCGCCACTGACGACAAACGCCGCCGCCACTTCGGCCATGAACGCCGCTGCGCGTCGAAACATGTAGATTCGGCAGTCGATGCAAGGATTCGCGCCGCGGCCGTACCCGAACTGAGGGCGCGCGATCAGGTCGAGGTAATCATCATCGTGCCCGACGATGGTGAGCCGCACTCCGAGTTCGCGGGCGGCCCGCGCGGACTGGTCCTGACAGCAGGTGAACAGCGTCTTGAAATTGAGTGCTTCGACCTCGATCCCCTGCAGCTGCATCAACCGAATCGCCAGGATGCTGTCGAGGCCGCCAGAGAATAACGCTACGCATCGCAACGTCGGAGTCCTTGGGGTCAGGCTGCGTCCGGAGTCATTCGGGCCGGGAAACCGCTTCGGAACGAATTCAGGTACGGGCCGAGTGGTCGCCTGCCGGGAATTTCAGTCACTGGTGAACGGTGGCGGCTCGCCATTGATTTGCGCCAAGGCGTTACAGGCCGCCCGCTGCTCCGCCTCTTTTTTGTTTCGTCCCCAGGCAGCCAGAAAATCCTGCTGTCCCAACCGCGCGTGAACCTTGAAACACTTGCTGTGATCCGGCCCCTTTTCGTCGATAAGCAGGTAAACGGGGGTCATTCCGCTTTTCTTCTGGGCCGATTGCTGTAACATCGATTTGTAATTGTCGCCAATCTGGCCCGATACGGCCAATTGAATTTCCGGCCCGACATATCGCCGGATAAACTCCCTTACTTCGGCGTGCCCGCCATCCAGATAGATCGCGGCAATCAATGCCTCGAAGACGTCGGCCAACAGCGAGCGGGGGATCGACGGCGCCGACGACATCCCTTTTCCCATGATCAGGAATTCATCGACGCCCAGCAGTCCGCTGATCTTGGCGCAGGTATGGCGGCTGACGACCACGGACTTGATCCGGGTCAAGTCGCCTTCTGAGCTATCCGTGTACTTGCGAAACAGCATCTCGCACACTTCGGCGCCGAGGATCGCATCGCCCAGGAATTCCAGTCGCTCGTTCGACGCCAACCGATGTTCCGCGCCGGAGGCGTGGGTAAGGGCACTGCGCAGCAGTTGTTTGTCGGTAAATACATAGCCGATCCGATGCTCGCACAGCCCGATCTTGTCCACCGGTTCTTCCAGCGGACCAAGCCGCGCGGCGTTCAGCGGTTGAGGCTGTGCCGATAAATCGGGTATTTCCGCGTTGGGGAGATCATCTTCGGCCATCTTCGGACCCTATCAGGACGCCTGAAAATTGTCAACTTGCGGCGTTCTGGGTCTCGGCCACTTCTCGCGTCGTTCCCAAACGACTTGACCCGTCGTTCCAAGCTATCCTGAGTGGTACACTTGTCGGGTTCAGCGATGGAGGCGACGACCGCGCATGGTGAATACGCTCTACTTACCGGAGCTCCGCGAGTATCTGGCGGAACAAAATATTGCGGAATTGCGGGAATTCTGCACGGCGCTGCACCCCGCGCGGACCGCCGAGTTCATGGAAGGGCTGACCGCCGCCGAGGCCTGGCAGGTGCTGCAACATGCCGAAGTACACCTGCGCGAACAGATCTTCGCCTATTTTGACCACGACAAGCAGATCGAGATCTTCCATACCCAGAGCCGGCCCGATATCGCGGCACTGATCGTGGAACTGGCGTCGGATGACCGCGTCGACCTGCTGCAGGAAGTCGACCCCAAAATCGTCGACGAACTGCTGCCGCTGTTGCCGCCCGAAGTACGGCGAAACATCGTCCGCCTGCGCGCCTACGGTGAAGGAACGGCCGGCGCAATTATGTCGACGGAATTCGCACGGGTCAGCGAGAACCTCTGCCTGCGCGACGCACTGTCCGAATTGAGCAGACAGGCCGAGAACCTGGAGACGATTTATTACATCTACGTGATCGACGACGCCAACCACCTGCGCGGCGTCGTTTCCGCTCGGCAACTTGTATCCAAAATCGGCAAGCCGGAAACTCGACTGAGCGACCTGATGGAAACCGAGGTCATCGCCGTGTCGGCACTGGATGACCAGGAAGAAGTCGCGCGCGCGGTTGCTCGTTTTGACTTGATGGCCATTCCTGTCGTTGACCACGAGCGGCGGATGGTCGGGATCATCACCCACGATGACGTGATCGACGTGGTTCGGGCCGAAGCGTTCGAGGATGTCCAGCGCATCGCGGGTGTGACCCCATTGCAGGAGAGCTACCTGCGCGCGGGATTGATGACTTTGAGCTGGAAACGCGGTACTTGGCTGACGATCCTGTTCTTCACCGCGATCTGCACGCTGTCCGCATTGAAGTACTACGAGCGTCAGTTGGAACAGTGGCCCTGGCTGGTCTTTTTCCTGCCATTGATCATGTCCTGCGGTGGCAATGCCGGTAATCAATCGGCCACGCTGATTATCGCATCGCTGACGGTGGACGATGTGCGCGTGCGCGATTGGCTCCAGGTGCTGCGAAGAGAATTGGTGGTCGGGTTAACCCTGGGGCTGTTTCTAGGTCTGTTCGGGCTGACGGTCTCCTGGCTGCTGACCCGCCATGACCCCGCCGCGAACAAGTATCAATACTCCGCTCTGATCGTACCACTCACGTTGATCCTGGTCGTAACCTGCGGCGCCGTGTTCGGATCGCTGCTGCCACTGCTTTTCAAGCGACTGGGGGTCGATCCCGCGTTGATGAGCAACCCCTTCGTGGCCGGAGTCAGCGACATTCTGGCGATCGTGATCTATATGAAGGTGGCATTCGCATTGCTGCAAGCGGTTAGCTGACGTCCTCGCATTCCAGTAGCCCCTGTCCGATCATCACCGCCAGATGCTCGCGTACGTGTTCTTCCCACTGCGCATCACTCAGGGGCTGGTTCGTGCGGAGCTGCTTACTTGACGGAACTGCTTACTTGACTGGAGGCATGACCTCGAGCACCAGCTTGATCGGCAAATGATCGGAATACCCGCTGGCATGGAAGCTGTTGCCGGAATACGACCGGTTGGGACGCGGAATCGCGGGTGCCGCCGGATGGAACAATTGATCGCGGACCACCAGGGCGCGATCTGCCGTTTTTCGACGCACCCGGTAGCCTCGATCGTCAAATAACCCCGCGGAAACCACGGCTTGGTCGAGTGTCTCCCATTTGTCCGCGAAAACGTAAGTTCCCTCGCCACGGCGATGCACCGGCCAGAACAGGTTGACCATCGTGCCTGGAACCGCATCGTCCAGATGCTCCGCGGCGCGCAGTGTTTCCCGCACCGACGGAGACTCGGGCGAATCGTTGAAATCGCCCAACGCCACGATGTCGGCGTTCGGGTCGGTTTCGAGGACCTGATCGACTCGCGACCGCAGGACCCGCGCCGCGCGTATTCGTGCTTCGTCCGAGTGCTGCCGAGACGGCCAGTGGTTAACAAACACGAACAGTCGGCGGCCTCCTCGATCGATCAGTTCGGCCTCGAGAATATCGCGCGTCGGCGATTCTGAATCGGGAACGGCATGAAATCGCGCCGATTCCAGAGTGAGCTTGCGATCGTCGTACAGCAAGCCGCAGTCGATCCCACGGCGGCTTGGTGAATCCTGGTGCACGATCTTGTAATGGCGAGGTTGGACCGTGATCCAACGCGCCAGTCGTCGCAACACCTGCCGGTTTTCGATCTCCGCCACGCCCAGGATATCGGGCCCACGCTGATCATTCATCCCGCGAATCACGCGCGCCAGATTATCGATCTTCGTTCGGAGCCGTTCCTCCGTCCATTGTTTCGGGCCGTCCGGCATGAACTCCTCGTCCAGTTCCACCTCGGGATCGTCGGCAGTATCAAACAGGTTCTCGACGTTCCAGAACGCAAGGTGCAACTCTTCGGCCGCACCGGTCCGATCCGCGACTCCGCAGATCACCGCAGCCATGGCGACCGCGAAGAGGGCGAAGGCAAATCGGACAACGGCATCCCGCAACATGCGTGGCCGCACGAACCGCATGCCAACTCGCGGTGCGGTTCTTACGCCCAACGGTCGATTGGAAACGAGAGACATCACGGCGAAAGACTCGTGGGACAAACGATGGCCCGCATGGTCACGCATTCTCCGCGCGGGCGGGTTGTTTTTTCAGTTTTTTTTGCCTTCCCGGCCCAGGCAGCGCCCGATCTGGCGGACGGCCTGCCGCAACCGGTTCTCGTTTTCGACCAGCGAAAGCCGAAGGTATCCTTCGCCCGCCGGACCGAATCCGGTGCCAGGACTGACCGCGACGTCGCCTTTTTCCAGCAACATCATCGCAAAGTCCAGGGTGCTCATCTGGGACGACCACGGTTCCGGTACTTTCGCCCAGACAAACATGCCGGCCCGCGGTACCTCCATGGTCCACCCCAACCGTCGCAACCCCTCCACCAGGACATCGCGTCGGCCCTGGTACAAACGCGATTGTTCCTCAACCGCCGCATCGGTGTGCCGCAGCGCGACGATCGCGGCGATCTGGATCGCCTGGAACATCCCGTAATCGTAATAACCCTTGATGATTCCCAGCGCGCGAACCATCTCGGCGTTACCGGCACAGAAGCCGATCCGCCAACCCGCCATGTTGTAGCCTTTGCTCATCGTGGTAAATTCCACCCCGACATCCATGGCACCCGGCGTCGATAGAAAACTCGGCGGGCGGTATCCGTCGAATGCGACGTCCGCGTAGGCGAAATCGCTGATCACCATGAAGCCGTAGCGTCGCGCCAGTTTGATCACCTCGACGTAAAAGTCCGGCTCGATCGTTACCGTCGACGGATTGTGAGGATAATTGATGATCAACAGCTTGGGGGTCGGATAGAGGTGCTGACAGGTGTAGGCAATATTCGAGAGGAACTTGTCGCTCTGGGCGACTTCCAACGCGATCGCGTTGCCCGACGCAAGCGCCACCGCATGCATGTGCACCGGGAAGTAGGGCGCCGGAATGATCGCGTTGTCCCCGGGTCCCATCAGTGCAAGGCACATGTGGCTGAACCCCTCCTTCGATCCCAGACAAACCATGACCTGGGACTCGGGATCAAGCCGGACGCCGTATTTCTTAAAGTACTTCGCGGCGACCTCACGCCGCAGATTCTGGATACCGTTCGATTTGCTGTACCCGTGATTGTTGGGGTCATGCGCCGCTTCGGCGAGTTTTTCGATGACCATCGGCTGGGGAGGATCGGACGGGTTGCCCATCCCCATGTCGATCACATCCCCGCCCGCGCGCCGTTTCTGGTACAGCAACGCGTTAATCCGCCCGAACAGGTACGGAGGGAGGCGGTGCACTCGGTCCGCCCACCGCACCTGGAACGGTTCGTTACAGGGCACTGTCGTCGAATGATGGTCGTTCGGATGTTGCGGAAATTCATATTCCGACATCGTTCCGGTTTGGTCTTCAACGTTGGCCATTGATTCAGCCTCCAAGAGTCTTGATCCGTCAAACGATACCCGCTCGCGGCCAGGACGAAAACGCCATCAACGACCTGCGCGACCAAATTGATAGTTTCGCGATCCGCCGCCGGGGCCGTCCACCGTCAAAACAGGGGGCGATTCACCGTCAGGCACTCTGGGTCCTCGTGACGCGGGTTATTGACGTACGTCGAGACCACGTCGGCCACCAACTGGTTCGCGCCATCGGGACGCAGGAGAGCCAGTAGCTTGTCGCGGTCTTCCGAGGGCGATTCGAGCCATGTGGTGAAGTCGGGTGGGTCGAGAATCACAGGCATTCGATCATGGATCGGGCGTGTCGTCTCGTTCGCTTCGGTGGTGATTAACGTGCAGGTTTCCAGGTGGTCGTCTCCCCACGATTCCCATAAACCGGCGATGCCAAACGGTCGATTGCCAGGAAAGTGAATGTGAAAAGGCTGTTTGGCTTTGCCGCCCTTCTGCCACTCGTAGTACCCATCCGCCACGACGAGGCACCGACGCCTCTTGAATGCCGCCCGAAACGATGGCTTGTCGGCGACGCTTTCGGCGCGCGCGTTAATCAGCGAATTGGCGATCGATCGGTCCTTGGCCCATGATGGGATTAGTCCCCACTGCATGCAACGACCGACGCGCGGTCCGCCGACTTCCTGCGTCACGGTCAGCACCGATTGTGTTGGCGCGATATTGAACCGGGCCGACCATTCGGCCGGCGCAGCGAGTTGGAATTCCCGCACGATTTCCGCCATCGGAGTCCGCAACGTAAATCGACCGCACATTATTGCTAAGAATACATTGCTAGCTGTCCGTGGGAATGCGAATGGATGGCCACCGGACAAATTAAAGTACTGCTAGCAGTCCTTTCCGTGAAATCTGGCGAAGTAACGCCAACGATAGCAACCGCATTTTTTTACCTTTACATTTACCGGCATTTGCACCGATTCTACTAGGATAATGCCTCCGCATTCGATCATAGCTCATATCGGGCTTCACAAAACCGGTTCGACCACGCTTCAAAGGGATTTTTTTTCGAATCTCCCCGAGGTGAAATTGGTGCGTGGCTTCGATTCGATCCGCAAGCTCATGATGCCCCAACCCGGCGACGAAGCCGCCGTGGTACTGTTAAGCGACGAGTCGATTTCGGCGACTCCGGCATGGGTTGCCCCTTGCGGCGGGATCGATTCGTTCGCGGAAAGTCTGGATACTTTCCACGCGTTGTTCCGTCCGATCGGTTACGTCGTGGCGTTCCGGCAGCACGCGTCGTGGATTCGAAGCATGTACTGCCAATACCTGCATGAGGGGGGAACCGGGTTATTTTCTGAGTTTTACCGGCTCGAAGGCGGCGGGTTGTTGGAACTCGATCTGACTCCCTGGCGAAGTCGTTATATCAAACTCTTGACCAAAGTGCCCGCCGAAAGCGTGTTCGTCTATCTGCAGGAAGACTTGCTGGCATCGCCGCGCACAGTGCTCGCCAGTTTGAGGTGCTTTCTCTTGCGTTCGGCGCACGGAAACGATGGTCCCCGCGAGCGAACAGGTGGCCAGGGGGTCGCGAAGCGTGGCTGGCACGTGGGGGACAACACCGGCGAAGCCAGTGTTGATTTCGCACTCCCCCGGCATCGACATAATGTTTCGGGGCACCTGGGTGGCTATCCCACCTTGCGGCGATTCAACAAGGTTCTCGCGACCATGACATTGCCTCGGACAATTCGTCGGTTGGGAAGGACCCTTGACCGATGGGGGGTGACGCCGCGGCGGCTTTGCCAGAAAAGCTGGCTCCCCCGCTGGTGGGCCAGGGAGTTCGCTTTCGACGGCGAGAAAATTGACCGGCAGTTCTCGGCGGATTGGGAGTATATCCGCAAGATTGCGGCCGACTGTTACGCACGGTATGGCGTACAATTCCAGGCCGCTGCGAGGGAACGCTCGGCGTAGTGCCCGACGCGGTTCGGTTGACCCTTGGAATCGACCCTGTTAAACTCTTCGACTTCGCCGAAGTTCGGCAGGTCCTGCCATGCGGACAATTCAGGCATGGCCACGTTTTTTTGCTTTTTCAAGATCTGGGCGAAGGTTCGACCTGTGCTCGCCGCCACACATGTGGCTGATCAAGCGGGCATCGCCCAAAGGGAGTCGTAAAAGGTGTCACAGACATTGGTCGAGGAGCTCGTACAAGCGGGCGTACATTTTGGACATCGGGCCAGTCGCTGGAACCCGAAGATGGCGCCGTACATTTATGCCCGAAAAAACGCCATCCATATTATCGATGTGCGGGAAACGGTGCGGGGGTTGCTTCGAGCGAAAAAGTACCTGGGACAGGTTGCCGCCGGGGGCAGTTTAATTCTTTTTGTGGGAACCAAGCGGCAGGCCAGCGCGGCGATCGAACGCGAATCGTTGCGGTCCGGAATGCCGTTCGTGGCCGAACGCTGGTTGGGCGGCGCGCTGACGAATTTCCGTACCATTCGCAGCCGTCTGGGCCGGCTCGAGGAACTGGAAAAGCTGCGATCCGGCAACGAAATCGACGCCTATTCCAAGAAAATGCAATCGGCATTAGCTCGTGAATATCGCAAGATGTATCGCAACCTGAATGGGTTGCGGACGATGAATCGGCTGCCGGAATGCATCGTCGTTTTCGATCCGCGCAAGGAAAAGAACGCGATTCGTGAGGCCCGGTCGTTGGGGATCGCCACCGTAGCGTTGATCGACACCGATTGCGATCCCGACCTGATTGACTTGCCGATTCCCGGTAATGACGACGGCATTCGTTCCATCGAAGTCATCATGCGGCACCTGGCCGATGCGGTCCTTGCCGGCAAGGCGACGCTGGTCGCCAAGTCGAAGCAGAACGATGTGGCCGCGGCCGAACAGGAAAAAGTCGCCGTCGAAGCCTAGGAAAAAATGAACGACGGCCGGATCCCGCCAGGCAGATGCCGAGGGCGGGATCGTTTCTCGGCGCACGGAACGGCTTGCGGGTGCCAATGCGTCTCGCGGCAGCCCAACAACGTCCGTGACCGCCGCACCGCGCCGCCCCTCAATACAGGAATATCTACCGTTTGAACTTTGCAGGAAGGAGAACATATTGTGGCTGAAATCACTGCTGCGGCAGTCAATGATCTGCGGAAGAAAACCGGTCTCCCGCTAATGGACATCAAAAAGGCATTGACCGATGCCAACGGCAATGCGGACGAAGCGGTTCGGCTGTTGCGGGAGCGAGGACTGAAAGTGCAGAGCAACCGATCGGACCGGGTGACCGAGTTCGGGCGATTCGGCATCTTTGCGTCGTCAGCGTCCGGGGCGGTCGTCGAACTGAAGTGCGAAAGTGCTCCGGTAACGCAAAACGAGGAATTCATCCTGTTGGCGAATGATCTGGCGAAACAGTTTGCGGCCAACCCCGGCGTCACTTCTGCGGAGGCCCTGTTGGACCTTCCCTCACCAAGTAAATCGGGTATGACGTTGCGGGCGGTGAAGGACGACATGTTCAACCGGATCCGCGAGGTGTTCAATCTGGGCCGGATGGCACGCCTTGACGGCGCTTGCGCCGGATACAGTCACAATTCGTCGACCGTCGCGGGTGTGGTGTTGCAGTTTGAGGGAACGAACGAAACGGCTGCCAAGGATATCTGCATGCATATCGCGGCGATGCGGCCGCTGGGACTCAACAAGGAAGATGTTCCGGCGAGCGAAGTCGAGAAAGAACGCTCGATCTTGAAAGAAACGGCACTCAAGGAGGGCAAACCGGCGAATATTGTCGATAAGGTCGTGGAAGGGCAATTGAGGAATTTCTACGCCGAGCGAGTTCTCTCCGAGCAGGCGTTCGTGAAGGATAACAAGCTTACCGTGGGCAAGTTCGCCGAGCAGAGCGGGTTGACGTTACGGAAGTTCGTGCATTGGGAGTTGGGGCGGGAATAATCAGGAGTCACATCGACTATGGCCGCAACTGCCGCAAACTCAGAAGGTGAGCCTCGTTACAAGCGCGTGCTGCTGAAATTGTCCGGGGAGAGTTTCAGCCACGCCGGCGAGCGGGGCATTGGAATGGAAGAGGTCATGCAGATTGCTCGCCAGGTACAGCAGGCCGCCGAATCCGGCTGCCAGATCGCCCTGGTGATCGGCGGGGGCAACATTCTGCGCGGGGCGCAGTTCAAGAACCACAATGTCGGTATCCAGGAAGCCACCGCCCATTACATGGGAATGCTGGCCACGGTGATCAACGGTTTGGCCCTGCAGGATGCGCTCGAGACCTTGGGATGTTCCACGCGCCTGATGTCCGCGATCCGGATGGACGGCGTGGCGGAACCCTATATCCGCCGGCGTGGCAAACGGCACCTGGAAAAGGGACGCCTGATTATTCTGGCCGCGGGAACCGGCAGTCCCTATGTCACCACCGACACGGCCGCCGCGCAACGCGCCTTGGAATTGGGCTGCGACATCCTGATGAAGGCCACGCGGGTGGACGGTGTCTACAGCGACGATCCCGAAAAAAATCCGCATGCGGTTCTGTACCGCGAATTACATTACAATGCGGTTCGGGAGCAGAATCTGCGCGTGATGGACAGTACCGCGATTGCGCAGTGCATGGAGCATAAGATGCCGATTCTGGTATTCAATTACAAGAAGGATGGCAACATTCAACGCGCGGTTCGCGGCGAACGCGTGGGGACCATTATTGGAGGTTGATCGTGTCGACCGACGATATTCTGCTCGATGCTGAAGATCGAATGGACAAAGCCCTGCAGGTGCTCCGGGCGAGTCTGGCGGGCATCCGCACAGGCCGAGCGAATCCGGGACTGGTCGATTCCCTTCGTGTTGACGCCTACGGCGCTTCGACTCCGATCAAGCAGTTAGCCTCGATTGGCGCCCCCGAACCGACGCAAATCGTCATCCGACCTTACGATGCCGGCACGATCAAGGATATCGAAAAGGCGATCATCTCCAGCGGACTCGGCTTTAATCCGCAAAGTGACGGACGACTGATCCGCATCAACATCCCGCCGCTTTCCACCGAGATGCGCCGCAAGCTGGTGGCGCGGGTCAAGGAGTTGGCGGAAGAGGCCAAGGTTGCCATCCGAAACGTGCGGCGGGACGCCAACAAGGCGGCCGATCAGGCGGAAAAGGACAAGTCTCTGAGCGAAGACGAGCGGGACTCGGCCAAGGAACAGATCCAGGAACTGACCAAGGACTACGAAAACAAAGTCACCGAGATGGCGAAGCTTCGCGAAAACGAAGTCATGGAAAACTAGGCGCACGTAGAATTAAGCTACTCGGGAACGAAACTGGACGATACCGCGGTCTGACGGATTTGACGCGTGTCGTGCTCGTAGGCCCGAATCGTCACCTGAATCCCGCGCAGCTTAAAGGCATAGGGCGGCGCCGTCTCCCGTTCCCCGTCGTCATCCGTCCCGTTTATGCCGTCGTTGTCAAAACCGTCGGTTGCCGGATCGATGGTCGTGTTCGCGGGGATGATCGCTCGGCCGGCCTGCTGCTGAATGCCGTCACGTTCGTAGACGTTCGGCCAGGTGTCGTAAACGCGCGGCATGCCGAATCGCTTGTCGTACAATCCGGCCCCATTGTAGAGCGCAACCGGCAGATTATTGTCGAACGCCGTCGAGCGGGGCAGGAACATTCGGAAAGTCTGCGAGTCGTTCGCCGTCACATTGTTGACCCAGTGCAGCAGACCCGATCGTTCGTCCGGCACGTCGGAAAAATGCGACCCGACGTTATTTTTATTTATATGGTGCCGCGGCAGGTAGCCCAGGTCGACGAAAGCCCCTTTTCCAATCGGGGCGGCGGCCGAGAGCGGATTATTGATGAATTGCCATACAGCATCTCCCCATCCCGCATCGCCGGGAGCAACGGCCCGATTCATAGCGTCGGTGCTGCCGGCGGGTGCCGCCGCGATATTGAAAATGGCCGCCTCCGGATCGAATACGCGCACGTCAAATGCAAGCACACCGCCCAAGATCACATCCTCGCCATAGCGCGAGACGTCCTCGCCCACGAACGTCGGCAAGGAACGGGCCATCGCCAACCGGCGTAATGACGTCGGGCTGGCGTTGTAGTTGGCGAAATCGTGATCGGAGCGGAAATCGTCGGCTGCGTCGATCGGGAACGGCCAGGGCATCGACGCATACTGCAGGTTTGGCAGCACGGTCATGACCCGCCAATGGGCATAGCGGTTTTCGCGTCGCGTCAGGTCCGAAAGTGAATTGGCGACCACATTGCAGATAAAATTGACTGGATCCGCGATCTCCATCCGCACGGAAATGTCGTTGTTGTGCATGAAATTGGCAATCTTCATCTGCAGATCGGCCAGATTGCTGCCGATCAATCGCGTCATGATTCCGTGAACGTTGTTGAGGTCCGGACGCACCACCAGGGCTCGTCGCCGCAGCGTGAGCTCATGGCGCTCGAAATTGCCGTTTTTGTTGACATCGTCAAATTGATTCCACCAGACAATTTCGGCAACATCGGAAGTGATCGACCCTCGAAGCTCTTCGGCCTGGAAGGCATTGTTGAAATCCAGCGGAAAATATTTGCGGTGGCCGGCAAACGGTTCGTCGCGGTTCCGCGAGGTGAACATCAGGATATCGTCCACGTCGCCGTCGATCGATTCCGGAATGGCCCCCGCCGCTACCGCGCGCCAATACTCAGACAGGTCGTGCATCGCGCCTTCATAGATCTCGAAATAGCCCTCGCCGGCCCCCGGGTCGAGCCACGGGCGGACGGGGGCGGTACACGTCTGCAGGTCAAGTTCGAGCCGCCTCGCGGCACCACGCAGCGCGCCGGACATCTCGATCAAAGCGCGTCCTTGGGCGACACGCGTGCCGACCCAGTCGAAGAGCTGCACTACGGTCAGCAGCACAAAGAGCACCACCACAATCGTCACCAGCATTTCCACGATCGTGAAGCCGCGGCGTGGGTGGGGCGCAAGACGCGACTTGACGCGCGAGCTCATTATCGTTCTCCTCGAATTAGCTAATCGAGCCGGGACTGGAGTTCGTGAATACTGCCGCGCTGATGAGCAAGCCGCACAACGGCCTATAATTACCGCAAAATCCCTGCCTCTACTTATTCGACAAGCGATGCCTCCATTTGTCAAGAACTTTTGCCGAAGACGAAAACGTCCGCCGCCGCAGCGCCGTGGCATCTCGCGATCCGAATTTGTCGTGGTCACGGCCAGCCTGATGGTGGTCCTGGCCATCGGAATTCCTGCCTTGATGCAGGCCCGCGCCAAGGCCCGACGCCAGTATTGCGAGCTTCGATTGGCGCGTCTGGGGGTCGCTTTGCACCAGTTTGAGGCGGAATTGGCCGAATTCCCGGGCTTTCAGAATCGGGGGCGACAGTCGGCCGCACCAGCCACCGTCACTGTCGGATGGGCCGCAACGATTCTCCCCTACCTTTCCTCATCGGCAGCCGATGAACCACGGCCCGGACAGCCTCCGTTGGCCGAGGGGCCGCCGCCGAACCGAGAGGAGTCCTCTCGGGATCTTCCCGCTCCCGATGATTATCTTGCCGCACTAAACTGCCCGGCCATTGGAAACCAACACGAGCCGGTATTGAGCTACATCGTCAACTGCGGCATGCCGGACGCCCAGCGGCCCCCCCTCGACTACCGAGCCAACGGTATCTTTCTGAACCGTGTTTCAGGAACGGATCATGTCGACCGAGGCTACCTGCAGCGGCATGACGGCGAATCATCGACGCTCCTGATGAGCGAAAACCTCGACGCGGGCCGTTGGACCGACTTTGACGAATTCAAAACAGGATTTGTCTGGCGGGCAGCGTTTCTCGACGGAGTTCCCGCTCCGGGTCCCGAGTTGCTGGCAATCAATCAACGCCCAGGTACAGGGACCGGGAATCAATTGCTTCCAACGGCGCGACCGTCCAGCCTGCACCCTCGAGGCGTGAACTGCCTGATGGCCGACGGCTCGACCGCCTTCCTGGATCAGCGGATCGATTACCTGGTGTATGTGCAATTGATGACCCCCGACGACGAAGGGACGATCGACCCGGAAACGGGAGAACCGCCGCCCAATCCCTATCGTCGCCCGCCCATGCCCGCCGAACCGTGACCGCGTGGACGGACAAGATGTCCGTCCTACAACTAAGGTTCAGCGGCTGGGACCGACCAGCTCGCGGATAATCGCATCCAGATCGTACGCCGGTGAATAGCTGATCGTCCGGCGGATCCGCGATAGATCGGGGACGCGGCGTCGAATATCCTCGAAATCCTCGTCATACGCTTCGGCGTACGACTGAAACTCGATCTTCGAACGGGAGCCGGTGACTTGGACGACACGTGTTGCCAGCTCGAGAATCGATACTGGTTCGTCGCTGCCGATGTTAAAAGCCCGTCCGAACGCGGAGGGGCAATCCATGAGTCGAACGACCGATTCCACGACGTCGTTGACGTGGGCAAAGCAGCGGACCTGATTTCCATCGTCGTGGACAATCAACGGGCGGTTGGCCAGCGCGGCATCCACAAACCGTGGCAAGACCATACCGTTCGCTCCGGTCTGTCGTGGTCCGACCACGTTGAAAAATCGCCCGATAACCACTGGCAGGCGGTTCTCGCGCCAGCATGCCAGAGCCAGAAATTCGTCGATTGCCTTGGATGCGCCGTATGACCAGCGCGCACGGGTTGTCGGTCCAAAAACCAGATCGTCGTCCTCCGTCCAGACGGATTTGGGGTTCTTGCCATACACTTCGCTGGTGCTGGCCAGGAAGAAGGGGATGCTTTTGCCGGCCGCGGCTTTCATCCGCAGGGCCTTCAGCAACAGTTCCGTCGGATAGATATTCCGCTCAATACTCTCGATGGGGCGACTCGCGATCAAAGCGACTCCGACTGCCGCCGCAAGGTGGTAGACCTCGTCGACGTCGTCCGTCACCTCTTCGATTAAGGACCAGCGACCGACATCGCCAGCGACATACCGCAATTGGGGATGATCGAGAAAACGGGCGAGATTCTGGCGACGCCCGGTTGACTCGTCGTCGACGACCGTTACGAGGTTACCTCGTGCAAGCAGCAATTCGACAAGATGGGACCCGATGAATCCGGCTCCGCCGGTAACGAGACATTTTTTGGGGGGATTCATGATTCCAGGATGATTCAAAATCGGACGCTGGCCAAGACCGCAGTCAAGTGAAATAATAGTCGCGATAGTTGGGCGGGGAACATTGACGGCGAAACGGCGAGTCGATCGGGGGGCTCGACGCAAAGTGGTGGGGTTGTATACCTCAGTGGAGATACGCAAATGAGAAGGATTGGTTCGAGCCTGCTGCCCGGGTTGAATTGTCGGGCATGGATCGTGCTATCAGTGATCGTCGCGGTTGGTGATGCCGGATTCAACTTCGCTGCGGCCCAGGAAGCAGCAAAAGGGGGCGGTAAGACTGGCGAGAATAAGACTACCGAGAAGTCTTCGCCGGAGGCGGTAATGGACTACTCGGGAGCCGCGAATATCCACAACAACGGCGCGTACGACCTGGCAATTGAGGAATGGACCAAGTTCATTTCGACCTATCCGGCAGACCCACTAACGCCCAAGGCCCAGTATTATCTCGCGGTCTGCCATGTGCAGTTGAAGCAGTTTGCCAAGGCGACGGCCACGCTCCAGACACTTTTGAAGGCCAAACCCGATTTTGAATTGGCGGAAGATGCGTACTTGAACCTGGCCTGGAGCCAATATTCCCAGGCGATCTCGGGAAAGCCCGAGACCTACCAGACGCCGCAGGCCACCTTTGAAACCCTGTTGCAGAAGTTCCCCAAAGGTAAATACGCCGATGAAGCGACCTATTTCCAGGGCGAATGTCTGTATAACCAGGGCAAGGTCCGCGAAGCGATTGCCGCCTACGAGGCGGTACTCGCCAAATTTGACCGTTCTTCGCATCGTTGTGACGCCGCGTACGCCCTCGGAGTTGCCCAGGAAGAGTCGGGGCAGTATGCCCAGGCAGAAAAGGCGTACGATCTCTTTCTCGCCGATTGCGGCGGCAAGCCGATCGCCACGGAAGTGCGAATGCGTAAAGCCGAAACGATGCTGCAACAGGGGCGCGTAGCCGAGGCGGTGACGATTTTCGCGGAAGTGGCGGGGATTCCCGATTTCGCATTGGCGGATCATGCATTGATGCGCCAGGCCGATGGGCTGGTCAAACTGGACAAGCTGGCGGAAGCGGCGACCGTTTACGAGCGTGTGACAGCCACCTACCCGAACAGCAGCCGGCTTTCGACGGCGATGCTGGCCGCGGGGCGTTGCCTGTTTCGGCTGGAAAAGCTGCCGGAAGCTGCGGTCTGGTTTCAGCGAATCATCGATGGCGAAAAGCCTGACACCTCCGAAGCAGCACATTGGCTCGCGCGAATTCACTTGCGCGGCAAGCGTGCCCAGGATGCGCTGGCGCTGGTCGATAAGGTCCTCGGTCAACGGCCCGACGCGCAATGGCTGCCGCAGTTGAGCTTTGACCGCGCCGACGCACTCTACGAGTTGCCGGACAAGAAAGCGGAAGCGGTCAGCGCGTTTTTGAAGTTTGCCGGCGATTCGCCTCAACATGACCTGGCGCCGCAAGCCCTGTACAGCGCCGCATTTGGTTGCCTTGAACTCAAACAATATGAACCGGCGGTTCAACATGCCCGGAATTTCATCGGCAAATATCCCCAGGATCGCCTGATGCCGCATGTGAAGTCTGTGGCGTCCGAAGGACAGCTGTTGTTGAACCAGCACGCGGAGGCGGAAAAATCTTACCGCGAGCTGGTTGGATCGTTCCCAGACCAGCCCGACGTCGCGAAATGGCGGATGCGATTGGGATTGGCGCTTCTGCTGCAGAAAAAATATGCGGAGGTCGTCGCCGAACTGGCGCCACAACTGGCGATTCTCAAAGCTCCCGAGATGCTCGCCGAGGCCAACTTTCTCGTCGCCTCGGGGCACTGGGGCTTGGAAAAGTACGTGGAAGCGGCTGCCAGTTACGAAGCCTCGCTGAACGCGCAGGCCCAGTGGCGCCAGGCGGATGAAGCACTGCTGGGCCTTGCCCGCGCCCAGCGAAAGCTCGAGAAAATCCCCGAGGCATTAAAGACGATCCAGAAACTGATCGATGGATTCCCCGGCAGCGCGGTGCGGGATCAGGCATTTTACCGTCGAGGGGAATTCGCGTACGCTGCCGGCGATTTCGAACAGGCGCGATCGGCCTATGAACAAGTCGCTACTCAATGGCCTGAGTCGAGCTTCGCGCCTTATGCGATCTATGGCCAGGGATGGAGTCAATTCAAACTGCAACGGTATCCGAAAGCGGTGGAACATCTGACGGCTCTGATCACGAAGTTCCCCCAGCACGCATTGCTGGCGGAAGCGCTCTACGCGCGGGGCATGGGCCGCAGGTTGGCCGGAGATTTTGCGGGGGCGATCGAAGACCTGAACGGTTTCCTGAAAACCTCGCCCGATCCTGAAAAACTATCCCACGCCAGCTTCGAACGTGGACTGGCTGAAGTCAGCGCAAAACAACTGCCCGCGGCGATCGCCAGCTTTCGGCAGATCATCAAGGACCACCCGAAGTACGACGCTCTGGACAAGGTCCGTTACGAACTGGCTTGGGCATTGAAGTCGGAAGGAATGGAAGAGCAGGCCAGCCAGGAATTCGCAGCATTAGTCGCCGCCACTCCCAAAAGCCCGCTCGCCGCGGAAAGCCATTTCCACATTGGCGAATTTCATTACCAGCAGCGCGAGTACGATCAAGCCATCAAGGAGTACGCCAAAGCGCTGCCCGCCAGCCAGTCCGCCGAACTGACCGAAAAGGCGGCCTACAAATCCGGATGGGCCCATTACCAGCAGAAGCAATACGAACCGGCTCTGGATCACTTCAAGCAGCAATTGGAGGCGGCGCCCGCCGGCACGCTGGCAACCGACGGTCGCTTCATGTCGGCCGAATGCCTGTTCCGGCTGCAGAAATTCCAGGAGGCCTATGCGTCGTTCGTCGCCGCGCGCAAGGCGCCCGACCTGCCGGCGAAACTGGAGGTGCTTGTCTTGCTGCATGGCGGACAGGCCGCCGGCCAGCTGAAGATGTGGAACGAGAGCCAGGAACTTCTGGCCGCTCTGCTGCAGAAATTCGCCGATTCCCCCTACCTGGCCGAAGCCCATTACGAACTTGGCCGGGCCCGACAAAACCTCAAACAACTCGACGAGGCCCTGAAGAATTACGAATTCGCGGCCGCCAAATCCCGCGAAGTTGTGGGAGCTCGAGCTCGCTTCATGATCGGCGAAATCATGTTCGAGAAGAAACAATTCGACGAGGCGATCAAGCAGTTTCAACGTGTCATGTACACTTATGGCGGGGAGCAGGCGACGGCCGACATCAAGGTTTGGCAATCCCAGGCAGGCTTCGAGGCGGCCCGCTGCTGGGAAGTACAGATCGCCGCCGCCGCCGACCCCGGTCGCAAAGCGCAATGCACGGCCGAGGCCAAGCGCCACTATACTTACGTGGTCGAAAAGCACCCGCAGTCGTCGTTCGCAACGGAAGCTAGGAAACGGCTCGAGGCGCTGGCTAAACTATAGGGTGGCGGCGAAGTAGCTCGAAACTTGTTTCGAGAGATTGAAGGTACGGGAGTCATCGATGCTGAAAAGTCGAACCTGGCAATGGTTAATGCTCGCGGCGCTCCTGGCAGCTCTGTTCGAAGCCGATCGTCTCTCGCGACGCGACAATGACCTACGAGCGCAGGACGGGGCCGCCGCGTCGCCGACGCCAGACCGCACCTCCACGCCCCCCGTCGCTCCCAGCACAAACTCGGAACAGAACGAAGGAATCGAGATCTTCCGCCTCGCGAACGAAGGCGGCATCTTCATGTATCCGATTTACGCCCTGTCGCTGTTGGCAGTCGGTGTGATCTTCGAACGGACGATTGCGCTGCGCAAAGATCGCGTTCTCCCCGGTTCCCTGATATCCGCTCTGGGGCAACTGGGAGACTCTCGGGAAGGCTTCGATCCGAAGCAGGCCTACAAGATCTGCCAGGCTTATCCTTCCGCAGCGGCCTCCGTGATTCGCGCCATGTTGTTGAAGGTAGGTCGACCGCATGCCGAGGTCGAATCCACGGTCCAATCGGTAAGCGAGCGCGAAGCGACCCGCCTGTACGGCAACGTGAGGTGGCTCACCCTCTGTTCCACGCTCGCGCCCCTGATCGGTTTGCTGGGGACGGTGCAGGGAATGATCGTTGCGTTCCATCGTACGACCATGATTCCCGTTGGCTCCAACAAGGCGGTCGAACTAGCGAACGGGATTTACACGGCCCTGGTGACGACGTTCGGCGGTTTGTGTGTCGCCATCCCGGCGGCGTTCGCGGCACATTACTTTGAAGGTCGGATCCAGACCATGTTCCTAGACATTGACAATCTGCTTTCCAGCCTTTTGCCGCAGATCGAAAGGTACGAAGGACGCGCGCGGTTCCGTCACCACGATGAGGGAGTGAACGAGTCCGAAACCGCCGCTGGCCCACCCGCCGCTGCCCCGCCCGCCGCTGCCCCGCCGTCCGCGGCCCCACCGGCGGTCGATCCGGGCGCGCCGCCTCCGGCGGCATCGGCGCGCGTTGCGGCACCGCCGGTTGCCTCGGAGACTCTGAACAGCGGCAGGTCGACCGTTTGAGGGCGCTACCATGGCAGTCCGAATCAAAAAGGGCGACGCGCTGAGCACGATCAATATGACCCCGGTCATCGACATGGTGTTCCTGCTCTTGATATTCTTCCTGGTAGCATCGAGGTTTGCGGAAGAGGAACGGCATCTGGCCGTGGTGCTGCCCTCGGCGAGCGAAGCCAAGCCGCTGGTTGCGGCGCCGACCGAACTGTTCGTGAACATCGATGCGGCCGGTGATTTTTTTGTCGATGGTCGGCGCGTCAATGAACAGGAATTGGAATCGCTCCTTCGCCAGTCCGTCGTCAACAATCCGTCCACGCAAAGTGTGATCATTCGAGCCGACAAGAAAGTAGCGTTGGAACGCGTGGTCGTCGTCATGAACCTGTGCAACCGCACGGGGGTGCATGGTTATTCCGTGGCGACTGCCGACGAATCGCCTTGAGGAGACCTTGGGTGCGTTTTCGGCGGTATCGTGACCGCGCTTCGAAGGGCCGTCACTCGGAGTTTCGGAGTGAAGTCGAGGAAGATGGGATGAACCGATCGCGAAATAGCGTACGCAAACTGCAGCCGGTGCACGCCACACCGTTGGACGAGCAGCTGTGGCTGGTGAACGTCGCGCTGGCGGTGCTGGCGGCTTTTGTGGTCGGGACGATTGTCGCCTATCTGGAATTCGATGAACCGATCTGGTATTTCAACGGCTGGGTGTGGCTGATCGGGACCATCGCATTTTTCCTCGCATTGGTACTAATCCTCCCACGGCTCGATCGGCGCACCATCCGTCGCACCGTCCAATTGGCGACGATTCTGAGTCTGCTTTTTCATCTCAGTCTGTTTGTCGGAGTGTTTGACTGGAAATTGCTCGGAATGACCACGCGGCAGCCGAAGCAGCGAGACGCCAAACGTGTTCAAGTGACTCTTCCGGACTACCATTCGCACCATTTCATTGCCCCATCGCAGCGTCCTCGCCAGGACTACGAAAAGCCTCTGGAAGTATCGACGCCTAATGTCGAACGGATCGAGACACCGACCCGTCAGGAAACCGAGACGCCTCCTCGACCTGTGGAACAGCAGGTTGAGGTCACCGAATCGAACAGGCCGCTGACCGCGGACATTTCCGAGCGCGCGGAAAGGAGTTCGGCGCAGCCGTCGGCTGGAATTGCTCCGTCACTCTTGAGTCGCCAAACGACGCAGGCACGAACAAGGTCCGGGCCCCCGGTGGATTTGCCTGCGGAGGAGGCGGCGGCACGCGCCCCCAGTTCGACGTCGGAGTCGATTGCGGCCCGCACGGAGTTGGCGTCGAGGTCGCCCACGACATCTCTGACGGAGCCGGCTGCCGCCGCCGCATCGGCGGTGGCGACGAATGCAGCCACGGTGACGGTACCGACTCCCGCACCGACGGCGGTTCGCCAGACAGAGTCGTCGCCACAGCCGGCGACGTCGCCGACGAGCGTTCAGAAAATAGCCCGCGCCGATGCCGCTCTCCCCCCAATGCGTACTGCCACAGCCGATTCGGCGAGCCTGTCGGCAGCGAGTGCAGAAACGCGGGCAGATCCGTTACGCCCCCAGGCGACCGCCGCGGAGAAACTGGCAACGAATTCGCCTGCCGCGCGCGCGACTTCAACCGAGGCGCCGGCCGCGACAATGAAGGTCGAATCGACTGTGCAGCGCAGCCCAGCGAACAGCGCTAAGCCAAGCGAGGATCTTCTCTCCCCGAAAGATTCCCTGACGGCCGCCACTCCTGCCCGTCAGCCGGCGACTGCGATAACGGCCGCAACCGGTGAGCGAGTTGCCGCGGCACAGGTTCCGTCACCGCCGACGGATTCGGCCAAGGGTCGCCCGTCTCCGTCGGCGGATGCGATCGCCCTGTCGGCCACGGAAATGGCGACACGGAGACAAACGACGGCCCAAAGCGAAACCAGTCGCGCCGCGGGGCCCATCACTCCCGTAGCGGCTCCGATGGTCGCGACCGCCAATCTCGCTTCCGCATCCCGCCAGGAGTCGAAGCAGGAAGTGCCGATGGTAACGCCGAGCGCCGGAATGGCCGGGCGAACGAACCTTTCCACAACCGCCAATCTGGTGACCAAAGTTGCCGACACAACCTCCAATCGAGGACCGCAGCCGACGGGCGAAGCGATACCGATTCCCGCCGCCACCGCAATGGCGCGACAGCCCAATGCCAGTGCTTCCGCCGTGAAACTTGAACCGTCGCCAGAATCGTCAACCAGTCCCGCTGCGACGCTCGTTCCAGCGACCGGGCCGCGCGTCGCTGTGGAAACCGCATCGAGGCTCGAAAACCCCACGGGGGAAATCGCCCGAGCTGCTCGCTCGACTCGGATCGCCGAGACGGCGGTGACTACACGCGTGCCCGAGAGTAATGTGCCGGCGGCAACGCCATCGGAATCGGCGAGCGGCGCGATGCAGGCCGGTCGCGTATCGATGTCGCGCTCGAATACCGGCTCTTCCGGCACCGGCCGCAGTGAAAATATGGACCAACTGGCACCGGGCGCACAGAGCCCCGCGCGTGTCGCTTCCGCGGCGGCCCGACGGCAAGAGAGCAGCCAGTCGACGTTGCCAGGCCCGGCGCTCGCACCCAGCACGGCAGCGGCCGTCCAGCGATCGCGCGCCGGCGCCGATCGGCCATCGTCACCATTTCAGGCCGAGGATGTCTCCACGCCTCAAGTGACCGGCGCCCAACAACCGATGCCGCTGACCGCCAGTTCCAGTGCATCCCGTATCGCCGCGAACTCGAATGCGCCGCAAGGCGCCGTATCGGCGTCTGCCGGTTCGGTCGAGGTCGATTCGGGGACGAATCGAATCGTTGCCGAAGAGGGGCAAGGGCGAGTCTCCGGCGGTGGAACTCCGGAACCGGGTGCGCTAAGCAATGCGACGACCAAGAGCAATCTTCCGACGCGTGCCAGCGGTCAGCCGTCGCTATCCGCAACGCAGACGGCGGATCTTCCGGCTGCTCCCGCCGGAAGCGAGACCGGATCGAGCGCCACGGCATTGGCCGCAGCAGCGACACCGCCGCGGACGGTGGCCGGCGGGGACAGGACCGTATCTGCCGGCGCAAATTCCGGGCAACTTGCTGACGTCAACGTCGGCGCGGGAACATCGCCGCAGCCGGCCGAATTAGTGCTGAGTCGTGCCGATACCGCGGCCGGAGGTGCCGGTGAAGGTCGTCGCGGCGGTGCCGACCGGTCGCGTGACCCGGCGGTTGAAACGGGAATGCGAATCGCAAGGAACGCAACCGGTGGCGGCCCGCAGACCGGACCGCAAGTCGCCAATACGGTGGTTGGGGCCGGAGCAACTTCGGATCGCAGTGGCTCGGCGGCCAATGGCTCGCCCGCGCTGAACCAGTCCGGAAATCAGGGTTCGCTGGATGCGGAAGCCAATATTGTCGTGCGGAGAAACGTCTCCGATTCCACTCCTTCGGGTTCGGTAAATGCGCCCCCGGCGGTCGAACTGAAGGGGCAGCCTGATTCGGTTGTCTCTGGCGTCAGCGCTGCGAACGGTTCGGAGCGCGCATCGTTGGACGAAGCGCGCGAGGCGGCTGTCGCCTCTTCCAACATGACTGGGGGAGTGCAGCGGGCGGGGGCCAATTCGAATTCCGCTCGCTCGGGACCGGCCGTCGGAACACGCGTCTCAACCCAGGTCGATGGGATGGGGCCGGGATCACCCTCGGAACCGGCCGGAACAAAATCTCCACCGTCGCTCGACGCCCAGAAGTTGTCCGACCAGCGGGGTCGATCGCCAAACTCACTGGCTTCGGGTGCAACATCAGCGAGTTCTGGATCGGCGACCGATCCGTCAGGCGGTCCAATCGGCGACGGGCAGTTGGAGACGGTTGCGCTGCCGAATCGTGAGGCCGGGGATCGTGCCGGTACGGAAGCCTCAAGAATTCCGGCGAATGGCCAGACGGGAAATGCGATTCCACGCGCCCGTACCGCGACGGCCAGCGCTGGCAGGGCGGCGGACGGTGTTGCAGCGGTGGGAATTCCCGATGCGTCCTCCGGATCGGGCACTGCCGTCGAAGGATCGGAGTTGAATGCTACGGGTGCTGCGCTGGGGCGTGCGGCAAGTGGCGGCGTCGTTGCCGATGTTACCGTTCCAGAAGGACCCGGCGGCATCGGTGACATCTTTGTGCCTCGCGCCGGACTCGATCGGAAGGTCGTCGATACGGCAGGCTCGGAGTTGCGCATGAACGATTCGCGTTTTGTTCAACGCGCGGGAGGAGGGGTTCCCAAGCTCAGCAGTTCCGCGGTCGTCAGCGCGGAGTCGTACCGAGGTCGCGTACGGGTCCGAAAGGCAGGGGAGCTCGGCGATGAATACGATGCCGCCATCGAAAGAGGGCTGGCCTACCTGGCCCGCCAGCAAAAGTCCGACGGAAGCTGGACGTTGTCGAACGGCTCGGAAACATCCTTGTTGCAGTCCGACACCGCAGCGACGGGATTGGTTGTGCTGGCATTCCAAGGCGCAAATTACAACCATCGCCAGGACAAGTACCAGGATCAGGTCCGCATGGCATTGGATTACCTCGTGCGGCGCCAAGCGTCGAACGGCGATCTGTTCGTGCCCGAAGACGAGGAATCCAACAAAAACGTCTGGCTCTACAGCCACAGCATCGCCGCCCTGGCGCTTTGCGAAGCCTATGGCATGACACAGGATCCGGCGCTGCGCGAGCCGGCCCAACGTGCCGTCGACTTTATCGCGGCGGCCCAAAACAAAGACCGTGGAGGCTGGAGATACGCGCCGACAGTGGGGACCGACCTTTCGGTTTCCGGATGGATGACCATGGCGCTCGAGAGTGGCAAACGGGCAGGTCTCGCCGTTCCCGATGAAAGTTACGCAAGAATCGCTCGACTGCTCGACCAGTCCCAGGCCAGTGCCCGTGAACGCCATCTCTATCGTTACAATCCTTGGGCCACGAATTCTCCAGAACAGCGACAGGGATTGGCCGCAAGCAAGTCGATGACCGCGGTCGGCCTGTTGATGCGTTTATACTCGGGCTGGAAGCCCAACCATCCCGATTTCGTCCGCGGCGCCGATTACCTGGCCCAGTTCCCTCCCCAGCTCGGGACAAACTCCGACCTCCAGCGCGATACCTACTACTGGTACTATGCCACTCAGGTCATGCTGCATCGCGGGGGAGCGATTTGGGATCAATGGCGCGAACATCTTTTTCCATTGCTGCGCGACTCCCAGGTGCTCGAAGGCGAATTCGCCGGCAGTTGGGACCCGCTGAAACCTCTGCCGGATCGATGGGCGCGTCACGCCGGTCGAATCTATGTAACGGCGATGAACCTCCTGTCTTTGGAAGTCAAGAACCGTAGTTTTTCACTGTACGAACAGTAAAAACTCTTGTGCGGCAAATGCGGGTTCATTGCCTGCTGCGCCTCGCGATATGGCGAGGAACGTGGGACATAATACTTGCCCCAGCAAAACTATCTTCGCCAAACTGCCGATACAGTTTCTAGCTGACACCTACCCCAGTTTCTCCAGATTGCCGTATCGCTTACGGCAATCCTTCAATCCGCTAATAGGGAGCCATCACCTGCAATGTTGGCAAATTCCACGGAAATTAACAACTTGGATCAACTTCGAAACTACGTCCACGAGAGAATTTGTGATCAATGTCAACTTCAATTGGGAGCATTTGAGATGACGGAGAGGATTCTTGTGCGGGGGGGCAATCCCTGTGGGATCTTCTTCTGCGTCCATGGTCCACGCTCGGTGAAGTTAACGGCGATCTGGGAGACCGAACGCAATACGATTTTGTTCTACGGTTCGGCCGGAGAACGAATTGCGCGCACGCAGCTCAAGGAAGTCCCCACATTGGCATTAAATGCCGCAGCCAATTAGGCTCGTTTTGAGCCCTGGCATACTGGTAGGGAAATCGGACTTGACGCGGGCGGAAAACTATACATAATTACACTACTACACAAATCAACACCTACACGGAGGTTATTCATATGCTCGTCTTGTCACGCAAGGAAAGTGAACGCATTCGCCTGGGGAACTCGATTGTAGTCACCGTGGTGCGAGTGTCGGGTGACAAGGTTCGATTAGGGATCGATGCCCCGCCTGATGTTCTGGTTCTCCGGGAAGAACTGGAGGTCCACGTTGTCACTGAAGGGCCGGGACTGATGGTGGAAGTGGCGGGCGAGGTAACAACTGCCACGGGCCAACCGGAATCGCTGACGGCTGAGAATTAAAATCAGATTCGTGTGCCCATTGACGAGCCGCCAGGGCTAATCCTTGGCGACTCGTTCTCTTCAAGGCGACCAGCGACCTTTCGCCGGTTAAGTTGACAGTCAATTCCGAGGTTGTTACCATTCAACGCATAGGCAGTCGTTTGTTTGTTGGTGACTGCTCCCACCCTTGTTTGGCACTTGATTAAAGTGTCCTGCCTTTTATTTTGTTCTTCGGTGAACGTGTCACTGGTTCTATACAAAACAGTCGGCTTGTCGCTGGAAACGGGACTTAGTTGGAGAGGAGTTTGACATGCTTTGTGAGGGACATCGTTTTGGCCGTCGAGGTTTCCTGACCGTCGGCGCCGTTGGCGGCTTGGGGCTGAACCTGGCGAATTTCTTCCAGATGCGCGAGGCGCTCGCCGACCAGAAGCACTACGACTTTATTGAAGCGAAGGCCCAGAGCGTAATTCACATCTTTTTGCCTGGTGGAATGGCCCATCAAGAGTCATTTGATCCGAAACCGTATTCGCCGATCGAGTACCGAGGCGAGATGCGGACGGTGAAAACCAATACGGGGGAAGAACTGAGCGAGACATTGCCGCGACTGGCGACCGTTGCCGACAAGATCGCAATTATTCGCTCGATGACCCACGGAGAGGCGGCGCATGAACGGGGAACGCACAACATGTTCACCGGTTACCGCCCCAGCCCGGCGCTGATTTTCCCCAGCATGGGAAGTGTGGTTAGTCACGAATATGGCCCGCGAAACAACCTGCCGCCGTACGTTTGCGTGCCATCGGTACCAAACGAGTTCGCCAGCAGTGGGTATCTCAGTTCGTCGTTCGCGCCCTTCAGTCTGGGGTCGGATCCTGCAGCGGGCGGCTTTCGCGTTCTGGATTTGAATCTGCCGTCGGGCGTGGATGAAAAGCGGTTTGCCCGCCGCCGCAGCGCTCTGGAAGCGGTTAACGAGTACTTCGCGCAGCGCGACAAGTCGGACAACGTCGGGGCGCTCAATACGTTCTACGATCGCGCGTACAACTTGATCAGTTCCCAGGCCGCGCGCGAGGCGTTTAATATTGATGCCGAACCTGCCAATGTTCGCGACGAGTATGGCCGAAACACGGCTGGACAGCGTCTGTTGATGGCGCGCCGGCTGGTTGCCGCGGGTGTGCGATTCGTCGCCTTGACCTATGGCGGCTGGGACATGCACAACCAGATTACCGCTGGAATGCGCGGCCAGATGCCGGAACTCGATCAAGCGCTGACGGCGTTGATCACCGACCTCGACCGTCAAGGCCTGTTGAAAACTACCATGATCATGGTGTCCAGCGAATTCGGTCGCACGCCCAAAATCAATGGTACGGCGGGACGCGACCATTGGCCCAAGGTTTTCAGCGTGATGCTCGCTGGCGGTGGCATCAAGGGCGGAATGATCTACGGGTCGTCTAACGCGACGGCGTCCGAGCCGGAAGAGGATCCGGTGGAGCCGGGCGACCTGGCCACGACCATCTACCATCAACTGGGAATCGTCGCCGACAAAGAACTGATGGCCCCGGGAAACCGACCGATCGAAATTATCGACGGTGGAAAGTTGATTCGCCCGCTGATTGCATAAAGAATAGATATTCGTCCCACAAGCAACGATGCGAACGTCCGTGGGAGGAACGCGGCCGGCATCGTGCGGCGAGGTGGCGACGCGTGACGAGCCAAACGCATCCGCCGTTACCCACGGCGTTGTCGTGAAACTCCACCATTTTCCCACGCTGCCGGCCCTGCCTGCGGGACTCCCACCTTCCGTTTTCTGATCACTTTCGACCCCACGAGGTTTCGAATGAACTTGCCGCGAAACAGGAAGCGATTCTGCCTGAGCGCAGGGATGCTGCGAATCGGCCTATGGATTGCCTGCTCGTTGTTGGTCGCCGGTCGATTGCAAGCGGTGGAGCCGGGTCTGGGATCGATTTCACCGTATGGGCTGCAGCGCGGCTCCGAAGTCGAGGTCAGCTTCGGCGGCGGGCGCCTGAGCGACGCACAGGAATTGTTGTTTTATTCGCCGGGTATCGCCGTCAAGAAGCTGGAGGCCGCGAATGATGGGTTGGTTAAAGCAACCTTGGCAGTCGCTGCCGATTGCCGCATGGGAATTCACGCGGTGCGCATCCGAACTGCGACGGGGATCAGCAATTTGATGACGTTCACCGTGGGACCATTCGCCGAAGTTGCAGAGGTCGAACCGAATTCGGAATTTGGGCAGCCCCAGGCGGTGCCGATGAATGTGACGATTTCCGGCGTGGTGCAGAACGAGGATGTCGATCATTTTGTGGTCGAAGCGAAGAAAGGCGAGCGAATCACGGCGGAACTCGAGGGTCTGCGACTAGGACGGACCTTTTTCGATCCCTATTTGGCAATCCTTAATTCGGCTCGTTTTGAACTGTCCCGCAGCGACGATAACGCACTGCTGAACCAGGATTGCCTCTGCTCGGTCATCGCGCCGGAAGACGGCAAGTACATCATTCAGGTGCGGGAGAGTGCCTACGGCGGCGATGGGAACTGCATCTATCGGCTGCATATCGGGAGTTACCCGCGCCCCACGGCAGTTTACCCGGCGGGAGGACGTGCTGGCGAAACCATGGCCGTGCGGTGGATCGGTGATGGCGGCGGCGACTTTACCTCCCAGGTCACGCTGCCCAACACGCTTGCCGCGGAAGTGGGACTGCATGCCCAGGATGATCGCGGGATTTCTCCTTCACCGAACAATGTCCGTGTTGCCGATTTGCAGAACCATCTGGAAGTCGAGCCGAATGATGCGGTGGCGCAGGCCAGCCCCAGTGGACCGGCACCGTTGGCGCTCAACGGGATTATCGAGCAACCGGGTGACGTTGATTACTTCAAGTTCTCCGCCAAAGCGGGGCAGCAGTATGACGTGCGCGTCTACGCCCGCGGTGTACTGCGATCGCCGCTCGACTCGGTCATGACCATCTACAATGCCCAGGGTGGCGGCATCGTCGGCAACGACGATGCGATTGGTCCGGATAGCTACGCGAGGTTCGCCGTTCCCGCCGACGGGGACTACTTGATATCCGTGAACGATCACCTGCGACAGGGTGGTCCCAGTTTCGTTTATCGCGTCGAGGTGACGCCGGTCGTGGCATCGCTGACGATGGGGTTGCCGGAGCGGTCGCAGTATGTGCCGCATACGATTGTCGTGCCCAAAGGCAACCGCACGGCGTTCCTCGTGACCGCCGGACGGACGAACTGGGGTGGGGATTTGCTGGTCGACTTGCAGGGACTGCCGGCCGGGCTGGCACTCGAGGCCCAGCCGATGCCGGCGAACCGATCCGATATTCCCGTGCTGATTTCGGCCGCGGCCGAAGCTTCCCCTGCGGGAGCACTGGTCGATCTGGTTGGCCGTTCCGCGGACGCAAATTTGAAGATTGAGGGTCATCTGAACCAGCGGACGATGCTCGTGCGCGGTCAGAACAACATCGATGTCTGGGGGCACAACGCGGACCGAATGGCGGTCGCACTAGCCGATGCGGTCCCGTTCAAGATTGACATCGTGCAACCCAAAGCGCCGATCGTTCGCAATGGTGCGATGGACCTGAAGATTGTTGCGACGCGGGCCCCGGAGTTCAAAACGCCGATTTCCGTGTTCCTGCTTTACAACCCGCCTGGAATCGGGTCGTCCGGTTCGGTTGCGATTCCGGAAGGACAAAACGAAGCGTTGATTCCGCTGTCGGCGAACGGGGGCGCGGAAATCAAGACCTGGAAAATCGTGGTGATGGGGCGGGCGGGTTTCGGCAACGGCACCGTCGAGGCTTCGACCCAACTTGCCGATCTGGTGATCGCCGACCAGTACCACAACCTGAGTTTCGGCAAGGCGGCATGCGAGCAGGGGCAGGATACGGAAATGGTCGTCAAAGTGGAGAAGAAACTCGATTTCGACGGCGAGGCCACGGCGGAACTGCTGGGATTACCGCCGGAAACTTCGACGGCGCCGCTGAAGTTCAACAAGGACACGGCGGAACTTGTGTTCAAGATCAAGGTTAACCCGGCCGCCAAGCCCGGAAAATACGCACAGCTTCTCTGCCGTACGACTTTTCAGATCGCGGGCGAACCGGTAATGATGACCGTGGGGACCGGCGAATTGCGCATCGATCAGCCGTTGCCTCCCAAGGTAGCCGCGCCGATGCCGCCGCCGATGCCGACCGCCGCGCCCATGCCCGAACAACCCAAGCCGCCGGAACAGAAGCGACTGACGCGGCTGGAACAACTTCGACTTGAACGTGAACAGCAGGGAAAAAAATGAGTCACCTGATTCGACGATTCTTTCGGGCTTCGTTTGCCCTCATGGTTTGCATGGTGGTCGCGTCGGCGTCGAATAGTAATGCCGCCGATCCACCGCTCACGGGGATCACCGTCTATCCGCCGCAGATCCATCTGCAATCCAAACAGGATTTCCAGCGGTACGTCGTCATAGCCAGTCGAGAGGACGGGGTGACGCGCGATGTCACCAAGGAGTCCGTCGCCCAAATCGCCGACGCGAACTTGGCGCGATTGGGCGGTACGACTGTTTATCCGACCGCCGACGGGACAACCGCATTGGTCGTCGACTTTCAGGGACTTAAGGCAACGGTACCCGTTAACGTCAAGGATGCGGCGGTGGAACGACCTGTGAGTTTCCACTTGGACGTAATGCCGGTCTTCGCGCGGTCTGGTTGCAATACTGGCAGCTGCCACGGCGCCGCACGGGGTAAGGACGGGTTTCGTTTGTCTCTGTTCGGCTTCGATCCCAAAGGTGATTATCTGCGACTGACCCGGGAACTTGGCCCGCGCCGAATCAATCTTGCATTGCCTGCCGAGAGTCTGCTCATCGAAAAGTCCGTCGGCATCGTGCCGCATACCGGCGGCAAACGATTTGCATTGGAGAGTGAATATGGCCGGACTTTGATGCGCTGGCTTGAAGCAGGCGCGCCGCAGGACCCCGGCGAGCCGCCCGTCGTTGCTCGACTGGAGATCTTCCCGCCAGCTGCCGTGCTGGAGGGTGCCGATTCGACGCAACAGTTTCTGGCGCGCGCGACCTATACCGACGGTACCGACCGCGATGTCACGAGCCTCGCGACATTCATGACCAGCAACGACAATTCGGCGCCGATGAACGCCGATGGGCTCGTCACCGCCGCCGCCAGGGGCGAAGCGTTTGTCATGGCCCGATTCGAGACCCACACCGTTGGCAGCCAGATCCTGGTGCTTCCCAAGGATCTGCAATATGCCGCACCTCCCATTCAAGGCAATTACGTCGATGAACTCGTCGGCGCCAAATTGAACAAAATCCGAGTGCAGCCCAGCGGGATCTGTTCGGACGAGCAGTTCCTGCGTCGCGCGACAATCGATATCGCCGGACAACTGCCAACCGAAGAGGAGTATCTGGCTTTCGTCGCCGATGCCGATCCGCTCAAGCGGGCCAAACTTGTCGACCGCCTGCTCGATCGCAAAGAGTTCTCGGAAATCTGGGCGATGAAATGGGCCGAACTTCTGATGGTCAAATCGAACAACGCTGTAAGCTACAAATCGATGTTCCTCTACTCGAATTGGCTCACCGACAAGATCGCCAGCAATGTCCCGCTCAACAAGATGATCCAGGAGTTGTTGGGGGCTTCCGGCGGTACGTTTCGCAACGCAGCGACGAACTACTACCAGATCGAACGGGACACGCTGAAGACCGCGGAGAATGTGGCGCAGGTCTTCATGGGCATTCGCACCCAATGCGCGCAGTGCCATAACCACCCGTTTGATCGCTGGACGATGGACGACTACTACAGTTTCGCCGCGTTCTTTGCTCAGATCGGCCGCAAGCAGGGGGAGGACTATCGCGAGACGATCGTCTTCAACAGCGGCAGCGGCGAAGTAAATCACCTGGTCGGCGGCCGTCCGATGCCGCCCAAGTTCCTGGGCGGCGCCAAGCCGGATCTGGCCGGGAACGATCGGCGCGTGGTGTTGGCCGAGTGGTTGACCTCGACCGACAACCCTTACTTCGCCCCCAGCGTCGCCAATCGAGTCTGGGCCCATTTCTTCGGTAAAGGAATCGTCGAACCGGTGGACGACGTCCGCGTCAGTAATCCCCCCAGCAACCCGGAATTGTTCAAGACCTTGGGCGACAAACTTGTCCAGTACAATTATGACTTCAAGCAGCTGGTGCGCGATATCTGCAACTCGCAGACTTATCAACGCAGCACGGAGCGCAATGACAGTAACAAGGATGATGAACGGAATTTTGCGCACGGCAACGTGCGGCGGATCCAGGCCGAAATGCTGCTGGACTGCATCAGTCAGGTGACCAGCACGAAAGACAAGTTCCGCGGACTGCCTTTAGGCGCGCGCGCGGTGCAGGTGGCCGATGGCGGTTCGAGCACCTACTTCCTTACGACATTCGGCCGCTCGGCGCGGGACACGGTCTGCGCCTGCGACGTCAAGATGGAGCCGACATTGTCGCAGGCCCTGCACTTGATTAACGGTGACACTCTGCAGACCAAAATCGGCCAGGGCGGACTGGTAAAACAGTGGCTGGATGCCGGCAAGTCCGTTCCCCAGATTGTCGAGTCGATCGTGATTCGCTCGCTCGGCCGACGGCCGACTCCCGTCGAAGTCGAGCGTCTGACGGCAATCGTCGCCGATGCAGAGAGCCCGCAGGCAGGATTAGAGGATGTTTTCTGGGCCGTACTGAACTCACGTGAATTCGTATTCAATCACTAACGCTGGAACAAGTCGCAGACCGAGCCGCTGCCATGAATTTTACATTCCGTTTTTCGAATTTGTTGTTCGCATCTGTTCTGCATGTGAGTGCGTTGACCGTCCCTGCAACCGCAGAGGACGCCAAGCCGGCCGGCGATCAACCGAAAGTCAATTACGAGGATCATGTTCGGCCGATTCTGCGCGAGCATTGCTTCAGCTGCCACAATCAGAATGGGGCCAAAGGGGGCCTGGCACTCGATAGTTATGGAAAGGCGATAGAAGGCGGGAGCGGTGGCCAGGTGGTACTGGCCGGAGATCCCGGCAGTTCGCGTTTGTGGGCTTTGGTCAGCCATCAGGAACAGCCGTTCATGCCTCCCATGCAGGACAAATTGCCGGAGGCCAAGCTGAACGTAATTCGCCAGTGGATTGAAGGAGGGGCTCTGGAGAACGCCGGCTCGAAGGCGAATATCAAAAAAAAGCCGGCGTTCGCAATGTCGGCCGCGGGCAAGTCGGGTAAGCCTGAAGGCCCCGCGGCCATGCCGGAGGGGATTTTTCGTCAGCCTACCGTGCTGACAGCGCGCGCCGCCGCGGTGACCGCAGTCGCGTCCAGTCCCTGGGCCCCGCTGGTTGCGGTGGCCGGGCAACACCAGATCGCACTCTATCACTCCGACACGACCCGACTGCTCGGCATTCTGCCTTTTCCGGAAGGCGTGCCGTACGTGCTGCGTTTCAGTCGGGATGGGACGTTATTGCTGGCCGGAGGCGGGCGCGGTGGTCATTCGGGAGCAGTGATCTTATACGACGTGAAGACCGGCCGTCGGCTGCAAAAAATTGGCGACGAACTGGATGTGGTTCTGTCGGCGGACATCAACAATGATCATACGCTGGTCGCTCTGGGGGGCCCGCAGCGCACGGTGCGGATCTTCTCCACGGAAACCGGGGAGATGCTGTACGAAATCAAGAAGCACACGGATTGGGTTTATGCCGTGCAGTTCAGCCCCGACGGCGTGCTCCTGGCGACGGCAGACCGCAGCGGAGGGTTATTTGTTTGGGAGGCGGCGACCGCTCGCGAGTACTTGAATCTGCGTGGCCATAACGGGGCAGTGTGCGATGTCAGTTGGCGACTCGACTCGAATGTGCTGGCGAGCGCTGGCGAGGACACGAACGTCCGATTGTGGGAAATGAACGACGGCAACCAGATCAAGAGTTGGGGAGCGCATGGCGGCGGCGTGATGTCAGTCGCGTTCACGCATGACGGACGGATTGCGACGGCCGGCAAGGATAATACCGCGAAGTGCTGGGATGGGAATGGAGCGGCGTTGAAGTCGTTTCCGGCGTTTGCTGAAGCCGCTTTGGAAGTGGCGTTCTCGCACGATGGCCAGCGTGTATTGGCTGGCGATTGGTCGGGCGCGGTGAAGCTCTGGAATTTCGCCGACGCTGCAGAAGTTGGTAATTTGCCCCCCAATCCGCCGTCGCTGGATCAGACCGTGCAGTCGCTTTCCGCCGCCACAACCGCTGCACAGGCGGTCGCCAATGCGGCGGATGAACAGCGCGCTGTCGCGGAAAAATCGGCTGCCGACGCGGCTGCCGCGTTGAAGGCCTCCGCCGACAATCTGGCGGCGGCGACCGCTGCGGTGCAGAAAGCGGACACCGAAAGTGGTGCCAGTGAAAAACGGTTGCAGGAGGCGATTGCAGCGATGGTCAAAGTCACCGAACAACAAACGGCTGCGCAAACCGGCCAACAAAAGTCGACGCAGGAGCGAAACGCGGCGGAACAGCTGTTGCAAGAAAAAGTGACCCAGGCAAAGGCGGCGGTCGAGAAAGTCGCAGCGGAAAAAGCGGTGCTGGAAAAAGTGACCGGTGAAAAAGCCGCGGCCGACAAACTGGTTGCCGACAAGACAGCGGCTGCCCAGACTGCCGCCGACAAAACGGCAGCGCAGGCCGAGGTTGCCGCCGCAACCAAGACGGCCATGGAAAAGGCGACCGCTTTGGAAACGGCCCAGGCGCAGGTCGCGGCCAGCACGGAACTCGCAGGCAAGAGCGAGACCGAACGCGTTGCCGCGGCGAAAGCTCTGGAGGAACGAACCGCCGCGCTGCAGCAGGCGAATCAAACACTCTTGGTTGCCACGCAAACCGTGCTGAAGGCGATGGCCGATCGTGCCGAGTCCGAGAAACTAATGGCGGCCGCGGTCGCCGCCAGGAAGGCGGCACAAGATGCCATGCGCAACGCTCAAGCCGACGTCGATGCCAAGACGGCCGCCAAGACCGCCGCCGACCAACAGGTTGCCTTGAAAACGACAGCCGCCGAGTCCGCGCGCGGACAGCTGCAAGCGGCGCAGGCCGCGGCTCAGGAAGCGGCCGCCGAATTGCAGCGATTCCAGCAGCGGCCGGCCAGCCTCGAGGCGGAAGCGGCCGCCGCGCGACAGAAGCTCCAGCAGCTTCAGCAAAGTCAATTGGCCGTTGCCGGCGACCATGAAGCGGCGGCAAAGGCGACGGTGGAAAAACAAAATCTCGCCAAAACACTTGCCGAAAAACTTGCCGCACTGCAGGCGGAGCTCCAGGCCGCCCAGGCCGCGCAGCAGCAGGCCGAGGCACTGCTCAACGCCCGAGCCAAGGCGGTGGAGGAGTCGCGAGCGGCGTCCGAAGCGGCCCAGGCGGAACTGGAACGAGCACTGGCCGAACAGGAGTCGTTCACCAAGGCCTATTCCCCCGCGAAGTAACGTCCGCTACGCTCGTGGCATGAACGAACCGTCCACACGCGAGTTGGCTCACAAGCAGATTCTTTTCGCTCGTGCCTACACCGAATCGTTGATCGCCGACATCGAAGACGGCGATTGGTTTCAAATGCCGGCCGGAATCAAGAGCCACGTCGCCTGGCAAGTTGGCCATCTGGCCATGGCGGAATATGGACTTTGCCTGTTCCGACAGCGGGGCCGTGCCGACGTAGACAGCTCGATGATGACCAGCGCCTTTCGGAAACAGTTCAGTCGCGGGAGTATTCCCGAACCCGATCCGCAACGGAATCCACCTCCCGGCGAAATTCGTGACGTGCTGGCACGGGTGCACGAACAGGCGATGCGCGAAATCGAGACATTCTCCGATTCGCAGCTGGCGGAATCGGTCGATATGCCCTATGCGGCGGTTCCAACGAAGCTGGGAGCGCTGTTGTTCTGCGCACACCACGAAATGCTCCACGCCGGCCAGATCGGAATGATCCGCCGCACTCTGAACAAACCGCCCATTCGCTAGCTGCCTGGCATCTCACCCGGTCACTTCACCAGGATGAGCTTTCCATTTCGTGTTCGGCAAAGCCGATACGTTTCGTCGCCGTGGATGATCCGCGCTTCATCGAATCCTGCCAGCAACGTTTCCGAATGCCATTGGCGCGGACGATCTTGCCCGGCAGGCCCGGTTGGCGGCGAGCCTGCATGGCCCTGTTCGACGGATTCGGTGCGAGGCGTTCGATCGTCGCTTTCCGGCTGCCGATCTTCAGAACTCACCGGTGGACTCTCCGCCGGCCCGCGTGCAGATCGATTGCCAGACAACTCGGTCCACCTGGTTGACAACGATGCGTACCGAACCATCCATTAACGCGACGTTCACGCCGTTGACGTGATAGCTGCGCGAGGTCACGGCGGAATAGACGAACAGACCCCGGCCTTCACGCTGCGACACGAAATCGACGTCGTATTTCGTGTTTCCTTGCTGAACAATGACCTTGGTGTTGGGCGTGAACAAACCTGTGAAACCGGTCTGATAGGCCTTGCCATCGACCCATTCCGTATGCCCGCTTTCGGTTGACAGATTGCCACCCCATGCCAGCAGCTCCGCCGGACTCTGTGGCATCGGCGCTCCATAGACTTGAGGATTACCCGAATCGCGAAGCACGGGGTTGAACGACTTGACTTCCGCCATGCAGATCGTGTTGCTCAGACCGTCGAGAATATCGCGAAACGCCACGCTTGCGGACGGGGAAAATGTACCATCGCTGCCCGTGCCGGTGCTGGGGTCGAGAGTCAGCCAGAGCCCCAGGTTGCTGCCATAATTAAGCATCCAATGGGCAGCCTGGCCGGCCGCATTGCCGCGACCGCGATCGTTCACTTCACTGGGACAGATGAATGTGGAAACGCGTGTGGCGGCCAAGGCAGGCTGGGCCGAATACGAGATCGTAAAATCGATTTTGCTCCCCAGATTCGACTTTTCGATGTAAGGAAGCAAGCGAGCGATCGCGGACCAGTTACTGGTGGGTGTGTTGGGGAAGTAGATGCCATTCGGCGGCAATCCAAACTGCACGTCGGCGTAGTTCTGGGCAGCCAGGGCGAGTTGTTTCAAGTTGTTCTGGCAGTGGATTCGCCGGGCGGTTTCGCGTGCGGCCTGCACTGCGGGCAGCAAAAGCGCCACCAAAATACCGATGATTGCGATCACAACCAGCAGTTCGACGAGGGTAAAACCGGTTCGACGGTTGTTCATTGCAGCCTCCAGGAAAGTGAAATAGCGGGAACCTTCTCAGGCCGGGCGTTGGCTGGCTGGCTGCTGGCTAGTCGCTCGTCCTGATATTGAGATCTAGTATCAATAAGAGTATGGTAGCGAATTTTGCGAAGCCGTCAAGTCCCTCGGAGGCAGGTCCCGAAAAGGAGCCAGGACGATTGGGGGGGCTCGCGACAACTGTTTGGCCGCGGAAGGGCCGTGTTGTAACCCGGGCTTCGCCAGCTTATATCAATGCGACGGGAAGTCTCCGTTTGGGATGATCGTGGGGTCGACGTGGAGTGACTGAACGATGTCGGAATTCGATTGGCGTGGGAAGAAGAAGTTGCTGTTGTGAGCAGCCGTAACCATCGTCGCCTGTCCCGCGTGTTTACCTTTCTGGCTCCAGGCCGAAGACGCAAAGCCGCTCCGCGACTACTGGGTATTTCTGGTCACGGGCAAAACGGCAGCCGGTGTTGCTTGCGAGGCAATCCAGCAGAAGCAGAAGGCCCACATCGATAATTTTACGCGCCTCGCCGGTTTGAAAAGATTGACGATCGCCGGCCCGATGGCCAACCCGCAAAAAAAGCCGCGCGGGATCGTCGTGGTACACGCCGTCGATGCCAGGGAGCTCGCCGAACATTTCGTTCCTGATCCGTATGTTTTCGGAAGGATTCATGAAAGTCGAAGCGAATGAAATTGTTCTCAGGCCGGGAGCGCTGGACTTGGTGGAGGCCGAAAGTAAATTGGAGGAACTGCGAATCGTCGTCTGGAACTGGGGTTCGTTGGAAAAGGAAGCGAGGGCGATCTCTGAAGCGGATCGGTTGTCCCATCGCAAGTACTGGAACGATTTGATCAAGGCGGAGCAGGCGGGAGTGGTTTGCGAAGTCGCCTTAGACTGCGCGTCGCTCGAAACAAGTTTCGCGCGACGTCGAGCCAGGCCCGGGGCTTTCCCGCCATTGCCGCCCCCGTAACGGCGGGGTACAATCGAGGGCAACTCCGGGTTTTGCTCTGCCTTGTCTAAGGAAAACATGACGACACGACGATTTATTCTGAATCCGCTTCGGACGGCGCAGCAGGGGCAGCAGATCAACGTTGGCAAGGAGACTCCCGAGTATCAGAAGATCGTGAATACGCTGACAATGAGCGCGGCCGACATGACATCGCTGGGCCTGGCGGCGGGCGATTCGGTGCGTGTCTGGACGGAGTATGGCGAAGCGATTTTTCAGTGCGAGGCGGGAAAGGTACCGGATGGACTGCTCTGCGTACCGTACGGGCCACCTACGTCACGTCTGATGGGTGGCGGCACCGATGGGACGGGGATGCCGATTTCCAAAGGTTGGGAAGTGGAATTAGAACCTGTGAAGGTGGCCGGTTAAGCGCCTGGCAGCTTGCGGTGCCAACCGGCTTCCTCGTGCCTGGCGTCAGCGCCAAGGGGATTGCTTTCGATGCATCGCGAAACAGAATCATCGGACATGAGCGGGGATCAAGGCCCGCATTTTCTTGATCCGGCGCCGGTCGGCGACCTGCCGGCAAACTCGGAAATACCAGCATGGGAAGAAGTGAGCGCGGGGCGGTTCATGCCGCGGCGCGTTCGCGGCAGCTTCCTGGGCCGTACCCTAGGGTGATCCTTTGTCGTACCGCCTTCCGGTACGGAAGGCCCAATGAACTCCGAAGCCAACGTCAAGGATTAGCCATGAACCTGACGGTAGTCAAGAATGCGACGTGCACGTTTTGCGGTTGCGTATGTGATGACATCGAATTGCATGCCAATTCGGAGCGCATTGTGGAGGCCAAGGCGGCCTGCATTCTCGGAAAGTCCTGGTTTCTCAACCACACGGCGGAGCGTGCCTATCCTTCCGCGCTGATTGATGGCCGCGAAGCGGAACTGGACGATGCGATCGCGGTTGCCGCCGAATATCTTGACAAGGCGCATTTGCCGCTGGTCTATGGACTGAGCAACGTCACCTGCGAGGCGCAGCGAGAAGCGGTTTCGCTGGCCGAGCGCTTAGGGGGTGTGGTCGACAGCCATACTTCGTTGTGACACGGCCCCACGGAAATCGCCGCCCAGTTGGGTGGCAAGGTAACGTGTACGTTGGGCGAAGTGCGAAACCGGGCCGATCTGGTGATTTACTGGGGCGGCAATCCGGCCGAGTGTCATCCTCGGCACTTTACCAAGTACGCGCTGATGCCCAAGGGCAAGCATCTGCCGCGCGGTCGCAAAGACCGCACGATGGTGCTGGTCGACATTCGAGAAACGAAGAGTGTCAAAGCGGCCGATATTTTCCTGCAGATTCGTCCGGGGCGGGACTTCGAGGTGCTGACGATTCTGCGCGCGATTGTGAAAGGCCAGTACGTCAATCCTGCGATGGTGGCCGAAACAGGGCTCACGATCGAACAACTTCGCGACCTGGTCGATCGCATGAAGCGGGCTCGTTTCGGCGTCATGTTCTTCGGGATGGGATTGTCGATGACGCGCGGCAAACATATGAACTCCTCGGCCATACTCACCTTGGCCGCCGAACTGAACGCCTACACAAAATTCGTGGCCATGCCGATGCGCGGGCACGGCAATGTGACGGGGGCGGATGTGATCATGCGTTGGACGACCGGGTATCCGTTCGGAATCAGCTTTGACCGCGGATATCCCAGGTTCAATCCTGGCGAGTTTTCCACGGTGGATCTGCTGGTGCGCGGCGACACGGACGCGGCGTTGATCCTCGGAGCCGATCCGGGGGCAACGATGCCGCAGCCCGCGATCGATCATCTGGCGAGGATTCCCACGATTGTGCTCGATCCCAAAGTCACGCACACCAGCCGCCTCGCGCGTGTGCATATCACGACGGCGGTAACCGGCATCAGTGCGCCCGGAACCGGTTATCGCATGGACGAAGTGCCGTTGCCGTTGCGGCCGGCGCTCAAGTCGCCGTACCCGACGGACGAGGAAGTTGTTCGCCGCATCCACGAGCTTGTCCGCGTCAAGCCGGACTGGCTGGTCCATCAACCGCGTACGACCCAACAGGTGTTTTAGCAGCAGTCCTGGGGATTTGCTCGGTTCCTGAATCGGAAAGTCGCACTGCAATCATGCTACGCATCACGGGTGGTCGAGTTTACGATCCGGCGAACGGTGTCGACGGGCAGATCCGCGACGTCTGTATCGCCGACGGTCGCATTGCCGCGGCGGTGGGCGACGGCGCACGTACACTGGACGCTTCGGGGATGGTGATTTTTCCGGGCGGCGTCGATGTGCACACGCATGTGGCCGGCGGGGCGATCAATTTCGCGCGGGCCATGACCCCGGAGGACCATCGCCGCACCGTTGCCTTTATCCGAACGCAAACGCAGCGGTCGGGCCTGGGAGGCATGGCCCCCACAACATTCGCCACCGGTTACCTCTACGCGGGAATGGGCTGGACCACCTTGAATGAGGCGGCGGTCCCGATTCTGTCCGCCAAGCATACGCACGAGGAGTTGCGCGACGTTCCGATCGTCGACAAGAGCTGCTGCGTGTTGATGGCCAATAACGAAATCGTGCTCGACCTGCTTGAAAACGGCGAACTGGAACGCGCCAAGCAGGTCGTGGCTTGGCAGATCTGGGCGTCCAAGGCGTACGGCGTGAAGGCGGTGAACCCGGGAGGGGTCGCGGCCTGGAAGTGGGGTAAGGACGCGAAGCAGTTGAGTGAAACGGTGGAAGGGTATCGAAAACTTACACCCGGAACGATCATTACCGGCCTGGCGCAGATCATTGACGAGCTGGGGCTGCCCCATCCGCTGCACCTGCATTGCAACAACCTGGGCGCTCCCGGAAATTACACAACGACGTTGGAATCGATGAAGAGCCTGGAAGGACACCGGGCTCATCTTGCCCATCTCCAGTACCATGCCTATGGCGGCGACGACTGGAATACGATGCGATCGGAGACCGAAGCGATCGCCGACTATTTCAACGCCCACTCGAATCTCACCGCCGACGCCGGCGCCGTACTGTTCGGCAACACGGTGACGATTACGGCCGACGGACCTTGGCAGCACCTGCTCTACAAACTTACCGGTCGCAAATGGGGCAACCTGGATGTGGAGAATGAAACGGGATGCGGTATCGTGCCGTATACGTATCGTCCCAGCAATATCGTGAATGCCGTGCAATGGGCCAGCGGCCTGGAACTGCTGCTGATGATCAAGGATCCCTGGCGCGTCTCCCTTTCGACCGACCATCCCAATGGTGCTTGTTTCTGGCGGTATCCCGAGATCCTGCAGTTGCTGATGTCGGCCGACTTTCGCCGCGATTGCATGGCGAAAATGTCCGAGGAGGCCAAAAGGCGGATCCGGCTCCCGGAACTCGACCGAGAGTATTCGCTTTTCGAGATCGCGATCATTACCTCGGCCGGTCCAGCCCGCGCCTTGGGCCTGTCCAACAAAGGCCACCTGGGGATCGGCGCCGATGCGGACATCGCGGTCTACAACCAGGATCAAGACATTTCACGGATGTTCAGCCACCCACGCTATGTCATCAAGCATGGCGAGATTGTGATTGAGGAGGGGGAGATTCGGGCCACTCCGCTCGGCCGTTCGTACGTTATCAAGCCGCAATACGAATCGACGATCGAGGAGTATTTACGACCGCTGTTCGAGGATTGCTATACGATGCAGTTCGAGAATTATCCGGTGGAACTGGAACGCGTCGAGCACGCTGAATTGCGAAACTGCATACCGGCCGAATAGGGGCCTGTCGACACGAGCATGCTGCAACTGACACTCAAACAGAATCCTCCGGTGCCGCTGGAGGCGGAACTGATTTCCCCGGACACCTTGGCCCGGATGTCGCTCGATGAAATCCGCGCCTTGCCACTGCAGCTTGGGAAACACCGACGCCGACTGGACGAGTTTTTCGACATCAGCGGTGCGCCGGGCCTGGAGTTGAAATTGATCGGCGACCTTTCGCGCGTGAAGTGGCTGGGGCGCGGCATGTCGCAAGGCCGGATCGAAATCGTCGGGAATGCCGGAATGCACCTCGGAGCCCGCATGAAAGGCGGTGAAATCGAGGTGCATGGCAACACGGGCGACTGGCTGGGTGCGGAAATGAGCCAGGGAACGATCCGCGTCCGTGGAGATGCAGGCGGGCAGGTGGGCGCGGCCTATCGAGGCAGCGTTTCGGGAATGAAGAACGGCACGATCATCATCGACGGAACTGCCGGGCTGGAAATCGGGATGCGGATGCGGCGCGGCCTGATTGTCGTCGGCAAACGCGTGAAAGATTTCGCCGGTCTGCAAATGAAGGGGGGGACAATACTCCTGCGCGCCGGCTCCGAAATCCGCGCGGGAGCCTGGATGGTTCGCGGAACGATTATCTCGCTGGCCCCGCTGCCGCTGCTGCCGACGTTTGCCACCAGTTGCTCGCACAACCCGTTATTCCTGCGGCTGCTCGCCCGCCAACTTGCCGACTGGGACATCGCGTTACCAGCGCTCGATGATCAGGGCACCTACGACTGCTACTCCGGCGATTCTTCCGTTCCGGGGAAAGGCGAACTATTGATCTGGCGCCCCCGCAACGGATCAGCGGTTCAGTGAACCGGGCTCGCGCATATTCTCTTCCGCGGTGTCGCGGCTGATTTTCTGGGCGCGATATAGACGGCGAATCGATTCATCGAAGCCAATCATCCCGTCGTCCCGTCCGGTCTGAATGTAATTGTCGATCGACTCGATCTTGCCCATGCGAATCGCACTGGCAATCGGAAACGTGTTGAACAGCACTTCGAGCGTCAGGTGCCGCTGCACTTCGCCGCTGGCATCGGGCAACAACCGCTGGCTGACGACCGACCGCAGGCTCATCGCCAGCTGTGCGCGAATGTCCGACTGTGCCTCTTGGGGAAACAGATCCGCGAAACGCGTAATTGCCCCTTTCGCGTCGCGGGTGTGCAGAGTGCTGAAGACCAGGTGCCCCGTTTCGGCCGCACTCAATGCCATCTGGGCCGTTTCCTTGTCGCGGATCTCGCCGACCAGGATCACGTCAGGATCCTGCCGCAGACCATATTTCAGACCGTCAGCAAATGAATGGACGTCCCGTCCAACTTCCAGTTGGGTGACGATCGAATGGCTGGCCTTGGGAAACTCATATTCGACCGGCTCTTCCACGGTGATGATCCGATACCCGCCTTGCTGATTCAGCAGGTTGACAATCATGGCCAGGCTGGTGCTTTTTCCCGAGCCGGTTGCACCGGTCAGGATTACGAGCCCGTCTCGCAGCAAGGCCAGACGCTGCCCCAGAGCCGTGGGAAAATTGGCCCATTCGAATGTGGGAATCGCGTGCGGAATCACCCGCAGACAGGCTCCAATGTCGCGCCCGCAATGGAACAGGTTCACGCGAAAGCGGCTGCTCCAGGAATGGCCGGAATAGTCGAAGGAAAAATCGAGACTCTTCTGGCCCTCGAAGCGGACGATCGCGTCGGGCTCGCAGAGATTCGCCACCAGTTCCCGTGTGTCCTCGGAGCACAATTCGGCTTCCTCGAGTTCGCGCAGATTGCCTTGCAACCGCAATGCGGGACGATTTCCCACGATCAGGTGCAGGTCGGACGCTTGGGATTCGACGGCGAGTTGCAGCCAGCGTTGCAGCCTGACCGGGATCGTGCGGGCACCATGCCACTGGTTTTCCATGAACTGCGGCGCTTTCGCTCAAAGGGCTGTGATTCCAAGGCGTTCAATCAGCGATTGGGTTTCGCGCCGCAGAAACGAGAAATCAGGGATCACGTACAACAGGTCCTGCATTCGGGAGGGATCGTAGTCGGTTTCGATGACCTGGTCGGTCTGGAACGGCAGGCGCCGCACGTCGTTCGAAAGAGCAAACGGGATTTCACCGGTGGACGAGAGTATCCCCGCTCCGAAGATTCGCGTTTCGCCATCCTCCGCGATGAGTCCGAATTCGATGCTGAACCAGCTGAATCGTTTGAGTGCCAACAGATGATCGCCGCGCCGGGCCGCCGATGCCGCTTTTCCGATCATGGTCAGCAATTCGGCGTAATCGTGGTTCATCAGCGGAGGCACATGTCCGAGGCAGTCGTGGATCATGTCGGGTTCCGGAGTGAATTCGGGGTGCGATGGATGGCGGATAAACTGAGTAACCGGAAATCCGCGTTGGGCGATGTACTCATAGAAGGTTCGGTACGGCAACGGCCCTTCGGCCGGCACCAGGTGCATGTTGCTGTGCGTTCGCAATTGCTCGCTCAGCACTCGCAGTTGCGGGATTTCGTCGGCCGAAATTCCCAATTGCCGCTTGGCGGCCAGGTAGATTCGACTGGCATGGCGGACATGCAGCGCATCGAGCTTGGGGCTGACGTCGCGCCAGACCTGCAATTCATCGGGCTGGTACTCGATCCATGGTGGGCCCGATCCGTGCAGTCGAGCCGTCCGGCAGAGGACGAATAGTTCGTGCCGCCGTTGCACGTATCGGGGGTCGTTGATTCCAGGGTGCCCCGGTTCGAGTTCGAGCGATTCGACATCGGGAGGCGTGACCATTAATTGTGCGTCGATGATCGAGCCATACTCCGTGAGTCTTGGCGGTATGGCTTCGGGCGCCGCATGCAGCGGCATCGGAGGATCTTTCATGGCATGCCCTCTCGACCTGGAAATGTCAGAACCCCACCTCGCCGGATCTCGATCAATTCTACTGCTTGCTCCCCAGCCAGTCTGCGCGGGATTTTTTGATCGCCCCTACTGAACGGCCAATTCTGCCAGCGGTACGATGGCGCCTGAGCTGCGTCGACTTTTTCGTGTGTCAAGTTATGGACGATTAACTCGAGGACTACCTTATATGTCAACCTCCGATCGCAAGCATTGGAACCGCCGCGAGTTTACCGCAGCGACGATCGCAGCGGGGATGGCTGGGCAGGCAGGCGCCGTTCCGGCGGCTGTCAAAACCTCCGAGAGGCCTGCCGCTGCCCGCCGTGTTCGCACCGGGGTTATCGGCTGCGGCAGCGTTTCCAACGCCTACTTGCCGGTGCTGACACAGAGTCCTTTTGTGGAGGTCGTGAGCCTTTGTGACATTCGTCACGAGCGAGCTCGCAAGCAATCGGAAAAGTTCCGAATTGCCCACCACTATCCTAGCATCGAAGCGATGCTTGCCGGAGAGCCATTCGAATTCCTCGTCGACCTTACCGACATGCAGGAACACGAAAAAGTAAACCGCCGCGCACTCGAGGCCGGCAAGCATGTCTGGAGCGAGAAACCGATCGCCAATTCGCTGGCGGCAGGACAAGCGTTGCTGCGACTGGCAGCCGAGAATCGCCTGCGAATCTGGGGAGCCCCGATAACGCCGCTGAGTCCGCAGTTCGCGTTTATGGCAAGTGCAATCCAGCGCGGCACGCTGGGGCGAATTGCCGCCGCGCACGCCGACTACGGCCACGAAGGTCCCAATTGGTCGTCGTTCTTTTACGAAAAAGGCGGCGGTAGCATGCCCGATCTGGCGGTCTACAACTTGACCAGCCTGACCGGAATCCTGGGTCCGGTCCGCACGGTAACGGCCATGTTGAGCATCGTCACCCCTCATCGCGACATCCAGGAAAAAGGCCGCATCGAGGTCACCGAGGAAGATAACGCGATGCTGCTGCTCGACCATGGCAATGGGGTGATTTCCCATGTACAGTCCGGGTTCAACTACTTCAATCCGCATGGTCACGTCGGCAAAGAGGAGCAGCGCCACACGATCTCGATCGTAGGCAGCCGAGGCTACATGGGACTCATCGGCTACGACTGGGAACCGCAGGGAGTCGACCTGGCGACGCACGATCGTCCGCGTCTGGAGCGGCATGTGACCGACGCGAATGGCTACGTCTGGCAACAGGGCGCAGCGCTTGCCGCGGAAAGTCTCGTGACGGATCGAGAACTGCTGATCACCCCCGAGCATGCATTGCATGTCTTGGAAATCATCACCGCGGCCCGTGCGTCCTCGTCGAACGGTACGCATGTGAAACTGCAGTCCACGTTCCGCTGGCCCCTGGTCGGCCCTTGATCGGCCGCTGGTCAGCCCTTGTCCAACTCATCGGCAGCGCCCAGCGAACGGATATAGGCCAACAGATCGGCGGCCTCTTGAGCGGTCATGTCGCTGAACAGTTGATCGGGCATCAGCGACTTGCTGCTGCGTTGCAGGGTATCGATCTGCTGCCGCGGGATGCGTACCAGTTTCCGATCCGCAGTCTGCAGGACGACTGCTTCGCCGGACTGCGCGCGCAACAAGCCGACCCATGCAGCGCCGTCGACCGTAAGCAAAGAGTATGCAGCAAACGGTTCCTCCACTTTCAACGACGGTTGTAGAACGTGCGGTAACAAGTCGCGATCGGCCGGGTATTTTTTGTTGATTTCGCGGAGACTTGGTCCCAACGACTTTTCCCGGTCGGCCACATCGTGGCACGACCGACAGCGGCTATTGTCGCTATGGAAAATCAGTCGGCCTCGGTCCACGCTGCCTTGACGTACCAGAATCGTCGTCGGATCTGGAGACGGGCCCAGGGTGGGACGGCGTTCCGCTTCCGGGACAAAGGTCTCGAACAGCCCTCGAATATCGCTTGCTGACTCCGACCCGGCGCTAACTGCGGCCTTGACTCGCGCGGCGTCGACCTTTCCACGATGCAAACTCATAACCAATGCCAAAGCGCCTTCGGTGCTTTGGGTAAGCCGCCGAGCGGCTGACTCAAGCTGCGTCGGATTCGCGGCGTCGCGCTGCGAAAACAACGCCAGCGCGGCGGCATCAGCGCTCGACTCGGTCAATGGTGCCGATCGCACCGCAGCGTCTCCCATCGGCAGGGAGCGAATCCACTGTTCGATCAAGCTGACTCCGGAACTGTCGACCAGTCGCGAACCGATGTACGGCATGCGTCCGTACCCCAACTTGGAAATACGATACATCAACACACTGCGGTACGGATCGCCCGGCCGCACCAGCCGGGCTTCCGCCATGCCGAAGGTGCCGATTCCGGTTCCCTTGTTCGTGTTCAGCTGCTCAAACGGTAGATCTCGCCGCAAGAAAAATGAAACGATGGCGTTACCGCCGGGATGGTGACACATCGCGCAATTCACGTGCAGGTACGAACGGGCACGGGCATCGAGTGACTGCGATGTATCGCTGGGATCGATAAGTCGCATCGCGTCGTGGTTGGCGGAGTCGGGCACGCCGTCGAAAACGCCCATTGCCACAAATTCACGGACGGACTCGCCCGGCGGCATTTTTCGTGCGGCACCCTTTGCCAGCAGCTGGTTCGGTACAAAGCCGAGCAGATAACCGGGACCGGCGTTATGGCACAGCTTGCACTCGTTCACGGCGTTGATATGCCAAGTCCGATCGACGGGCCGCTGCGTGCCGGAAGGGTCTTGTGACGGCACCTGTCGTGACGTGCCGATGGCATCCACGAGCGAACCATCGCGATCGTCCTCGTCCCACAAGTAACTGTAAGGGTTCCAGGTGCCGTCGTCGAAGTGCAGGATCTGCGTCTCGATCCTCTTCCATTTATTTCCATCTCCGGCTGGCAACGAAAGGTGCTTGACCAGAACCGTCCCCTCGGGAAAGGGAGTAGCGGCAGGTTGTGTGAGCGTCGCGCCCGGCTCACCGACTTGTGAAGCTTTCGCCGCGGGATCGGGCAACGCGCCGGACGGAATCACGGCATTGCCTGGGATCGCCACCCAACGTTCGGCAGTTGCTCCGTCTTGCCATCGCGGTACACGTACCGTGTACGGAATGATGCCTGCAGCGGGCAGGCAATCGGCAACCGAACGAAACAATCCTGTCTCGCTCAGTCGACGAGGAAAGCCGGCGGAAAGATCGGGGCGAGTTGCAGGCAGCAGCTCATAGATTTGTCCGGTGACATCGTAGTCAAGAACAAAGAGCTCGCCTTCGGTCCCCTGCATGAAAGCGACAATCCGCAAGTCGGTATCAACCAGCGTCCGATGGGAATAGGACTCGTCCTGCTCGCGATGAACGGCCCAGAGCGTTCCGGTGATGTAATCTCCGTAGATGAACCAGCCGTCCAAATCCGCGAGCTTCGAGCCTCGGTAGACCGGGCCGCCAATAACGGAATTCGCTTCCGTGTGCGGATGATCCTTGACCGGAGGTTGAATCGGGGTGGGGCCGACTTTGACCTCCGTGCGTAATGCGGCTCTCCCTTCCATCACAGGCCAACCGCAGTTGGCACCGCGCTGCGCGCGATAAATCAGCTCCCAGGACTCCCAGCCGTTGTCGGCGACCATCACGTCCCCTGTGACATGGTCGATGCCGAACTTCCAGGGGTTTCGCAATCCGTAGGCCCAGATCTCCGGGCGCGCGCCGCGGACGGACCGCAGCGGATTGTCGTCCGGGATGACGTACGGCTGGTCCGGTGTGGAGGTCCGGACATCGATGCGCAGGATCGATCCAAGCAGATCGGAGACGTCTTGTCCGGTCGTCAGGCCATCGGGCGGGTTTGGACCCGACCCATCCCCCGTGGAGATGTAGAGCATTCCGTCGTTGCCGAATTCAAGGCATCCACCGTTGTGTCCACCCGCCGGCCAGGTAATGACGACTTGTTCGGAATCGGCATCGATGCTCGGGGGACTGAGGTTGCCAACGCGGAATCTCGATACGCGCGTCTGTCCCTTCTGTCCTGGATGGACGTAACAGAGGTACACGAATCGATTGTCGGTGAAATTGGGGTCGAATTCCGCGTCGAACAGCGAAATTGCCCCGCCCTTTGATCCAGGGAGAAATACGGCGCTCAGGTCGATCATCAGCTCGGCTCGCCCGACGTCGGGGCGTTTTTCCAGCGACAGAACGCGCCCCGCCATCTCGGTAACCAGGATCCGTTTTGTACCTGGAATTTCCTCGATGCTCGTCGGCTTCTGAAACTGCAGTCCTGGGAATGCCGCGACCGCTTTGTAGGGGGCCGGCGGCGTCGGCGTGCCTTTCATGCGAGACGACGTCCAGGCCGGTCGCCGTGAAGTTTCCGGTTCATTCGCCGTGGCGATTGTGCCGTCGCAGGTGATCCCGTGGTCGGGCATCGGCGCCAAACAAAGGATGAGACAGATAACCAAGGAGCGAATCGAGTTGATCAAGGATCGCGCGCCTAACATCGAATGGACTCCCCCCGACGAATCTTCCGTTGAGATCTCGACGAATGCCGCGGCGGGCCATGGTCACCGCGCGCGGTGACGGATTGTAATCGTCGGCGCGGCCAAATACCAGAATCGCATCTGCGACCGAGAGGCTGGCAGCCGTCGGCCTTGAATGACGACGGTACGACTGGATTATCCGGTACGATCGATCCCGATGTTGCCTTTTTTCACCTCGCTGGTTTCCTAATTGCCACATGTTGCCATTTCGCGTGCTACCTTTGAGGCAGGAAGACTCCGTGCGCCGCGGCCTCGCGCCTTGGGAAAAGGCAGACGCCTGGGGGTTGTCCGGAGCGGGATGGCAAGGATGAAAATGGAGTTTACTTCGCGGTCGCTGATGCTGGGACTTGTGCTGCTCTGCTGCGGCACGATCGTCCCTGGCTGTGCACGATTGCGCTTGCCTGCCATCGATCCCAGCGGGGAGCGGATTTTCTTACCCGCTCCCGTGTCGACCACGATCGAGTCGTGCCTGCCGAAGCCAGCCTTCTCCGCGCCTCCCGAACCGCAGCCTTGTCCTGCGGTAACGGCGATTCCGGTCGATCCATTCCATCAATCGCGCGTGGTTCCCGTGGGCGGGAGCGGTCCGATCCCTGGCGGACGCAACCAATTGCGCGTCAACCCGGCCAGGTTGATCGCGACCGTGAACACCGAGGTCGTGCTGGTGGCGGGTTACTGCAGCTGCGACGGGTATTTTATCACCAAGCAGCCGATCGAATGGATCCTGCCCCACGACAGCGTCGGCCATTTCGTCGACGTTGGCAAGGCATCGCACGACTACCTCGCGGCGCTTCTGCATGAAAAACCCAGGAAGCTGAGCGCGAACTACGCGGTCGGAATGACGTCGACCAAAGAATTCCGCATCACGCGAGGAAGCCCATCGCCATTTGACGACGTTCGCGTCGCGAAGGGACAGGCTTGGATCAGCCTTACTTCCGCGACCGAAGGGACCAGCCATGTTTCCGTGATCGCGCCGAAGGCGGAGAACTGGGACCAGCGCCGCCAGACGGCCACCATCCACTGGATTGACGTGCAGTGGGCACTCCCGCCGCCCGCCGTTGGGCGGGCCGGCGAAGCGATGGTGCTTAGCTCGCAATTGACTCGCGCGACCAACGGTTCGCCGATCCGGGACTGGATCGTGCGGTATGAACTCCCCGAAGGGGCTCCTGCCACACTCGAGTCGGACGCGATCGTCGACCGAACCGATCGAGCGGTCGAGGTCAGTACCGACACGAACGGTCAGGCCAACGTCGTTGTCCGTCCACAATCCGAGATGCCCGGTTCCTATCCTTTGTCGATTCAGATCATTCGCCCGGCACTCGGAAGTGGCGACCTCCCTCGGACGGTCATCGGCAACAGTTCGACCTCAGTGACCTGGAGCGCGCCTGGACTGTCCGTCCGTGTCAGCGGGGGAGGTTCCTACCCGGTCGGCACGCACTTCCCTCTGCGCATCGAGGTGTCCAATGTCGGCGACATGCCGGCCCGTGGCATTGTCGTTACCGGCACGATTCCTCCGCATTGGCGGTTCCTGCAAAGCACTCCCAATGGCCGGGTGTTAGCCGACCGCGTCGAATGGGAGATCGGCGACCTGCCTGGTCTGACTTCCCGCGCTATCGATATTCAAGTCGAAGCGATTCGGTCAGGAGACGCCCGATTCGCCGTACGGGCTCAGAGTCTGGATGGACTGCTCGCGGAGGACGAACACGATCGGGTCCAGTTGTTCGAACCGGCATTGGCGATCGAGATTATCGGCCCCGACTCCGCCGAGATTGGCAGCGATGTTCAGTACCGAGTGGAGATTACCAATCGCAGTGACCAGCGCTTGACCAACGTGCGCGTCGTCGACCGATTTGATCCGGCTTTCTCTCATGTCAGCCAAGCTGGCCAGGCGATCGAGCGTTCGATACCGGTGATCGAGGCGGGCGACACCGTCCCCATCGAATTGACGTTTCGTCTGCGCGATAGTGGCAATCCTTGCCATACCGTCCAGGCCACGGCGGACGGCGGTCACACCGCTTCGGCTCGCGCATGCCTGCGCGCGGTTGTGCCGCCCGGCGGTCTGCCGGCTCGCAGCAAGGTCCAGGTTCGACTTAACGGCCCAACGCAGGCCAGGACCGGACAGACAATTCGATATCAGGTCGATGTGGAGAACGTCTCGCGAGAAACGTTGAACAATGTGCGACTGGTCGTTGACCTGGATCGGTCCTTGCAGCCGAAGGCCGTGACGGCCGGTCTGGAACCGGGAGTGTTTCCCCTTACCTGGGACTTGCGAACTGTTTATCCCGGCCAGCGCAAGGTTTACAACATCGATTGTTTGTGCCTGAACCCGAGTCAGGTATCAAGCTGTCGAGTGAGAGTGACGGCGAATCCGAATCTGAGCGTTGAGGATCGCGCGGAACTGGAGATCGTCGACGCCGAGAGTGGCGCTGCGGCTGGTGGCGCTGCTGCAGACGACGATCCGGATCCCGGGCGCGACAACCCGCGCGACACCGGCGGCGACGATCCGCAGCGAAACGGCGCAGCGGCAACCGCGGACGGCCTCGCGTTGACGCTGGGACTCAACGGAAATCCGATCCAGTTCGGTGAGACCTCGAACCTGGTCATCGAAATCACAAATCGGCGCGACGTGGAAGATCGGGATCTGGTACTGGCGATTCGCTTCCCCGCCGGAATCAAACCGGAGTCGGTCATTGGATTCCGCAATGAGGATCGTTATCCGCCGGTTACGGACCCTCAAACGCTGGTGTTTCCCACCATCGATACGCTGGGCCCCGCTTCCGATCGACGCTCCGCGACTCGACGCATCACCGTCACCTGTTCCGCCAGCGATTCCGGAAATTTCACGATCGAAGTACAAGCGCGCAGCCGACAAAACCCCGTCGGCATTTCCAAAAGCACCGAACTCACCGTCCTGCGTCCTTGAAACCTGTACCAGGTTTCGGCGGAGCGGCGAAGCGGGGAGGATTTGTGAGCTCACTCGATCGGGCGAAATCCAACATGCTGCGGTTCGCCATTTTGCGGCACGATCTGGATGATGGCTCGTTCCATTTCGATTGGATGTTTGAATCCCAACCTGGATCGCCGCTGCGAACCTGGAGCGTACCGGAACTTGCGGATCCGGGCATGGAATTTCGCGGTCCCTGTCGTCGACTCGACGACCATCGTGCCGTCTACCTTGACTACCAGGGGCCGCTGACAGGCCAGCGCGGCGCCGTAACTCGAATCGACCAGGGGGAGTTTCGCTTGCTGGTCGATCTCCCCGACTATTGGCATGCCGCGCTCACGGGCACTCGAATTCGCGGCACCGTCGAATTTGTAGCACAGAACCAGGTGTGGCGGATGGCCTTTGTCCCCGATTGAGCCGTGCCGGGGGCTTCCAGCCGTGGTGGGGTCTTCCAGTTGGGGCTGATAAAAAGTCGGACAATGCCGTCAGTTTGAACGAACCGTGATGAAAATAGCCTTGCGCGTAAATAGCCGAGTGCCCAGGGCGTCCCGTTGTCGCGAAAAGACCGGTAGCATTGCGCCACGTTTTTCCGGGCCCCCTCGGCCCTTCTCCCCCGGACATACCGGTGGAGAAGGGAGGACTGTTACTTGCGCACAGCGGGGCCCCGCAAATCAGCTTCGACCCGAAAACCGAACTCCAAAACCCGTCTCCCACCCGCAAGCTGTCTAACAATTGCGAAGCGCGGCCAATTGGCGAGCCAATCAAGGTAATTGGGGAAATCTGGGAAGACTTGGCTGATTGTACCTGCTGGGAAAATTCTCAAGATTATTCCGATTTGTCAAAGTTAACGTTGCCTGCGGTCGATACCTAGGCAACCGATTGTTCTCGGTAGAACGTGCGCCTTTCGCGCGTTTCACTGCGCAGTCGTCAAGGGGGGCCTTGATGGACACGTAACGGGCCAGCCGCAGGCTGGAAACCAGTTGGTTCCCCTTTGATGAACGCACCTGCGTTCGAAATGAGCCAGGTAAGGGACGATCGATGATCCAGAAAACCAAGCCGTACGTGGTGGTGTTGCTGGTGATGGCTTCCGTCTTTTCCGGATGCCACCCGATGCAGCCGTTCTACTTCCATGATGACGGAGATCTCTCGCATTACCTTGATAGTGCGACACAGGTGGAGCACCCCGACTACGACCAGCCGCGGCTCGCGGAGGTTGAACAGGCAATGCACCCGTTTGTCGTCAGCAATCCCGACGTGCAGGAGATGTGGGATCTGACCCTGGAAGAGTGCGTTGGTATCGCGTTGCAGAACAGTAAAGTGATTCGCAACGCCGGTTCAATTCAGGGGAACTTCGGGTTCTCCGACGCCTTGATCGGGCGCGTCACGACGTTGTCGACAATATTTGATCCTTCGATTACCGAATCACAGACCTCGGGGCAGACGCGTTTGGTCGGCGCTTCGGGCAACGTCCAGGCGCCGAGCGGCGGGATCGATCGGTCCACGAATCCCACCGGGGTCGAGGATGCGCTGTCCGACTTTGACGCGCAGCCGTTTGTGAGCGGCACCTACAACAAAACCGATCGTCCACAAAACTTCGCCGGTGCATTCGCGGCCTTCCAGCCCTCGTTCTTCCAGCAGAACGACAGCGACTTCACCGCGGCGATCAGCAAGAAGTCCGCGTTTGGTAACGTCACGACGTTTCGCAGCAGAACCGATTTCAACTGGAACAACCAGTCGTTGGCCACGCGTCCGATTCCGGGAGACTGGATTTCCTCACTGGAGATCGAAGGAATCGTTCCATTGGGTCGCGGCAGCGGCGTCCAGATTAATCGGCTTCCCATTATGTTGGCCCGTATCAACACCGATATCAGCATCGCCGATTTTGAAGCGGCCGTTCGCAACCTGTTGTTGGACGTTGAAACGGCCTATTGGGATCTGCACTTTTCTTTCCGCAATCTGGAGGCGGCCCGGATCGGCCGGGATACGACTCGAGGGACGTGGAATATCATTCACGAGAAGAACCTCGCCGGTGCCCAGGGGGGCGAGGCGCAAGCAGAGGCTCAGGCCCGCGGCCAGTTTTTTCAGTTCCGTGCTTCGGCCGAATCGGCGCTGCGCGATCTTTACAGCACCGAGAACCGCTTGCGGTGGTTGATGGGGTTGGCATCCACGGACGGCCGGTTGATTCGACCCAAGGATGCTCCGACGGTCGCTCGCGTCGATTTTCAATGGCACGATATTCATGCGGAGGCTTTGTTCAAGAGCGCCGAATTGCGGCAACAGAAGTGGCGCATCAAGCAGCGTGAATTGGAGTTGGTATCGGCGCGCAATCAATTGTTGCCACAGATCAACGCCACCTGGTTGTATCGCTGGCTGGGCCGCGGTGATGAGTTAATGAATGCCAGCCGGAACGGCCTTAATTTTCCTACGCCTGGGTCGACGGCCTTCGACGAATTGTTTGAAGGCGACTATCAGGAGGCCAGCTTTGGACTGACCTTCTTGCCGCCTCGACTGGGCGCCAGGCGGGAATTGGCTGGCATCCGCAACGCCCAACTGCAGTTGGCTCGAGCCAAGGCCCAATTGGAAGAGATGGAATTGAATCAATCCCATCTGATGGCGACAGCGATTCGCAATCTGGACGCCGATTACAACCTTGCCCAGTCGAACCTTGGCTACCTGATCGCGGCGGAAGATGAATTCAAGGCGAACGAAGCGAAAGAGGAGTTTGGCGCCGCGACGGCCGATCTGGTTCTCGATGCTCAGCGCCGCCGGGCACAGGCCCAGGTCGCCTACTACCAGTCTCTGGTGAATTACAACAAGTCGTTGGCCAACGTTCATTATCGCAAAGGGACGCTGCTCGATCATAACGGCATCCAACTGGCGGAGGGACCTTGGCCGGCGAAGGCATACTGGGATGCCGTGGGTCAGGCTCGGCAGCGTGACGCCAGCTACTACTTGAATTATGGCTATACTCGTCCAAGCGTCGTCAGTCGCGGGCCGGGCGAGGAAATGGGAAGCGGCGTGGGCGTCGAATCGCATGCCGAGGGCATGGAGAACATTCAACGTCCGCAGTCGGGCGTGCCATCGCCGGCCGGCCGACCTCGCCAGGACCTTCCCGGGCCAGACGAAGGCCAACGGGCTCCGGACCACGGCGCCCAGGAAGGCCCGCAGGCGCGGCACAACTCTGGACAACCGTCGAACCGGTTGAGGACGAACGGGAAATCGCCTGTCGTACAGGCATCGGCGACGCAACCCGCGGACGAGCAGTACGACTGGGGAGACCTGGGCCTGGGTGCTTCGGCCCCACCGGAGGCGGCTAACGCGCAGCCCAACGCCCTTCGCGCCGGTCGTTGACAAGCGACCTGGTGTCGGTCGCGCGTTAACAAACGCAACCCGCGCGGTTATACTGCGGACTCCTGCCTTTTGGCCGCAGAAAACGTAACCTCCTGGGCCCCACCGCTACCTGGCAATGAACGATCGCACGGCCTTTGGCCATTCTCCATCGCAACGCGGACTTTTGCAATTGCACGCCGCCGCTCCGCGGTGCCGGCACGCGGCAACGTTCGTCGCTTGGATCGCATCCTTCGTTGCCTGCGTACCGGGCGGTTGCATTCAAGCGCAAGACGCCGCTAAGGACACCGACCGGGAGGCCAATCGGGATGCGGATACGAAAGTGGCCGAAGACCTGGCCGCTGCCCGGGCCGACCAGTTTCGACTTGCGATTTCGCCTTTCCTCAATAAATACTGCGCGCGCTGCCACGACGAATCGGTCACGAAGTCCGGCGTGCGCATCGACCGATTGGGCCCCGATCCCGACGAGCCGCAGTTGCGCGTCTGGAAAGGCGTGTTGCGGCAGCTCGAGGAAGGTTCCATGCCTCCCGCGGACGAAGCGCAGCCGGACCCAAGCGAACGGGAACAGGCAGTACATTGGATCGAGAATACGCTCGATCATGCCCGCAGAAAGGATCGAAGCCGCAACGGTGCGGCGCGGCGGCTGACCGTCGCTCAATATCGCAACACCCTGCGTGACCTCCTCGCACTGGACGAGGACCTCACCGATTCGCTGCCCCCCGACGCCCTTTCGCGCGACGGATTCACCAATAACTCGCAATCGATGATCTTGTCGCCGCTCCAGGCGGAATCGTATTTTCAGATTGTGGAGCAGGCGATCGATCGCAGTCTCGTCGATCCCGCGTCGCGACCTCACATTCAGTGTTTTCGCATGGAGCTTGGCACGGCGATCAATCCGACGCCCTGCCCTGAAGCATTGGTGCTCGGTGCCAACAGCGATCTGCTGAATAATGCTGACTTTGTCGTGACGGAACCTCGTCCCGCCAAGCCATTTGATTTCGAGTCCGTTCGCATGCGGACCGCCTACGATTTCATTGAAGGTTATGCGGGCAACGACACCGTACGCGGTTGGAGGAAGTACGACAGCATCTATCATGTGGTCTTTGCCTGCATGCGCGGTACGCCAGGTTACCCCAAGGGCGAGGCATTCCGTGTCTTGCCGAACGGTTTGGCGTTGCGTCCGGCGATCCCCAGCCCGGAGATTTTTGGCCAGTCGAACACGTATGGCCCGATGGCAAATTTCAAGATCTCGCTGAGGCAACTTCCCGGCGAAGGAGATTTTCAAGTGCGAGTGCGGGCCGCGCGATACGATGATGGCCTGCTGTTGGAGCCGGGGGCCTCGACCACTAGCAGTCCCGATGCGATCGTCGTGGCCCGCGACGATCCGGCCGGTTTTTCCAATACCACGTTCGAAATTCCGGCCGACGGAATTTATCAGGTGGACATGCATTTTGCCCCGGGGAATGCGCCGGGTTTGCTGGCGTTTCGCCTGGGGGGGCGGGTCTTTGCTGGTCAGCCCGCGGCGAAGCCGCTTGCGGAAGGTGGAACCCCTTCCGCCGATCCACTTCTTGCCGCGGCGTTTCTTCTGGTGCGGCTTGGAAAAGGCGAACAGCCGCTGCAGTTTCTGCAGGGAGAGCAGGCGAGAATTCGTCGTTTCGTTTTCCAGCGGCTCGATCCAGCCAGTTCCCTGGCCCGCCGATTCGAGGCATTCGAACGTCGCGTTCCTTCGCTGGGCGCCTATCTCGGCCTGCGTCGCGATTGTGGCAGCACGATGACGCGAATTGGCACGCCCCAGCGCGTCAACGGGTCGGACTTGCGGGAATATGTCTTTCAAGGCTCGATCCGCGATTTTCCCGGTCCCGACGTCGAGCCGGACAACGTGAACTACCTCGCCGGAATCCACGAAATTGGAATCCGCAGCGAGTATACCGACGGGCGCGACATGCCGCGGCTGATGATCCGCTCGGTCGAGTTTGAAGGGCCGTACTTCCGGGAGTGGCCACCGGAATCACACCGGCGCATCTTTCTTGAATCGCCCCACGCCGCCGAACCCACGACCTACGCCAGAGAGATCCTGGAGTCGTTCGCCACGCGCGCCTTCCGCCGGCCGGTCACCGCCGACGAGTTGGACCGGCTACTCGCCGTTCAATCGCAATCGCTGGCAGAGCAGGGCGACTTTCAGCGCAGCATCAAGGACGCGCTGCTGGTCGTCCTGACCTCGCCTCAATTCCTGTTCCTGATCGAAGATAGCGTGACTCCGCAGCCCGAAGAACTCAGCCCGTTCGAACTGGCATCCAAGCTGTCGTACTTCCTCTGGAACAGTATGCCCGACGACGAGCTCTTGAAACAGGCTGGTAGCGGAACGTTATCCGGGCAACTCGACACACAAATCGATCGGATGATGCGCGACGCGAGATTTGAACAGGGCATGCGCGAGTTCGTAACGCAATGGCTGAGCCTGGACAAGCTGAATGTCCTGGCGGTGGACATCCAGAAGTTTCCGAAGTTGACCCGGGACGTGAAAACGCAGCTCCTTGAAGAACCTGTGAAGTTCGTAAGCTATTTGTTGCGGCACAACCGGCCGCTGCGGCAACTGATTGACGCCGACTTCACGCTGGCCAACGAGGTGGTAGCCGGCTACTACAATCTGGGCGACCACTGTGAGAGCGGCTTCGATTTCGTGCCGCTCACACACCAAGGGCCGGGACTCGGCGGGATCCTTGCGCAGGCCGGCGTCCTGGCCGGATTGTCCGACGGCCGACATTCGAACCCGATCAAACGGGGCGCATGGTTTGCCCGCAAGATCATCGCCGAGCCGCCCGCCGATCCACCTCCCAACGTTCCTCAATTGCGTGATGATCCCGGTGGGATGCTCAGCTTGCGCGAAAAACTCGAGTTGCACCGCAATCAACCCGGCTGCGCGAAGTGCCATTCCGGGATCGATCCCTGGGGATTGCCGTTCGAAGACTTTGACGCGGGAGGCCTGCTTCGCAATCCGGGAGTGCCCCCGATACCGTCAACGTTGCCGGACGGAACCGTCGTGAATGGTTGGAACGAATTACGCGACTACCTGATTGGCAAGCGGCAGGACCGAATCGCATTCAGTTTTCTCAAGCACCTTGCCACCTACGCCGTCGGACGCGAGCTGAGCTTCCATGAACTGGAGTTGCTGGAAAGCGCAATCGCGGAATTGCGGGCCAGCGATTATCGAGCCGCGGATCTGTTGCGATTCATTGTGCACAGCGACATCTTTCTGAAGAAGTGAGGTCTTGCCAGCGAACCAAGGGTTGTGCAGCTGGCCAGTCGAGATCCATCGGGTGAAAAGCTGGTGGATAGGTGCCCACCTGCTCAATTCGTGCGTGGTTCGACCACCATCGTTTGCCGACCAATCCCAGGCTCGCGCGGGCCTGTCTTTCGAACTGTCCCACACCCGTTTTCCGTCGCTACTGACCGCTGCTCCTATAGAAATCCTGGCGTGAAGCAGCGCCTCTCGCAAATCCACTCGAAACTCCGCTACAATGGTGAACCCCGGTGAATCGCGTTCGATCGGCCCGTCTCGACCGGCAACGACTTGCCCATCCCAACATGGACAACACGATGACTTATTCCACCCGCTTTCTCGTCGCCCTGACTATCGCCGCGTTAGCCGTCCCACTCAAGATACTCGATCCGACCCGCGTGGCGCGGGCCGCGGACGACGCGGTTGCGGAGCAGACCAGCAAGAAGGATGGCGCCGGGGAGTGGATTCAGCTTTTCAATGGAAAAAACCTCGACGGCTGGACGCCTAAACTCAAAGGACACCCAGCCGGCGAGAATTGGGGTAACACGTTCCGCGTCGAAAATGGATTGCTCAAGGTGGCCTACGATCAGTACTCCAACTTCGATGGCAAGTTCGGACACCTCTTCTACAAAGAGACTTTCTCCCATTACATCCTCCGCGTCGAATATCGATTCGTCGGCAACCAGTGCGCCGGGGGACCAGGTTGGGCCGTGCGCAATAGCGGCGCTATGCTGCATGGCCAAACCCCCGAATCGATGGACCTGAACCAGGATTTTCCCGCTTCGATCGAAGCCCAATTCCTCGGCGGCACCGGGCAAGGGGACCGACCGACCGCCAACCTCTGCACGCCAGGCACCCATGTCGTGATGGATGGAAAACTCATCACCCGACATTGCACGAACTCGAAGTCCGACACCTACCACGGGGATCAATGGGTAGAGGTCGAGTTGGAGGTTCGAGGCAATGATCTGATTCGGCATATCATCAACGGCAAAGTGGTCCTCGAATACAACCAGCCCCAACTCGATGAAAACGACCCATCCGCTAAGAAGTTACTGGAAAGTCAACCCAAACAACTCGACCGTGGTACGATCTCGCTCCAATCGGAAAGTCACCCCATCGAATTCCGCAAAGTCGAGCTCAAACGACTCGCCCCGTAAATCGGCGAAACAACTCGTCCCATGATCCGGGCCTGCCGATTTTTCAAGTGACTGAACGGGTTGCGGCAGGGTATTCAGACGTTCGAGCCGTCGCTGGGGCGCGCAGGTCGCCGCTTTCTACACGGTTTGCAGAAAGGTCGTCCGATCGGACGCCATTCCTCTTCTAGCCTCGGTTATCGCGACCGGACAGATCCGCCGCTCGCGGCGGGAAACCCGATTCAGAACAGGAGTTTTCAGCAGCGGCCGGCTGCGGTCGTTTACGACGATCATGGATAGCTAGCGCCAGCAGTGCGGCCGAAAGCGGGTAACCTCCGTGCAAGATGCGGCATCAACGTGCCCACGGATGCCGCTGGTGAGCGGCGACATCTTCGGCTTCCGTGACCGGGAAGAACTTGTCCCCCTGCTTCAAATAGAGCACGCGCCAAGCTCGGTCGGAGAGAGTTCGATCTTTCGCGTCGGCCATCAACCGATTCAGCACAGACTCGCCCGCGGGACCGAACTCCAGCAGGCCATTCCCCAGCAGCCGCCAGCCCCAGTCGCGGTCCGTGCGCTGAGAACCGTCGCCGTACTGCCGGAAAAACAGAACCAGTTCCTCCAGCGCGGCGGCGCGCGCCGGGTCATCGGCCGGCAAGCGGGAGGTCATGGTCGCGAAGGACGAGGCGGCCCGCACCTGCACGGCATGTGACTTGTCTTCATGCATTACGGTGCGGATGGTTTGCGTCACAGCCCTGGTTGCTCCGAAACTGCTGCGCAAGTTGACCACGCCCCATTCGCGAGCCGCATCACTTTCGTCGTATAAAACGATATGACTCAATAACCGCTCGACGTCGGGGCTCGCCGGCGCGCCGATCAACGTGAAATAGTACAGTGTCAATTCGCGCGAGAGAAGATTGTCGCTCGACAGTTGCCGCACGAGGGTCTCCGTCACCACGGCACGGTTTGCATCGACCGCCACGAACTTCTTCAACGCGTCGGCCACGGCGCGATCCTGGAGCTGAAACATGCCTTCGTTCCGGAAAGCCGCTGACAAGAGAGCCTCAATCCCCGCAGGGTCCCCAACGTCCCCCAGCGCCACCGCCGCGAGGCACTTGACGGTAATCCCCGGATCCTCCAACGCGGCAATCAGATGGTTGGTCAACCCTTGCACTTTATGCCTGGCGATCGTGCGCAGCGCCGTGCGGCGGACGTAGAGATCAGGATCTTTCAACGCCATGGTCAATTGCGCCGCGGTCAGCGGCTGTTTTCCTTTAAGCGCCAGCGTGACCACCCGTCGGCGCGCGTACACGTCGTCTCCATACAGACCGGTGACCGGCTCCGGGTCGAGCTTTTCGTCCGGGTAGTCGATCCAATGGTCGCTTGCGTAGCCGCTCTCGATTTCGCGCCCCAGAAACATGACCCTTGGCAACTTCGCCGGAAGGTCGCCGCGGCTGCGATGCACCGACAATCGCACGGACGACTTCCTGTCGCGAACCTGGTGCATCAGCCGCTCGATCACATCCTCTGCGGCGGGCGTGTAGATGCAGATTTCATCGACCACGTCTCCTTTCAGCCATTCCTCGATCGACCAGCGGAAGTTCCCGGCTGTCGGCACGCCGCCGTCAATGTTCCACAAAATTGGCTTTTCCGGCTGTTGGCCATGTACACAGACTGCAACTTGCTTGCCGTGAGCCGCAAGTTGTTTCTTCAGCAATCGCAGAAACTCGGTCAGATGCCTTCCGCGAATCCGCCGCCACGCTTCCTTGTCAAAAGCCTCTTTGCGGATGTCGACGCCGTACTTTTCCTGGAATTCCGCCACGATCGGAGCGTTGTAGCCGAACTCGTCTTCGTAGCGCATGGAGAAGTTCTCGGCATACGTCAAAAATGAGATCCCGTCGTAATCGCCGTCAACGACATACTTCGTCAAATAGTCGGCCATTTTCCGACGTGCTTCGGGATAAGCGAATTCAATCGGACCGCCCTGCCGCCAGGTACCCCACCGATTGACCGGCGCCCACTCGGGATGTTCGACACGAAGCTTGTCTTCCACCGCGTACGGAAACCCGGAATAGCCGGCGTCCGCCTGGGAGCCGCTGTCGAACAGCCCGTAGGTGAGGTATATCTTCATGCCCCGCTTGTGAGCCTCGTCGACTGCGATGCGATTGGTGCCGACTTTGCGATACTGCAGGTCACGCCACCAGTCCCAGATCTTGGCGAACAGTCGGTTTTCGGGACGGATGACGAATTCTTCGCCCCAGATTTCATCCTGCCCGCCGCGCCACCAGATACGTTCAATTTGCCACTGAACCTGCAGAGTCTCCATCAGCGTAGCGATCGAAGCCCGCGAATCCATCGGCGGGAACTCGAGCAAGTCCTGGGCATCGCCGACGGTAAAGTAGACTGTGCGTGGATTGCCATCCGCCGGACCGCCGCCGAGGCCCCATGGACAGATTCCGAGCAGCAAAGACACGAAAACCGTCAGGCGATAAAAAGATAGGCTCATCGTTTGGGTCGCTACTTCACTCTACGGACTCTTGAATGAAAATTGTCGCCAACCTGAATCGTACCATCATTCGTGATGAAGAAACGATTCCATTCCAATCTTTCAGGCTGCGCGCGGCGTTGCTCTGGACTCAATTTTGAGGCAAACTGTATCTCGAAGATCAAAGGAGGTGACTCGAAAATGCCGCTCGATTCAAAATCGTTGCTGAAGTCGACCATCGGCCTGATTCTGGTTGTGGCGGTTGGCTGCAGCCTGTCCGCGCCACCTGACGCAGTACCGACCAGCGTCGCCGAATCCCGTACCAAGACAGCCCCTGAGGAGACTCCCATGGACGATGCGACCGGTTCGGAACCGTCCGACAATCGCGAGTATAACCAGCTCACTTCCAAGGAAGCCGCAGTGATCTTGCATAAAGGGACGGAGCGTGCCTTTACCGGCGAGTACACCGACCTGCACGATGCCGGCACATTCGTTTGCCGCCGCTGCAACGCGCCGCTCTATCGATCCGAGGACAAGTTCGAGAGCCATTGCGGCTGGCCGAGCTTTGACGATGAGATCTCGGGAGCGGTTCGGCACGTGCCCGATATCGACGGACTCCGCACTGAAATCGTCTGCAAGAATTGCGGCGGCCACCTCGGCCATGTCTTTCGGGGCGAAGGGTTTACCAGGAAAAACACCCGCCACTGTGTGAATTCGATCTCGATGAAGTTCTACGCGACCGGCGCCGAAATTCCGCCCATCATTGTCAAGAATTCGAACTGATCCGTCGACGATTTCGATGCCAACGACCTATCTGATCACGGGCGGAGCCGGCAATTTGGCTTGTCGCCTGACGCACGCATTGGCGGGGCGATCGGCGCGAATCGTGCTGTTCGACGCGGCGGAGCGACCGGTTGCTCCGGTCGCGGCCGGGTGCGAGTTTCTACGCGGCGACTTGAGGCAACCGGATGAAGTACAACGCCTCTTCCGCCAATTGGACTGCGACCGCGAAGGGGCCGCCGGCGATCTGGTGCTGGTGCACATGGCGTCGCTGCTCTCGGGGTCGTCCGAGTTAAACCGAACGGTGGCCTGGCGGATCAACACCGACGCCACGTTCGATCTGCTGGAGGCGTCCCTGCGATACGGCGTGCGCCAGTTTTTCTTTCCCAGTTCCGTCGCTGCGTTCGGCGGTCGATTGCCGTCGCTGATTGGCGACGACCAGCCTCAATGGCCGACCAGCTTGTATGGCGTCTGCAAAGCGACTGTCGAACGGCTGGGCGTTTACTTTCACGAACGGCACGGCCTCGATTTTCGCTGCCTGCGCCTGCCGGTTGTCGTATCGCCCTACGCGCCGGCCGGAGCGGCCAGCGCTTATGCCTCGCGAGCGTTCATCGAAGCGGTGACGAAGGGACGTTTCGTGTTTCGCGTCGCACCGGAAACCCAACCATCGCTCATCTACCTGCCAGACGTAGTGCAGGCCATTTTGAGCTTGCTCGACGCCCCTGCCGACCGCTTGTCGCGACGGGTCTACAACATCCAGGCGCTGTCACCGACGGCACGCGAACTTGCCGCCGCGATCGTTCACCGACTGCCTCGCGCCGAACTGCGTTTCGATCCAGACCTGGATACGACGCGGCTCATATCGAGCTGGCCGATCGCCTTCGACGACTCCGCTGCGCGAACGGATTGGGGCTGGCGGCCGCATTTTGATCTGGAGTCGATGGCAGACGATCTGGTCCGAAAAATTCAAGCCAATGAGTCGATTTGTTGACGCGGAGACCGCGTCACTCCTGACTCGTGAACGAAATCAGGGCCTTCATAGAGTTGGCGCGCTGCAGGGCGCCCGGGTCGGGGCAGTTGCCCCAGCTCATACTGCCTTTTGCCTTTCGACCGACGCGTATTCGCCGGTTTCCAGCCAGTTCGTCATTCCGTCCAGCACCTGCGTCAACGGCGGCTGCACCTGCAGCGCATCGAGATCGATGTCGGGGTCGAGGTAGCGGTTGAAGAGAACCAGCCCGTCTGCGCCGGCGTCCTGCATCCGCCGCCCGTACCGCGACTAGCCGCCGTCGGATGTGCCGTTGCGGCTGCTGATTATTGGTATTGAGACGACCCGTTTAGCAATCTCGATCTGCTTCAGGTACTCATCTGTTCCCGTAGGGTAGTCACCGATTTCGGGAAAGTACGACAACGACTCCGCGAACGATTCCGCCTGGAACTCGTAAAGACTGTGGATCTGTGACTCTTCGTGTTCGATCTGCTCCTCGAACAGCGACGGCAAGACCGCTGCTGCCGCTCCGGCCTCTTCGAGCTGGCGCAGCGTCTGCAGTTTTCCGTGAGCGGGCAGGCTGAGACGACAATCGGATTTTTCAATTTCAGGTCCAGGTGAGTCGTCGATGTCCTTCTGCGCCAAAGCAAACAGATGTTCTTGCCTGGGTTGGATTGCTCCGTGCGAGCATCGCGAACCGGGCCTCTTTGCTTGCGAGTTCTCTGAAAGGGACGCTCGGCTTGCGGCTGTCGAGTTGGAACGGGCGGCCGCCCTCGTGGGCAGCCGCGTTACGCGTGGACGTGACACCCCAGGGAACCATCACCGACTTGAACTCCTGATGGTCCCCAGTTGCAGACGGGAACGGGCCGCGGAGATCCCTCCCCAATGGCCACACGGGACCGTGCGATCAGGCGGTCGGGCGAAAGTTGGACCGGGATGAGCTTGAGGTACTTTGGTCGAGGAGTCTACAATTGCGGGCTGGCGATCTTCCCGCAGCGTACCCGCTGCGATTCGTCGCTTCCGGGAACATTTTTCTGAAGTAGTAGACTCGAGTCGAGCAACGACGGGCGGAGCCGAATCGACGGCCTCGTCCCCAAATGCCGACTGGAATGGGGACGTTGGCATGGCGACGCTCAGACAGTTGACACGACGATCAGTTCTCCAAGGAGTCGCCGGCGCGACGCTGGTACTGCCCGCCCTGGAAGCGATGGGACTCAACCCTTCGCAGCGCTCGCCCCGCCGATTCTGCGCCCTCTACACGGCCAATGGCATGTCGCTGCCAAAGGCCGCCCATGAGATACCGGAGTGGAGCTGGTTTCCCACGAAGGAGGGACCCCAGTTCGAGTTCGGGCTTTCGACCCGGCCGCTGGTACCGTTTCGAAATCAATTGAGTTTCCTGGGCGGCTTGCACCATCCGAACGGACTGAAGGCCGATCCCCATATCTGTTCGGATATGTGGCTGACCGGCGCGCCGCTGCATGACCCGAAGCCGGGCACCTTCAATACCGTGGGAGTTGACCAGGTTGTTGCCATGCACACCCGGCAGCATTGCCGCCAGCCGTCGCTGGTGCTGTCGATCGATGCGGGAGTAGGGTTCCTTTCACGGACCGGCACGATCTCCTACAACCTGGAAGGCAAACCGATCCCCGCGGAGAATAATCCACGCCGGGTGTTCGATCGCCTGTTCCGGGCGGATACCGCGTCGCTGGTGCAGCAGCGCGAGCAGTTGAAGCGTCGTATGCGACTTGTCGACGCGGTCGTCGACAACGCTCGTTCGTTGCAGCAACAATTGGGGAAGTCCGATCGGGAAAAACTCGATCAATACCTGACGGCACTTAACGAAATCGAAATCCGGCTGGAGGTGGCCGAAAAGTGGATCGATGTGCCGTTGAAAACACAAGACTATTCCCATCTCGATCTGAACGTCACATCGGAGGGAGAACCTCGCGACTACTATCGCAACATGTTCGATCTGATCGCGCTGGCGTTCGATGCCGATATCACAAGGTCGGTGGCGTTCATGCTGAACCGCGAGGACGGCATGGGGATCAGTGACACGTTTCCGCTCAAGCTTGGTCTCAACAACACGCATCATTATCTTTCGCATGCCGAGGACAAGAATGGCCAGTTAGCGTTCGCCAGATACGACCTGTTCCTGAGCGAGCAGATCGCTCATTTCCTGGGACGGTTGCAGGAATATCGCGATCCGGATACTTCGGTCCTGGACAACACGATCGTGATGTTTGGCAGCGGCGCGAGCACGACCCACAACCCGACAAATCTGCCGACACTGATTGCAGGCGGAGGCGCGATGGGATTGAAGCACGGCACCTATTGGAAGCGGGCTGAAACCAGAATGTCCAACGTTTATCTGAGCATCCTGCGAGCGCTGGGCGTTGAAGTCGATGCGTTCTCCGATAGCACGGGTACGATCAGCGATTCGATCTTCCCGGCTTGAACGATTCACATCTTCCCAGCCGCCCGTCCCTTCAGGGATCCGGACTGCTGAATCGGAAAGCGAAAAGATCGGCGTCGCGCAGCACGAAACGCAGCCGAACGGACTTTCCCGCCAGGGAGGATAGGTTACTGCCCTCCCGCCAGGAAACGGTGCGTTCAATTTCATTGCCGATCTGTTCTCGGCAGGCATCGAGCGTGAAGGAGGGAATGGGCAGGCCGTCGGCGTCCTGAATCTCGCAGCGAATGGAGCCACCGGCGGAAGTGGCAAAATTGAGCCCCAGCCGATTGCCGGTAAATACCATGGGCTTTGTGATCAGTTCTCCCGCGACCGCTCCGGCGCGTACCGATGCAAATCCGTCCAGCCGCAGTGAGTAGCGCCGAAGATGGGCCGTGGGCTGCGCATAATCCTGATTCACATAGAGCGACATTTCGTGCGGCCCGGTTTGCACGATGTTCAACGCCGGATAATTCGTGCGGGAAACCCAGTTGCGTGCACCGATGCCTGGCTTGATATACCCTTCCAGAAAAGTACGGTCATAGCTGCCGCCACCGCGCGAGGTCATCAAAATCGCGTCCGAGGTATCCTTGAAGTAGGCCGGATCGACATGGATGGCTCGGGCCTCGTCGTCCGTAAGCACCTGCCGTCCCTCGAAGAACCTCGCGGCGATCGCGACGTAAATATGCGGGGCACGGAAGTACGGTGAAGTTTGATTCGTGTAAATATGCTCTTCGGGAGCCGGACGCTTGCCGTGGATTCCGTCATCGTGGACCTGCCGCATCAGCACGGCGGGCGTCCAACTGCGAAAATCGGTACTGGTGGTCCGCGCGATGCGCCGCAGTCCATCCCAGACGCGAAAATAGCAGACGTAGGCACCTTCGAGCTCCGACCAGAATGCCAGATTCTGCGAATCGAATAGATGGGTGTGTGGAACCGGAACATCCTTGGAACTGATCAACGGCTCGTCGCGAATGCGCTGCCAGCGGATGCCATCCGGTGAGATATATCCGAAGAGCTTATCGCCCGTACCACCGATCGCCTTGTACCGTTCACTCGCGGGCACGCCCGGCCGCGCATCGAGCATCGGGCAGAAATTGTGGGTCACCGGTGCCGCGTTGGCCAGCACCAGGTTGTTTTGTTTGCTGCCTTGGAACTCGAACAGGCCGAGTTTCGGCTTGATCCATTGAATGCCGTCGCTCGATTCCGCGTAGCAGGTCCGTTCGTGTTCGCTGCCATCAAGCCCCGCCTGAGAGATGCCCCGGTAGTAGAGCCGGTATTTGTCGCCGTCCCGGATCACCGTCGAATAGCCGGCGAACGGTCCTTCATGCGGCTGATCAAAGCGCAAGACGACCCCTTCATCGCGCGGTTCGTGCAGCTGCAACCGCAAACCGTCGATGCGATCGATCAAAGCGCGATCCACAAACAGCTCCCGTCGCGAGCCGATTGGGGTCGCTTCACCGGCAACTGCGGGTGCCTCGAGCGACTGTGACACGAGGAACGCGATGCTGGTGACGAGGCCCGGTAACCCGCGGGTCCATAAAGATCGGCGCAACCGGTCGATAACGACAATCATCGAAAATTCCTTCCAAGGTTTTCGAAGTTTCCAAAGTTTTCGAGGGCTGGAGCACGCAGCGATCGGCGCGATAGCGTGCTGATCAGTTCTCCGATTGTTTCTCACCATCGCCGGCCTGCGGTGGCTCCGACTTCCCGCGTCGCCAGGTCGGCTTCCGTCTTCGCGATTTGGGATGCATCGGCCGCCCGCTCGGAATCGTCTCTTTCAGCAGGCCACCCGGAATTCGGTCGATCAACTCCACAAATTGGGCTCGAGGCCGCTCGGTCGGTTGCGGTGGCGGTTCGTCATCCATTCGGCGTTTGCGGCGAGCCGGCTTCGGTTCTGTTCCAGGGACAAGTTCATATTTGACTGCCTGTCCAGGCTGGATCAGTGGGGGGGGCTGGCAAGCGCCGAGTGCCGTAATATGAAAGAAGATTTCCGCGCCCCGGTCCGGGCGGATGAATCCGTAGCCTTTTTCCGGGAAAAACTGCACGACGATACCATACCGCATGAACTGCTCGCTTCCTCAGGTTCGCTGACTGCATCTATTCGCTGTCGTCAGATTTTCCGACGGCTAACGACAGGATAGCAGGGACAGTCGAGTTATTCGACTGATCAGCGGCAAAGAAAATGAGCCGCGGATGCCACCGAACGGGCCCCGGTTATCCGCGGAAGAGATTGCCACCCTTCGCGGTTGGATCGATTCAGGATGCGACTGGCCTGACGGCGTCGAATTGTCGGAGCCGCGCACTTTCGCGATCGTCCACTTGCCGACGACGTTCCCGGGGAATATTCAACCGCAAGATTCGTAATCGTCGAAGTTCCGCACAAGAGCCGACAGCATAGCGCTATGCCCGTTCCGTTGCCTCACCCCCGACCCCTCTCCCAGAGTACTGGGAGAGGGGAGGACAGGCAGCTATTTGCGCGCAACTGCAATGTTCATCATGGTTCGTTCACACTGGCGGATTGCAATTTGCAAACGGGCTCTCGCGGCCACTCGCTGCGTCATCCTTCCTGCCTGCTCGTTTCTTGCCGGTCTCCGACAATCTCCCGAATCACATCGCCTTCGACGAACGTTAGACGCTCGTCTCGGCCGAAGTGCGGAAACGTCAGTCGATGCTGATCGAGGCCGAGCTGATGCAGGATCGTGGTGTGGATATCGCGGAAGTGGTGCCGCTTTTCCACGGCGTGCAATCCGATCGCGTCGGTCGCGCCGACAATCTTTCCTCCCTGGATGCCGCCGCCGGCCATCCACATCGAGAACCCCAAGTTATGGTGATCGCGGCCGCTCGTCGATTGCCCCTCGGGGGAGCGGCCGAATTCGCCTCCCCAAAGGACCAAGGTGCTCTCGAACAATCCTCGCCGCTTGAGGTCCTTCAGCAACCCGGCGACCGGCTGATCGGTCTCGGCCGCCTTTCGCAGGTGGTTTTCCTCGATGTCGCCATGAGCGTCCCATTGCATATTACCGGGGCCACCGCCGGAGACGACGCAGATGAAACGTACGCCCTGCTCGACCAGTTTCCTTGCCAAAAGGCAGCGGCGACCGTAATCATCCGTCGGTTCCGCGCCGATTCCGTAAAGGGCCAGCGTTTCCTCGGTTTCCCCTGAGAGGTCGAAGAGGGCTGGAGCCTCGCTCTGCATGCGAAACGCCATGTCATAGGCCTCCATCCGCGCCCGTAACTCGGCATCTTCGGCCGGCATCGCCGCCTCATTCAGGTCGCGAATCAACTGCACCGTCCGCTGCCGCTGACGCGCTTCGACTTGCGGTGGCCGTTCGAGGTTCAACACCGGGCGCTGTCCTGGGCGGAACATCGTCGGCTGATAACTTGCCGGCAGGAAGCCTTGCGTGTACATCGGCTGTCCCGCCTCCAGCGCCCCTTTCGGATCGGGCATGACGACATAGCCGGGGACGGAACGGGATTCGGTCCCCAGCCCGTACAACAGCCACGATCCGATGCTGGGAAACCCAGGCACGACTCGGCCAGATAACAACTCGTATTGAGCCGCGGAATGAACGACCGAGTCACCGAAGCAGGAGCGAATCACCGCGATGTCGTCGATGCAGCGGCCCGTATGCGGAAAGAGGTCGGAGACTTCGATACCGCTCTCACCATATCTCTGAAAGGTCCGCTTGGTACCGAGCAGTCGCGGATCCGATTGAATGAACTGGTATTTCGCTTCGCCGAATTCCTTGGGCCGTGGTTGCCCATGCAGTTTGTTGAGCAGCGGTTTCGGATCAAATGTTTCGACGTGACTAGGCCCTCCTGCCATAAACAGGAATATGACGGAGTTCGCCTTGGCTGGAAAATGCGAGGTTCGCGGTGCGACCGCTCCGGCACCAGCGCGAACCTGCTCGTCCTGCAACATCGCCGCCAGAGCCAGACCGCCAAACCCGCAGCAGCCATCGCGAAGAAATTCACGCCGGCTGCGCGATCGGCCGGTTGTGCGGCGAACATCAGCGGACATAGAGAAACCCATGCAGGTTGAATAGGGCCAACGTGAATTCGGAAAGCGCGACGTCCGCGACCGGTCCCTCGTCGAGAAATGCGTGCGACTTCGCCCGTTCCGTCTCGCTCGGGGGCCGACCAAGCGCCAGCCGAAAAGCCCGATCGATCAGCCGCTCGCGGTCCCCCTGAGCCTCCTGCCGCAGCCGGCGGGCGAAACTCTGAGCCAAATCATTGGACAAGCGGCCGTTGAGCAGTTCCAGCGCTTGAGGCGCGCTGGTGGTCTCCAGTCGACGTGCACAACTTGTTGTCAACGTGGGGGCATCCAGGCTCTCCAGAAACGGCAACCGAAGATTACGCTTCGCGAACAGATACACACTCCGCCGGTCGTGTTCGCCGACATCCCTGGTGACCGCCCACTGCGCAGGCTTGTAGAGCAAGCTCACCAGTTCCGGGTCGACGTCGATCATGACACTTGGGCCGCCGGCCCGCAGGCTCAGCCGACCTGAGACTGTCAGCATCGCATCGCGAACTTCTTCCGCAGAAAGCCGGCGGCGGGCGAAATGCCACATCCTCCGATTCTCGGGATCGCTTGCCTGGTACTCGTCGAAGCATGCGGAATTGCCCGATTGCTGGTAGCTGCTACTGAGCACCATCCGACGATGCATCGATTTCAGCTTCCAGCCGTTGTCGACGAGGTTGGACGCCAGAAGATCAAGCAACTCCGGATGGCTTGGTCGATCGCCCATTCGACCAAAATCATTGGCGTTCTTGACGATTCCGGTGCCAAAATGCTGCTGCCATAGTCGGTTGACGATCACGCGCGCGGTCAGTGGATGCCGCGGAGACGTCAGCCATTCGGCCAGTCGGGTCCGCGGATTCGGCGTGTCGGCGGGGAGTTCCGCAACTTCGTCCTCGACCAGAATACTCAGCGGACGCAACCCGACGGAGTCGCCCTTGTCTTGCCATACGCCGCGCTTCAGCACATGAATTGGAGTCCGCTTCTCCCAGTCGTTGCGGATCGCGGGAATCGTCGCCAGAGGACCAGGCAGGCGGTCCTGGAGCGATTCGATCTGGGCTTCGAGCATCCTCTTTTCGCTGTCTTGCGCGTTTTTCAGTTTCTCCTTCAGCGCGTCGATTGCGGACTTGGCATCTTTTGTCCGTTCTTCCCAGGCCTGTTGTTCCTCCACCGAAGCCAGAACGATGTTGTGCTCGGTCGTCGCCGCCAGGTAGGCTTGTAACCGATAATAGTCGTGCTGGTAAATCGGTTCGAGTTTGTGGTTATGACAGCGGCTGCAACCGATCGTCAGTGCCAAGAATGCCGTCCCGAGAATATCGGTCCGTTCCGTCAAGACTTCGTTGCGGCTCAGCGCGATCTCAGGATTACCGGCGTTCCGTCGCACCGGTCCAAGACGATGAAAAGTCGTGGCGATCTGACAGGCAGGATTATCGGGATCGAGTTCGTCGCCGGCGATCTGTTCGGACAGGAATCGATCGAACGGCTTGTCGACATTGAACGAATCAATCACATAATCGCGGTAACGCCAGGCCTCAGGAATAGGACCGTCGTATTCAAAACCCTCGGACTCGGCGAATCGCACGACATCGAACCAGTGCACCGCCGCACGCTCGCCAAAGCGAGGACTTGCCAGGAGGCAATCGACAAGTCGTGAATAGGCGTCGGGCGAGGAGTCGACGAGAAAGTCGTCGATCTCTTCCGGCGCGGGCGGAAGCCCGTGGAGGTCGAACGACAATCGGCGAATCCGCTCGATCCGTTCCGCCACAGCCGCTGGCCGCCAGCCCTCTTGTTCCAACTTTGACAACACGAAGCAATCGAGCGGGGATTGCGGCCATCCGAGATCGGCAACGTGCGGTGGGATAACGGCGTGCACCGGCTGAAATGCCCAATGCTGCCGGGCCGCTTGCTCGCGCGATCTGCCGTCGGCAGCGTCTTGGTCCGCGGGCTGGCGAGGATCGACCGCCCCGGAATCGATCCACCGCTCGAAGTCGGCGATCAGGTCGTCAGCCAGCCGTTCTTTTTTGGGTGGCATCGCCAAACCACCCTCGTGGCGCATCGCTTGAATCAACAAGCTCTCCCGGCTCTTGCCTCGCACCAGGGACGGACCGCTGTCACCGCCTCGAAGCATGGCTGCGGGAGAATCGAACCGCAGGCCTGCTGCGACTTTTTCGGCCTGCTGGGAATGACAGCCATAGCAGTGGGCCTTCAGTACCGGTTCGATCCTGGTGCGAAACAACGTCGCCCCATCTGGCTCCGCCGCCGGAGCGAATGCGACCAAAGCGACGCCGCAAAGCCAGCCGCCGACGCACGCGCCAACGCGCCCACGCGCCGACCAGGCGAGACGGTTCGATCGCGCATCGTATTTCGATCGAGGTCGCATGCTTGAGACTCAAGACAGTTCCCAATGTTGTCATTCATTTGTAATCGCCGGGCGCCACTCGTACCACTGGCTGTCCGCCGGTGGAACTTCCTCTGGCAGTGACGTTTTTTTCGGCGGACTGCCAAAGGCACCTGGCACCCGGAGTTGGTGCGGGCAATCCAGGGGCGACTATTTCCGCACGGAGAACCGATGCGCGGTTACCGAGTGATAGGTTTCACCCGGTCGCAATAGCGTCGAAGGGAAAGCGGGTTGATTCGGTGAATCGGGGTAATGCTGCGTTTCGAGACAAAACGCGTCGTGTTGCTGGAATCCGCCACTGCCAGAACTGCCGTCGAGAAAATTGCCGCAGTACAACTGGATCCCCGGTTCCGTGGTATAGACCTCCATCATCCGGCCGGAACGGGGATCGAAAGCGCGTGCCGCAAATTCCAAGTTGCCTTTTTGGCCGCGCAGCACGTAGCAGTGATCGTAACCCTGGGTCTTGTGCGGCTCGCGTTTCAATTCCGCGATCCGCTCACCAATCGCATGGGGAGTTGTAAAGTCCATCGCGTTCCCCTTCACGGTGGCCGGCTCGCCCGTCGGGATTGAATAGTCGTCGATGGGAAGGTACGTATCGGCCGCGATTTCCAGTTGATGATCCAGAATCTTGCCCGAACCGGCGCCACCCAGGTTCCAGTAGGTATGGTTGGTGAGATTGATCACCGTGGCTTTGTCGGTGGTTGCCTTGTATTCGATGCGAAGTTCGTCGTTTTCCGAGAGACGGTAGCTGACCTCACAGTTTAATTTGCCAGGGAAGCCCTCGTCCCCATCCGGGCTCGTCAGCCTGAAGCGAATACCGACGGCCTTTTCCGATCGCATTTCCTCGGTCTTCCAGAGCATCGCGTCGAACGCTTTCACGCCACCATGCAGGGAGTTCGGGCCGTTGTTTTTGGCCAGTTGGTACTCGGTGCCATCGATCTTGAATTTCCCGCCGGCGATGCGGTTTCCATACCGACCGACGGTGGACCCAAAATAAGGATGGCGCTGCAGGTAGCCCTCCAGTTTGGGAAAACTCAACGTGATATTGGCATGCTTGCCTTCTCGATCGGCCGTCTCAACAGCGACGACGGTCGCACCATAGTCGGTGAGTTTGACCACGGTGCCGCTGCCGTTACGGAGCGTAAACAAGCGGACTTCGGCGCCATCCTTGGTCTTGCCAAACGGCTCGGTGACGATATTCATCTTGGATTTTCCTTGGTCGATCAAGTGGGACGTGGACTGCGGCGAGCGGGTTTGCCGGAACCGCCGGGGAGCGCCGTGCGCGGTTGCCGATATCGCCGCGAATACCAAAATCCAGGCGGTCATTCGGATCGTGACTCGGTGACGGTCAGAGTAATACACGGCAATTCTCCGGGTGAGCGACAGAAATGGGGAACGCGGGACGGAACGATTTCACCGTGCGAGCGATTATGCCGCTCGGCCCGCCCGCCGTAAAGGTGTGATCAACGCGAAGCGGCGCGGGCCCTTGGACGCGGCAGCTAAGCCAGCAGTGAGTCGATCACCTGGCCATCACGAACGATCATGATCGGCCGTCCGCTGTTGGTGAGAAATTCCCTGGTGGGGTCGATTCCCATATTGCGGTAATAGGTCGCAATAACGTCGGCGGGGGAGTATCCATGGCCGGCGGGTTGGCTGGCCGTTTCATCACTGCCACCCAGAACTTGACCGCCGCGCACGCGCCCGCCGGCGGCGAGCATGAACATGCAGCGCGGGTAATGATCGCGGCCCCCCTCGGCAGCGCGGCTGTTGATTTTCGGGGTACGTCCGAATTCGCCAGTGACCAGGACGGCGGTTGTCGACAACAGGCCTTTATCCGAAAGTCCATTGAACAGCGCGGCCAGTCCCGTATCCAAAGCTGGCAGCAGCCGGGTCTTCAAGCGGGTGAAGTTCTGCTGGTGAGTGTCCCATCCGCCAAAATTGATCGTCACGAAGCGGACACCGGCTTCGATCAACCGGGTTGCCATCAGGCAGCTTTGGCCGAACGGCTCCTTGCCAAACGGCTCCGCGAAGGCCGGCGATTCCCGGCTGACATCAAATGCTTCACGGGCGCGCTTGGAAGTGATGATCTGAAAAGCCTGCTGGCTGAATCGGTCGAGTCCCTCGAGCAATTGGCTATCCTCGTGCAACGCGCCAAAGGTCCGGTCCAGATCGCGCAACAGCCCTTGCCGCCGTTCGACTTCTTCAATGGTAAGTCCGTTTCCAAGCGAGATGCCGCGCACGCTGAACGGTGCGCCCGGTTTGGGTGTTTGCGTCGTGTTGAGCGGTGAATACTGGACGCCCAGGAATCCAGCTCGTTGCGGCGTGTTGGGAATGGCGACGAACGGAGGCAAGTCGCTGAACGCCTCGCTCTCCTTGGTCACAACCGCACCGATCCCCGGGTACTCAATCGATGCCAGGGGCCGATTGCCCGTGTTTACGTATCTCGAGCCAAGTTCGTGGGCGGCCAGAGTGTGAGAAACACCGCGCACGATCGCGAATTTGTCGGCCTGGGCCGCCAGCTTCGGCAAATGTTCGCTGATGGCGATGCCAGGGACATTCGTGGCGATGGGGTCGAATGTTCCGCGGTATTCGGCGGGAGCCTCCGGTTTCAAATCGAAGGTATCCAAGTGCGAAGGGCCGCCCCCCAGATTGATGAAGATTCCCGATGTGGCTCGCGGTGCGCTGTCTTCGATCGCGGCGGCGTTCCGCAGAAAATGCGTCAGCGTCAATCCGCCGGCAACTGCGCCGATCTTGATGAAATCACGACGTCGGACCCGATCGCACGTCTGATATTCGGCCATGGTTGTTTCCTCCAGCGTTTCTAGTGATTGACGATGAATTCTTTGGTGTTCAGCAACGCCCACAACAGCCCGGACAGCCCGTCGCGCGCCGAGCGGGAATCGGCAAAAAACTCGCGGCATCGCTCCAAGTCCTGAGGCGTCGGATGACGGCTCAACGTGCGCAGAAATGCCTGATCGATCCCGCGGTCAATCGTGGGCAGATCGCCTTCTCCCGCGGTCGTGAATTCCCGAGCGATCTGCTGCGCCCAACTGTTTTTCGCATCCGCGATCGCCGCCAGCACGCTGGCATCATTCTGCAGGTAAACCGTCTGGAGCAGGCTGGCCTCCATCGAGCGATCGCAGTCGCAATTGCTGTCCCGTGTTGAGCGACCGAAAACCTGCAGCGCGAAACGGGCCCCATTGTTGCCGCCGCGATCCAATCGACCACTCGACCCCGCAATTCCGATCGCCCGCCCCGCCACCAACTGCAGATAATCGGACGCTCGAGCATCCGACGCCGTCGCGCGGGAAATGGCGTCGTAGGCCACTTCGGCGGGAAGGCGGCGGGGTACCGCGCGACTGAAATTGCGCTCGTCGTTCCGGTTCGTGGCATTCGATTGCCAGCTGCGCTGGTACGTGTCGCTGTTACAGATCTGACGATGAAGCCATTGCATGTCGAAATCGTGCGCGATGAACTCCTGGGCCAGATAGTCGAGCAACAGCGCATTGCTGGGCGGGTTGGCCAGGCTCATGTCGTCCGGCGGTTCAACGATTCCAGCGTGAAAATAGTTGGCCCAGACTCGATTGACGAACGCGCGGGCAAAATAAGGATTGGCCGGGTCACGCAACCAGCGCATCACAGCCTCGCGCGGATCTTCTCCACTTGTGAGCGAGATCTCCTCGCCCCCCAGGATCTTGGCGCGAACCTCGTTCGCCGCTTTTCCCCTTCCCCGCGGTTTTGCTCGCAGTCGCTGGAAGTCAACGTAGGTCTCTCCGAACGGAACGGTCCGTCCTTTCTTCAGCAATGCCGCGAGCGCCTTGGCGCGATCGTTGTCCTTGAGTTTCTTTTCATCGAGTTTCAGTTCCTCGATCATCGCCTCGTAATCCCGCTTGGATTGCGGGCTGGGACGCGCGTTACCCGCGACGACCGCCTCGAAGAACTTCTTGAATCCGTTGAAATCGCTTTGCGTCCACTGATCGAAAGGATGCTTGTGGCATTGGGCGCATTGCAGTCGTACTCCCAGGAACGAATGCGCAAAGCCGATGGCGCGGTCATCCGCGGAGGTGAAGTTGCGGCGTGCCCAGAAATAGGGCATGCTCTCGCGGTCGAAAAAATGAACCCCTTCGTCGCCCCGGCGAATGGCGCTCATCGCAGCGCAGTAGTCGTTGTAGCTTTCGTCCTTGTTCCGGCTCGTACCCAGGACAATGCCGGCCATCAATCGGTCATACGGTTCGTTGCGGCTCACGCGACGGTAAATCCAGTCATACCAGTCGCTGGCTCCATTGGCCTGAATTCCATCGATATTGTTCAGACGCTGTTCGTTGTTGCCGGTATAGTCGCAAAGCCGAGTGGTCCACCAGGCTGCGTAGGCTGGCGTCTGCAACAGTTCCTCGATCTTGGCGGCCCGCTTGTCCGACGAACCGTCCGCAAGAAATCGCTCAACCTCCGCGGCGGACGGTAACGTCCCGGCCAGGTCCAGGCTCACACGCCGCAAAAATTCTTCGTCGGTACAGATCTCGGACGGAACGATGCGCAGTTTATTCAGCTTCGTCAGCACGCGTCGATCCAATTCGGTTCGCCCCGACTGGGCGATGATTGCGCCGGCCGAATCCGACACCGCGGGCCGCATGACCGGCACCGCCACCACCGCGCTGTCGTAGTAGACGATCAGATGCGTGTCGCCAGGCTCACCCACCGTGAGTACGCCGTGTTCGTCGACGCGGGCGACATGTTCATCGTTGGTCTGGAAGCGACATAAGGATGTTACATTTTCGGCGGTGCCGTCGCTCCAGAACGCGGTGGCTCGCACCGCGATTTTCTCCCCTGTCGATTCGGAAAATACCTCGGCTGGTTCCACCTGCAATCGTTCGATCCGATGTCCGCCGCGCGGCATCGGGTTTGCGCCCGCCGCGATCCAGCGGCGCAGCAGATGGTGCTGCCAGCTCCCCTCCGACAAGCGCTGACCGCCTTCATGATCTTCGAGCCCCAGGGGTTTGCGCAGGGCAAGACTCTCATCCGGATTCGCCACCGAAACTCGCGGCGCAGCGCCGCGGGTCAATGCCTCATGGTCGGACGGGAAATCGTAGCCGAACAGCGATAGTCGGAATCCACCTCGACCCTGAAACGAACCGTGACAGTTTCGACCATTGCAGCCCAGTCGGCCCAACAGCGGCGCAACGTGCCGCTGGAAGTCGGGGACTTCCTGGCCTTCCGCTTCGGTGAACCGTTGCCGCGCGTCGGCGAGCGGCTCGGTAGCGTCGACAGCCTGTGAGCCTGCCGGAATCAGGATCGACCATGCAACGAGAATTCGACAGATCGTCCTACAAAACATCGGATCGTACTCCACATTTGCAGGCGGGCTACCCAGGCCGGATTATAGTCAATTTCCGCCGATTGTTGGAGTCTATTCGAGCAACTACAATCGGATTCGTCGCCTGTCCGACAGAGATGGAGTAGAAGAACGTGATCGTCGGTCCGATCTTTACGCGTGAACTGGTAACGTCGCCTCGACGGCCACGCCATTATTTACAACGATCCCTTTATGTTGCCACCCTGCTTGTGGTGATGGGAACCGCCTGGCTGATCGTCGCAGGGACTCAGGAAATACGCAGTATCGGCGACATGGCCCAATTCGGGGCCCTGCTGTTCCGAATCCTGGCGCCGCTGCAATTGGCGCTGATGGGGTTCTTTGCCGCCCTGGTTTCGGCCAGCGCAATTTCCCTGGAAAAGGACCGCCGTACTTTGATTCTGCTGCTGCTGACGCGGCTCACCAACAGCGAACTGGTTCTGGGAAAACTCTTTGCCAGCCTGCTCGAGATTGCCGCGATGGTGATTGCCGGGCTGCCTGTTTTCTTCCTGATCACCCTGTTTGGCGGCGTTTCCGTCGATCAGGTATTGCGCGTCTTTGGCGTCACGATGGCCACCGCGCTGGTGACAGGCAGCCTGGGAACGGTAGTTGCGCTGTGGCGTGAAAAGACCTTTCAAACCTTGGCGCTTACAGCACTCCTTGCCGTACTTTGGCTGGGAGTCTGGCAGCTTGTCCAGACAGGAATCGTTTTCCGCGAATTAATCGGCGTTCCCGCGGCGGATTGGGCAGCCCTGTTCAGCCCGATCCAGGCACTTTGGCTGGCTGCGAGTCCCTCCATCGGCGCGCGGACGATTTTGTTTGGAATGGATGCGACCTGGGGATATGTGGCGACCGCCTTCGTCGGCGCCTTTGCGTTGAATGGTTTGGCGATTCTCAAGGTACGGGTTTGGAACCCGAGTCGCGAGGTCTTTGCCGGGCTGAAGGCGGAGGACACAGAAAGCGTATTGCTTCGCGGACCGTCCGCAGCCGAAAACTCCGTCGAGTCCGCGGCCGAACAGGCGAGGCAGGGCCATGTCGACGCCCGCATTCGCAGCGGAACTCGACCGACACGGCATGCCTGGGACAATCCGGTCTTGTGGCGGGAAGTCTGTACCTGGGCGTACGGTCGGAAAGTCGTGCTGATTCGTATCGCCTATCTCTTAATGGTGCTCGGAGCCGTGCTCACCGTGCATCGGGCCGTGAACGCCGATCAACGGATTGCCGGCGAGGCGACCGGCGTGGCGATTCCGGCCGCAACCCTGGGCATGGCGCCCCTGGTGCTGGTGAGCCTGCTGATCGTCAATGCCCTGGCAGTAACGTCAATTACGAACGAGCGCGATGGGCAGTCCCTGGAAATCCTACTGGTCACCGACCTGTCGCCGGCCGAATTTGTATTCGGCAAGTTATTGGGTGTGGCGTACGTAACAATGTTGATGATCGCGGCCCCCCTGGCGATCTGCGTCTACCTTTTCGCGGCCGGAATGGTGTCGATGGAAGGCCTGATTCTCCTGATCCTGGGCCTGCTGGTGCTGTTTTGTTTTGCGACGATGCTGGGAATTCACTGCGGCATGTCGTATTACAATTCGCGTACCGCCGTCGGAATCAGCCTGGGAACGCTGTTCTTCTTGTTTCTGGGGATTGCAACCTGCCTGGTGATCATGGTCTCGTTCAGCGGTTCGTTCCAGACCCAACTGATTGCGTTTTCGCTGGTCAACCTGGGTGGCGGCATTGGTCTCTATGTGGCGCTCGACCACCGCAACCGCTCCCATGCGATCCTGCTGGCGGCGATTACCTTGCCGTTCTGGACGTTCTTTGCGATCACCAGCTTCCTGCTCAAGAACTACCTGACCATGTTTCTGGTAGGTGGCGGAATATTCGGCTTTACGACGATCGCGATGCTCGTGCCCGCGATTCATGAATTCGATATCGCCATGGGACGCTCGCGCTTAGGGGCCGAAGATGCCTGAGCGCCCGCGATTCGCGATGCGATCTACTTCGAGTAGCCGATCGACTTGATGACGTGCAGCATCTCTTCAAACGTAATGAATCGCCGGCGATGCCGCAGTTTGTATTCATCGATCGCCACGGCCAGTTCACGCGCATCCGGTGTCAATTCCTCATGGCAATTGGCGAACTGGCGTCGCTCGCCCGTAGGAGCAGCCTGATCGAAATGACGGCGCCGGCGATCGACGAAGGTGTCGGAAGTCTCGGGAGGGGATTGAACGAACACGTTGGGAACTCCTGGTGCGAGACCGCAAGCAGTGAGGATCACACTCGCTGAAGCCTAACGCACAGAATGGACTGCGGCAAACGGTTTTGAGCGGAGCGGTGCGCGGTCGAGAAACGACCAGCGATTCCGTCGCTACAATCGTTACTGGCCAGCCGATCAAGGATGATCGTGGCTGGTGCGAACCGCCATCCGCTGCTGTTGCCGGTCGATCTCCGAGGCAATCCGGATTAATTTCGGGTTATCCGGCGCGTGCCGCATACCTTCGGCAACGGTCAGACGGGCTGCGGAAAGTTCGCCCGCCAATAGCTGTGCCTCCGCCAGTTCCCCAGTCCAATCGGAATCGACCCCGGGAAGCCCGGCGGCGACAAACGAACGAGCCGCTTCGTCAAATCTCCCCAGAGCCTTCTGCGCCATCCCCTGCCGACGGAGTACCTCGGCGGGAACTTGGCCGGACAGATGCCGCGACGCCAGGCTTTCTAAGGTGGCCAAGGCACGCTGCGGACGCCCTTGCGTGAGATAGATGTCGGCAACGGCCAGCTGCGCCTCGCAGCAATTCTCCTGCAGGCTGAGCGCTCGGTGGTAACTGCCCAAAGCGGCGTCCAGGTCGGCCTGTTCTCGTTGAATGTCGCCCTTCAGCACCCAGGCGATCGAGAGATCGCGGTGCGAACGCAGCGCCTGCTCTGCCCGGTGCATCGCCGCTTCAAGCTCCGCTTGCTCCAGGTGCATCCTGCCCAGACTCACGAGCAGTTCGGGATCCCCGCCCGAAAGCCTCACCGCTTGTTCCATGTGGCCGATCGCCAGATCGCGTGCCCCGCGCCGCCAAAGCGTATTCGCGTAGCCGGCGTGTGCTCGATCATGCTCCGCGCAGACTTGGATTGCCGACGAAAAGTACATTTCGGCCGTGGCGCTGTCGCCGCGCTGCGCCGCTTCCATTCCACGCAGAGCGATTTGCCGGGACGCAACCATGTCGTGCGAGGTCGACTTTACGGCGCGCGTATGGCATCCGCACAGCCCGCAGAGCAAGGCCACCCCAAGAAGCAATGACGACCGGCGTTCGGTACGCCGTGGGTTGCCGTCGCAAATCGGTTGGGAATCGAGCCCCCGCATTGTTCGCACCTTTGCGCTTCCTTGCGCGTTCCCGCAATCCCTTCGCCAAAAGGGCAAACTTCCCATCTATCAGGAGTATCGGCATCCGCTACCCCGCGGCCCGAAAAACTCAGGCCGGCATTCCGCCGAATGTTGTCCCGTCGAAGATTGGGCGGCACAAACTAGCAGGATTGGGCAGGGCACTCAAGATGAACTGCGCAGAGCCCGGGGAATGGGCAATCTGGATCGAGGCTTGGACCGCAGTTGACTCCAGGTCAGATGGTCCGTTGAGGGCCTTCGCGTTGGTTCAGTACAACCTCAATTTCGGCGTCGCGCCCGGAGATCCTCCACCAGCAGGTTCAAGAGCTCCTCCATGGGGTCTTCAACACAACCCCATTTCGTCGGATCATCGTTCACGGCCAAGCTGATCCCGTCGGGCACTCCCGGCCGCGGTTGAGCGTCGGCCAGTGCCTCGGCATTCCGTGCAACGGACTTCCAAGTCCGCTGCGAGACGTGTGTTGCGACGGACTGGAAGTCCCTCGTACCCCAAGGCGAACAGTTGAAAGAACACTAGCCGCTGTGCGGACGCGAGTGCATTTTTGCCGCAGCCGCTTTCTTGGGTTCAGGGCGCGCATTTTCAGGCACCCGATCGGCGCCTGCCGCTGCGCCGGCCGGTTCCGGTTCTGGCTCCGCTTCTTCCGGGAGGGCGCCGGTGTCGGCCAACAAATAGCCCGCCCAGAAGAACGGATGCGCACCGCGGAGCGGTCCGGCGGCGGCGCCTCGAACCCGCGGCTCGGCTTCCGGGTCCAATTCCGCTGCGACCAACAGTTGAACGCTGCGCTGCCAGGCAGCGTCCGCAGTAGCGTGCGGCAGCTCCTGCACGAATTCTCGCGTCAAATCGAAGCTGGACTTGCCGGCAACACGCCAGCGACTCAGGAGTACCGTCCGGGAACCGCTCGCCATCAGTCCGCATAGCGAAAGGAAAACTTCGTCGCCGTTGCCGTTCTTTTTCAGGGCGGTTTCGGCAACTGTGTGGAAACCCGGCAATACGATCTGTTCAGGAGCGCCAAACGGCAGAGAAAACCAGGCGGCCAGGGAACTGCCTGGCCGCCCTTTGTCGACCTGAATCGGCGACCAGTCGTACGGCATCTTTTCGCAGTCGTCCATATCGTGATAGACAACGACCCGTTCGCAGAATTTGCCGATCAGCGAGGATGCCGCGGGCAGTTTTCCTGTCAGACGCTGCACGCGAGGCACGACGGACTCGAGCCGCTCGGCCGCGTCGCGCGTCAACTGCAAGTCGTCCTTGGGAAACATGCGCCCTGGAACAACCGCCGTGGTCGCGGTGGGACGCGTTTTGCGCGGATCACCGATCGCCAGCGCAACGGTCGGCACATAGCGGACACGAAATCGCTGCAGCATCGGTACGGTTGTTTCCTCAAAGGTCACGGGCAACGCCTCGAACGGGCAATACCAAAGCGCCCCGTCCGGCACGATCACCAGTTCACGTATCGCATCCCAATCTTCCGGGCGGCTCGTCTTCACAAGTTGCGATGGAATGCGTGCGGCGATGGCCTGCCATTCGTCCGACTGCAGTTCTTTCGAGTCGATCTGCTTGTTCTTTTCCGTAAGCCCCCATTTCTTGAGCAACTCGGCGATATCCGCCCGGATCTTTGCGGGCCGGTCGATCGCCCAGTGCTCGAATCGATCCGCGCCTACCTGAAAGGCATACAGGCCATTCGACGTACTGAAAAACGACAACACGACCTGCGACTTGTCGATCGCCTTGCGAAATTCCTTGAAACGCAGGGGGGGTGGAAAGGCAAGTTCGGCGGGGTCGCGCCGCAACGCCATTTCGTGCAGGGCGATTTCCTGGAGTTGACTGATCCGTTGCAGGCCCTCGTAACGTTCCGTAAAGGGCTTGCCTTGTTCGGCGCTCTCCGGCACCAGAGGATGCTTGCCGATCTCGGCCTTTAGTTCCGCCGCCTGGCGCGCCAGTTCGGCGTAGCGAGGGTACTTGGCCATCAAGTCCTGTCGCTGAAGTCGAGCGACGTCCGGCAACAGACTTTCCGGGGAATGAAGCACCCAGCGCAGTGCGAGCAGGCGACCGCCCAGAGGAAGGCTGCTGTAGAATCTCTGTCGTCGAGCTCGATCCGAAATTTCGAAAGCCCGTTCCGGTTCATTACGCAACAGGTTCATCACAAACCAGTTTTCCAGGGCCATAGGCTGCGGCGCGATCATGGTTGCCAGCGTTTCCATCGCGTTCAGACTCCAGTCCTTCGCGGTCGGTTCGCGGAGCACCTCAGCGTAAAGTTGATCGGCCGCACGATCCTTGACGGAACCCGATGTCCAGGCGGCATCAACAAGTCCTGTTTGAAACAGACGGAAGGAACCGCCGTTTGTCTGGTAGTTCATGGCGGCGGAAAGCGCTTTGGTACCGGCCGGCAGGTTGCCCGATTGAAAATTGACCTTCGCCAGTTCGTATTGGAAGCGGGCGCCGAGCGCCCCCGATCCGGCGTCGTGCCGCCCGATTTCGCGCCGAGCATCTTCGAGCGCTGCGAGTGCCTGTTGGGTTTCGCCAAGTTGGGACAGGTTGTCCGCCATCAGAACGAATAAGGAAGCCCGCAGCGGAACCGATAAGCGAGCGGACCAGGAGGCGGCGGGTACGAGTGGCGAAAATGGCTCGCGGCGTCCCGCCGCAAGATGTGCCTGAACCGCGCCACGAAATGCCTCCTCCAGAACATCGAGCTGCCCGAAGGTGCCCGCGGAATAGGTAGACTCCATGAAAAAATTCGTGGCCAGATCGTACTTTCCATCGAGCAAGGCGATCTTGCCCAACTCCAGCAGCACGACACAACTGAATGGATGTTCGAACTGGCCGCCGGCCAACAACCCGCGCTCCAATTCCGAGGCGGCCTGAGGGAACTTGCCGGTCGCAAGTAATGCCATTCCCAACTGCACGTCGGCCCAGGTCTGGCTCCAGTGCCCGGGCACCGTCAGTTTCCTGGAACAGGCGGAAACCAGCATGGTGGTCATCGGGTCGTACGGGCCCACCGGGCCCAACAATTCCGCCCGTCTTCGAAGCGAGAGAATCACACACCGCACAATCTCCTTCACGTGCAACGGAAACTGTTGCGGGTCCGAAAGCGCGCCGCCGCGCTCTAACACCGCCTGGTTGTTGAAATGCCCTTGCAGCGCCAGGTATTTGTCGTCGAATTTGCCGATCGCCACGATGCGGTTGCTGACACCCCAAGTCACCGGATTTTTCAGTACTCCGGTTTGCACCGGGAGGTTCGGCGGGAAAGAAACGCGCAGCATCCAGTCCTGGTAGGCCAGAAAAATCTTTAGTGCGGAATTATACTGCTCGAGCGCCTGGGGCAGGCTGCCCATCTGGTAGTAGCACTCACCGATCATCGCGTGATAGCAGATGGAGTCAACCCATCGGCCGTCGGTCGATCGGATCCCTCCTTTTGCAGCGCTCTGAAAGGCGGCCATAGCGACCCGGTATTCGCCGGAGTAATAAGGCGCAAACGCCTCGAAATAATCGTCGCCGGGCGCCTCCCGCCGTACGGCCGGACTGCCACCGATCACCGGCGCTCCTGCCGCGCCTTTCGCGGCCCCGCCCGATTTGGCCTGCGCCCGCAATTCGACGGTCCAGGCAACGGTTGACAGCAGGCAGACTGCAATGAACTTCGCACGCATCGTTTCGTACTCCTGTTCCGTTTCAGGTTTCATCATAGCGGCGGTCTTTCTCGGCAGCGAACAAGAAATCAGCAGTTCCGATAAAGATTGACGATTGTGCGGACGATAAGGGTTCTGTCGATTCTATCGTCTCAATTGAAGGAGCCGCTCCATGGGCCAGCTAGCAACCGTCGACTCGACCAAATCCTCTCGCAACCCAATCTGGGGGATCGCGCTGTTGCTCGTTGCGGCTGCAAGCGGTTGCCAGGTCTCTGTTGGTGGTCAAACTCTGCCAAGCCCCTGGTACCACAAGGACGATGTGCAGTATTACGCTCCCGGACCGAAGTTCAAGCTTCAAAAGGAAGCCTCGGCTCAAGCCGAATACGCGGCGGAAGCCAAGCGGCAGTAGCCGCAGCAGGGAACGCCGAAGCGGCGGTGGCGGATTTACCTACTGCCGGCCCGCTTGTGCAATCCGTTCGATTCCGATCCGGATTCGCGCATTCCCCAGAGGTAAACATCGTCCCCCAGCCGGCGAATCTCGCAGGGCGGCGCGCAGGCCGATTGGTCGAGACGCGTCACGCCATGCCCTGCGAATGGCGAGGGCGCCGTCGCACCGCCGATCAGCCTCGGCGCCAGAAAAAGGTGCCATTCGTTCAGGACACCGGCGTCAAGGCAATCCCCAAGCACTCGTGCCCCCCCTTCCACCAGCAGATTGGTCCAACCCCACCCGGCAAATGAGCGCAGCATCTGCCGCCATCGTTGCGACGCATCGTCCGCATCGACGACCAGCGTCTGGCAACCCCAGGCATCAAGCTGTTTGCGTTGCTCAGGACGCATCGACGTCGATGCGACCACAACCACGGGAATGTCCCGCGCTGTACGAAGGAGTTGGCTGTCCGCGGGAATCGTCCCGCTCGTTGAGAGAACAACTCGAGTGGCGGTTCGAGGCCCGGCCGGTCGCGCCGTCAGCAGCGGATCGTCCCGCTCCAGCGTGCCGCGACCGACGACAATGCCATCGACGCGTCCTCGCAGTTCGTGCACAATCTGGCGCGATTGTTCATTGGAGATCCAGCGGCTCTCGCCCGACGAAGTGGCGATTTTCCCGTCCAGGGACATCGCCCATTTGCCGATGACCCAGCAACAACCGGTGGCAAGCCGGTGCAGGTAGGGTGCATTTAGTTTGCGGGCTTGGGCCTCGCAGACTCCTGTTTGGACCTCGACTCCGGCATCGCGGAGTCTCCTGATGCCGCTCCCCGCCACTTTTTCGTGCGGGTCGGCCATCGCGACCACGACCCGTTTGAGCGACGCCTTGAGGATCGCATCAACGCAAGGAGGCGTTTTTCCGTAGTGGTTGCACGGTTCCAGCGTGACGTACATCGTGCAACCGGCGGGGCAGGAGGCGCAATTACGCAGCGCAGCGACTTCCGCATGCGCTCCGCCAAACACGGCATGCCAGCCTTCCCCAAGGATCGACTGACCGTCGGCGATTACGCAGCCTACCAGCGGGTTCGGTTCCGCGCCACCACGCCCTCGAAGGGCGAGTTCGAGCGCCCGGGTCATGCATCGCGTGTCCAAGTCGGCCGAATCCTCGCCGCGCATCTTCACTGCGACTCCATTAATCCATGCCTGGCAGCCAGAGTTTCGACTTGCCGGTTGCCGATTCCGAGGCGGCCGAATCCGGGGTCCAGATTGCCGCCCCGGTGGCTACGCCGGCAGTGCCGATGCCTGCGGCCGCATCGGCGACCTGAGCGGCCGGGGGCGTCGCGGCAATGTTTTGTTGCAAGGCGCCGATCTCGACCAGAAACTGATACAGCGTTTCCTTCACGCCAGGTTCGCGCGAATGTTGGCGCTGCAGCCGCTCCAGGATCGCGCTGAAACTGGTGCGGAACTGCTTCTGCCAGGACTCAAAAAGCACCTCCAGCAGCATCTGGGCCGGCGAATGGTCTTTCTTGGCCATTCCGTCGGCCGCGCGGAAGACATGCATCTTGAATTCCGCGTCGTCATCGCATCGGGAGGACAGGATCTGATGGGCCAGGATGGCGACGGAATGATCGGACATCGCAGGGCGGGCCAGGATGATCTTCGCGCAGCGAACCGAAGTGGCACTCATTGACTGGTACGAAGCGGTGATCAACATCTGCTCCAACAGGCTGTCCGAAAACTGCTCCAGGTCGAACCTCGGCACGCGAGCGCAATCGTGCAGCAGGATATCGTTGCCGCGAACCGCTTCCTCGGGAATCACCGGCAGCGGTTCGAGCCCGACTTCCCGCCGCAAATCGTTGAGCGAGATCTCCCAGGACAAGTTGTCGATGAACAAAGAGAGGTTCAGCAGGTAGGCTTCGGCGCGGAGTCTCAGGGCCGAATCCTGTGAGGCCTGCGCCAGCGTCGAGCCATGAAGCAGACTTGAGGCATGTGGCAGAACCTGGGATCGGATCTGATGCCAGGGGAATTCTCGATGATCGATACTGTCTTTCGACATCGCTCCGAGTTCGCCCACGGGAAAACAGTGCTGACGCAGCAGGTTACCCACGAATCCGATTTTGCCGATCGGCGATTCGACCTGGTTGGTTACCCCGCCCAGCGCTTCTTTGAGAAAGGCGAGCTGTTCGGAATAATTTGCGTCACGGATCAATTGAAAATCGACGCGAGCCGGACGGTCGGTTTCTTTCCCGAACAAGGAAATGACCGTCATCAGAATCGGAATGCTGTTTGGAGTGTCTTGCGGGCCGGATGGCGGCGCTCGATCAGCAACGACTCGATCAGCGACGAGAAACACGGCTCGAGGCGGGGGCCCCTCGTCACCTTCCTGTTCGGAAACGGGAACCGATCGCAGCCGCGGCTGCGACTTTAAGCGTTCGAGAGCGTTGTTGAGGTCGTCGATTTCAAGGGAGAGTTCTATCACTTCGAAGGCGTCGGCATCGACGAAGCCTTCCAGGAGTTGCGCCATCGCTTCCGCATCGATGGCGTCGTCGTGGTCGATTCCGGGGAGTGCCGGCAGCCGCCGCCAGGCGGCGATCGACAACTCGTCGTTTCCGAGCCACCCGCAGATCGTTGCGATACCGTGCATGATCTCAAACTGGTCGGCAAACCGCTGGGCCAGGGCGACGAGCCGTTCCAGGGCCTGCGCCCAATGGGCTTTCCGGCAGAGTTCGATCACACCGAGATAGTCGTCGCGCCATTCGGCATTCGGTCTTGGCGGCCGCAGGACGAGGCCCTTCTTGAACAACGGCGAGATCTGCCGGGAATTCTGGAAACGCCGTAACAAATCCGGATCGGTTTCGCGCGTCTGTTCGGACGCAAGTCCTTCGAAAAGCACAAAATGCGCGCGGGCGGCGGCAAAGTGCCCTTCCGCAAACAGCATCTGGCCCAGAATGCCGAACAACGACCTCATTTCGCTGGTAATGCCGTCGGAAATCTCGATCGCCCGTTGCAGGAGATCGACACCGGAAGCGACGTCACCGTCGATCGCATGCAGTTCCGCGAGAAACACGAGGCTGTTGGGATTATCGGGGTATTTTTCATGAAAAAGCAGGACCGCTGCGCGAAACGCATCGCCCTCGTGCAGCAACTTGTGCAATTCGATTTTGCAGGTCAACAATGCCGCACGGGGACCCTTCTGAGCGATCAGCCGATCGATTTGATCCAGCGCCGATTTGCGCTGATCGCCCACCATGGCGCGGATGATCTTATCGATTTCAGGAATCAGGTCGGCGGAACAGCAGAACTTCATTTTCTTGCCGCTTCCGCAGGGGCATACCGAATAGGCGTCGACAATCATGGTCAGGATCCCCCAGGGAGTCGCTTTCGCATCGCCGCGTCCGGACCCCCATTCCAACCCCGTGGGCCCCTTGTTCGGCTTGGCTGTCTTTAGAACTGCTACGATGGTATCAAACGGCGGCCGATTTTACGAGCGGCGACGGTTCGGTACGTACGTCCGCCCGTTGCGTTCGTCATCGCGTGAAATTACGATGGTCGAACTTTGGCCGCGATCGGCCGAGACCCCCGTACCGCGGGTCTTCTTTCGTTCGTTCCACCACGAGTCGTTGAATCACGAGGCCCCCAAATGGCGAAGTCATTGAATATCGGCATGATCGGATACGGGTTCATGGGACGAGCCCATTCCAACGCATATCGGAAGGTCTCTAATTTTTTCCCGCTCAAATACCAGCCCGTGCTCAAAGCGGTCTGTGCACGGAACCCGGAGAACGCCAAGGCCTTTGCGGCGCAGTGGGGCTACGAATCGATCGAAACCGACTGGAAACAGCTGCTCCGACGAGAGGATATTGACGCCGTCGATATCTGTACTCCCAATAACCTGCACGCCGAAATCGCCATTGCGGCCGCGAAAGCCGGCAAGATAATCCTCTGCGAAAAGCCGCTGGCCATGAACGCCAAAGAGGGCGAAAAAATGGTCAAAGCCGTGGAAGCGGCCAAAGTCCCCAACATCGTCTGGTATAACTACCGCCGCATTCCCGCCGTGACACTTGCGAAACAATTGATCGACGCCGGCAAGCTGGGTCGAATCTTTCATTATCGAGCGAAATTCCTGCAGGACTGGACGATCTCACCTGAGCTTCCCCAAGGTGGTCAGGGCTTGTGGCGACTGGATTCGAAAGCGGCTGGCAGCGGTGTGACCGGTGATCTGCTCGCCCATTGTATCGACACCGCGTTGTGGCTCGCCGGCCCCATCGCGAATGTCTCCGCCATGACCGAGACATTTATCAAGGAACGCAAACACAACCTCACGGGCAAAGTCGAAAAGGTCGGAATTGACGACGCGTGCGCATTTCTGGCCCGGTTCAAAAACGGCGCTCTGGCCACCTTTGAATCGACGCGTTATGCCCGCGGTCACAAGGCTTTGTACACGTTCGAAGTCAATGGCGAAAAAGCGTCCCTGGCCTGGGACCTGCACGATCTGCATCGGCTGCAATGGTTCGATCACCGCGATGAGGGAATCCTCCGCGGTTGGAGATCGATTCATGTGACGGACGGCGACCACCCCTACATGGGCAAATGGTGGGTGCCAGGACTGGCTATCGGATACGAGCACTCGTTTGTGCACCAGGTCGCGGACTTTCTGGAAGGGCTCGCCAAAAACAAACCCGTGGGCCCGACGTTCCGCGATGCACTGGAAACGCAAATGGTCTGCGATGCGGTGCTGAAGAGCGGTCAGACCGGCAAATGGACTGCGGTCGGTTGAGATGCCTTGAAGGCCGCGCGCTCTGCTGCCGCAGGCCTAGCGACCTCTGCTGCCGCAGGCCTAGCGACCTCTGCTGCCGCAGGCCTAGCGGCCTCTGCTGCCGCAGGCCTAGCGACCTCTGCTGCCGCAGGCCTAGCGGCCTCTGCTGCCGCAGGCCTAGCGGCGCTGTGCTGCCAGGGATTGCGCCACGCCGACATGCGCATTGCGGCATTCGATGCAGGTCGCGCGAAACGCCCTGGGCCGCGAAACGGCGTCCAGACGAAATGTTTCGATCTTGCCTTGGCGAAAAACCAGGTCGCCCGCGTCGTACCATTCCTGTCCCGGACGGACGACGATGTCGATGGCGTCGAAACGATCGAATTCGATCGACTTCAAGTCCTTGGCTCCCAGTCCATCTTTGACGACGACCCGTCGGTTGGTGATGGTGTACCTGCGGCCCAGCACCGGTCCGATCCGCAGAAAATAGAGCGCCAACGAAACGGGGATGCAAGCCAGGCACAGGAGGTTGCCGATCGTCAGCACATAAATTCCCGTGCGGTTTGCGTAGAGTTGACCCAGTTGCCGCGCCAGGGAGAACATCACGATCGACGGCCAGACGGTCATGACCGGGGCTTCGCGAATCGTGGAAGGTGTTACGCCTGCGATCGCTTGTTTCATGGCTGTCTGGAAGCTTGTTCGATTCTGGGGGTTTGGTGCCGGAAAATGCAAAGCGGAAACATAACAGACGTTGTCTGCTGCGGGAAGCGGTCGCAACGCGCGTTAGAGGTTGATACTGGCGGCGCGCAAAAAAAGCCGTTCGGGTCGGCTATCCCCGAACGGCTTTGCTCTTGCAATGGCAGATGTTTCACCGAAGTGAAACTGACCTTTCGTCCGCATGAGGACTGTTCTCACGTTGAAACGGGACCATGTTACCATGGACCGTTTATCAAATCCTTAGAAAGGAGGTGATCCAGCCGCAGGTTCCCCTACGGCTACCTTGTTACGACTTAGTCCCAATCGCGGAGTTCACCTTAGGCGCTTACCTCCCTTGCGGGTTGGAACGGCGACTTCGGATGCCCCCCACTTTCGTGGCTTGACGGGCGGTGTGTACAAGGCTCAGGAACACATTCACCGCGGTATTCTGACCCGCGATTACTAGCGATTCCAGCTTCATGTAGGCGGGTTGCAGCCTACAATCCGAACTGAGGCATGTTTTTTGCGATTTGCTGGCCCTCACGGGTTTGCTTCGCTTTGTGCATGCCATTGTAGGACGTGTGCAGCCCTAGTCATAAAGGCCATGAGGACTTGACGTCATCCCCACCTTCCTCCGGTTTAACACCGGCAGTCTCCTTAGAGTCCCCGGCATGACCCGCTGGCAACTAAGGACAAGGGTTTCGCTCGTTAAGCGACTTAACGCGACATCTCACGACACGAGCTGACGACAGCCATGCAGCACCTGTGCAAAGGCTCCCTTGCGGGCACCCCAACTTTTCGGTCAGGTTCCTAAGCATGTCAAGACTAGGATAAGGTTCTTCGCGTAGCCTCGAATTAAGCCACATCCTCCACCGCTTGTGTGAGCCCCCGTCAATTCCTTTGAGTTTCAGCCTTGCGACCATACTCCCCAGGCGGAGCACTTAACAGTTTCCCTACGACCAAGAGGATGTGAGGGTCCCCTCGATCTAGTGCTCATCGTTTAAGGCTAGGACTACCGGGGTATCTAATCCCGTTCGCTACCCTAGCTTTCGTCCCTCAGCGTCAGAAAAGACCCAGTGAGCCGCCTTCGCCACCGGTGTTCCTGATGATATCAACGCATTTCACCGCTCCACCATCAGTTCCGCTCACCTCTGTCTCTCTCAAGCTCGGTAGTTTTGAGCGCAATTCCTCAGTTGAGCTGAGGTATTTCACGCCCAACTTTCCGAGCCGCCTACGGACTCTGTAAGCCCAGTGATTCCGAATAACGTTTGGGTGGTACGTCTTACCGCGGCTGCTGGCACGAACTTAGCCCACCCTTCCTCCGAGGATCAGTCAAACCGATAGGAGTACCTACCGGTATTTCATCCCCTCCGACAGTGGTTTACAACCCGAAGGCCTTCATCCCACACGCGGCGTCGCTCGGTCAGGCTTGCGCCCATTGCCGAAGATTCTCGACTGCAGCCACCCGTAGGTGTCTGGGCAGTTCTCAGTCCCAGTGACGCAGGTCGTGCTCTCACACCTGCTACCCATCTTTGCCTTGGTAGGCCATTACCCCACCAACTAGCTAATAGGATATGGGCCGCTCTCCAGGCGGACTCACACCTTTGGTCCGGAGACGTTATCTGGTATTAATTGCAGTTTCCCGCAGCTATCCCAGTCCTGAAGGTACGTGACCCATACATTACTGTCCCTTACGCCGCTCGAGTACCCTTGCGGGCCTTTCCGCTCGACTTGCATGCCTAATCCACGCCGCCAACGTTCATTCTGAGCCAGGATCAAACCCTTCAATTAATTTATGCTTACTGCCGGCGAACACTCGCGTGCCCACCTGCAGATGCCAATCAATTCTCGGTTTGAAACCGTCGGGATTCCTCGGTCAAGGAATCCCTAGCCAATTCACTTAACGCACAGTCTCATGCTGGCTAAAAAATAAACGGAAGGTCTCTGCCAAATTGTCAAAGAGCATTTTCCCACTTCGACTTGTGCGACGCTTTGTGAGCGACGCCATGTCCAAGTGGGTCCGCTATCTTATAGGATCTGACCCAACTGTCAACGGGTGCCACCCAAAAAAAGAACACAAAACTTTTCCCGCCTGCGACCTGGCAAAATCGCACCGTGAAACGCTCCGCAAATGCCGTAGAATTCCCCGCACGCGCCCGTGAAAAAATGCTATCTTTAGCGAGCGACCCGGCTGCCAACTGAGGGCCGCAAGGGGATGCGGAACGGGAGGGGATTCGATGTGGTGTCGAGGCATTCGCGGAGCGACAACGGTGGAAGCCAACGCCCGGGAGGAAATCCTCACCGCCACGCGGCAGTTGCTGGCGCTGATGATTCGATTGAACGGAATCCAACCCGAAGATGTCGCCAGCGCCATCTTCAGCACGACGACCGACCTGAATGCCGAATTTCCCGCCCTCGCCGCGAGGCAACTCGGATGGCTGGAAGTCCCCCTGCTCTGCTCGCACGAACTCGACGTACCCGGTTCGTTACGCAAATGTGTGCGGGTGCTCGTCCACTGGAATACGAACAGGTCCCAGCGCGAAATCCGTCATGTGTATATCAAGGAAGCGGTCCGGCTCCGTCCCGATCTATCCCAATTGCCGCCCGTTGATCTCCAGGAACTGGAAGCCTGGATCGCGGAGCAGATGTCCCATTTCCTCCCTTAGCAATCATGATCGCACTCATCGCCCACGATGCCGCCAAAGAACAACTCGTCGCTTTCGTTCGGCGCCACCAGAAATATCTCGCCACGCAACCGCTTGTCGCGACCGCCTCAACCGGGGAGCGAATCCACCGCGAATTCGGGTGGGACCTGGAACGGGTCGAGCACGGTCCGCGCGGCGGCGACTTGATTATCGGGGGCCGGGTTGCGATGGGTTTGATCCGCGCCGTTATTTTCTTCCGAGATCCCTTGACCGCCCAGCCGCACGAACCGGACGTTTCCGCACTGCTTCGAGTGTGCGATGTCCACAATGTGCCGCTGGCAACAAATCCGGCCACCGCGGAAGCGCTCCTGAATGCGCTGGGAAGTCGCGGAGCTTGATGCAGGAGCCAAGCCCGCGCGAACTAAGTTATCGGGACGACAGGTCGAATGCCGGCAGCCGCCAGCACGAATCCCAACGACAGCATCGACCACCCCAGCCAGCCTGGCGGGCGAACGACCTTTTTCAGGTTCGCGGCTTCGATCACGGTTTGCCGCAGCGCGTTCCGTGCCGACTCCTCCGCGGGGGCGGAGATATCCGCCAGAACGCGCGTTGCGCTGGGCGTCAGCGTAATCGTTTCCACCGTACGCAAAGCGCCGCCCACCACCATCAGCAGCACGCCCGGAAGAAGCAGCGAATTCCGTCGATTCCAACCGCCCATTTGCATTTCCGCCATTGCGCGAATGCGCTAAGGTTCCGAGGCTCCCAAGGTCACGTTCACGACGCGCTCCTTGCCGTCGCGCACCGCGACAATTTCCACAACGTCGCCGGGACGCTTCGACTCAATCACGGACAACAAATCGTCGGCCGTCCGGATGCGCCGCCCGTCCGCGGCGAGGATCAGGTCGGCCCGGCTGCCGTCCATCCGTCGTTCCTCGTAGACAAACGGGCCGCGCCGTTTCTGCGCGACGACTTCCTGGTAGCCTTGCAGGCCGGCGCGCTCCGCCGGGCCACCGCGCGTCGTCTTCATGATCAGCAGGCCTTGCTCGGATTCGTGAACCCGCGCGATGCCGATCTCCGGCCGAATCACGCGACGATTGGCGATCAGCTGCGGCACGACGCGGGATAGTGTTGCCACCGGAATCGCAAAACCGACTCCAGTGTTCTCTCCCGTGGTGCTGGCGATTGCGGTATTCATGCCGATCAATCTGCCTCGACTGTCGAGTAACGGGCCTCCCGAATTGCCGCGATTTAAGGCGGCATCGATCTGGATCATCGAACGGAACGATCGGCCCAGCGAGCGATTCAGGCTGGAGACAATGCCGATCGTCATCGTTCGTTCGAGTCCAAAAGGATTCCCGATCGCGTAGATCCGCTGGCCGACTCGCAAACGCGAAGAGTCGCCGAATTCGATGGGGAACAGATCTTCCGGCGGAGCCGCGATGCGCAGCACCGCGATGTCGTTCGCTTTGTCGTGGCCTACGAGCGACGCTTCGTACGAGGCGCCGTTGAACAAAGTAACCCGCGCCTTCTGTGCGCCGTCGATGACATGAAAATTCGTCAACAGATGTCCCTGATCGTCAAGGATCGATCCCGAACCGGCACCTTCGGTTTCCGTTTCCAGGAAGAACAACTCCGCGCGCGTCCCACGCGTGGTGATGTTGACAACACTGCGGTTGCATTTTTCATAGACCGCGATATTGATCCGTTCCTCGGGAGTAAATTCCTCGTCCGCCTTCCCCCCCGTTTCCAGTCCCATTTCCAGGACCGAACGAGCGATTCGGGAGCCGCGATTCGAGTCCGCGATAGGTTGCGCGGCAAGCTCCGAGATGCCGAAGACGCACAGCCAAATTACAACAGGCTGTACGATTCGGCCGATCGACCTGACTTCCATGCCCGATCTCCTCCCTGCGTCCAGAGGCCAGAACATAAGAAAAACAAGCGGTCGTGACGAGGTCGTTTCGCCCGTTCGGCGGCCGGACGGCATCCGGACCTGAAGCCGTTCTTCCGCTGGCCGTCCCGAGATCTGAGGTATTAAAGAGGCCCGAGCCCCCCGGCTAAAGGCACCCAGAACTAAGTGCGCAACATATTGTCGTGTAAAATGTTACATCCATACAATCCTCAGAAAACCTCCGCGAATCCGTCGTTTCCGACGCGGTTCCGTCCACGCTTCCAAATCGCCCGCAACCTTCGATCCGGGGGCGAACTCCACAACATTGTCCCGCCAATTCTAATTTTTTTGTGGCGGCTGACGGTTGTTTTAAATAAAATGGCGAGTACTACATGCACTCATGCTCCGATGTTACTCATGGGAAAGGCAGGCTTCCGCCCGGAACCGGAAGCTGCCTGTTTCGTCACTTTGTGGATTTGGAGTTCGCAAAATGTCTCGACGCAGTGTCCCTGCAATTGCCGCTTTTTTCGTCTTCTCGGCGGCAACGTTCGTATTCGCGGCTTCTCCTTCAAGCCGGATGGCGACCTATGAGAATTCGACAGGTGAGTCGTTCTTCGCGCTGAGTCTCGCCAGCACCATCCAAGCGCAGCCGCAAGCCACCGACGTCGTGGTTTTGTTTGATTCTTCGGCAAGTCAGACCGGCACTTTTCGCCGCGAATCGATGGAGGCGTTGCGTTCCTTGCTGCAATCGTTGCGACCCGAGGATCGCGTGCGGATCATGGCGGTGGATTTGAACGCGGTGGAGATGTCGTCGGAGTTCGCGGCAGCCGATGCCGAGCAAACCGCGACGGCGCTGCGGAAGCTGGAACAACGCGTGCCGCTGGGCACGACCGATCTGTCGCGCGCTCTCGAAAGCGCCGATCGGCTGTTCGCCAAAGACTCCAAAGCGGCCCAGCGCGCGATCGTCTACATTGGAGACGGGATGAGTCGCGCCGGCCGTAACGGCGTTGCCGAATTCACAACGCGCGTGGAAAGCCTGGTACGATCTCGGATTGCCGTTTCGAGCATGGCGATTGGCCCGAGCAGGGACATTTCCACGTTGGCCGCCATCGCGAACCATACCGGAGGGCAGATTGTCGCACCCTCCGAAGATTTTTCCGCGCAGCAGGCGGGGCTTGCGATGGCCAACGCGGTGGCAGCTCCCGTCATCTGGCCCAAGTCGGTGACGTTTTCCGCTGGCATCGGGGATGTGTATCCCAGGACGATGCCTCCGATGCGGATGGATCGGGACACGATTCTGGTCGGTACGCTGAATGGAACAGGCAAGCACGCAATCGACTTCGTCGGCGAACTGCACGGGCAGGCTGTCGAAATGGCGTGGGAAGCTGATAGTGAACCGTCGAATGAGGATTTTAATTACCTGCCGACCATCATCGATCAGGTCCGACCCAACGGCGGCATGGTCTTCCCGGCGGTCGGATCCGGCGGTCTGCGTGAACTCGCTCGTGTGCTCCAGCAGTCGAACGAAACCCTGATCAAGCTTGGAGCGCAGGCACTGAGCCGCGGCGATCTACAGGGCGCCTTGCAGACGGCCCAAGCCGTTTTGAAGCGCGATCCGAATAACCTGGAAGCCCAGACGATCATCTCCGCGGCGCGGAAAACCAAGGGCGCTGGCACGCCCTCGCCCGCACCCGCACCCAAAGGCGGTGACGCTCCGCTGAAATTGATCTCCGCGAATGCTCCGCCAGCGGACGGCGATTCGCTGCGTAATTTCGAACAGAACGAAGGCAGGTTGCTTGCTTCCGAAGAGGAAAACCGGCGCCGCATTACGCAAAAGATGCAGAAGCATGTCGATGTGGAGCTGGCCGCGGCCCGCAGGAAGATGGGCAGCGATCCAGACTCGGCCATTCGCGACCTGAAACTGATGCTGGATCAGATCGAAAAAACCGTCGAACTCGATGCGGACGTTCGCACGCAGCTGCGTACGATGATCGAATCGGCACTACGCGAATCGGGGCGCAGGGCCGACGTGGTGGCCGATCACCGTGCCGCTCAAGACGCGTTACGAGCCGAGGCGACTCAGGCGCTTCGTATCGCCGAAAGTACGGTCCGCGAGCAGGAGAAGTTCAAGCAGCTCATGGACCGCTTCAATGCCCTGATGGACGAGAAGCGATACCGCGACGCCGAGCAGCAGATTGCCAATCCGTTGCGCGAATCGCACCCGGATAACGCCACCGCGCAGGCGGCGGTCTGGTCAGCGCGCCACGTTTACCATATCAACGAACAGGAACGGCTGTTCGACCTCCGCCATCGCAATTTCGCGCTGGCTTTGCACGAAGTCGAGGAAGCCCATATTCCGTTTCCGGCGGAGCCGCCGATTGTCTATCCCCCGATCGAGAAGTGGGAGCAGATCACGCGCGACCGGGCCAAATACAAATCGGTTGACCTGGCGAAGACCGGCGGCGCCGAGTCCCGAATCCTCAGAGCGCTGGATGAGCCAATCGATCTTGAGTTCACTGAAACTTCGCTGTCAGACGTGATGGACTTCATTGAAAGCACGATGACCGCCCGCCAAAATCCGATTCAGATCGAGCTTGATAAGCAGGCGATTGAAGCGGCGGGCGCATCGAGCGATTCGCCGGTGACGATGAGCCTCAAAGGTGTCTCGTTACGTTCCGGATTACGCTTGATCCTGAAACAGTATACTCTGACCTACATCATCAAGGACGAAGTCATGATGATCACTTCCAACGACGTTGCCGAACAGAACCTGCTGACCAAGGTATATCCGGTCGCCGACCTTGTGATCCGTATTCCCTCAGGCATGGGTGGTGGAGGCATGGGTGGAGGCATGGGTGGAGGCATGGGTGGTGGTGGCATGGGTG
>Ga0194121_10000202_pt1 | contig 105066 bp, 155 predicted proteins | sample TA2MahCa50mmetaG_FD_148609 | JGI IMG/M metagenome (GOLD analysis project Ga0194121, IMG submission 148609) | Freshwater microbial communities from Lake Tanganyika, Tanzania - TA2015020 Mahale Deep Cast 50m | ecosystem: Environmental > Aquatic > Freshwater > Lake | place: Tanzania: Lake... | reverse complement strand
AAAAAACAACGAGCAGAAAGATTAAGTTGGGCATTTTATCAGTTGAAACAATTCATTATTTACAAAGCAAAACTCAAAGGTGTTCCTGTTGTTTTAATTGATCCAAGAAATACAAGCAGAACTTGTAGTTCTTGTGGTCATTGCGAAAAAGCAAACAGAAAGAACCAAGCTGAGTTTGTATGTAAAAAGTGTTGTCATCAAGATCATGCTGATTTTAATGCTGCGAAAAATATAAGAAATTTAGGGCTGCATCAATCAGCCTATTGTCGTCCGCTAAGTGACTGTTCAAAGGTTGCTTAGAATTGGAATGACAAGCCCCGACCTCTTTAGGGTCGGGGTAGTTGACACGGAAGATTCTTTAAGGGAAGATTATGAAATTGGTATGGATACGGATGGTATTTTTTATGTAAGGTATACAGGGGCATGTAATAGTTGTGACTTTAAATTTTCCTATAAACATGATGAAAAAGTTAAGGTGTAGGCATTTTAAACCAGGCATTAGCAGCATGCATGGGTTTTAACTAAACAAAACCGTCTTTATCCTTTGGTGGATTATTTTTTATGTAATTTGTGTAATAATAAATGAAATCTGCTGCATGTGGAGTTGCATAAAGTGGTGGGTATTGTCCAACTATATCATATAAATCAGGATAAAGACCGATTTGATATTGTGTTTTACTTTCCGTTAACAACCACTCTTTAAAGGTCATAAATTATATATGAATGCAATTGAAGCTATTATCTATTGTTTGGGATTTGTAGAAGATACCCCATCAGATAGGGAATATAAAAGCCAAACGGTTTATGATAAACATGGCAGTCCTCATTGGATAGCATGGCCTCAACTGGAAAAAGAGCCTTATTTTTCTGCTGAAATTGCTTCTACACCAAGATTCTGTAGTGAAGTTGCCTGCCCCTTTGTGAAATATCTTGAACCTTATAGGACAAGCAAATGATTTCCATCGATGAAATAAAAGAAAAATTGAAAAATAATCGTGCAATTGCTCTGAAATATGTCAAAACAGATCAATTTAAATTTGCGGAGACTACGCAAGATTATCCAGAGCATAGAGATATGGTTGGTAAAAATGAAATTGCGAAAAGTGCTGGATTTTGTATAATAGTTGATCAGTTGATAATGGTTACGGGAAATTCAATGAGTTTGGGGATTGGACCCGCACCAGAAGATGAAAAGGAAATCAAAATATTATTAAATCTATGAACAAATACCGCATCCCTCTATATCCTCCTAGGTCTGGCAAACTTAAAACTCGTAAAGTCTTTATAGATTATGACTATGGGCAAGGTATTGTAAGGAAAGAAGCTGTTTTAAATAAAAATGAATCCTATTATGAACTATCTTTAGATGATGAAACAAGATACAAATATGACAACACTAAATCTGGCCCTACTTTTGAAATAATAATTGAATATTCCAGTAAAAATAAGACGGAAATAGTCAAACCAGTACCAGAGAAAATATAATGGCTTTTTTAGTAAAGAAAGAATATTACAATACTTATAGATGCCCATGTTGCATTTATATAAGTGAATTTGACGAATGGCATGATAAATTAGAAGATGCATTAAAAGAAATACCTGATGAATTTCCAACCGATGAGGAAGTTACTGCGTTAAAGAGTATTTCTGTAATTGATGGTTCAACAAGTGATACAATTGCAGAAATGAGAGCCGATTGGCCACCAAATTATAGAAGAGGAGATGCTTATAAATACACGCAATTTACGAAATTTATGCCTGATTCTTTCTATTCGGAAATAGTAAAAGGAAGGCATTATTCTAAAGGTTCCATTATTACAGACAAAACTTGGGAACAAATTTGTGAGGAATTAAGAAAAGAAGCAAATGAAGTTGAAATAAGACAAACCGAAAGAGAATTAGAAGAAACTAAAAGGAAATTAGAAAGGTTAAAAAATGGGGCATGAATTTCTTAGAGGATGCCACTCAAAACCGCCTACCTTGGCAGATAATCTTTTCAAAGAAGAAAATGAGAATGTTTTAATAGAAAGACTTCATTGTTTATATCCTCGCCGCCAGAAAACCCAGTCCCCTTTAGGGGCTGGGATGAATGGCGGTAAAATCACACACGCAAACTATATATGATGTCGCATTTAGAAGGGAAAATATCATGAAAAGTTTTAATGAGTGGCTGACGAGCAGATTTTTGAGCGAGGAAAATCTATCTCGTACTTATAATAGAGAAACTTTTGTGAATCTTCCTTGGGATTGGAATGCCATGATTAAAGCCAAAGTTCTCCAGCCTCTTTTCTACTACGCAAAAGAAAATTATGTAGATGACAAGCCTGAGGTTATGGATGACAATTCAGCAAGCATAATAACTCTGCCTAATCTAAAATCTATAGACAACAATGAGTTGTCTCCAAAGAATATTCATACTGGCAATTCACCAAACATGGATTCTTGGATGAACTTTGTCCGAAACCCAGAAGCATGGTACGATCTAAAAATAGACCAAATTTACGACGGAATTAGAATGATCGGGAAGAGGCCAGAGGATTTCGGCGGCAAAGACATAAGAACAGCCAAGTGAATCAATTTGCTTTTTTACAAAAAGTAAAATTTCCGTATAAATTTGAATCTTGCTGCATACATACCTTTGTATGCTCAAATCGTTCAAGTTTCAATTACTGCCCACAAAAACACAAAAAGAAAAACTCAGCCAGCATTTTGGTTGCAGAAGGTTCGTGTGGAATTACTTCTTGAACAGGCGAAAAGAAGAATATTTGGACAACAAGAAAACACTGAACTACTACGATTGTGCCAATGAATTGACCAAGGTTAAGAAACAAACCGAATACAACTGGCTGAGAGAAGTAAACAGCCAAACACTACAGCACACATTGCGAGATTTGGACACGGCATACAACAAGTTCTTCCGAAAAGAAACCAAGTTTCCAATCTTCAAGTCAAAACACAAAAAGCAAAGTTTCCGAGTTCCACAGCACGTCTCTGTCAAAGAAAGCAAAATATACTTCCCCAAGTTCAAAGAAGGAATCAAATTAAACATACACCGTGAATTTGGAGAAATAAGGTTCATCACCATATCAAAGACCTCAACCAACAAGTATTTTGTATCATTAACTTGTGAAGTTGAAGAAAAAAAACTTAAAAAGAACAAGAACAAAATAGGCGTTGATTTGGGCATCAAGAACTTTGCCGTTTGTTCCAACGGTGATGTTTTTAATAACCCAAAGCATTACCACAAACTAGAGAAAAAGTTGAAGCACAACCAAAGACAGTTGAGCAAAAAGACAAAAGGAGGATCAACTAGGGGCAAACAAAGACATAAACTAGCCAAGATATATGAAAGAATCACTAACAGCAGAACAGACTTCTTGCATAAACTTTCCAGAAAGTTGATTGACGAAAACCAAGTCATATGCGTAGAAGACCTTAATGTGAAGGGCATGATGAGTAATCATAAGTTGGCAAAGTCAGTGGCTAATTGCGGTTGGGGAGAGTTTGTTCGTCAATTAACCTACAAGGCAGAGTGGTACGGACGGACAGTTGTGAAAATAGACAGGTTCTTTCCTAGTAGTAAAACTTGTTACGATTGTGGATACATCAACCAAGAACTGTCACTGAAAGATCGTGAATGGAAATGTGTTTGTGGAAAAAGCATTGACCGAGACTATAATGCTAGTCTCAACATACTAAAACAAGGTTTGAATATGAGTGGTTTGGGAACCAAGTCGCTCAATAAACAAAAACAAGTGGAGTCGTTGTCGTTAGACAAGGCTATGAAACTTGAAGCCCACTCGCTTTAGCGGGTGGGTAGTTCACTAGACCAAAGTTGGCAACAAGGGCATGACGATTGCCAACTTTTTCACAAAGTTTTTAAAATGTTAGGCAAAGATGATTAACTATGTACAATTAGAACCCGATGGCCTTTTTGTTTATAAATGGCAAGATAAACAAGAAGTGCGTTTTCGTGCAAAAAAGAAGATTGCTGCTACCTATCTGAGATGTGCCTGCAAAATTAAAGAAGGCACTACCTTAAAAGATATATTCCGTACCGTCGATAATTATAAATTACTTAAAATTTTTATATCCCAATACTCATGGTGCGGGTGCATAGACGAATTTCATGCTCAAGCCGAAGAACTCATGAGAACCGAAGATAAAATTCCTTTAGACTATCTTGAAATCTATTGGTGCCCAGAAATACACGAATATAACGAAAAAGTAAATAAAGAGAAAATACGGGTGGTAAACTTTGACGCAAATACAGGATTTCATGGCATTGGCGATCAAGAACCAAATGCAAAATACAAAACTGAAAATGGCAAAGAAAATTACAGCGTATCCTATAGCCCAATGTACGATCTTGCAGATGTTCCAGTTAAATTAAACGAAGAATTTATTGTTGAACAACCTTGGAAAAAAGGAGTAAAGGAAAGAGAAGTTTTAATTAAATCAACTCGTACCTTTTCTCTTTTAGAAGTTCTGGATTCTATTTATGATGATATTTCTTTCCACGGTGGGCCACAAGAAAATGCAAAATTCTTGGAAGAAATGAGAGTAATGGTTGAGGAAATTAAAAATGATGATTTGAATGATAGAAAGAAATACATCAGCGTAGATGAAATGATGAAGGATTTAGGGCTTGAGGATGAAGATGATGGATAATGTATATGTAGTTATTTGCTCAGATGGGGCATTGAAATTCTCTGATATGAAGCAATGCCAAGATGAAAAATGGCTTCCCATATCAGTATTTTACAAAGAAAATGATATACATGTAATTGCGTTCACTGATCCGCTAGTAGGCAAAAGATTCATAAAAAGAAATTATCCAAAAAATTGGCTTGTAGGCGTTATTGCCCTCAGTGAAATGGAAATAGACTGGTTGAAAGAAAAAGGCTGGAAATTGGAGCTTTTTAGTTACCCAAATTTGTTGCATGGCCGAAAATTGGGCTACGAAATCCTGGAATTTCAAAGTAATCCAGAACTTTTGCTGAAATGATCTTGAAATTTTTATTATTTTAGGCCATGATAAGACATGTAATTTTTATTATTTTAGGCCATGATAAGACATGTATAAATTTAGCAGCCCTCCATTTGAATTATTTCCTACCGAAGAACAAAAAATACTTATTCACAAACACAATGGATGCTGTCGTTATGTATGGAATTGGGCTTTAGGACTTAAAAATGATAATTGGGATCAGGAAAAAGCAAAACCAAAAGAAGAAAGAAATTTGTTGTCTTCTGAAGATATTTCTAAAAAATTACCCGCCCTTAAAAAAGAAAAACCTTGGCTCACAGAAGTCAATGCTCAATCACTTGTGTCAAAGATTAGAGATTTGGATAAAGCTTTTAAAAGATTTTATGATAATTGTAAGAAAAAAGTAAAAGGCAAAAAAGGTTATCCAAGATTTAAGAAATTTAATGATCAACAGTCGTTTCAAAGTCAACAAAGCAAGAAAGAAAAAATAGTTAGATGTAAAAAATGCGAAAGGCAAAAAAGGTCAACATCTGGCTGCAAAGACTGTATGCGGCAAACACTATCTTGGCGGCAAAATAGAATAGAAGATTTCGGAGATGGCTGGGGGTTGTTATATGTTCTTAAATTTAAAAATGGCATTTCAATTCGTTTACACAAGAAAATTGAAGGCAGTGTAGAAACGGTCACAATTAAAACAACAAAAACTGGAAGATATTTTGCTACTATATGTGAAACTAGAGAAGAAAATTTGCCAAATAAACCCGAAATTTCTTTGGAAAGAACTCTTGGTATAGATGATGGTTTGCGACGTTATATAACTTGTGATGATGGAACTTTTTTTGAGAACATGAAATATCTTGGAAAAAGTATTGAAAAAATTAAATTTCTGAACAAAAAATTACAAAAGAAAAGAACTAGGCTTTTCTCTACTTGCCAAAAATGTGGGTTTTTCAAAAAAGGGCTTAAGGATGCAGTAAAATTTTGGTTATGCCCTAAATGCAATACAGAACGGAAATTAAAAGATATATATTTAAGTAAAAAATATAACGAATTGCGAATTAAATTGGCTAAAATTCATGAGAAAGTGGCATGGCAAAGGAATGATTATATAAATAAATGCACTTGTGAGTTGACAACCAATGATAATTTCGATACTATTGCTATACAACGCATGAATGTGTCTGGGTTGATGAAAAATCGTAAACTTTCTAGATCAATTGTTGATGTTTCTTGGAGTGAAACTTATCGTCAACTAAAGTATAAATGTAACAGAGAAGGAAAAAATCTTATAGAATGTGATAGATTTGACGCTACTTCTAAGACATGTTGGACATTTTTACAAGATGGCTCTGTTTGTGGTTATGTTAAAGAAGATTTAACCTTAGCAGATGAAAAATGGAATTGCCCTCAATGTGGTGCTAATCATGATAGAGATATAAATGCAGCTAATGGAGTGAAAATTTGTTCATTAATAAAGGTTGGAGTGTTGAAGTCGGATTTGAGGCCACCGATCCGACTTAAAATAAAGTCTCAGTCATGCTAAACGATCAGTTGACGGGACATGACATTTGTTATGTTAGTCACTGGAGGGATGGGCTGGGAAAACCTCTGCTGTTTTGCGAGAGCCTGGATGGTTAAAATCCAGGCTCTCATTTTTTAAACCTTAACTTTTTGCTTGCAAATGGTTTAAGTAAATAAAATATGATTTGCGTGTCTCGCAGATGTAAATTATTGGCATGTTTGTTGTTATGCCTAGATAACTTTTTTTGGATTTTTGTTCGATATTGCTTGCGGCAGTCGCTCGCAATGTGTATAATAAAGCGATGGTAAATAAGATTTTGCGAACATAAGGGTAGCAAAAGGTTTACAAAACAGCAGAAATATGGCACCGGATGATGCCGTCGCTGCTCCTCGAGGATGTGTTGGTAGCAAAAGGTTTACAAAACAGCAGAAATATGGCACCAACTAATCTTGTCAGAACTTTTCTCCCTGGGTTTGTAGCAAAAGGTTTACAAAACAGCAGAAATATGGCACTTGCTTGCTCGGATTATGGTTGAGAGCAGAATTCTAGTAGCAAAAGGTTTACAAAACAGCAGAAATATGGCACAATTATCCCTTGACGAATACGATTACTGGAGAGGATGTAGCAAAAGGTTTACAAAACAGCAGAAATATGGCACCCTCTTGATCGGGGATAGCGGTTACTGGCTGGTTTTGTAGCAAAAGGTTTACAAAACAGCAGAAATATGGCACAAGCCTTCCTAAGGTTTACAAAACAGCAGAAATATGGCACCGACATTGATTCTCTGTTGACTCGGTTGGTAGCAAAAGGTTTACAAAACAGCAGAAATATGGCACTCTGGGAAAAAAGAAAAATTTAGTGAACCTTTTTTGAGGTTGAATCGTCTATATAGTATAAGCGAAAAAAACTTAGATGTTTAGGCATCTCCAACAATAAAAAATTAGTCTTGACAAAAGGAAAAAAAGGAATATAATAGTAGTATAAGTCGTCCCCAACGCCAAAAACTTACAAACTATGCAAGGTTTTTAGTCAAAAGTTCTTGGGACTTGGACGACTTTATTTTTAAAAATGGGGGACAAAAAAGCTTTTTCAACTTGTGTGTCTTAACTGGCACACCCAACCCCTGAAGCTTACAAACGGTTTATTGTTGGTTCGAATCCAACGTCCTCCAATAACAGCATAAATATGGCACCAAACAAAGGATAGTAAGGGATTTAGTTGTTTAGCTTACTATTAAACGAGCCAGCCGTTATTTTGCTGGTAATATATTTCCGGGGTGGAGCAGAGGTAGCTCGCCAGCCTCATAAGCTGGAGGTCGCAGGTTCGATCCCTGCCCCCGAAACTGCTACCCCCTACAAAGGGAGCTTACAAACACAATATGGGTTCGAATCCCATAATTACATCCAATGTAATTTAGCCTAATGGTAAGGCACTGCACTATTAATGCAGCGTTAAAAACGCAAGCTTCTTAAACTTGGGTAGCTTTATTTTGTCAGGGTAGCCAAAAGGTAAGTTTACGCTAGTTAAACTCGGATAGGCGACTATCCCCCACTAAATTAGCTTACAAACAAAAGGTAAGGCAAAAACCTCATAAGTTTTGAATGTTGGTTCAAATCCAACCCCTGACACTGACAGAAGGCGTAGAAGTTTAACAGACTTGCTTGTGAAACTTAGGTAATTAATTACCTCCTACACTGCAAGCATACAAACATTACCAATCAAAGGTAAAGATTGAAGGTGCAAATCCTTCCTACGCCACTTAGATGAATCTACTTGTTAACTCAAGTAGTGGCGGCAAGCGAGAGCTACTAGACTACGATAAAGAAGATGAAGCAACCTTATTAGTAGCGTAAGGTTGCTTCAAAACAACGAAGCCCAGAGGAGATAAAATGGAAACTTTGGTTCAATCACCGACTTTGCATTTGAGGTTTGATGGTACTTCTTCTGACATTCCTCTTCATGAGTTGGATGTTGGAAACTTGAGTAGTGATGCTCAAATCCGAAGTGCTGTTGCAGAGCATGTTGGAATTCCGCTTCCTAAGCTTCAGGCTTATGTTGTGGACCGTAATGCCCAAACTGGTGATATTACTTTAAGGCCAGATGCGGTGTTTGGTTAAGAAAAATTGGGGGAGAAGCTGAAAGCGAACCGTTTTTTAGACTTAGGCAGTAGCAATATTGCCTCCTATGTAAGAAACATACATACAGCGTTACTCTGTGGAAGTAAAGAATGGTGGCTCGCAACCACCCTCCCCCGCTTGTTTGCCCCCTACATTAGTAGCTTACAAACATTTAGCTCAATTGGTTGAGCATCACTATCAGAAAGTGAAGGTTATGGGTTCGATCCCCATAATGTTACCAAAAAGCTATTAGAACTTGGGCAAACATTTTTATTCTATTAGGCGGTGGCACAGACCAACCCCTTGTGATTAAGTTCACAAGGGGTTTTTCATTTACAAATTATTTTTTGGCAGTATAATGATAGGTATGTTTAAATTTTTATGGCTTATATTGGATGCAACTTGGATTAATCCTTTTAGGGAAAAATCTGCATATAAAAAGCATCCATTAAATATGATTTGGCGTGATTTTTGGCAGTTAGCTAACAAAAATTGAAAACTGCTTTTTAATTGTACCAAGAGCTATTGCAAAAAAAAGACAAACAAAGTATAGTCGCAAAATAGCAAAGGAGAAATAAAATGACTCAAGAACAGGATACTCGTCTACAAATCCTAAACAGTTTGTTAACAACTCCTCACCGTAAGTTGGAGCAGGTATATCCGTTGCATGCAGACATGGTAAGTAAAGACCCTTTGTTTTATCGTCAATTGGCTGCATGGTACTGTGACGGTAATGGCGATATCCGTGACCACAAGGAAATGTTTATCATTAACTTGTGTTTGTCCAACTTTGATGGTCATCGTGATGTTGGTTTGGCATTATTGCGTGATCTTCCTCCATATCAGGTTCAGCGTGTTGTGGACTTTATTCATGGAACAAAGAAGACTAAGAAAGTTAAGGGTAAGAAGGGTGAAGAACCAAAAGCAGTTACTGAAAGTTTTGGTTTGAACAAGAATCTTCCAGGTTCTGTTAAGACTGAAGTTGTTAGGTATTTGCGTGAGCGTGAAGAAAAGCCAGAATGGTTTTACAGTACCGTTATGGTTGCACGTAAGTCTTTGAGAAGGCTTTATGCTTTAATGCACATCAAGCCTGGAGAGGTTGCGCAAAAGGTATTGTTTGATGATGCGCCTCCAGAGGATAGTAGTTTGTTTGCAATGAAGCAGCTTGCAAATGCTAAGACTCCTGCTGAACAGGCAAAGATTATTATGGAGCATAAGGTTCCATATAGGGTTGCTTCTACTGTTGTTTCTGCAATGACTCCGACTGTTTTGTTGGCTCTTGTTGATGTAATGAGTCCACAAGAGTTAATTAATAATATTGGCTCATTGAAGAAGCGTGGTGCTTTGGATAACCCTGACCTTAAGGCGCTCGTAGAAAATAAGTTAGATGAAGCAAAGACTAGCAAGAAGGTTGCTGCGCTTAAGGGTAAGGAAGCAATTAAGGCTTCTGGTATTACTGGTGACATTGAGAAGAAGCTTGAAGAAGTTTCTGATGCACAAGTTAAGTCCAGAGGCAAGATTACTAGGTCTACGGCTTTAATGGTCGATAAGTCTGGTAGCATGCATATTTCCATTGAACTTGGAAAACAAATTGCTTCTCTGATTTCTACAGTGACTGAAGCACCTTTGCATGTGTTTGCTTTTGATACGATGCCTTTTGCCGTGAAGAGTCAAGGAACCGACTTAGCTTCTTGGGATAAGGCATTTAGGGGTATTGCTGCAAATGGTGGTACAAGTTGCGGAGTAACCATTCAGTATTTAATTCGTAACAAGATTTTGGTTGAACAGATCATTATGGTTACGGATGAAGGTGAAATGCAGACTCCAGCTTTTGCTCAGACATTGCAAGAGTACAGGAATACTTTTAACATTAATCCTTCAGTGGTTATTGTTAAGACTCCTGGTGCAAGTAATCAGTTGGAGAGGGATTGCCAACGTTTAGGCTTGACTATTGATGTTTGGGACTTCAATGGAGATTATTATTCATTACCTGGACTTATTCAGTTTTTGAATAAGCCAAGTAAGTTGGACTTGCTTCTCGACATCATGAGCTATCCTTTGCCCATTAGAAAGACAGCTTGACTTGTATGGTCTTTTTCTTTAAACTGGTTATATGTTATGTAAAAAATGTCACCAGTTTAAAGAAAAAGAATTTTTTTTGTTTCAACTGATGAAAATAAATATTGGGCACCTGGAATCAAGACTGTTAATGTTGATCGTGAGAAATTAACTTTATATTTGGAAGCTGAGGCGGTTCGGATAACAAATACAATAATCACTAAAGGTATTGGCGTGGTGTCTCCAGATGGGTTACTAATTTATTTTGGGCAAGATCGTGTTTTCTATATGATGAATGGAGATGCATTTAAAATGACTTTTTCTCTTGATATGGGATATGCATAAATGCGCTGTTTTTCTTGTGATAAAGAAGCGTATCTTATTTTTATTTGGGGTTCTAATGCATTGCCTTATCAAAAAGTAGTTTTATGTGAGGAGCATGGCAAAGAATTATGGGAAAAATTAAATCCTTTGCTTAAAATGAATAAAGCATGGGTAACTTTGGAAAAACCTGATGAACACAGAGAGAGCAGTTGACTTATGAGATTGTTAGTGAATTTCGTGATGGACAAGTAGAAACAGATATTCCTTGTGATTGGTCAAGACATTATGAATCAAAATCTGTAGCTGCAAAGTGTTGTGATGGGTCTTGGGTTGGTTGGACTTATTGGTATGGAGGCGGAAAGCATGGTGAACCGCAATCTGTTCAGTGGATGGAAGATGCATATGATCTTGATGTAACAGAAACAGTAAAAATGATGACTGTAAGGGAATTTAAGAAACATGGCGAAAAAGAAAACCCCTAAAATAGCTCTTGTTGATGGTGACGATTGGCAAGGACTTTATGTAGATGGCAAATTACTACAACAAGGGCATGTGATATCCAGTGATGATATTCTGAAAGCTACTGGTATTGATTACGACTATATATTCGCTGACATAGATTGGCTTGGAGAAAGAGGAGATTTACCGGATAATTTAAATGAAGTCAAAAAGGAGGAAGAATGAAGTGGAAATGATTTAACTGTGCAAGAAGAAACTGCCTATAAGAATGTTTGTGAAGATTGTTGGTCTGATGGGGGTGAAAAAGAGTTTTTTGGTGCTGCTGAAAAGTATTATGTAGGTCAAGATTGGTTTGATACAGTTAATGTTTTTTTGTAGGGATTAACTTTGATGAACGAATTTGCAGAAGAAGGGCAGCTTTTTGTTTGTGCTGCTTGTGGCAAAATGTCTAAGGATAGATATGGTGATCAAAAGTTAAATCGTGGCTGGGATGAATCATGCATGCTTAATTGTATACTTAAAAAATATGTAAATGTTGATCGTGTTTTAAGAGGCAATCCGATATTTTACTAGGTCATTTTTAATTGTACCAAGCTATGAATAAGACAATAAAACTAAAAGACCCTGTTTATGGGCTTATTTTAAGAGCAGACATAGATTTGGAATCAGATCAGGTAAAGATTCCGTCTATAAAGTTGTCTTTGCCCAAGAAAGCCAGCAAATTAGAAAAATTGCTTTTAAAATACACAGAAATTTACGCTTACGACATGATAAGAAACAATTTTTATGATACAATAGTGCAAAGCAAAGAATATCAAAAGCTGTTGGCTAAAAATGGACGCATCAAAACTCAAACTTCTGGAAAAACTAGCAAAGGAAGAAAGTGATTTTCTTTCTTCTCAAATTCTAAGTCCAGTTTTGCCTGGAAAGCCAATCAGAGTCCGTATAGCTGGTATTATCTGCAACTTAAAGGTTCAGCCTAAGAAGTTTGCTGGCTGGGGTGTTTTTGAGGCTGTAGGGGGCAAATCTCAGTTTAGGAAGGCAAGATTTGTTCGTGAACCAAATATGTCTGAAAAGAAGGCATATTTGGAGATATTCCCTGCGCTTCGATTGATTATTTGTCGCCGTGTTGATGATATCTGGTACGGTATTCCATCTAGCCAAGCAGATACTAGATTTGTTATCAAAGGTCTTGTGCCTATTAGACTAGCAGAAGAAGTACAACTATTTGAAACAGTTTGTACTCGTTTTGATGGCGTTAACTGCTGGTTTGATTCAGTTGACTCTGCACATAATCCTAGAACAGCTATTTATTTAAGGGAATGCCTGACTACTTTGGTTGAACCATCTAAAATTGAATTATCTGGTTTAACTTTAGAGGAAAGAGATGCTTATTTAATGGCTTATGGCCCGGCTTTAGAAGCTGATATTGAGTCTAAGAAAGATAAACAGGAAGAACGTATTAAGTCTGCTTTAATTAAGGCTGGTGCTAATTACCAAAGCTATATAGAACGTGGAAATACATATACAATTGAGTTTACTGTAGATGGAGATAGGCATCGTTCTGTAGTAAGGAAGGAAGACTTGCAGATTGAGTCGGCAGGTATTTGTTTGTCTGGTGGTGATAGAACTTTCGATTTAACCTCATTAGTAGGCGTTCTCCGTCAAGGTAGAAGAACTGGACGTATTGTTAGAACTGACAATTATCATTATGACGATGATTAATGACGATTATGATTAAAGGTGTTAATTATGTTTGATTCATCTATTGAACATTGTTGGATTTTGCTAGGAACTTCAAAAGAAGATTTATGGCATGCCAGGATGGTAAAAATGACTAGCGGCACCCCATGCAGTGTTGCTTTTGATCCTCATTGGGTTTTGCGTCGTGAAGAAGAATTTGGAGATATCATTGGATTTTGGCATCTTCATCCTGGAATGTCAAATCATTATAGCTCAATAGATGACGCAACTATGAAAGCATGGGTGACTTGTTTTGGAAAACCTTTGGTTTGTTGTATTCAAGGTACAAATGGTTTGGCTGCTTGGTGGTTTGTAGATGATGAAAATGAACCTGAAAATTATCAAGTCAAAAGAATTAAGAGGATTATATTTGGAATTACTCCTTCATTATATGAATAGTTGCATATATAATTGAGTTATAGTTTATAATTCAATTATGGAGGCTAATGAGAGCAAACAATAGGTTAAACCTTTTGGGGCAGACATTTGGAGATTTAATAGTTATAGAAGAAAGTGAAGTTAAAAATCAGCAAAGTCAATGGCTATGTCAATGTACTTGTGGTAATAAGAAAATAATTCGTGGGCCATCTTTAACACAAGGTAATAGTACATCTTGTGGCCGTTGTGGTAAATATGCTCACAATAGACGTGGATATGAAGAAATTTCTGGTGCTTACTGGACACATATTAAGCATAATTGTAAACTTAGGAACACGATTCTTTATATTACTGAACAGGAGGCTTGGGATGTTTTTTTAAAACAGAGTAGAAAATGTGCTATTTCTGGAATAGATTTACATTTTGCAAGAAATTATATGAAGAATAATAAGTTGCAAACGGCATCCCTTGATAGGATAGATAGTGATGGTGAATATGTTATCGGCAATGTTCAGTGGGTACATAAAATAGTGAATATAATGAAGAATGTACTTTCTGATGGTGAATTTATTAATTGGTGTGTGGTGATTGCTGAATATAATCGAAATAAATGAGGATGAAGATGGCTCAGAATAAGTTTCATCATGAATCTATTTATCGTGGAGCTGATTATCTAGAAAAGCTAAAGAAATACAAGCTTACTATCTGTGGTGCAGGGGCTATAGGAAGTAATTTAGCAGATAATCTTGTGCGTTGTGGGGTTTCTAATATCAAGGTTATTGACTTTGATAGAATTGAAAACCACAATATCGGTTCGCAAATCTATGGCGATATGGATGTTGGTGCTTTAAAGGTTGATGCTTTAAAGAACAAAATTTTCCGTCATGTTGGTGCTGAAATTGAAGCTGTTAACAAGAAATTAACGGCTGATAATGCTAAAATATTGCTCAAGGGTGTCGATTTAGTTATTGATGCCTTTGATAATTCAGCTTCAAGGCAGTTAATTCAAGACGAAGTTAGGTTAAGAAAGTTAAATTGCTTGCATTGCGGTGTTAGTGATTCTTATGGAGAAGTGGTGTGGGATGGTGCATATAAAGTCCCAAAGGATGTAGAAGGGGATGTATGTGATTATCCTTTGGCTAGGAATATTGTTGGTTTGGTAGTCACAATTGCCAGTGAAGAGATTCTGGACTTTTGTTTAGCAAAGAAGCCACGTTTGTCTAGTTGGTCAGTAACCCTCAAAGATTTTGCAATTAGAACTTACAAATGAACGATTTAGTATCAATTACTTTAGCCTGTATTGAATGTGGAGAATCGCATACGATACAGGCTAAATCTTTTGATTTTATTAGATGGGAGAAAGGGGAAGAAAATATACAAAATATTTTCCCTTACCTTTCAACAGATGATCGGGAGATGATGATAAGTAATATATGCCCTAAATGTTTTGACAAGTTTTTTGGGGGGAAAGAAGATGGATAAAATGTTGGGCACTATAGTTTCAGAAGAGGAAGCGGCTAAGGCATTGGGATATGCTGATGTTTTTGAGATGCGTAGAGCAGGCACAGAGCAAGGGCGGCAGATTGAAGAACTGAAATATTCTTTATCTCAGGCTAAACAAGACGCAGATCGTTTTCAATGGGGCATGTAAAGAGAATGTGTGTTGCTTTTAATGAAATTGAAAAGTTTTTAATGCAACTTTGGTGCGATCTTTCTGCCGATGATATGGAAAAAGCTAGATTAATTAGATTAATTGGCATTGTTCAAAATAAACATGTAGATTGGAATAACGAATTTACTGAATTGTTGAAGGTCAAATGAAAGATCATAGGCAACTTGGTAGAGAAATGGATTTGTTCATGTTTAGTGAACTTGCTCCAGGTTCTCCTATTTGGCTTCCTAATGGGAATATAGTTTACAGTTTATTACAAGAAAAGATCAGAAAACTTCAAGAAAAAACCTATCACGAAGTTCGTACTCCTGTTCTTTGGAAGTCTGAACTTTATAAGAAGTCAGGGCATTTAGAACATTATGCTAAAAACATGTTCTTTTCAGGCGAAGAATATGCATTAAAGCCTATGAATTGCCCTGGACATATGGAAATATTTAAGTCTAAAGGATGGTCCATAAGGGATTTGCCATATCGCATATCTGACTTTGGAACTTTACACAGAAATGAGCCATCTGGTGCATTAGGTGGGCTTACTCGGTGCGTAGCTTTTTGCCAGGATGATGCTCATATATTCCTTGCTCTTGATCAAATCGAAGAAGAAGTTAGTTCCCTTATTGGCTTGATTAACAAGGTTTATTATGCTTTTAAAATGGATTTAAGAGTAGCGCTTTCTACCAGACCTGATAACTTCTTAGGTGAAAAGGGTGTTTGGGATACTGCGGAAACTTTACTTAAAAATGCATTAAAAGATTTTGAGGAATCACCTAAAGATGGTGCTTTTTACGGTCCAAAAATTGATTTTTTTGTCAAAGACAATCTAGGAAGGGAATGGCAGACTGCAACTATTCAATTAGATTTCCAATTACCGCAACGATTTGAACTTGAATATACCGATCATGATAATAACAGAAAAACCCCTGTAGTTATTCACAGGGCTATTTTTGGTTCATTTGAGCGGTTAATAGGCATATTGTTGGAACATTTTCAGGGAAATTTGCCTTTTTGGTTGTCTCTTGTTCAGGTTGCTATTCTTCCTGTAAGTGACAAGCATCTTGATTATGCCTTTACTGTAAAAAAACGTCTTTTGGATATCCGTACTATGGTCGATGATTCAAATAATCGGCTTTCTCAAAAAGTGGCTATTGCACAAAGCAAGCATGTCAATATAATGGCCATCGTCGGCAACAAAGAGATTCCTTCGGCAGAAGAGTATCGAAATGCTGAGGATTTTAGACAACCACTAGGTAGGGTTTCTGTTAGGATGCCAAATGGTCAGACTGATAGCATGGAATGGCTTGATTTCTATAAAAAATGTAGTGAGCTTAACCGTTTTGAGTTTTGAAAGCATAAATAATGCATGCGTAAATTTAATGACTGGATGAATGAAAATGAAATGTCTAAAGTTCTTCCAAAAAAAGTTGAGCTTCCTAGTGGCAGAACTAGAGATGCTACAGTAGGAGAGGGTAGACCGCTAGACCCTTCCATAAAGAATGATTTTGCTGTTAAAAAGTACGCTGAAAGATTAGCACAACAATACAATTTAGATTTCAATATAGCTAAGGAAGTTTTTTGGTCAGGTTTTAATGTAGGTTATGGGTGGGCAGAATACGGCTATATTGAATAAACCTCATTTTTATCAATTTTGAGTTTTGAAAATGAAAAATTACAAAATGTTTTCTTACAACGATAAGAATTTGTGTTTTCATTTTTTTGATTGTGATGGGCAAAATAGAAGTACGATAATTCCTCCTAAAATGGTTTCTGATCAAGATGAAAAAGCAATTTTGATATATGCGAATGAACATGTTAAAGAGCATAATGCTAAAGCGGAAGAAAAGAAGAAAAAGCAAGCATTATGGGGTAAAAATCCTGATTATCCAATTAAAACTGAATACTATAAAATCCATTTGACTGGAAAAATAGTCTCTGTTTCAGACCAAAAGATGCTTATAAAGTTGGAATCGCCTGTTGTGGGTGAAGATTATTATAATTTTGATGCTGCCGATGCTATTCTTGGAGGATGTTATATATGGGAAGAAGATGGGCAGTTTTCTAGGCATGCCATAAAAGCTGCTGAAAAAACATTAATTGATATTTACAAAACTCATAAGAACAAACCAGTCAAGGATTTAGTTGATAGACTTAACAAAGGGATTAAAAATGATTTGCACTCACTCTTGGGAAAAAACTAGGCAAGAAGAAAGAGTTAATGGATATGATTGCGTTGTAAGAATATGTGAAAAATGTAGGATTAAGCAAATAGTCTGGGCCAGATATGGTTTCGGAGAAGGGAATTATTTACATGGAGAAGAACGAGAGCTTAGAGTCGCAACGGCCCAATGGTGGTCCCAGATATGTTGCAAGCCTTCAAGATACTAAAGAAAGAACATGTTTTAAAGACTTTCACGAAGGAGAAAAATTAGAAGAAGCTAAACAACAAGCGGATAAAGCTGGAAAGAAGCATTGCAGAGAAGCTTTGGTTTATGATAGAATAGCCATGCAAATCATTTATAAGTTCATTCCTGAAAAGAAGGAAGAACCTGTAAGTGAAGTTAAAGAAAAGGCTAAAAAATCTAAACTAAAGATTATCCGAAAATGAAAGAACCTATTGATATAGTGGGCATGAAATCCGGCTTGCTTACTGTGGAATGTGTTACTGATAGATCAACTATTTATGGAAGATATTGGAAATGCAAATGTAAATGCGGCAATTATTGTTTTAAAATAACTTCCGATATTATTTCTGGTAAAGCTAAATCTTGTGGATGTCTTAGAAAAAAACATATTCAAGACATTATTGGTCGGAAAGTTGGTAAGTTAACAGTAATGGAGGATACTGGCAAATCTGATAAAAGCCGAAGAAAATTATGGAAATGCCAATGTGATTGCGGAAATGAAATTGAGGTTCCTACAAGTTCTATAGTTTATTGCCGCAGTATGTCGTGCGGACGCTGTGAAGGGCCAAAAGATATAGTCGGTGAAAGATTTGGCAAATTGGTTATCTTAAGAAGGGCTGAAAATGATAAACGGCAGAAATCAATGTGGGTTGCTGCGTGTGATTGTAATATAGAAAAGGAATTCTTAGTTAGCAGGCGTCAGCTTTTTATTATTGGTAAAAAGTCTTGTGGGTGTGATAAGCCTAATTATAGTTTTAAAGATATGCCTTCTTGTGTTTATGAAAGATTGTTGTTCAATGCAAGAGTTAGAGATATTGAAATTGCAGTTTCTTCAGAAGATATTTATAATTTATTTTTGAAACAAAATGGTATCTGTGCTTTAAGTGGCATGCCAATTATATTAGGTCAAACAGATCAAGAATTTAGGAAAGGTATACCTACAGCCTCATTAGATAGGATAGACAGTGAAAAAGGATATTGTGTTGACAACATTCAATGGGTCCACAAGCAGGTTAACTTTATTAAACAAGACTTAAAAAATGAAGAATTAATAGGTTGGGCTACAAAGATTTATTTTAATCAATTTAAGAATAAGCCTACTTGGGATGTTTATTTTATAAATTTAGCAAAGCTTATTTCCATTCGTTCTATTGACCCTAGCACAAAACATGGGTGTGTAATAGTGGATGAAGATAATCATATTATATCTACAGGATATAATGGACCTGTTCAAAATATAAATGATTTAGTAGTCCCTTTAGAAAGACCAAAGAAATATTATTGGATGTCACATTCTGAACAAAATGCCATAATGTTTTGCAAATCTGATATGAAACGATCAACTGTATATGTAACTGGAAGACCTTGTTGTTTTTGCACAAGGATGTTGATACAAAAAAAAGTAGCTAGAATAGTATATGGTGCAGTTGAATCCAGGTGTGTAGATGAAGCGGATCGTTCTGAAGCTGATGCTATGCTGGCACAAACAAAAATTATAGTTGATAAGATTAATTTATAACTAATAAATAAGGCATGTGTTGCGGAAGAAGCAAAAAAGGAAGATATACTGGCAGAAGAAGTGGTTTAATTAAGGCAAAACCTCCAGTAATTGCTAAGCCTCCAGATAATAAAGAGCAGCCGTCAAAGGAATTGAAGCAAGATGAGTCCAAATCACATTAGATTTTTTGCGTGTTTATTCGGATTTGGGCTTTTTTATTCTATTTTTATAAGTAGTTTATTAATTGCAATAATACTAACTGTTATAACTAGCTATTTATGGGTTAAACTGGTGAAATATACATGATTCAATTAAATGAGACTGACCTTCTTTGGAAGTGTTATAAAAGATATTATTCTCAACATCTTCAACCGCCGCATCCCCATTCTGTTTGTAATTATTTTTGGAAGTCTATTGGCGGATTGGTTTTGTATGTCGTATGTGATTTGTCTTTTTTCATTTTAACTCCTTTTTTGGCATTAATTTGTTGGTATTTTGCTCCTGATTTTTCAAGTCCAGAACAACCTAATGTTGTATGGGGAGTTTCTTGGCTAATATTTATAATTATTAGTGCTTTATATACTTTTTTAAAGAGTGCTAACTTTCTTGTAAAACATTTTGGGGATAGAACGGTTGGCATTGTTGCCCTTCTAATTATAGATTTGCTTCTTTCTCTCACTATAAGTCCAATTAAAGATTATGGCATCTTTTATGGTTTAATGTGGGGGGCAATATATTTAAATAGTGCAATATTGGCTGTAGTGGTTATATTTCTATTAATACTTTGGTTAGCAACTATAATCTTTGTTGCTGGCGTCGATAATAGCAACAAATCTAATACAAAAAAGGTAGTAATTGCTTATTGTAAGTCTTTCAAGGACAAGCTTTGCCCTCTTGTTAAAGCGCCTTGGGAAAAAGAAGAGGTAGAAAAGTGATTTTTTGTTGATATAATTACTAAATTACTGTATGACTTTCCGTTTGCGCCGTGATGATGGAGAGTATTTTGTAGTAACTAAGAAAGGCATGCTTGTTGCAAAAATTTTCAAGGATGGTAAAAAATGGGCTGTGCGTTTGATAGGTTGGGAATCACATATTACTTGTTCTTTATATAAAACAAGAAAGCTAGCATTAAATTCTGTTATTGAATCATATCCTTTTAGTTAAATAATCTTCCTTATTAATTCTAAATAAAGAGTGACAACTGATGAATTAAAACAATTATTAGAAGCTGTTGCAAATGGCTTGGAAACATTAAAAAGTGTTTTACCCCCAGAAGTAGATGATGAAATAATTGATTTCTTGAATAAGCTAGATAGCTCTACTATAGACTTGGTTTATTCCTTGCTTCACGTTTCTCACCCTAATATGACAAAAGAAGAATTTGTAGGCAATATTGAAAAAATAAAACAAATGTTGTCTACTGTGAAGATGATGATTCAAAATGGCAGAGTTGACGAATTAGTTGATAAGTGCCGCCGATTACAAAATAGACGTATGGTGCTTGCAATCATCAGCAAGTTTATGTAATGCATTACTACAAAATAGAAATTAAAACTTTTAAACATATCGGTTATGATGTGTATTGTAAGAATCTATTGCAATTGACTTGGGATAATGTTTTGAAGTATGCTGTTAGAGATGGTGATCTAATTGATGTTAATGCCAGTTTTGCTAAAAGCGTTCACGAAATAACTCCAGAAGAATATTTTAACCACATGTGGGAGTAAATCATGTCTTTGTTAGAAAATCTAAAAAATAAGTTGACAGAAGCTAGAAGGAACAAACAAGGTTTCGAAATGTCTTTGTTGCAAACTCTTATTGGCGATGCAGACCTTCATCGTGCAAAAACAGGCAAAGACGTAAATGATGATGAGATGGAAAAGATCATTCGCAAGATGATTAAAGGTATTGATGAAACTATCCAGCTTGTCAAGCAAGATTCATCTGTACTTCCAAAACTAAAGCAAGAGAAAACTTATGTTAACACTCTTGCTGGAGAAGTTTTAAGCCAAGAACAGATTAAAGTTTATTTACAAGAAATCAAGAATGAATTAGTTGCTGCTAAAAGTGATGGCCAAGCCACAGGATTAGCCGTAAAATATCTTAAATCTAAGAATTTAAAGGCTTTAGGTAATGATGTTGGCGTGGTTGTTTCTTCATTAAGGAAATAAAATGAGCGATATTAAGACAAAAAAGGGGCCGAAGCCCCCTTTGGTTACATTCTTTGGTATTCAATCCAAACAGCATCAACTCTTACTGTGTCATTGGCATGTGCGCCAGGAGTTAGTGTTATATTCCACTGATTTCCTCCGGTTAAGGTGTTTCCGGCAATTGTAACGGATTTTTGTGTTGGAGTTGTGCCAGAAACTGCACTTGTGTTGCCACCTTCATCAGTGTTTGACATAGCTTCAATAAACCCAACAGCAATCGTAGGTGTATCGTTTGTATTACTCATGGAAGCTATCATATTAATAACTAAGTCTTGTGTTGGATCAAAATCCACAGGTGCTATTGTTTGCCAAGAAAGCACGTCAACATTAGTAGCGACCCAAGTTGCTCTGCTGCCTCCATTAGACTTTGCCAAAGCAGGTGTGGTATCAGATGCTAAAATACCACCATTGCCAGCAGCGTTAATGTAATCGCCGCTACCCATTTCTCTGGCTGCGGTCAGGTTTAATTGAATAGTACCTGTTCCCAGAGTGCTATTCAACATGTTACCAGTTATAAGATCATGAATTAAATTTCCCATATTTCTCCTTAGTTTCTCTGATACTCAATCCAAACTGCATCTACTCTTAAAGTGTCCGTACCGTGTGCGCCTGGAGTTAGTGTTATATTCCACTGATTTCCTCCGGTTAAGGTGTTTCCGGCAATTGTAACGGATTTTTGTGTTGGAGTTGTGCCAGAAACTGCACTTGTGTTGCCACCTTCATTAGTGTTTGACATAGCTTCAATAAACCCAACAGCAATCGTAGGTGTATCGTTTGTATTACTCATGGAAGCTATCATATTAATAACTAAGTCTTGTGTTGGATCAAAATCCACAGGTGCCATTGTTTGCCAAGAAAGTACGTCTGTGTTGCCAGTTGCCCAAGTTGCTCTGCTTCCGCCAGAAGATTTTAATAGCGTTGGTGTAGTATCAGATGCTAAGATACCACCGTTACCAGCAGCGTTAATGTAATCTCCAGCAGTCATTTCTCTGGCTTCTGTCAAAGGCAAAGGAATTGTTCCAGTCCTAAGAGTTGGATTTAACATTACGCCCGAAATAATATCATGTACTAAATTTCCCATTTAAAGACTCCTTTTCAATACTTTATCTATATTTAATAATCATGTATATTGGTTAAAAACTGGTTTAATTTTTGCTTTTACACTTCAATTTGCTTAGCTGGGACCAAATTTGTTATGTTACAAGCTGACACAACGACTACAGGGACAATGATAGCTATTTTATCTCCAGCTAACAGGGTTCCTAAGACTTGATTGACTGAATCTGTAATTTGTTGCTTTAAATTCTGTTTTTCTTCATCAGACATGTTATTTCCTTTCTATTTTAAAGAATGTTCTATTACAATTATCTTCGGCAAATTGTTATATTCACGAAATTTCATCATTTAAAGTATTTAGAGAAATTATTGAGAAAATTTGAAGCTATGATGCTATTATATTATGCTGAGTAAAATGATAGGCATAATATGGCTCATTATACTTATAAATACAGGCTCTACCCCACGAAGGAACAGGAAATACGATTGTCCTCGCACTTCGGATGTTGCCGTTTTGTCTATAATCACTTTCTTGATAAACGCAAAAATGCTTACCTCAAAGAAGGAAAGACACCCAACTACTACCAACAGGCGGCAGAACTGACTGAGTTGAAGGTTGAGAAGGAGTGGATGTATGAAACTAACAGCCAAGTTCTCCAGTTTGAGTTGAAGTGCTTGCAGACCGCTTATAATAACTTCTTTGAGAAGCGAGCCAGATTACCAAAGTTTCACTCTCGTAAGGACAAGCAAAGTTTCACCATTCCACAATTTGTTGAAGTACATGATGGCAAACTGTACTTCCCGAAATTCAAAGACGGTATAAAGATTAAACTTCACCGACCACTTGAAGGGGAAATTCGTCATGCAACTGTTAGTATGAATCGTGCTGGGCAATATTTTGTTGCTATACTCGTTGAACGCAATATCAAACCATTGAAGAAAGTGAAACAAGAAGTTGGTATAGACTTAGGCATCTGTGCATTGGGTACAACTTCCACTGGTAAGGAGTATAAGAACATTCGTCCGTCTCGCAGTTTGCAAAAACGGTTGCGAGCATTGAATAAGAGCCTGCACAGAAAGAAACTTGGCAGCAATAACCGTGAGCGAACAAGAAAGTTATTGGCTCGTTTACACAATAAGATAGCGAATATACGTTCAGACCATTTACATAAGGTATCCAGAAATATTATTGACGAGAACCAAGTCATTGCTCTGGAAACATTGAATATTAGTGGTATGATGCGTAATCACTGTCTCGCCAAGAGTATCGCTGATGTATCATTGTCTGAATTGGTTAGACAAATTGAGTATAAAGCGAATTGGTATAGCAGGACAGTCATAAAGATAGATAGATGGTTTCCATCGTCCAAGACGTGTTCGGTGTGTGGTTTTGTCATGGATAAACTGCCTTTGGATATACGTAAGTGGACTTGTCCTAAATGTCATGTCCATCATCATCGGGACAGGAACGCCAGCATCAATATCTACCGTGAAGGAAAAAGAACCGTAGGAACTACGGAGTTAGCGTATGGACTCAATGTAAGACCTAAGAGTATTCAATGGCAGTTGAGGATGAAGTACGAAGCCCCTATCTTTGATATGGGTAGTTCACACTTAGGCAAAGATAAAAAGGGATGATAAATAGGCGTTTTTCTTCCAAATAATGCGTAATATCTTTACTCTAATTTAAGTAATGTTTTATTTTAATTATTTGTATTTAGGTAAAGATAAAAAAACTGCTACAATTTTGAAGGAAGATTTGGCTGTTGGGTCTTTTATTTATCTTAATGAACTGGAAAAGAAGGGGTTTAATTGTATTCTTCTAGCTAATGGTGCCCCAAATGTGATGTATCCTCATAAAAAAATTGCTGTTATTGATGGTTCGGGTAATGACAGTAAAGTTTTACAAAATGTCATATCTTGGATTGTTAATGAATGGAAAAATAGGAGGAAAGTAGCTGTTTTGTGCAGGTCAGGAGCTAATCGTTCTCCAGCAGCGGCAGCATCGGCTTTATATGTAACTAATAAGGCCACTAGTGTTTATGGGGCTATAGAGTGGATGAGGGGGAAAAGAAAGGAAGTTGGTCATTATAGGGATACTACTTCTGAGTTTGAATTTGCTGCTGCTGACATGATAGAAATTAAATTGAAGCCTGAATTTACCATCTCGGATGATAAATAACTCTATGAATTTTAGAGAGTGGATGCTTCTTTGGGAAGATTCGTATACCAAGGAAGAAATCCCAGCTTATTTCTATGTAGGATGTAGATTTTCTGAAGATTTTGTCAAACAAAACCAAGCGATAGACAAAATACCTGAAGGTGCTGCTTGTACATTAGTTGGCATGGAAGGCATTTCCTCTAAACCTATGTTTGGCATGGGTGCTGGAATTGGCTTAAAAATGCCTGGGGAGAAGCTTTTAGAGTTAAATAAAATAAGCCAGCACATGTATAAAAACCCAGAGTATCTTGCCAGTTCTGGGTTTAGATCACCAAGAAGAACAAAGCAAGGTACGAATCAAGGGCAAAGTGCTAGATATAGTCGAAAAGAAATAATTGTCGAAGTTATTGGTACAATCTTGTCTCAAATTGAAAATAATCATGAGGATATAGTAATTAATGCCAGATTGAAAACACAGCACGGTTCAATGAATTCTTATGAAATTTACGATAAATTGAAAGAATTGAATCCACATTGTGGGCCTATAGATAAGGCAAAAGAATGTAAAAAGAAATGGGGGCAAAGGAAGAAAATAAAAGATGGGGAAATCGTAGGCAAAAATATAAAACCAGAAAAAGATTATATTAAAGATAATATCAAAAACATTAGAAGCGCATCAGATTTGGCTTCTAGACTATATATTTTATTCAAAAAATTAGGAGTAAAACAGCCAGAAAGATTGTTGGCTCCCGTAAAACATCCTGATTTAAGTAGTTTTGTTTTTAATTCTTTAGGAAATTATGATGATAATGTTCCTGCTCAAAAAATAGCCAATGATTTAAAGAGCCACATTTACAATATATCATTCTTTATGAGATTTATCAATTGGTCTAGAAAGCATAAAAAGCCTTTGAATAAAGAAAGTTATGAAACATTTGCAGATATAAATAAAATTCCTGCTATAATTCAATTTACTAGGGATGCTGTTAAATCTACTGGTTGGCACGAAGGAGAGCAAGAGTGGATTTTAAAAAGAGATTATGCTAAAGGCACAATGGGTGTAAATTGTCAATATTGTGGAAAATTCATTACTATAAATAATAATAATAAAGACAAAGAAACTGTTGCATGCCCGAATTGTGGCAATGAGGTAAAAATTGCTGGCCAAATTCATAGGGTTGGTAAATTGCCTATGTTACATGTTCCTAATGGGTCAAGTATGTATATACAGAAAAATGTTAATGTTCCTGATTGGGCAAATAAAGAAATCCAAGAATATGAAAAAGGACAAGGCGAACCTGTAGAGGGGTTTCAAAAAGGAGAAATTATATCTCCTGAGATTAACAAATATAAGTTCATAATTAACAAATATCATCTTAATAAGAAATTTAATATTTATTTTACAACTAATTCAGAGCAATCTCAGAAATTTGCTTTATCAGACACTGGTAGACAATATGATCCTTCAAAAGAAACCATTTTATCTAAAATAGAAAAACTTATCAATAACGGAATTAGAAAGGAGTCAAGTATAGAAAAACGGCTATATGCTAAAGAAAAAATAAGCATGCCTAAAATCAAAAGTATAATTAAAAATCTAGAAAATAAAGGCTTTTTAAAGAAACAAGATGGATCATTATATCTTTCTGGTAGTGGTTTAACTGAAGATGAATATGATATTTATAATTTCATTAAAAATAGTAATTCGCTTGAGGGAATGTATGCAAACACTCTAAAAAATGAACTTAATATGGAACCAGCTGAAGTAGAGCAAGCTTTGGCTTCTTTACAAGATAAAGGATTAATTGTAAAAACAGGAGAATATTACAATTTATCGCTGTCTGAAGAAGAAAAGAGCAAGCCAGAAACAGAATTAGAAAATAAAATTTTAAATTTTATTTCCAATAATAATGTTGGTAATATTGAAAGTCTAAAAAACGATATGGCTAATGAGAAACCAGAAGAAGTAGTTAGTGCGCTTAAAAAGCTTTTTATGAAGGGTAAAATTTATAAAGGTGTTATGACTGGTTACTTAAGAATGGCCCCTGATGATAATACGCCTTTGAGTAATGATGAAAGAATTATATTGGATTTCATGAAAGAATGGCATAGGGCTGATTACAGATCAATAAAACATTCTGTGAATATTGGCCAACATAATGATATTTCAAGAGCATTAGAGGGGCTTATTGTCAGAGATTTAATTAGCAGAGATTCTGATGGTAAATTTTTAATTAACACAAAGAAATTTGGTGATTTGAAAGAACCTAGACCTTATTCTGCTATGGAATATACGATTTTAAAGGTATTAAAGAAACACTTTGTTGCTACGCATGATGCCCCAAGGTTTATTGGTTCTATTATAGATGAAAGTTATTATGAAATTGATCCTTATCTAGAAGTTTTGATGAGTAAAAATTTAATAGTCAGTCTTGATAATGGTCGTTTAGTGCCAAATGTGGAAGGAATGACTGCTGATGAAGAGACGCTGGAAGAAAGAGCGCTTTTGGCTATCTTGGGCACAGGTAATTTTGGGCAAGAAGAATTAGGTGATAAAATGACTGATCGCCTGGATATTAGCATTAGGTCTAGTTCTTTAAATAAACTTTTAGCGTATTTGGAGAAAAAAGGATTGATCAAAAAGGCATTTGATCCAATTAAAGATTATATGATTTATGCCTTGATTGATAAAGAATTAAAAATAGATTTTTCCAAATTTATTGATGCGTTTTTGGCGATATTAAAGGAGGCTGGTGGGCCACAGAATGTTAGCCAAATAAGAGATTCTTACCCTGATTATATCTCTGGCGAAGCTTTTGAATATATTTTGAACGATATGGTTAAAAATAATCTTATCAAAGCGGATAAAGATTTTAATGAAGATATGGTTTATACGACCCCAAATCAGCACTTCCTTAGCATGGAAGACTTCTATAAAATAGGGGTTGAATTTTTGGAGCAAAACGGTCCAAGTTCATATCAAAAATTAAGCAATTATGTACAAGCAGCAACTGGTTCTAGTGAGAGCAATATTAGTGTTGTTTTTTCCAAATTGGTTGAAGAAGGAAAACTCAAAACTGAACATATAAATTACGTTGGTGATATTTGGGGGATGCCAGATCAAGAATTGCCTACCTCTGGAAGTTTTAAAGAAAAAATTTACAAGGTAGTAGCTGAAAAACCTGGCTTAACAGCTTCAGAAATTTCTGATATTGTTGATATTCAGTCGTATGGAACAGGAGCGTTTCTTGCCATATTGAGAAACGAAGGTAAGATTGAAGCGACTAATAGATTAAAAGATGGCACACAAGTGTTCCATTTGCCAGGAATTGATTTGGATACAGAATCACTACCTGCTATTGAAAAAATTGTTTTTGATTCTTTACAAAATTTTAAAAATAATGGAACATTCAGTTTGATTTATCAATTTATAAAGAATAAGTATTATTATTTAAATAAGGAAAAAGCAGAAAAAATAATTAAGAAAATGGTTGCTGATAAAAAGATTTTTGTAAAATTTGGTAACTTTGAATCTAATATTTTAACTTGTGCATTTACTTTGACTCCTTCTAATGTGTCTGATGAGCAAGCAATTGTGCAAGATTATGGGGAAAAAGCAAAACATTTAGTTGATACATATGCCTCTCCCATTCTCACTGCTTCTGGCAGTACTGTTCCTGCAACCAATGCTTATACTGCTGTTTCTATGGTCGGCACTAGCATAGATGATGTGGCAAAGCAATATGTTCTTAGACATTTGGTTCAAGCTCATGTTCTTGTTGTGCAAAAAGGCGATGTCAATTCATCAAGTTGGAAATATTGCATGGTATCTCTTCCAGACGCTGTTCCTACTTCTGCTCCTCTTCCAAGTTCGCAGCCTGGGGATATTCCTGATTTGATTGAAGCTTGATTTTTAAAAAGGTTGTGATATAATTCTCAAAACTGGATTTTTGCTTTTTTCATGGAGAGATAAAATGGCTCGTACTTCGGTAGAAGAATTTGCTCTGCCAAAATCTAAAATCAAAGCAGAAGAAGGAGAAACTGACTGCTTAGGATGGTGCAATAAAAAATTCTGGTCTAAAGACAAAGTGAATTTGCGTTATTGCAACCGCTGCGCATCCAAGAAAGAACAAATCGAAAGAGAAATGTCCAGAACCCAAATCAGAGGCGAAAAAGTTAGAAACAATTTAAATTTTGAAGGAATGTGAAATGTTTAATGAAGAAGTGAAAAATGCAGTAGAGAAGTCTTCTTGTATTTGCTTTAGTTACGATACAACTGGCTCTATGAGGAGTGCCATCGGTCATGTAAGGCAAAATCTCAAAAGTTTAGCAGAGACTATGTTTAAGGATATGCCATCTTTAAAAATGGCCTTTGTTGGTCATGGCGATTATTGTGATGGTGACAGATGTATCACGATGCTTGACTTTACCAATGATTTAGACAAGATCATGAGTTTTATTCAAGATACACCTGATACAAGTGGTGGCGATCAACCTGAATGTTATGAACTGGTTTTAAATCGTGTTCAACAGCTATCATGGCCAGAAGAAGGTGGCACGTTAGTTATGATTGGTGATGCTGATCCACATGATGTCAACTATCCAGAGAATACTGACCATTTGGATTGGCGTAAGGAATTAGCAACACTTAAGAGCAAGAAGATTAATGTTTTTGCCCTTCAATGTCTGCAAAGGTTAAATGGCACTAAATTCTGGAGTGAAATGGCAGAATTAAGTGGTACACCATTACTCATTCTTGAAGATGCTGCCGATTTCCAAAATGCGACTGATCTTTTAGGTGGTTTGGCTTACACGGCTGGCGGAAGTGTTGCTGATACTGACGAATATGTTGGTGGTGCTGTTTTAAGAACTTGTGGACTTTCTGCTAATGCTACTGAGAACTATAGGAAGTTGGCAAGTTATAAAAGAACTACAGAAACTACTGGTGACTCCACTAAATAATGCGTGACGTTTAAAGAATATCTCACTGAAATTCAAAAAGGCCCTGTAGCTGGTGCTTTCGGCAAATGGGGCAAAGTAGGAAGGCAAGACAACCGTTTCCAAAGTTATTCAGACAGAGTAAATTACGGAAAAGGTATTGAAGGCCAAATCTATAAGAATCTGGAAGGATGTGGCTTTAAACTAAGAAAACCAACTACTGCTGAAGATAAGTATTCTAAAATAGATGGTTGGTGGAATGATGGAACTCAAGAACATCCGTTGCAGATTAAGTATAGGGATAGCGGGGATGATCTGCTCTTTGAGGTAATGAAGGATTATTACGGTAATATTCCAGGTAGGGATATGGTGGGACAAGCGACTCATTATGCGGTTTTGAGTAAAGATGGCAAGATTATCAGGGTTGTTTTGGTTGCTGATGCTAAAAAGATAATAAATCAGATGGTTCAGGGTGTTGAATCTAAAGGTTGGCCAAAAGATAAGACTTACAGAATGCCCGTAGAAGGTGGTTTGGCAATGCTTAGAATTCGTCCTGACCCAAGTACGGGAGTAGAGAAATTAATGGCTTATATTCCTCCTTCTGCTCTTAAGAGTGTCAAAGAATGTCCAGCTACCGTTAAGTTCGCTTAAAATGTTCCAGGATGCGTTTTAATGGCTTGAACATGTAAAACCCTATAAAACCTCCAATGCGTTTTTTACCTAATCTTACCCTTATTTTATTCTCTAAATTGGTTAATTGGCAGTCTACCCTTGTTGTGGCAAAAAAGAATATAAATGCCATACAAGGGACGGCAACATACCAATCTGCGTAAAATGGTAAAATTAGGAAAGATAGAGAAATTGCACAAACTAGGATAAAATGGACGATCACTAACAAATAAAAGGCTATTTTAAGCAAAAATGGGGCAGGTGGCATAGGTGGGTCAACAAGCATTCTCATCATAGTTAGAGAGGTTTTTAATGAATCATTTGTGGAATTTTGGCCTACTTCTTTGTCTAATCTGATGAATAGTTCTCTTAATTTGTCTAATTGTATATATTCTTGTGATATTTTGATAATTTGATTAGCTTCCGAATTTGTCGTTGGCATAAATTTCTCCAAAATAATTTAGTGTATCTATGAATTATACCAGCAATTCTACATTTGAATGGACATGCATTAGGTGTGGATTTAAAAATTATAATAGGAATGTTTGTGGTAGTTGTGGATACAATCTAGCTCCAGAAACTCATAAAGTTGAAATATTAAATAAGAATGAAATAGTAAACCCCTATGATCGGGAATTTATTAGTCATATGCCTACAATGATGCAGTTGTTAGGTACAAATGATTTGCATGTTAATTATATTCATTATGAAATGGAATATTGTGCTGATCCACATTTAAAAGATAAAATTTTAGCAGAAATACCGTTAAATGGATTATTGACTAGGTTAAATAGAAAGTTAGGTAAGGGAGTACAGACAGTAGAAATTGGAATGAACTTATGCGAAACTAAATCATTTCCACCTATTAAATACATTATTTATTCAAATGCTAATCCTGCTAATAATGGCACACATATGTTTAGAACTGTTGTGCCCAAAGGACAATTGTTTAGGTTTAAACGACACATAATGAATCAAAATAAGAAGTATCATTATCAAGTCGCACCGATATTGAAAAAAGGATTGTTAGAAAGAATTTATGAAAACTCTGTAGGATTCTTGCTTTTAAAAAGAAAAATTAAAAAATATAATGTCAAAATCAAAAAAGGTATTATTTTAGATGGCGATCCTGGCAATGGAAAAACAATGTTTTGTCGATGGATACAGTATATTTGTAAATTAAAAGGAATTCCCACTTACACTGTTACATCGCCATGTTTAGATAAAGCTTATAAAGATAATTTACTTTCTACTTTATTTGATTACCCAGGCGTAACTTTTTTCGATGATATAGATGTATCTTATTTTAACAGAAGATCAGGCGATGGCAGAATGGCTTGTGCTTTGTTAACTGCTATGGATGGTATGGACAATACAGGAAATAGCGTAAGGTTTTTTACGACTAATGAAGAAATAGGCGTATTAGATGATGCATTCGTTAGACCTGGAAGAATTGACTGTTGTTTTACTTTTGAAAAACCAGATAGTGATTTGAGAATTGAGTTTGCTTGCACTTGGCCGAAGGAAATTTTAGATAATATTTATGCAACTGCAATTAGCACAGAAACTGAAGGTTTTTCTTTTGCTGAAATGGATCACCTGAAGACTCTATTAGTTTCTAATTATCTTTCTAGCCAGAAGTGGGATTTAACTAAAGCAATGGAAGATTTAAAGTATCTAAGATCGTCATTCTCAAGTGAAAAAAGAAAGGTGGGATATTAAAATGACAAAAAATGAAGTTATCGAAGCTGCTATCCAAACCATTGAAGACAACGATGAAGTTTTAAGCTTTTTAAAACTAGGGGGCAATATATTCGCAATTGGTCCCATATATTCAGGAGAAGATAGAGTGGCTTCTGGCCAAAGATATAGAGAAAAATTAAAAACTAGTCTTTTGGCTTTACATGAAGCATTAAATGATGCCGAAGACTAATTTAAATAATGTCTATAATTGTAAAAAATAAGAAACAAATTGCTGGCATTAGGAAGAGTTGCAAGCTAGCCGCTGCAACTTTGGACTATATAGAACCTTATGTGGTAGAAGGCGTAACGACTGAATACCTAGATAGTCTAATATGTCAGTTTATCTACAAAAACAGTGCAACTCCTGCATGTTTAAATTACAAAGGTTTTCCTAAATCTTGTTGTATTTCTGTAAATGAAACTATCTGTCATGGAGTCCCTAATCAATACACTCTTAAACAAGGGGATATACTGAATATTGATGTAACTACAATTTTACATGGATATTACGGTGATACAGGCAGAATGTATATGATTCCTTCCATTTCTGAAGATGCACAGAAGATTTTAAATGTGGCTAGAAGGTGTTTGGAAATAGGAATTGAACAAGTAAGACCTGGAAATTATTTTGGTAATATTGGCTATGAGATAGGTATTTATTGTGCATTGCAAGGCTGTTCAATAGTTACTTCTTTCTGTGGGCACGGTGTAGGGTTGGAGTTTCACGAACCGCCCGAATTGGTCCATTTTGCAGAAGAAAAAGATAGTGGCGATATAATGAAGGTTGGGAACATTTTTACTGTCGAACCTATGATCTGCACAAAAAGTCCAAATCCAATAATTTTAGAAGATGGTTGGTCTGCAATTACAGAAGATGGCGGATTGTCTGCCCAATATGAGGAAACATTGCTTGTAACTGATTATGGTTATGAAATTCTCACACGATAATCTAAAATTTCTTTTATTGTATTGAAAAAAGTAACTCCTTTTGTGACTTTGTTTTTACAATTCATACATATTCCTAATTGTTTTCTTTTTTGATACTCTAGTTTGTTTAGCATTTGTAATTCTCACTAATTATCACTACTATAAAGAAGTAAAAAATTGGTAATATTTCTTGACAAAAACGAAAAAAATATTATAATAGAAAAATGCCAAAAATTGAAAAACCATCTTGCAAGTGTTTGATGGACGAAATGAAAAAACACAAAGAGCCTAATTGGTCAGCAATAGGCAAAAAATTTAATATTACTGGAAGAACTGCACACATTTGGGCAGAACAATACGGATTAGTTCCAGTAAAATATTATCTAGGAAAGAATTTCTACTAATGAATCCAGTCACTGAATTTGGTGTATTGGCAGCACTTATTTTGATTATTTTGCTTCTTCTTATGTCCAAAAAAGAGCGTGGGAGTAAACCTGTTCTGGACATAAAGCAATTTAATCCAAATACAGATGTTACGACTCTTCTTCCACAATCAGTTGCAGCGATGACCTGTGAGCATGATTGGGATACGATTAGCGATAACCACTTTCCAACTGACAGGCATCCATGCGGTTTCGGCAGACGAGGCGGTGGCACTATGAATGTTATCAACGTCTACAGATTGAAACCGTTGATGGTTGAAACCGACGATAGAAACATGCCGAGACTCCACTTGGTATTTGCTGATACGCAAAGCATGAAAGTTTATTTCCCAACTGGCCTTGAATGCCCAGAGGAGTTCTCGCAGCAGGTGTTGAAAAAAGACTTTGCCCTGACATTTGGTGAAGGCCCGCCTAAAGGAAGTGTTACGGTGAACCAATGAAGCGATTTCTTCTTGATTGTTTACAAGGACTTGGATGGACGGCACTGGCACTCATCGGCGGTGTTGGTTTTGCTTTCTTGTGCAAAGGACTTGGTTTGATTAAATGATACAGGTCATCCACGGCGAGATTTGGGGAGAGGATTTTAAGGAACTGGATCAACTCATACGAGATTTCCAGTCCTGCGTCCGCTTCTCGTACTGCCGGTTTGACAAGGATCAGATGATCTTCAACGACGTGCGTAAGGCAGCTAAAGCCAAGTACCCGACTCTCAACACCAGACAGGTATCCGACGCTGTTGTACAGGCCCAAGGACTGCATACTCGACTCAAGGGCGAGAAGGTTGTCTTCGGCGGCAGGAAGGCATGGGAGGAGCTAAAGGCGGGTGCGATCACGAAGGACGAGTGGCTACGGCGGCGTGATAGCCAAATCTACGCCAGAGGCGACAAGACCCACGAAGGCAATCTGAACATCAGGATCATGGGTGACACTTTGAGGATCACGGTCGGGACGAGGAAGTGGGTGACGTACAAGTTGTTCTTGCCGGAAAAGTACCAGCAAGAGTTGAAGATCATGCTGGCCTCTGGCGTGGCCTACAACGTGCGTCTAAAGAGGAAGGACGATCAGCACTTCAAGGTCATGATCGACTACCAGAGCGAGCCTCCAGTGGCCTCTGTGGGCTTTCAGAACGGCGTTGTGGGTGTGGACACGAATCCTGACCGCATCGCCGTGGCTGACGTGGCTGTGGACGGCAATCTGGTAAGCACCGAGACGTTCATCAACAACCGCATCCTGTACGCCAGCAGAGAGAAGCGGGACTACGACATTGGCTGTCTGGTCAAGAAGGTCATCCAGTACGCCAAGGAGCGTGGCAAGGGGATCGTCTTTGAGGACTTGAAATTCGACAAGGACAAGACCGGCAGCAGGAAGTGGAAGAGGAAGCAAAGCAACTTCGTCTGGAGGAAGTTCATCACGCTGCTTGAGCGGAAGTGCGTGGAGAACGGCATCCAGTACGAGAAGGTCAATCCGGCGTTCACCAGTATCATTGGCAAGTACAAGTACAGGTGGATGCACAAAATCAGTGTCCATGAGTCAGCCGCCTTCGTGATAGGCAGGCGTGGCCTTGGCTACAACGAGAAGTTGTCGTTCTACAAGCAGGCCGCAGGAGCGGTGAAGGCGTTGGCAATCAGAACCCTTGCAGGAAAGTACGATGGCAAACGCATTCATTCGTGGCGATTGTGGAAGGCTCTGAACGACAATGTTGAAGCCGTCCTCACAGGACTACGGGTTCGTCTGGCAGACCTAAAAGAGTTTGTTGGCAATATCTGGTGTCGGAGTGCGACTCTCCGAGGCGAAGTCTTCCTGCAAGAACTGCTCGCAGGGAGCAAGGTTTTAGTCCTTGAAAGAGGGCGATTTTAGAGGCTCATGATTTTCATGGGTTTTAGAAAGCAGGTTGATTTTGGTAAATTTGTGAGCGAGGAGGATTGTGATTGTTCAGAAGGGCTATAAGACCGAATTGAAGTTAAACAATAAACAACGTACCGACTGCCTGAAACATGCAGGAGTAGCACGGTACGCCTTCAATTGGGGTCTAAGCCAAAAGAAACTTGCTTACGAAAAAGGCGAGAAGACACCAAATGCTATGGAACTTCACCGCCGCCTCAACGCTATCAAACTACAGAATTGCCGTGGATGTATGAAGTATCAAAATGTTCGCCACAGGAGGCTTTACGCAATCTTGACCGTGCTATGATTAACTTCTTTGAGAAACGTGCAAAGTTTCCAAAGTTCAAAAGTAAGAAAAATGGCATTGGTGGGTTCCGATTGACTGGCACCATCAAAGTTGAAGATAATGCAATACAATTGCCACGGCTCGGAAGACTGAAACTCAAGGAAAGCGGTTATTTGCCCAAAGATGCCAAGATATTGTCAGCCAGCGTATCAGAACGAGCAGGACGATGGTTTGTGAGTATCTTGGTTGAACATGACCAGCCCGAATACATTGGCGAAAAAGATGAATATAGCAAGGTCGGTGTTGATTTGGGCATTAAGACATTGGCGACCGTGAGCGATGGTAAAGTTTACAACAATCCAAAGCCGTTGCGAACAAAACTCAGGAAATTACGAAAGTTAAACAAAAGTTTGAGTCGTAAAGTAAAAGGAAGTCAGAATAGAAAGAAAGCAGCGAAGCGAGTTGCTAAATTGCATTATCGCATCAGCAACGTAAGGAAAGATACATTACACAAGATAACGACAGCATTAGCGAAAACCAAGCAAGTTGTTGGCATTGAGGACTTGAATGTATCTGGCATGATGAAGAATCACTGTTTAGCACAAGCAATTGCTGATTTAGGTTTGGGCGAGTGGCGGCGGCAGTTAGAGTACAAAGGAAAATGGTATTCGTGCTTGATTATGCCGATTGACAGGTTTTTTCCAAGCAGTAAGACTTGTCATGTTTGTGGTGAAATCAAGGAAGACCTGATGCTTTCGGACAGGGAATGGACTTGTGAAGGATGTGGCACTCACCATGACAGAGATTATAACGCCAGCAAAAATATAGAAATGGTCGCTGTTAGTTTGACAGAGACTTGAAACGCTTATGGAGAGGAAGGCTCTGGCTCAAGGCTTGTTGTTTTGAGTGAAACTTTTCTCAATGAAGTAAGAATGAAACAGGGAACGTGGTATTGTTTTGTCAATCCAGATTTCCGTAGGTTTTCAGGAACGGCTAGATTGGTAAGTGATGGATAATTACTGGCTTTATAGAAAACTAGCTATAAAAGTAAAACCCAGGTTGGAAAAATTTCTTAATGAAATTCTAAAAAAAGACCAAGGTGTAGGCCATATAGAATTAGATAGACGTGCTAAGTTATATTTACTTGGTCTTGATAAATCAAAGCTAATAGATTATTATATATTTAGCTATGGTTATAAAGATGGGCTAGTTTTTCTGGAGCTTATTCTATGTTAGATATACAAGAAGACTATGAGGAAATTGTCAAAATAATAAAAGAAGAAGGAAAAATACCAGAGGAATATCAATATCTTTATAATTTACCCCACCGAGATAAATTTCCTTGGCATTTAGTATATTCTTGTTTTAATCCTGTTATGGAAACCGAAGGCTGTCATGAAGGGTAAAAAGAAGCATTGGTATAAACAATATCTCGGTTCATGTCCTGTTTGTGGCAAAGACAAATCATATAGGGAAAGAGTTTATGGCAAGAAGCCCAAATCTTTCAAAAAAATATATATTTATATGCCTGACAACTGGACCTATTGTGGTTGCATAGGTTGAGGTTGACCAAAGGCATTATTTATAGTATAGATGTACTATAGATAATGTTATGGATGGCCTTGAGATTCTTGATAGTGTTGTCCTTTTTAAGAGTGGTTGTTATTCAAGAATAAGGTATTGGATTCGGGGCAAGCACCCTGAATTGGGAGTTTTAATTTGGGGATTTACCGGATTAGAAACTCGAATAGACAAGGATGTTATTACATCGATGGGATCATATTTTGTGCAGGAAGCAAAATAAGAAAGTTTAAAAATGAAAAACGTATTAGTAGCTGGTGTAGAACACAGGATGGGAGATAATCCGCACGAATGTCTTGAATGCTGGAATGGGTTCCCAAGATATTGTGTTTGCAGGGGAATGATTCATGCTCAATTTGTTAAAGAAAATTGGGAAGGCGAGTTAACCTTGGAGTTTATGTGTGATAACTGTGGCAAGGATTATCAGTTCCCGAAGCCGAAAAAGCATAGATTTAAGCCGCATGGCAGAAAAAAATTCTCGAAAAAGTAGTTTTTTGCTTTACATTTTAAATCTTCGCAATACAATTTGTAGGTGGTTTGTGGCAAATTTTTAAAAAATGTTTCGGAGATTTAAAGATGACTGCAAGTGATCGTATTAGGGAAGTATTGTCGGCCAATCCTAACCTTAGTGCCCAAGAGGTTTTGCGTAAAATCAAGGTAAAGTGTAGTGAAGCTTTGGTCTATCTTGTCAAACGTAAGATGGACTTGAAACCTGTGGCCTTGCGTGACCATACTCTCCCTGCCACGCCGATCAATTCTATGACCCTTCGTGAGCATATCTTGAAGTTGCTTGCTAAAAAGCCGCTTTCTTTTGACGAAATCAAGGAAGGTTGTCGTAATCAAGGGTACGTCAGCAAGGAAAAGGTTTTTGGGGCAATGCTAGGTAAGAGGTTGGCTGCTTTGGTTAAGAGCAAGGAAATTCTCCGTAAGGATGACAATTACTTGCTTGAAGTCACTCAGTTGAATGGTTTGCCTGAAGACAGGAAGCAGTTGTTGGAAGTGCATAAGCTTTGTAAGCGTCTTGGTGGTGTTGATAATGTTCGTGCTACGTTGGATTTCCTTCACCAGCTTGATGCAGTAGAGGTTTAATGCGAAGGTTTTTAATTTATTTAAAATCAATGTGGACCATTTTTTGGTCTGCATTGATTTATCCTTCAAAAACTAGTTATATTGACTTGTCTACGGGCAAGCTTATAGAGGAACCAGATATGGGTGGCGAAAGAACTACTTATGTGGAAAAGAAATCATCGGAAGCGATTGGTTTGAATAAAGACACATATGAGGTTCATGAGAATGCTGGCCAGGTGCATTTTCATGACCGCACAAATAAGTTAAAATGTGCTGTCCCTGTTGCTACATGGTGGAAAGCCTGGAATGTCATTTCCTCTAATTCGCTTCCAGTTAACGAATGGGTGTTTGTTGACAAAGTAAATAAAACCATGTTAACTATCACGCCTGTTTTTAGTGCAACAAAGGTAGATGTAGAAGTGCAAATTTCTGTTTTCAATGAAACTGGTTCTAACTTTGAGAAATTGGATAACTTTACAAGGAAGAAGTAATGACTATTTCAATGAAGTGTATTTCTGTTCGGCAATATTTTACTGCCTATGGAATAAAGTATAGAGTTGATTTGTCGAATGAAGAATCTAATTCCTTAGAAGGCTAATCAGTAGCGCTTACAAATTTAGAGAATGATGGTGGTTTTGTTGTTGGGCAGACATACAGTGTAGCAATTTCATGATTAAGTTAACTAAAGCTGCCATTCAAAGACATATTAAGACGGGCGGCACGGAATGTTGCCCTTTTTGCAAAGCAGATATCTTGGATGAATTTGGCGATTTTATTATAGAGTATACTGATTTAGACCCTATTGAAGACGGAACTATACAACAAGAAGCCACATGTGTTAAATGTAAAAGTAAATGGATGGACATTTTTGCTTTAAAGGAAATCCAAGAACTATGAATACAATTGAAATCAATCCTATGAAGAATTCTAATTTGGGTGGCAAAATTGAACTATCTGAAAATTTAAAGTTCTTGCCTGATGGTGTAAAGATTAAGGAAAAGCAAAGATTGTTTAGGATTCTTACGCCCAAAGATGGAGATAAAAGGGTTGTTTGGAATAGGGATAGATTAGATGAATTGAATGAAGCCAAGGAATTATTTGATGAATTAATTTCAGAAGGCATGGTCCCTTATATTGTTGGCCTTGATGGTAAATCGACTGGCATTGTTATGGAAGAGTTTGATGCCGATGCTGAGGAAGTATTGTTTTTGCCGGTTGGTCAAGGTATGCTTGTTGGTGGCTAATTAAGGGGATTGAAATGCCACAGGTTATGGGTTGCGGCACTAGCATAAAAATTACAAGCGGTACAGTAACTTCATTTGGTTCGGGTGGGTCAGTAGTATATTATCCAGGCATTGCTACTTATACAACTACTGGTACAACTGGTAGCTGGTGCAATTATCAAGCTTATATTAACGATATAGGCACTACAGGTACTACTACAATCCCAATAAGCATACGTTATGAACAAGTAAACGATCAAATAATTTACACATATACGAATGCTTATTATTCATCTTATAATATAATTTGGCCTCCCAGCAAGACGATTTCTGAGATAATGAGGTCTAGGTATGCTCCAAATGTAATTAGAAATAGGAAGAGTTTGGATAAACCTTTGGATATCAGGGAAATTCGTGCCAGGGAGACTTTGAAGCGGGTAGTTGGTGAACAAAAGTATATAAACTACGTCAAAAATGGGTTTGTAACGGCACAAAATCGAAAAAGTGGTTTGATTTTCCAAATTTTCCCTGGACATAGCCTAATAAAAGTATATAAAAAGAATGTGTTTTTGGAGACATTGTGTGTTCAGTTGGTTGGAGACTATCCGCCAACAGATAGCGTTATTGTTCGGTATTTGTTGGCAATAAATAATGAGGATTTGTTGAGAGTAAATTCAATTAGACGGGAAGTTTCATCCAGAATGATGTCTATAAATACTGTTGTACAGCCTGAAAGAGAAAATCTTGTTGAAATCTATAAGAAATTGAAGGTGGCGTAATGAGAATTTTACTTTTTACTATTGTTTTTTTGTCTCTTCCTTACAATCTGGAAGGTGCCTGAAAGACTCCTTTGAGTAGGCCGGTCGGCTTAACTAAAAATAATTCAGATAAAAACAGGGAGCTTTATCTTAAGGCTGTCAAGATTCAAAAGGCATACAAGGAATTGGTTGCAAGTACAGATTTTATTCTTGAACAAGGTTTTGGGCATCCTGATTGTGACTATAGGTATGCAGCTTGTTTGGCTTTTACTCAAAGGAAGAAATTTACATTAAATCATCTTGAGAATCTTTTGTCTTCCTTGCTTGATGTTGAGAATACAGAGATACAACAAGTGGCAAGGTATAGCCTTATAATTACTGCCAAAAAAGTATTTAATAAGCATGAAGATTTTGGGCCTTTGCCTGGTGCGAGTGAAGTTCAGACAAATAGATCGCATTATATGTGGTGTGAATTGTATAGCACTAAATATCAATTGAAGGTAAATAAGTATGAAAAAGAATGAAAAAAGAATAAATAGTGCATGGGAAATTTCGCTGAATGGTTGTTATTAAGTGAGGCTAAATTCATTGCGCCAGAAACAAATCCTAATAGTTTGTGGGATAAGTCTCAATGGAAATTTGTTCAATTTAATGTAAATGGCAAAACTCAGATTGGTAAGTTAATTGATTTTTATCCAGATGCCGATAATATTTTCAGGGTTCAAACAAGAGATGGAGTGCAAGATATAAGCCCAGAAGAGATAGTGGGTGTTCAAGCAACGCCAAGTGATATGTTTCATAAGCGTTCAGAACGTAACCGTAACAATTCTGCTTATAATCAACAACAATATGTGGATCGAGAAAGGCAACTTCGTCACTTAAACATGTATGCCCCCAATTCTGCTTCTAGAAAAAATATGCCTTATGACCCTACAATGCGTACAAAAGGAAGTAAACCAATAAAATACACTGACTTTGAGCGTGGTCTTGAATAAATAGTGCATGATTATTTTTTTAATTGCACTTTATATTCTTTTAATGGCCCCATCTTTTTACATTTTCATGGTATTATGGGTCTTTGCTTATGATAAACCTGGAATGTCTTATTGGATGTATTGGCCACTAGTAATAACATCCACTCTGTTTTGGCCTATTTCTTTTTTGATTATTGTAGGAACTATTTTCTATTACAAATGGTATAAATAAATGTCGAGATGGGATAGATTTGTTCTGGTTGTTCCTATTTACATAATGATACAATTGTTGATTGGATTTCTATTGATGATACATTCTATTAGAACAAAAGATAAGCCAACTAGTGTTTTTTGTTTAATTCATACTACTTGTTGCGGTTGGTTTCTTTACGGGTGTTGGATGGATGGTCTTTGGGATTGAATTTAGTTAATTTAAAAACTAAAATGCTCCCTACTAAACCAGGGGGCATTTTTTTTGGACTTTAATTGTACCAAGAGAATTGCTAAAAATTAATTTCTAGTATATAATTAGGAAGGAGGAATGGATGTTTTATGAGTCGGTTATCTACTATTAAGGTCTTGGTGTTAAACAAGGGTTGGCAAGCTGTTGGTGTAGTCTCTGTTGAGAAGGCGTTAAAATTATTGTGTGCTGAATACAGGGACCATACACCGAAAGCAAGAATCCTTGGTGATGATTCTAAGTTGTATAGATGGGGTGGAAATGTGTCTTCAGAAGATTGGACGCAACTCACTCCAGATACAGACGAAATATGTATTTATGGCGTTAAAAAGAACTACAAAATGCCAGAAATTATTATTTTGACTAGGTATAATAAGGTTGCTCATAGGGAAATTCGTTTCTGCAAGAGGGCTGTATTCAGGAGGGACGCATATACCTGCATGTATTGTGGTGATAAGCCTTCTGTAGACCTTTTGAGCATGGACCACGTTAAGCCTAAAAAGCACGGTGGTACTTCTATATGGGAGAACATCGTAACTGCCTGTAAGTCATGCAACACAAGAAAAGGTGCTAAATCATTAGAGCAGGCAGGGATGTCATTCTGTGTTTCTGGCTACAAACCATTTAAACCTCAATTTACTTGGTATAAAGGTGATTACAAGTGTGCTTCTTGGAGTCTTTTTGTTAAAATCTAGGAGAGGCTTCGCCCGCCTCTCTTTTTTTTTATTGGAGGGAACATGTCTTTGCCTACTGCTGAAGAAATGCACAAACAAACTCTTGATTCTATTCATAAAATACAAGATGAAAAGAAAAATGAAGAAAAAAATTATGTTAACAATCTGGTTAAAAAAGAATTAAATCAAGTTAGCCGCCTGATTGCGCATGCAGCTAATATTGGTAAATTTAATATAAAATATCTTATGATTTTGGGTGATGAACAATATACTTCTAATTTTATGAAGGCAGCATCTAATTTATCTGGTATTCTAAAAGAACAAGGATATAAAATCGATATATCCCCAAGTTGTGATTATACTAGTTTTGAACTGACAATAAACTGGTAAAAAATGTCAAAAATAAATAAATTAGTTGTTTTGTGTGGATTATTAATTCTGTCTATCTTTATAATAGGTATTTGGTATGGCCATATTGATCCTGAAAGTCCTAATGACGATGAATTGGTTTTTGTTGAATAATTAAAAATTATTCATAGAAAAATGGAAGTAATGGAACCTGGACCGCAATTGGATGACCTTCATAAAGAAAAAATAAAAGTTATAAAGGCATATAGAGAGTTTATACGTGTAAAAAGTATCAAAGACAGAACTTTTTTGCGAGCAGTAGGCATAGAAGGTGTTTCTGCTAATGATTAACTATATTAATCAATGGATTTACAAGGAACTGCTGATTTTTATGATGGTTGTTGCATAGAGCATAAAGAAAGTTGGAGAGCATGTTGTTGGAGTTCTGAAGAAGATCAATATTTACAATTCTCAGTAATGGCCAATCATATGATAGATTGGCAAGATTTAAGTGGTATATCTGTATTAGACATTGGGTGTGGTCAAGGTGATTTTTATAATTATCTTCTCAAACGAAATAATACAATTCAATATACTGGCATCGATGTTAGCCCTGAGATGATAAAAATTGCTAAAGAGAAAAATCCAAACGCCAATTTTATTCAAGGAGGATTTTTAGAAAAAGATTTAGAAAGTTATGATTATGTTTTTAGTATCGGTGCATTCAATTCAATAAGAGAAGGAAATCAACTAGATTTTTTGGATAAATGCATTGAGAAGATGTTAAAAATTACAAAAAGAACTGCCGGATTGATGCTTACAAATCAAGTTATCCAATCAAATTTTCCATTAATATATCATTATAATCCGGCAGATGTTCTTTCTCATTGTTTGAAATATACGCATTTCTTGAATTTAAATCATACAAGTCTTTTTTCTCAAATGGCTTTTTTTATATTTCCATTGCAGAAAGAGTAATTTATTGCTATGTTAAGATATGACTTCTACAGATGAAAAAATTAAAGGCGGCATAATGGTCTTAGATTATTATTCACCTGATTGGCATTGGCGTGTTAATCTCCATACTTTGCATATGCGACATTCAGATTTTTACCTTCTTGCTCAGCTTTTTGGTAGTTTTGAAAAAGGTAGGAAAAAGTTGAACATGGATGATAATCAAGCATATGAATTGGGTTTCGCAAGTTTTTGGCAATTTTATTTTACAAGATTGCCTTTTTTAGCTAACAGACTTACTAAAAAGTGGATTAAGGCAATAAAAGCTAAACGAGCAGCAGAAGAGTTTAGTTATTCTTTTGATTTGCCTAATTATAACTATAATAAGACATGAATGTATTAGTAATCCCGTCTATACGAGAAGGATGTCTTAAAAAATTCTTGAAGTCTTGGGAAACTGTTGGAGATTGGGATTCTATTGTAATTATTGAAGATAATCCTAAAAAATCTTTTAATATCGAAAATTGTAGTTGGCCAATTTATCATTTTAGTCATCAAGAAATAGAAGAAAATTTAGGTGATAATGCTTGGATTATAAGTAAGAAGGATTCATCTTGTAGAATTTATGGGTTCCTTGCAGCTAAAAAGCTTGGCGCTCATTGGATTTTATCGCTCGATGATGATTGCTATCCAAGTGAAAATAGCACTCCTATTTGTGAAAAACATTTAAAGGTTATAAAAGGGTTTAATGTTTGCAAAGAGTCAGCAGGGATTAGGACTAGAGGATTGCCTTATAAAAACTTAGGTATAGTACAAAATGTTGTATGTAATATGGGTTTGTGGACTAAAGTAGGCGATTGGAATGCTGTTCAAAGTTTAAGTGATCCTGAATTAGACAAATATTTTACGCCAAATCCAGGCAATTTTCTAGCACATCCAAACCATCGTTATCCATATTGTGGAATGAATATCTTTTTTTGTTCAGATATTGTACCTATTATGTATTTTCCTCTTATGGGTCAGAATCAACCGTATAGTCGATATGATGATATTTGGTGTGGATGGATTTTTCAGCGTGTACTTCAGCACCTTAGGTTGTGTTGGTCAATAGGAGAACCATTTGTTGAACATTCTAGAGCTAGTGATGTTTTTGTGAATCTTGTTAAAGAGGCTAGCGGGTATAAACTTAATGAAATTCTATGGGAAACCATTAATGATATAAAACTATACGGGGCCACTATTTATGATTGTATGTTGGAAATTGGATTGGGCCTGGAAAAAAATCAAGATAATTATATTTCAAAAATAGGTAAAGCAATTAAGGTTTGGATAAAGCTTTGTGAAGAAAAATAAAAAATAGCAACAGCTTTTAATGAGAAATAACTAATGCAAACATATACAGGAAAAGAATTTCAAGAATATTCTATGAAACTAGACAAATTAAAATATCTAGTAGTTGGCACTGGACGGTGTGGCACTGTTTATATGGCCAAATTACTTACTAGCGTTGGTTTTCCATGCACACATGAAGCTGTTTTTTCTTATGATGGATTAAACGCTGCCATAAAAAGGATAAACGATGGCAGACTGACGATGAGTTTAGCTGGAAGATTGGCATCAATTGTAGATGAAAATAAGAAAATAAGATGGTTTAAAAATGAAGAAGAGATGAGTAGAATTGTTGCAGATTCAAGTTATATGGCTGCACCTTATCTTAATCATGAATTACTAAAAGATGTGTCAATTATACATGTTGTTAGAAATCCAGCTGATGTAATTAATTCTTTTGTTTATGGTTTTCATTACTTTTTTGATAAAGTTAATGATGAACAAATGCCTTACCACAAATTCATTTATAGTATTATGCCGCAGTTAAGGGAATCTATGCATCCTTTATCTAAAGCTGCATTGTATTATATTGAATGGAATAAAATGATTGAAAATTTGTCTAAGGGCAAAAGGTATTTCAAACATAGGATAGAGAACAGATTGGATAAGTTATTTGGCTTTATGGGTGTTAAGCCAAATGGTTATTATAACAATACACGAATTAATCAAAGTTATGACATTGATAGGGGATATCGTGTATTAGAAAACATACCAGATAAAGCAATTGCTGATAAATTAAATGATGCTTATTTGGGATATTACGGTGTTAAAATATAATCAATGAACTGCATGCCGCATTGGTGAGTAGGAAATACGCTGCCGCTGGCATATTCTGGCATGAAGCTAAGTTTCCAATTATCTTTAATTCTTTGTGCTATAAGTGGCACTTCCATAAAGAAGCTTTCAACTTCTTGCCTAAATTCGTCATTTCTGCTTATCTTCCATCCAGCTGTTTCAAACCATCTTTGGTAAGTAATGATAGGATGAATCACCTTGAATACTTTGTCTTGTTTGTATCCCATTGATTCCAGTTCTTCTTCTGTAAAAATCAAATGCATTAATGCTTTATTTAATTGATGATAAAGGTGTGTGCCATGACGACAGCACCAAGGATGCATTCTAGCGTATAAATTGCCAGTAGGCGTTATAACTTCTTTTATTTTTCTTAATGTATCGATTATATCATTTTCGTTGTCGCTGACATGATCTAGAACATCAAAAGCAAGAATAACATCATAAGGCCCATTTTCTTTTATTTTATCCCAACTATCTGTGACTATGCAGTTTTTCCTATTTTCCCAATTTTTTCCTACAATATCATACCCGACAGCTATTTTTGCTCCTTTTTCTGAGGCTTTTTCTGCACAATGTCCTTCTCCTGTGCCAAAATCTAAGAACTTTATATCTTTAATTGATGATTCGATAAAAATATCAAATATATTTCCTGCTCTTGTGTTTTTTTGATCTTCATCATTCATATCGCAAATCCAATTAGGTTCTACGGCTGCTGGCCATTCATCTAGTGATAATAAATGTTTTAATGCATCAAGAGTATGATCGTTTGCCGAAAATGTAGGGTTGTAATATTTTCTTGGCAGTAATAATTGTAAAGATAAGTCTTTTACTTTGTTTTCCATTTTTTACCTTAATATAAAGTCAATAAACTGTATTTCTAATTGCGCTATAGGAAAAGCTCTCCCTGATTTTAAATTAGTATCTGGTGAATTTTTCCAGCATTTTTTTATTCTTTTTGATACTAGCACATTATTCATGAAAAAAGGTTCCAATTTATTATTAGTTACTATTTCTTTCTTTAGAAACGTAAAACCTGCTTTATTAAAAAAGTCATTATATGTAATTAAAGGATGAATGGTTTTTCTTGTAGGCGTTTCTTCATAACCCATTTCTTTTATTTCTTCTTCTGTGAATACCAAATGAATATAAGATTTATTTATGGATTGGTATAAATGAGTTCCGTGCCTCGAAGTCCAGGGATGCGCCCTTACATATAATTTGCCATTTTCTTGATTTAATATGCTTTTTACTTTCTTTAATGTTTCTACTATTTCAGATGAAGTCCCAATCATATGATCTAAAACGTCGTACATTAAAATTACATTATAAGGCCCATTTTCCTTTATTCTATCCCAATCCGTTGTCATATCGTCAGTCCAATTTGCATAGGATTTAATGTCATATCCTAATGCAATTCTGGGTTTTTCACTTTTTGATTTCGTTACAACATGACCTTCTCCGCATCCGAAATCCAAAAAGGCTAAGCCATCTAAGTAGTCTTTCATTACTAAATCTATAATTGCTTCCGCTCTTGTAAATTTTTCTTCTTCAGATTCGGTGTTGCAAATTAGTTTGGGGTCAATAGCAGCGGGCCAATTGTCTGAGTGCAAGAGAGTTTTTAATATTTCAAATTCTCCTTGATCTTTGTCTGAGTGCAAGAGAGTTTTTAATATTTCAAATTCTCCTTGATCTACATGGGGCGGACTTCCAAATTTATTTTGCAATTGGATTAAAGCCGCCCTCAGATTTTTTATTTCTTGAGACTTCGACCAGAGCGACGCCAACAGAGAGTCTATTCTTTTTTCGAGTTCGTTAATCTTTTCTTGCATTAACTATTATAGTATTGATAATGAAAATTACTGCTATATTGCATACGCATGATCATCAAGATTTAACTTTAGATACATTAGATTCTATTAAACATTATATGACAGATGATGTTTTGGTGGTCATTAATGAATCAGGGTGGGATAAATTTGATCATTCTCAGATACCAGCGCATGTTCTTAAAGCTTTCCCTCATAATGTTGGGAGAGCGCCTTATAGAAATGCCATGTTAGGATTATCAATGGCTGCACAGAAATGGCCAGATTCAGACTGGTATTGCCATTTAGAATATGATTGTTTGATTGGTTCTTCTTTCTTTAAAAAAGACTTGGAATTTGCAGACAAAGAAAACGTATGGGTAATAGGTAATGATTACAGAGATAAACAAACAGTTAGATTTCCTTTAGTCGAATTAATGTTAAAAACTCAGTTTGATGAGATTGTCTATTTGCTTGGGGCAATTCTATTTTATAATAGCAAATTTATTAAAAGATGTTTAGAAGAAGACTTTTTCAATAAATTTCTTTTTTACACAAATGAATTTAGAGGGTTCTTTTTCCCAGGTTATTTCGGTGAAGGTGCCTGGGACATAACAGAACATATGATGCCTACTTTAGCTAAACATTGGGGTGGTGAAGTAAAACAATTTGCCAAATGGAGTCAAAAATATGGCTGGATGGGGGCACAATGGAGAAAGTATCCTGTTAGATGGCAACCAGAATTATTCAATATAGAAGACGAATATTTACAAGCTTCATTAATGCATCCTCTGAAAACATATGACCATCCAATACGAGAATTTCACAGACAAAAAAGAAATTTCAGAAAATTTAAAAATGCAACCTGATCAACTTATAGAATATCTAAACAATAATCCAAATTGTGCAAAGTCTCATTGTGCTTTAGCAAAGTATTTTTTTAGCATTAAGAATATAAAAGAAGCTTTGACGGAATGGCAATGGAGATTTAAATGCAGGAACCTAGATGATGACCTAACTAAAAAATCTTGGAATTATTGGAGTTTTTATAAGAAATATAAGGATAAATGGTGGAATGGTGAAGGAGAATTGAAGAATGCTTTGGTTATTGCTGATGAAGGTTTAGGCGATGCTATACAATATTGTCGGTATTTGAAAGGATTAGATGTTTTTGTACTTGTCCCAGAAGTATTGACTTCTTTGTTTGCAAATAGTTTCAAAATGACAAATGAATCAAATGTTGAGTTTGTTGTTCCGATGAGCAATTTGCCTTATTATTTTGACAGTGAATTAGATAAAAAAATTGAATTTCCTTATTTGAAATCTTCGGCAATTGTTCCAAAATTAGAAAGCAATAAGTTAAAAGTAGGATTGGTATGGGCAGGCAGTAAATTTTATGAAGCTGACAGGTACAGATCATATTTTCTCAGAGAATTTTCTTGGGTTTTTCAGGAAGATATAGATGTTTTTTCACTGCAAATCGGAGATATGGTTAGGACTTGGGCATTAAATGGTAGTATTTTTGATGGACATGATGATATTAAAGTTGTCGATCTCATGGAAGGAGCAGAACATTTTAAAATGACAAGACTCGAACCAAAAGATTTTAATGAAACAGCTGCTTATTTAAATCAGTTAGATGTATTAATAAGTGTAGATACGAGTATTATTCATCTTGCTGGAGCATTAGGGGTCAAGACTGCGGTTTTTTTGCCTAAAAATAATTTGGCTGACTGGAGGTGGGGGTCGTTGGATAAAAATATAAACATATATCCAAGTTTGAAATTTTTCAAGTTTACAAAAAAGGTTGACATAACGAAATTTTGGGATACAATGAACAGGTTTGGAAAATGAATTACGATACAATAAAAAAACATCTGTTACATAAACAAAAGGCATGCTTCTTGCAGGAAGTGTTGGATATTGCTCCGTATTGGCATAAGAAGGTAGCTAAATTACAGAAAAAATATCAAGTTCTTTTTGACCAGCTGGATCGTCTAAATGAGTGTGATATTGATGCAATTTTAGCTAGTGTAAAACTTTATTCCGAGTACGAGAACAAACTACTTTTAGATGCATACCACATTGATCTTGGCTCAGGCTAAAAGGAAAGTAATGCTAGAAGAATTAAAAAGCCTTATCCAGCAAAATTGGTCTACCAGAGACTTTGAAATTTACGAACATGATGGAAAATTGACAATAAAAGGAATTGTAAAAACATTCTATCAGAAACAAATTGCTTTAAATTTAATCCAAAAGATAGTAAAAGATATGCCAATTGAATTCAAAATAAATGTGGCAAATGTTTGAAAATTGGGTAAGATATTGTGTATTTTGCATTTAGGTTGTTACATTGCTTTTTCGTGATATTGGGATATAATAACTGATCCGAAACAAAAATACCCAATTTAGGTGAAAATGCCCAAAATTCTGTTCCCTCCAAGGCCGAAAAGTGCAACTCCCCCTCATGAATTGGCCTATTACGAAAAACAAAATCTCTGGTTAGTCCAATACAAGTATAATGGCTCAAGATGTGTCATTAACATTTCCCCTAATAGGGTTATTACGATCCTAGAAAGGCATGGAAGGCTGCATCGTGGGTATGTTCCACCACTCAGTATTTGTCAACAATTAGCTAATTTGCCAGGACTTGAAAAAAATAAAGAATATTGGCTAGATGGCGAATTGATGATAAAGACAGTTGCACCAGACACTAAAGGCAAAATAATTCTTTTTGATGTGCTGCAAGCTGGGAACTATTTGTTCAAGAAACCTGACCAAGTAGGTAGGTTGCAACTTCTAAGGGAAATATGCGGAAATCCAACTGTTCTTGATCCGTACAGACAGATGGCCTATTTAGTTTCTAAAGATGTTTGGATGGCCCCTTACTTTTTAGATAATTTTTGCCAACATTTCAAAGAGAAGATTGGTTTTGATGAAATAGAAGGTCTTGTTTTGAGGAGAAGAGATTTCGCTTTGGATAACTTTGGTGGCAAGGAATATGAAACTGGTAAAATAATTCGTTGCCGTAAACCAAGTAAGAACTGTAACTTTTAGTAATATGAAAGGTTGGGCTTGACAAAAAAAGAAGATAACTACATAATCCTGTTTCCCTGCGCATGAAGCTTATTAAACACAAATTGAATGGAGATTGAAATGGATTCGACTAAAACTACAAAGATCGTTCTGCAATCCAAAGAGTATGAAATTCCCTCTGGCGTTACGCTGGTAGATGGAGATTTATATTCAATTCCTTTTGGATTAATTAGTGTAGCAGAAAGTGATCTGGAAGAAAGTGCCGGTACACAATACCAATGGAGTAATCCCAGGTATTTTGGCCAAGCAGAAGGTAGTTTAGGCAGCGGCTTCTCCAAAGAAGACATGGATGAATTGGCTGATTCAATTAAGGAGGAAGGACTTCTTTGTCCTCTTATTTGTCGTTGGAAGACGGATTCAGGCGAATTAGAAGTTGAAATTCTTGATGGTGAACGTCGCTGGCGCTCTGTGGATAGACTCATCAAGAAGAACGAAAAAGTTTGGAGTCGTGCTGAAAAGAAATGGCTTTCTGCCAAACAAGTTTTTGATACTGTTTTATGCACAATAACCACTGGTAATGATAAAGAAGCCCTCAGAGTAGCATTTGCTGTCAGTGATCGTGCTGTTGGCTGGGGTGATGGCGCTACAGCCAAACTTGTGAAAAAATTAAGAAAATGCAAATGTAATGATGAGGAAATCTTAGAAATAACTAAGAAAACCCCGCCTTGGCTTAAAGAGATGGATCAGATTTGTGCCCTAGATGAATTAACTTTTTCCTATTTAATTGGGGCTAAAATAAATCGTGCCTTGGCGCTCAGGCTAAGTAAAATTAAAGATTTGAAAAGCCGACATCATTGGCTACATGCTTGCTATGAAGATGCCGTGGTCCATCAGAAAGAAATTTATGCCCAAGCTGAAATGGAATTGGAAAAGGCTGAACTCAAGGAAGAATTAGCTGAAGCTACTCTTGCTGAAGTTAAGTTTAACAATGATGAAGAATCAGTTGCCGAAGCTGAACAAGAATTAGCTGAGGCGGTTAATAGGGTTGAAGAGAAGCAGCAGAAAAAGAAAAAGGCTTCTCGCCCAATTGCAAAGACAAAAAATCTTGACCGTGTTGCTTCCGAAGAAGGTGAAGGTGATTTGGTCAAGCCATTAAGTCCAAGGAAAATTAAACTTCAACTGAAAAGCATCAATACCCTTATTCAATCTGATGGTAAGAATGATGATGTTGAAGTTGATTTGCCAGTCCTGTATGGTATTCAAGCCTGTTATAATGCAATTTTGAAGGGCGAAGATGATGTTTTGCCTGTCTTGAAGCGTTATACAAAGGCAATGGATGTTATGGAAAAACGTAAGTAGAAAGCCCGGTATGTCAGTAACAAAAAAAGACATGAGCAATCGTGTCTTTTTTTGTTTTTATGAAGGATAAATAATGACATAGATGATTGTGGTTTGTCCTTTTTGCGGTAATTCGATGCCAGAAATTTTGGTAGATGGAATTGCGTCTTGCATTAAATGTAACAGAGTTTTTGATAGTTCACTTCAAAACAGATTGCTTTCTGCTTCCTGGCTTGTTAAAAAACATAATTATGGTACAGTGGAGCAATTAATATCAGATACAAGATTACCTGAGCATGAAGCTATAATTGCCTATTCGTTTGTAGGTGAAAATGGTTATTCTGTGGAGGAATTCTTGCATGTACTTAAAAAATTGGGGATTTAAATGGCAGCTATACCTATTGATGGGACGAAAATAGCAAATGAAGTTAAAGAAGAAGTCGTACAAGAAGCTGTTGAGTTTAAAAATAAATATGGTTTTCCTCCATGCTTAGATGTTATTCTTGTTGGTAATGATCCAGCCAGTAAAATCTACGTAGAAAGAAAAGCTAAAGCTTGTCAAGAATGTGGTATAGTTTCAATAATTCATAAATTTAATGAAGTAGCACAGCAAGAATTAGAAAACCAAATTTCAATTTTAAGCCAGAATGCTGATGTTCATGGAATTCTAGTTCAACTTCCACTTACCAAAAATATAAAAGAAAATTTGGTTTTAAATAAAATAAATCCATTAAAAGACGTTGATGTACTTACTTCTGAAAATATTGGTCTGCTAATCCAAGGTCAACCCAGATTCCTTCCTTGTACCCCGCATGGTATTCAAGTAATGCTCAAAAGTATAGGTTATAGCACCAAAGGCAAGCATGTGGTTGTGATTAATCGCAGTCGCATTGTTGGCGTTCCGCTTTCTAGCATGCTTATCCAAGACAATGGCGAATATGCCAATGCTACCGTAACTGTATGCCATAATGAGACTAATCAACAGGAATTGGCCAATATTTCTAAATCCGGTGACGTTATCGTGGTAGCTGTTGGTATTCCAGATTTTCTAAAAAGCAATATGGTAAAAAAAGATGCTGTGGTTATCGATGTTGGTATCAATCGCCTAGAAAGCGGTAAAATCGTTGGAGATTGTCACAAATCTGTATGGAATCAAGCCAGCTTTGTATCGAAAGTGCCTGGTGGTTGTGGACCTCTTACCATCACCATGCTCCTTAAAAACACTGTCCAAGCGGCAAAATATTGCATGAATCACTTAAATTTTAACTGATTTAAGTCCTTTATTTGTAACGGTTTGTGGGTTTTGATAAAGTGATTTTAAAAAATTTAGTGTTTTGACCCTTTACTTTTTATGTGCATAGGCTATCATTTTTAACATAAGTGCTGCCTTGTTGAAGTCAATAAGGTTGAGGCACAAAAACAATGCAGTAAAGAGGATGGTGGGACATGGTTGAGTTGCAAAATCTTTTGGCAGAAATTCAGAAGAATGATGATGCAATAAAGGAATTGCAAGTAAAGCGTGAGGAATTGCAAAAGCAAGGTCGTAAGCTTGTCGAACAAAATAAAGAAGTTTTGGCCTCCTTGGGATTTGCCTTCCAAGCAGAAAAGCCTGTTAAGACTCGCAAAAAGCGGACGGCCAAGGTGAAAACTGAAACCGATGGCGCAAGAGTCACCATGACGGGCATCGTGACCAAGATTTTGGAAAAGAAGCCGGATGGTCTTTTCATTACTGATATTGTGGAAGAAGTAATGAAGAAGGTCAAGGCTGGCGAATACAAGACCAAGAGCAAGAAGATTGGTTTTGTGGTCCAACAGGCATTGCATAAGCTCCGTAAGGAAAAGGCTGTTAAATCCAAGGCAGAAGGCCGTAAGAGTATCTATTCCTTGGCGTAAAGTAAACACCGTGCAAATAGGTGGTAAAGCAGTCTAGGTTTTTTCCTAGACTTCTTTATTTTTTTAAAGTTGTGGATATAATTGAAAGGTATAACCACAACAAAACAGGTGCAAAACATGCAAACTATTTTTGATTTACAAAAAGCTTTGGATGCTCACAAGGATGAAGTAACCACCCTTTTGCAAGAAGTAAATGAGCTAAAAGCAGAATTGATTTCCGAAAAAGAACGAGTTGCAGGCGTTCTGATCTACAAAGAAAAGTTAGCTGCATTTGAAAGAAAATTAAATTCCATAGAAGCCAAGGCCCTTTCTTCTGTTGGGGACAAGCCTAACAAACGCTCTATCTCTGAATATGTTGAAGAAGTGCTTGCCAACAGCAATGAACCGCTGACTGCCAACCAAATTGCCGATTTGATTTCCGAAGCTGGCTTTGTTACTTCTGGAAAATCAGAAAACGTTCCAACGATGGTTCGGCAAATCCTCTATGAATGCCCAAAATTTCGGCGTGTTACTAAGTCTAATCGTCGTCCTGTGCGATTTGCCATGAGAGAAGCACAGTCTTAAACTGTTTAGACAGAATGACTTAGAAAAAATTTCGAAAAGGGTATTGACACTTTCGGGGAATCGGTTATATTACACCTGTCTTAACGATTTGCTCTTTGAAAACTTAAAAACAAAACACACAACTGTTAAAACAGGTTTGTGGGACACTTGATGGGAGTAAAACCCCACAAGGACAAATGGCCAAACCGAAAAAAGGCCAAGGATGTTGTAAGCATATTCGAAAGGATATGAATGTGCAACACAGAATGGATTGAAAGTCTTACGCAAGTAGGAAAAGGATATCTTATTCTGAACTCACAACAGGCAGCGGCTTTAAAAAGAAGTTTGCTTAAGCCTATGTTGAACACTCACCACTATTAATGGTGGAGGCATAGGAAGGCAAAGGAATTTTTAAAGGTGTTCTGGGCAATGAATTAAAGGTGCAGAAACTTTAATTTAACCCCTTACGCAAGTAAGATATACAAGTAGAGAACTTGTATTAGAGAACATTGAGCCTGAGGAAGTAAAAAACCTCTAGAAACGACGTAGACCCAACTGCGTAAATGTTGGAAATTTGTAGCAAATGAGTTATGCAAGTTGTTGACGCTTATTTTGATGAATCTATTTAATTAGGGGCTGCTAGTTTTGGGTCATAACTGGCCCATGATGAACAGTATGATTAAATGGGATCGGAAAAGCAAGAGTAAACCGCAAGTATAATTTAGACTACGAATTGTTTGCCAGGATGTTTATAAGTCCCCAAAAAGGGGCTTCGGTGGGTTAAAAAAGCCTGAAAGTAATACGATGCTTCCTGGAAATTCTGCTAAAAGATAACAACAGTGTGATTAAGGTTATCGTACCTAGGCCGAAAGGTATGTGCGGTAGCTGAAAAAAGTATTGCTGAGATAGCCAGTCAATGAGGCGAAAGCTTTGTTGACTGGCTTTTTTTTATTTATTAATATTAAATATAAGCATGATCCCTGGCGTTGTGTCCATGCTTAGAAATTCTGATGGTGATTGGGTTGTTTATGACAATATGGTTGAATATCCAACACCCGATACTGTTACCCAAGGTTTGCAAGAAGCTATTAATTTAGCTTATACCAATGACGTTGATTTAACTGTTATTGGAGGGGGGACAAGTGCAGTAATTCAATGCAATGCTGGTATTACTTGGCCACCAATTAGACACAGAACTATCAGGATTCAATCTTGTACTCTCAATATAGTTCCTGAAAGTGATGTAAATAGTTTAACTAATGGCATGACTTTCGATTCATGTATCATGGCTGATTGGTTTATGTCTGGCCAAATTGTTTATTGGGGCAAAGGCAGAGCCGTATTGTTTGCTCCTACTACTCCAGCTATGCCAGAAAATGAAATATCTTGTGCTGTATCTACTTTTAAATTTGGTGCTATAGCATGTATGACTAAAGATGGGTTTGGAGTATTTTTTGATGGGCCAATGGATCGCAATAATTTTCATTTTATGGAAATTAATGGCAAAAATGATTCAAGCGGGGACAGAAGTTATCATGGCATTGAAATAAGTAAAGCTTTTGTAGGTAATCGTTTAGAATTTAGAAATATTCATGGTTTTAAGGGAATTGGTTTAAGAGTTGGAGTTGCACCTACTTCTGCTATTTATGGGAATACTTTTGTAGGCACTATAGCTCCCGGTCCTAGTGGGTCATCATCTGTGGGCGTCCAAATTTTCGGCAACAGCAACTTTTTTAATTTGGCTATTATAAATAACGAAATGGGCGGCAGATTGGTGCCGTGGGGCATGGAGACCATCTGCTGGACGACGGGATTGACGACCATCGACGACCATGCCGGCGTTAGATTTAGGTATTAGGCTTGAAAACAGTTCTTCCAAAAATTATTTTATTGCACCACACAATAATTCTACAATTCCTTTGCAAGTTGTCGGCACTAATAATGGCAATAAAGGTTTTGCTCCTAGCACATGGGCTTAATCACCTTTACTAGCTTGCATCAATGCTTTTACACTATCTTTGCAAAATCCGTACTTATCTCTTTTAATCAATTCAAATACAACGCCTAAAATTGAACTAGGTTTTGTAAAGACTTGGCTTAGACCTTCACAATTAATAGGCTCAGAACTAAACCCATCAGGTGCCCATCCCTTTTCCAACCATTTTTGCATTTCTGCTTCAACTGTAGATTCATCTGGGACTTGAAGCGCAATGTGATGAAGTCCGCCGCCGCCATGCGTTAAGCACCAGTCATGTACAATACTTTTTGGGGTGCCTTCTGATACAAAAATTTCAGCAGGACGATGGTATACTTCGATTCCTAATCCGTGATATTGTTGGAAAATCCATTGAGATATATCGGTTCTTTTTGAAGGTTCTAATGATGTACACACAGCTACATCTGTGCCTTCATCATTAAATGGAATAGGAAAGTCTTCTTGTATTTGATACCCAAGAGCATCAACAAAGAATTTAAGTGCTTTTTCTTTATTTAAGGTGCGAAAAGCCAAATGATCTAAACGATATCTCATTTTAATTTCCCCTATTGTTAAATTATAATAATTAAGTTAAACTACTTTATCTTTATAGGAGTAGTTTAATCTTTTCTTTGGGCAGTTATTTCGGAGTCCCATTAGGTATTCATTGGACGACATTGTTATCCTTAAGTATTTTAGCTTTATTTTCGCCTTTTTCTTTTTTCATATTATTCGGCACATTCTTTTTTGTAATTTTTCATGAATATGGGCACGTTTTGGCAGGTAAAGTATTTGGAGTGCCTACCAAGGATGTTACTTTATACCCTTTAGGTGGCGTAGCGTCAATGCAATTATCTCTTTGTAATTCTTCTAAAAAGGAATTCTTCATTGCCATAGCTGGGCCACTGGTAAACATATTTTTTGCTTTACTATTTTTTCCGTTAATTGAAATTTATTTTTTCTTGGTATGTTTTGTTATAAATTTGTCACTTGCTTTGTTTAACCTCCTTCCAATATTCCCTATGGATGGAGGAAGAATTTTTAGATCATTTATAAGGCTTTTCATTAAAAATTTGAATTTGGCTACTAGAATTGCTGTCAGTTTTGGGCAATTTTTATGTTTTATTTTTATATTTTTGTCTGTTTTTTATGGCGAATATATCCTTGCTGCAATATTTATTTTCTTAATTTTTCTTGGCAATGTGGAGACGCATGTTATTAAATTAATATCTTCATTGCCAGATATTAAAAAACAAGCCGCTGAAATACTTGGCAAGCCAGAATTAATTAATGCATCTAACAGTAAATTGATTGATGCATTAGATCAGGTTGCTTCTCAATCAGCAGAATACACATGGCTTGAATTAGAACATAAATTGCCTGATTTGAAAATGTTGGAAGAAAATGGCTTGATTTGACGCTTTACAATCCACGAAAAATCTCTATAATAGGTTTGAGTGCGAAGAAGGTGCGTAAACAACTGTACATGCAAAAGGAAATTCAATGTCAAAAAGGCCACCTGTTTGTTGTGATTTCTGCGGAAAACCTACCAAACCCAAGGAATTAGTACGTGGTGATGGGTCAGAACATAATAGAAAAGATATCGGTCCTGTATTCATTTGCGGCCTTTGTATTGAAAATTGTTCAGATTTAATTGAAAATAAAAGCAATCCACGGTCTGTTTTTTTAACTTCTACCTCCATTCCTTCCCCTAAAGACCTTGTGAAATATTTAGACCAGTATGTTATTGGTCAAGAACATGCCAAAAAAGTGCTTTCTGTGGCGGTTGCTAATCATTATAAACGGATAATAAGTGAATCTACAAAGAAGGATAACGGGGATGAAATTGATAATACAGTCATTGATAAGAGTAACGTTCTATTGCTTGGCCCAACAGGTGTAGGCAAGACCCTTTTGTGTAAGACTTTGGCTAATGTTTTAAATGTGCCTTTCGCTATTGGTGATGCGACCACAATTACAGAGGCTGGCTATGTTGGCGAGGACGTCGAAAACTTATTGCTTAAACTTTTGAATGCTGCTAACTTTGATGTGGAGAAGGCGGAAAAGGGTATCATTTATATTGATGAAATTGATAAGATCAGAAGGACAAGTGGTAAAGTTAGCATTACGAGAGATGTGAGTGGGGAGGGGGTTCAGCAGTCTCTTTTGAAAATCTTAGAAGGGACAACGGCTTCTGTACCACCAACTGGAGGAAGGAAGCATCCAGAACAGCAATATATCCAGGTCGATACAACCAATATTTTGTTTATATGTGGTGGTGCTTTTGTTGGTTTAGAAGATATCATTGCTAGAAGGTTAGGCAAAAAGACTATTGGTTTTGGTGTGGATTATGGAGTTACAGGAGAAAAGAAAAAGAAAAGGGATGAACTTTTAAAGCAAGTTTCTAGTGATGATTTAATTGAGTTCGGTTTAATTCCCGAATTTGTTGGTAGAGTCCCTGCTATTACTGCATTGCAAGAATTAAATGAAGAAGCATTGATTAGGATTCTTTCTGAGCCTAAGAATTCTTTACTTAAGCAATATCAGAAGTTATTCAGATTCAACAAGGCAGAATTAACTTTCACAGAAGATGCTAAGGTTGAATTGGCGAAGAAGGCAATGAAGAATGATACTGGAGCTAGGGCATTAAGGACTGCTTTGGAAGATTTAATGCTTGAAATTCAGTATAACGTCAAAGAAGGTTCTCATTACGTTATTGATGGAGCGGTGGTACGTGGCGAAGAGGAAGCTAAAGCTTTGAATAAGGCGGCTTAATTTATTGTATACTTCCAACGTTTTTTGCCACAGTCCCAGATTCGTCCATAACCTTTTTCTGCCATCCAGATATGTTCTTTTATCTTTGATGGGCAACCTATTTTCTTTTTTTGTCTTGATTGTTTTTTTATTCTTGTACTTGGAGTTTTTAGATTAACATAATCATAAGATGGGGGGAGTTCTTTGTCTAATGTAAAATTCAATACTTTATAAATATTACCTTCGCTCCATCTGTTGTCGCTGAAGCTTATGATTTCTTTATAATTGTTATTTTTTGCCCATTCTATGCATTTTGAGAATAATTTACTGGCACCCCCGGCTATTTGTATGCCGTCTTTGCAACAAAAGCGGTCTAGGACTAATTTTGAAACACCGTTTTGTCTGTTATGTCTTCCTAATGACATGGCTGCAATAAGTTTATCTTTAAATATTAAACCAAACCTAATTATGTTTAAATTATTAGGTTTTTGAATATGGTTTTCATCTATGAATTTATTGAATTGCTCTTTTGATAGTTCAATTATTGTACACTTTCTAGCAAAAATCTTTTTTTCAGATATACCTAAAACTGATTTTAAAAAATTCTTGCACTGAATATTTCTGTGTTTCCATTCATCCTCAAAAATTGTTATTAATTTAATGTTCTTTTCTTCACAATTTTTATATTTTGAAAAGTGGGAATCCCTACCTCTAGGAGTTTTAGATAAATCAGTGTGCCAATATAAACCGCAGAATTCTACGCCTATTTTTAAATCTGGTGAATACATGTCTAATTGGAGTTTTCTTCCATCTTTTTTAGTAATAATGTCCCATGTTGTTTGAAAATTGAACCCGAATGAATTTAACCAATTTTTAATTTCATTTTCGCATTTATAATTTCTAGGAGGATGGGGTTGACCATATTTTTTGTTATTATTTTCATAAATTCGATTCATTATTTCAGGTGATAGCGTTGGATTTCTTACACCATATCTATCTTTAAAAGTTTGTTCTCTTTTTTCTCTTACGCATTTGGCCTGGGAAGCGTTTTTTTTACCATATTTTCGTTCGCAAGTTTTTTGGGATTTTTCTTTAATTTCTTCGGATTCAAAAACACACTTTTTACCGTATCTTTCTTCATTGGTTTTGCAGGTCTTATCAAATACTTTTTTTGATTTTTGTGGGTTATCAACACCTAAATTTTCAAGCCATTTCTGCTTTGCTTTTTCTTTAGTCTTTTCTGATTGCATTGGATAATCTACACCAAGATTTTCTCTGTTTTTTTCTTTAATTTTAGTTTTTATTATTTCTGATTGGAATGGATTTTCTACTCCATAATTTTCTAAACATGTTTCTTTAATTTTTATTTTTGTTTCTTTCAAAAACATAGGATGTTCCACGCCTGTCAAAACTATCATTGAATCTTTATATTTTTTTTGTTTACATTCCTTTTTTCCGCAACTATGTGTTGGTGAAGTTAGAGTTCTTATAATAATACTTTTCATTCTTTCAAATATTTCTCCGCAATAATCACATTTGCAGATTATTTTTTGATTTGTGAACGCTTCCTCAAATGTTTTGCCATATTTTATTTTTGTTTCATTATCTAAGATCATTTATTTAATATATATTGTTTTAAATTTATTTACAATGGGGCTTTACAATTGATAAAAATCAGACATAATAATACCATGAAGCCAGAGATAGCAGCGTTTTTTCAGCACATATCGAAAGAAAAGCCCTTTGCTGCTTTAGGCGATGCAAGTACATATCTTGAGACACTTTCTCCTACACAATTAAAGGCATTTCTTGGGGAGAAAGTATCTTCGTTGGATGAAAATCTGGTTTTTGAAAGAGTTAAAAATGCTGTTGGCAAATTAATCTTTAAACATGGCAGTTTTTATCCAATCAATCAATACATCATGCCAGAATTAGAAGCTGTATCGCAAATTTCTAAAAAAGCATATTTTAGAATTATTGGGGATGTTCATCAAAAGCAAGATAAATATGCTCGAATTGCCCTTGAAGCTGAATATAGTTTGCAAGTTGGCGATATGGGTTTTGATTATTCTTATTTAGATGCCTATTTAGACCCAGATAAGCATAAAGTGTTAGCCGGGAATCACGATAATTACAATACTCAAAAATGCTGTGAAAGTGGTTGTGAGAAGTGTGAAGGCAGGGGATATATTTTTTGCGATCAAACAAAGCACTTTTTGAAGGATTTTGGTGTTCTTGAAATACCAAGAATGCATCCTATATTTTATGTTCGTGGTGCTTGGAGTATTGATTTTCTATATAGGACTCCTGGGATATCTTGGTGGGAAGATGAAGAGTTAACAATGGCTCAATGCGAAAAAGCTATTAGTTTGTACAAAGAGGTAAAACCTGATTTTGTAGTGACTCATTCTACGCCGCTTTCTGTAGCCTCATGCATACCTTTTAAAAGTTCATTTGGCACTGATTTGCATAAGACACGTACAGATCAGATGTTGGATGCTATGTATGATGCCCATCAGCCTGCTTTTTGGATTTTTGGGCATTATCATCTGGACTGGAGGAAGGATTTAAGTAATAATGGCAGGGAGACAACTTTCATATGTTTGAATGAGTTGTCTTATAAGGATTTTCCTGCAATCGGATAAAATATGGATTTTGTTTTTTTTGATTTGAAACAAGAAGAATGGGAAGATGGTTTAAATTTCATAAGGACGACTAAAGTTCCTAACGTTGGGGCTGTTGTTGTCGATTTTGGACTAAACCAGGAACAGTTAGAAAAATTGCAGCAATTGTCAGTTACGGTATTGCCTAACACTAAATTTACGAGCAATATGCAAGCTGACATTTTCAATACTTTATGGCCATTTGCTAAGGAATATCCAGATAGTAAATTCCTTTTTTGCAAGAAGGATTTTTCTTTGGATATGTTTTCTAGCGATAAATTTAGCTGTGGTAGGGCTGAAAATGATATTGCTAGGCTGGTTTTCCCCTTGACAAGCTTTGATAATAGGGTAAAACTAGGTGATAAGATCGAGAAAGTAACTGCTGGAAAATTTCATTCCAAGTTTATTTTGGGTAATTCTCATTGGTGGGCAAGTTTTTCTGGCTTTTATAATGCTTTGTTGCATACTGAAATTATTTCTTCTGCAATGTCATCCCTTGATTTAGTATTGAATCTTTTTGCTGTATATTTCCCAAAATTTATTGAATTAAGTTTTACAGAACAGAAAAATTGTATATAATGAATTAAAGGAGATAAACATGGACTTTAAACCGTTAGACCCTGAGCAAAGAAAAAGCTTGTATGAGGCGTTAATGTCAAATACTGAAAAGGATACAGCTATTTTGATGAATCCTAGGGATACAAGCTTTCTAGGTGTTGCAGATGAAGTAAATGATGACGAAGTTATTTCTGCTATTAAGTCTATACCATGCCATTATTAGTGTTTTCTGTTGGGCTTATTTTATTCCCCATGGCCGCAAGAAATTCACTAGAGAACGTACCAGAAATGCTTGGAATATTCTTGAAAGTGATCGTTTGGAAGATAAAGTAGAAAAGCTATGCGCATGGAGAAAGCAATTGACTGATTTGGCCATTAAGTTGGATAAAGAGTTATTCGAATTGAAGCTTATTACTCCGTCTGGAAGTGCTTTATATGAAGTTATAAATACAAGCCGAACAATTTGTAATCATATTTTGGTAGAATCAAAAGTTAATTAATATCAAAAACAATGCAAGATAGACTAAACAAAGTATCTCTATTTTTTGAGCCTCCTTTTCGTTTCTTTGGCGGAAATAAGCTCAAAAATTACAATCCTGATAAGGTCACAGCACCAATTCCAGGCTATGAAGAACTTCTTGCTAAACATACAAAACAAGCAGTTAATCCTCTTTCAGAATATCGCTATTTATATGAAATGCCTTTGCTTAAAAGAGAACAAGAATTTCACCTTTTAAGGCATTACAATTATTTAAAATGGCTTGCTCGTAAGAAATTTATCTTCTTAAAGAAGAAAGGCAACCTAAAAGAATCTCTCTTGAAAGAGATAGAAGATTTAATTGAAGAAATTAAATCTATGAAGCAAAAGATAGCTTCGCATAATGTCCGCTTGGTTGTTCATTTTGCCAAGAAATTTTCAGCTGTTAGAGAAGGATCGCATGTTTTACAAGAAATGATTTCTGATGGGAATGTTGGTCTTATGACTGCTGTTGATTATTTTAATTTTACTTTGGGGCATAGGTTCGCCACTTATGCTGCATGGGTAATTAAAGACACAATGAATAAAGCTTCGAAAACTAGAATGAAATATAATAGCAAAGTAGAACTTGATGAATATTGTGAAGATGTTGAATATGATGGCCAAGAAGTGAAAGAGTTTGACTTAGACTTCAGTTTAGTCAGAGAAGCATTGACTAAAATTTCCCCAAGACATGCTGAAGTAGTTTCTAATTATTTCTTAAAATCAATGAGACTGCACGAAATTGGTAATTTATTAGGAATTACAAAAGAACGTGTAAGACAGCTAAAAGAACAAGGATTGTATAGTTTAAGAAAAGAACTTAGTCACATTAAAAGAACTTAGTCACATTAAAGGTCTTAGTGTAGCTTAAGGAGCAACATGACACCAGCTAAAGTTAAAAAAGGTGCAGAACTTCTTGATCAAAAAAAACCAGGATGGGCTGCGAAGATTAAAACAAAAAAGCTTTTTTCAGAAACCTTATACTTTTTTGCTATTTCTAATGTCGAATAAGTTTTTTTGCTAGGAAGATATTCTTTTTCAAGTAAAAATTGTTCAAATGTTTTCATAAAATATGTACCCGGTGCCGTTGATTTTCTTACGTTTACATTTTGGTTTTTTGGGATATAATGAAAGAAACAAAATAAAATTAAAATGCCAACCAGAACATCCCAACACCAGTCAGCAAAAGAACTTCTGTCAACACTCAGGGGTAAAAAGACTCCTGTAAAGCAGCAGGCCAATCGACCAGAATTGAAGCTTCCACAGTCAGTAGAAGCCTCTTTTGTGCGATTTGCTGAAGCTTATGACCTTTTGAAACAGGTGGAAGCAAGAGTAGATGCCGAAAGAGAAATTCTAAATGATAGTTGCTTCAACTTGTGGCTGAAAACACTTTGGAAAACAAAAAGGCGTCCACCCAATCCTTCCATTTCTATTTTAAAGAATGGCAAAACTGATATTCAAGGTCTATTCCAAGTCCAAGAAAGATATAAACTTAATAGGCCGTCCATTCCAGAAGATTCGTCTCTGGAAGAAATTGTAATTGATATTTTTGCTGATAAATTTGAAGCTATCGGTACTTCAAGAAATACGGCAGAAACTATTGCTAAAAATCTAGTTGACAGGGAGTTGAAACTAGAAGATAGACCTATTATTGACCTTTATCGCCTAACTTATGGCCATTATGAAGGTGAATATAGGAATCGTGTGTTTGTTGAAGCGACTCCCAGCGAACAAATCTTGGCAACCAAAATTATCTCTTTAATTAAAGCCAGGACTAACAAGGAATTAGTGGCTATTGGATGCTTGACGGACACAGAAGAAGGTTTGGCACTAGAGTTTTTGCCACAAATGGTTGTCAATAAGGGATTTTTGGATAGAGTAACCAGCTACGTCACTAATGTTGAACAATTAAAGGAAATTTTTGGAATTTTAGTTCCTGTTAGATTTCCAAGAGTCAACAAATGTGGTTTGGCTTCCAATGCTGAAGAACAAAATAAAAGAAGGTTGGAAGTTGCCAAGGATATAATGGGGTTATAATGGTAAGCATTCTTACTTTTGTGATAAGGCTGATTGTGATATAGTAGAAGTTACAGACCCAAAGAACTATAAAAGGTTACTGTCATCTTTAAAAGCTATCTTAAACAACCAATTGATTTTGTGAAAGAAATAAAGATAATTTTAAATGGTGATTATAGGCTTGACAGCGAAAGAATAGCTGCAATAGCAAATTTTTTGGAAAATGCTTGACAAGAACACCATAATCACTATAATATTACCTATGAAGTCATATGAATGGGCACAAAAGTTTTCAATGTCTCCTCCCTCTGATGGGACAATCGAAGAAAGATACGCAGAAGTCTTAAAAGAATATGGGGCAGAGACTTTAAAGTTATTGGAAGACAGGACCAAATTTTCCAAAAATAAGTTTCCTGCTGCTCAAGGTGCTATCAAAGAACAGAAAAATAAGTTTCGTTCCATTTGTGGCTTGGTCCCAAATTTAACGGAAGCAATGTTTGAAAATGTTGTAGATCAGTATGTTCCTACTTTTAGGTATCTGGAACAAGCTGAATGTAAGAAGGGGAAAGTGCAGAAAAAGGAAGAAAATCAGGACGTTAAGGATTATCGTAATTCTAAAGGTAGACCAACAAAGGAGACTAGTAATGGGTAATGTGACTGAAGAAAAAGTTAGAGAGTTAGCTTACCAAAAGTGGGAGAAGGCTGGTTATCCTGCTGGCGACGGTAAGAATTTTTGGTTAGAGGCAGAATCTGAGTTAACTGACCAACCAACCAGTGCTAGACCAAAGGTTTCTACTACCAAAAAGAACACCAAGAAATGACCCATAAGGATGAAGCAAAAATAAAGGATTTGCTGCTTGAGAGAACAAGAAGGTTAGTAAGCTTGCTAGAAGTTGATGCCCCTAAAACAGTGGTGTCAAAAGAGCTTTCGTTGATTAATGAAGCTTATAGACTTTATGTTAAAAAGGTAGAAATTAAAAAACGAAATGAAAAAGATAGCAAGACTTAGTAGGCATATAGATAATGGCGGTATTGAAGTAGAAGTGTTGGAAAATGAACATAAATAAATTTCACTTTCCTTCCTGACTTCTTACTTTGGTTATCCAGACTTAACTGCTATTATTAACTTTAATTGCCATCTTGGTAGGGGCTTTTTAAAAGAATTAGGTACTATGCTAATTGAAGCGGCGGCTAAATGTTCTAAAAATATGGAAATTGAACAGTCTAATGATTGAAAAAATGACAAGATGTGATGTTTTAAAACTCATTGGTGCAGCTGGTATTTGTGCTGTTGCCGGTAAGTCTTTTGCTGCTGAAAAAATTCCTAATGTTTTATTGTTTCCAAAATCAACTACTAAATTCGTTCTGGTTCCTATTCAAAATAACCAAAAATTTGCTCTGTTTGAATTTTTTGATGAGTTTTATCAAAGACCTCATATAATTGGGCAAAGAGGTAATGACTTTGATTTTTTTATAGCCCCAGAAAATAATGACTGTTATCAAATTGATCCCATTGGGTTGTGGTCTGTTAATAAAGACAATGCTGTTAGTTTTGGTTATCGAGAAAATGGCTTTCATATAGTGGATGAAGCCGGTAATATTTGTTGTAAGTCCATCCCGGCCACAAATGTTTTTACTATGGTTTGTTCTAGAGGGACATTATTCAAGGTTGAAGCATTTGTTGAGTTTGTGAAAGCATTAAATAAAATGTCAACGGAACATTAAAGTTACTTGTTTGAAAGGGGTTGAAGATGCTTAGTAAAGAACAACGAGCGGCGAGCTTTTAATTCCTTGACTTTACCACCCATCAAATGTTCAAAATACAATTTTCTACTTTCTTCATTTGGGTGACCTATTGTTGGTCATGTTTTGCATAAATTGGCTATAGTATTCAAAATTTTGGAACAATAACTTATATAAGAAGGAGATTAAACATGGGTCACTAAATTGACGACGATAACACGCCTTATATTTACGTTTTTATAAGAGCCGATCTTTCCTATCCGTAAAAGATAGTGCAGGCTTCTCATGATAGTCTTTTAGCATTAGTTAAGTAAGTAAATCAAACCCCTCTTTCGCTCAGAGAGAGGGATTCGTACTTTCTAAGCCATTCTTTGAAACTTTCTACTTGCGAAGAAATGTCAGACGCTGCTTTTCGCAAAGGATATGCTTCTGGAGATATCTTTGGCTTTCTTTTAAGCAAATATCTTTCATCAGACTGCTTATTGGCCATATTCTGCATAGATTGCTTTTGTCTTAAATTGGCTATGGTATTGCTTTGATATCTGCTTATTGGAGAGTTAGGTAATTCTGTTGCTTGTACCAAAGGTGATGGTTGTTCTTGCCCTTTATATGCTGGCCTACCTCTCTTACGTATGTTTTGGTTAAACATTTGTATAATTTGGTCTATGCTATAACCTTGTTTTAAAAGCTGTTGAACATTATGATTGCCACTTTCTACATTTCTTCTGGTAACATGCCCTACAAGCCTTACAGTGTCTCCTATTTTTGCAGCTATTTTATGATTCCTTTTTGCTATGTCTGCAACCCAATCATCAGCTAAATTTTTCTTTACAAAATCTAAAAGCTTTTTAAGCAGTTCTTCTTTTCTTTCACGCCAGTAATAATAATTAATATGATAAGTGTGATCTGGATTAGAAAGAGAATTAAGTGTTTGATCAATAAGTCTATTTGTTACTGAAACAACATCATCTTTAATTGTATTCCATTTTGCATTTGCTTCATATGGGTCATCTATGGAGTTTTCGCCGGTTTCTGATTTGTTTGGTGTGTACCCTTGGTATCCAGGCGGCAAATCTGCATTGCTGCTCTTAATTTCTACTGGCCTGCCATTTCTATAAGCAGTAAAAGTCTTATCAATATTTCCATTTGCTTGTTTAATCCATTTAGAAAGATGTACGCTGGCTGTAGGAAGTCTCATTAACTTAAATCTAGCAAGAGTCTTTGTGTCATGATCTGGATCGCTTAAATCAAATTTTAAATATTTTAACTTTTGTACTAAATCTGATATTCCTGTATTGATATCCTTAAAAGTAACTGGCCCTCCTGCTGCTGAAATTGTTACATCTTGTATATCATTCCAATTCCGCTTTAATTTTCCTTTCCTATCCAAAGCAGCTAATAAAAAGTCACTATACCTTTTCGCTAATGCCGTTCTCCACATCCTTTGAGGAAATTGCTGAAGATAATTTACATCGCCTTCATCAAATTCAATGGCATCCCTTCTCATCAATGCCATTTCCAAGAAAAGCTCAAATGAAATCATTAATTTATATATTAAATCAACATTTTAATTACATATTTTAATCAACATTTTAATTACATATTTTAATTTATATATTAAATCAACATTTTAATTACATATTGAACATTGAGTTATTTTACATAGCTAATTTATAAAAATCAATGCTAATTTATAAAAAACATGCACTATAATAATTTATTATGCCTGTCCAGAGGCTATAGTATCTGGAAGGTTGCGAAAACGCTTGCTAAATTAAGTTCCATTGACAATTTGAGATTTAAATTGTTTCCTGAGTATAGTGATTTAAATGATAAAATTAAAATAACAAAGGAAAACTTAGATTCAATATATTCAGAAATTAAAAAAGAAAGACAAGCCTCTAGATCAAAATTTAATGGCACTTCAGAACAAAAAATTGAGATTAAAAATATAAAAAATCATCGTAAAAATTTGATAAATCAACTTAAAATTTTAAAGAGTAAGATAAACGAAAATGAATCTTATATTTTAGAAGAAAAAAAATAGATGATGAGTATGAAAAAAATAAAAAACAATTATATTCTGAATATAGGAAAAAAGAGCTTAATTGGTCTACGATTTCTCAGACTAGATTAAGTGTTAAATATGGGTCTAAAATGCATAGTTTTGATGGTAGTGGCACTTTATATTTTCAATTTCAAAGTAATCAAAAAAAGCCACCCTTGACATGGGCCGCAGCCACATTTGGTAAAGATAGCAGGATAAAAATTGAAAATATAAAAAAGAAAAATCCAACATATATTGGGAAAAAAGGAGAACCAGCTAAGTTAGTAGGGTATACAGAAAAAAAATATGTTCTAGTGAAAATTCGCATTTCTGCTGGCAAGAATCCCACATGGATTGAAAAATTGATATATATGGACAGGCCACTTCCAAATGGTGTTTTTATTAAGTGGATTTATTGGAAAAGAGAAAAAATTGGTACTAAATTTAGTGAAAAATTACAATTTGTAATAAGTCACAAGCAAGGGTTCACAAAAGAAGACAATGCAATTAATGGCCAGTTTGGTTTAGATACTAATTGGCGACAAATAAATGTGATAGGTGATCAATATGATTTATTAGTGGCTTCATGGATTGGCAACAATGGAACAAATGGGGAACTAATAATTTCGTGTGATTTAATTAATTATTTTAAAAAAACAAGAGAATTACAGCAGATACGGGATAAACATTTTAATGAAATTAAAAATAATTTAATTCAGTATTTGAAGAAAAATCCAGTTCCAGAGTGGCTGGCACAAAATTTAAATTGTCTGGAAAAATGGAAAAGTCAATTTCGTCTAAGAAAATTATTTACTAAATGGTCTGAAGAAAGATTTTATGGCGATGGAAAAATTTACAATAATTTAAGTGAATGGAATTCAAAAGAAATTCATTTGTATAATTGGGAAAGATGCCAAGAAAAAAAGTTTATTGATAGAAGAAATAAATTATACAGGAAATTTTGGGTTTCAATGAGAACTCAATATAATTTGGGTTTTATTGAAAAATTACGTATTGACAAGATGATTAAGACACCTTCTTTAGAAAAAAAAGATAACAACGGAGTTAGAAAAAATCAAAATATTGTCTCCCCTGGATTATTTTTGTCTATGGGGAAAGAAGTAATGAAAATCTTTGATGTAGCGCCCGTCAACACTACAAAAAAATGTTTTATTTGTAAGAAAATTACAGCTATAGACAAAGAAAAAACATACAAATGTGAACATTGTGGCAATATATGGGACAGAGATTTAAATTCAGCAAAAAATATTCTGGAAAGGGGGCAATTAGAATACAATAAAATTTTAGCGGCGAGTAGTTAGATGCTCAATCAAATAAAAATTACATTTTTAATGCAACTCATTACTAATAAAAGGGTTGCAATTAATTATTAATTATTGACCCTCTCGCATTGCATAAGTCTTTAAGAAAGCATAAGTATATTCACTGCAAGAGGATACAATTTAGAAAGTAGCAATGCCTGTCCAGAGGCTATAGTATCTGGAAGTAGATGCATTTAAAGTAGCAATGCCTCTCCAGAGGCTATAGTATCTGGAAGAGGAGAGGCAAAACGGTTACTACATTGAGCATAACGTAGCAATGCCTGTCCAGAGGCTATAGTATCTGGAAGGCTTGTACCTTTCGAGCCGATTTGCACAGCATATATGTAGCAATGCCTGTCCAGAGGCTATAGTATCTGGAAGGATGTATACCAAATAAACACACAGATGAGTGGGAAGAGTATGATAGAGAAATGAGATTAAAGGGAAAGAAACCTTATACTGTTCATCCTCACAATAAGGAGAAAAATGGAAATAGTTAACAAAGGTTGGGGTTACGAAAAGATAATTGCCAATAGTCCTCTTTATTGCGGTAAATTATTGCATTTTTATAAAGGAAAAAGGCTAAGTTTTCACTACCATTGCTTAAAAACAGAGACATTTTATTTGGCGGTTGGGCAGATATTATTGAAATACAGTGAAGGGGATAAACTAGAAGAGGCAAAGGAATTGATACTTTATCCTGGAGATTCATTTGATGTGCCAATTGGATTAAGACATCAAATGATAGCTATAGAAGAAAGTGATTTGTTTGAGTTTTCTACGCAACATTTCGATTCTGATAGCATAAGAATCATTAAAGGAGATTAATTTCCTTTTCCATATAATCGACTTCTGCTTGGCTTTCTAGCAATCCATAAAGTAAAATGCCGCAATAGGCTGAATGAATCTTGCTATGTTTAGTTTTAGCCATTTTGGACCATCTAATGATGAAATCGGCTACAACAGGATTATCTTTTTTTATCTTTTTAAGTTCTTTTTTAATATAAACTCTTTCATCTTCATTACCCATAGATTCCGCTACAGAGTAACCTATTTCTTCTTTAACTAGTGGTAAAAACATTATTACATTATAACATATTGAAAAGGCAGAACAATAGATTCCTTATTTGTCAACTTCCTTAATTCACTAGATACACCTGTCATAACATCCTTCCATGACTGCCCAAGCTCCCTCTTAAATAAACGTGCCGAAGGATACCACAAACCATTCCAACGCACATCCATCGGAAAACCCAATACTATCCATACAGGCACCCCCATCGCTCCAGCTAAATGTGCCACACTCGTATCAACACTTATCACCAAATCCAATTCCTTCAATATATTAGCCGTAACATTGTAATTAACTAATAACCCAGATAAATCAATCATGTTAACTTCTGCATTCTTTAAATTTATCTTATAATCAGGCCAAGTACGCTCCATAGGCCCAACCTGTAATGAGAAAAGTTGCACATTTTCTTGCTCCAAACATTTAAAATAAGACAAAGGGATCGACCTAGTAAAATCTGCCTTGTGCGTCTCATTCCCTGCCCATACAATACCTACCTTAAACTTTTTCCCAAAATTTACATCCAATTTTTCAGAGACAGGGAAAATATAAGGACATTTATTAGGTATATCCGAAATAGAATGACGAATAATGTAAGGCATACTCAATAAAGATACTGAATATTTTATTTTAGATATATCACCTATAACACCAGAACTACCTATTTCTACTACATGATCCACACTATTTGTAAATAATTTAGACGCTTCCTTGGTACACAAAAGATATGTCTCTGCCCCTAATGATTTAATGTAATCAGCATAACGAACATATTGAATAAGATCGCCAAAACCCTGCTCCCCTAATAACAATATCTTCTCGCCTTTTAAGTCCTGCTTACCATTCCACACTTCTTTAGCATGCAACATTCTCTTAAAATCATTCAGTTCAGGCATCTCTATTCGCCATTCCCATTCCTTCAAACCTTCTTCATATTTGTTCTGGGAAAGCAATGACCAACCAAGATAAAAATGGGTTTTAGCATCATCTGGCCAATGATTAAGCAAATGCCTACATATTTGCTCAGCTTCTATTGGCCTTCCTAGATTAATTAAAGCTATAATGTAATTCGCACCAACTATTTTTAAGTCGGCTTTGCCAGTGAAAATAGCCCTTTGGAAATAATCAATAGCACTTTCATATAAGCCTTGTTTAATTAAAACTTGTCCTGCTAAGTTATATATTTTCCAACTATTAGTAACATATATCGAACTTTCTAAAGTCGCAAATGCTTGACCCATATTTAATTCAGACATGTAACTTTCAGCTAACTTGATTGTGTTTTCTGTTATATTGTTCTTTACCTGTGCTTTGATAGAATCATGATCTATATTAAGTTTAACTTGGTCTGCTCTTTCAATTAAATTATTGGGTGAAAGTTTATTTGGAGAACATATAAAATTAGGAATGGCTTCTGGCTGATATAAGTAAATTTTATAACCAAAATCGTGAAGAAAACTAATTAGAAAAGGCGTATAACAATGAGCATTTGCTATGTACAAAAGAGGCTTAAATTTCTTCAACGTCTCACTTGCACCTGCTAAAACCTCTATTTCCTTTCCAGATACGTTTATTTTAATGAAGTTTACTTTTTGTAACGCTATATCATCCAACCTAGTTAATTTCACAGCGCATCCAGTAGAAGGGCCATCAACAAGCGGAAATGCTAACTTGCCGAAATTATCTGGAACATTAAAGTCCAAATCAGGTGCTATAATTGGGCATGTCGTCTGACCGATAGCTTGATTTAAACAAAAGACGTTAGTTATATTGTTCAAAGTAACATTGGCACATAAGTTATAATAAAGCAGCCTTTGTGGTTCAAAAGCCATTACTAAACCGTTTTTACCTACTAGAGATGACATGAATAGCGAATGAATGCCTATATGGGCACCAATGTCTAGAACGTAATCATCTGGTTTTATAAGTTCTTTAAATAGGTCATGCTCAAAATAACGGTTTTTTATACCTAAATCGTTTTCATTGTATATAACTGAATTTTTTATGATGTTCATTTTCTTTTACACGTCAAAGGTTGTTTTATTATAGTTCAAAAAAACAAATAAAACGATATATATTGGTAGGTCGAAAATTAAGTAGGAGAATAAATTATGGCAAACATGGCGGATTAATTAAATAGTCCCTGCAAGTAGGAAACTCTTGCAAGCAAACCCCGCTATATGCTGGAAACTCTGAGTATCCTGATTTACCAAAGTGTGACAACAATCAGGTGCAGACAATCAGCAGGCAACGAAGCAGAAATGCTGTTAGGAGCCTCAACGACTGAATGCGGGGCGTCTTTTAAAAAGATGGTGATACAGTCTGAGCATCATAGCGATATGGTGAGACTGGCAGAACAAGAAATGACCAGTCCCGTAATTAAACGGTAACAAAACTGTACTTGGAAAATAAACTTATTGATTGGCTATTTCGTGCCCAATCCTTTACGCCACCTGCAACGATGTATATTGCGTTGGCGACTACCACTCCTACGGACACTACGACTGGTGCAACACTAGCTGAAGTTTCTGGCGGTAATTATTCACGCCAAGCCGTTGTGTCCGCTTCTACCACTTGGTCATCCACTCAAGGCGATAATACAGTTCCATCTACAGGCACAGGTGGCACTACAAGTAACTTAGCTGCTATTACTTGGTCTGGTGTTACATGGGGCGCAACTGTACAAGCTGTTGCTATTCTTGATGGTGGTACTCCTGGTGCTGGAAACATGTTGTTCTGGGGTGCCCTAAGTTCAAGCAAGGTCGTGAGTTCGGGCGATACTTTTACTTTCTCCATTAGCAGCTTAAGCGTTCAATTGGATTAATATTCTTGAAGTTGATGGTAATTTGAAGTGTTTAAATTGTAATTCAACAAATTTTAAATTTTCTAAACTGGAAGAATCATAATTAGATAAAAACTGCCTTAGATTACAACCCAAGTTGATTTTGAAATAGATAACGTAAACAATATCCCAACAGAATAAATCTCACCAGAACACTAATACTCTAAAGAATTCCTGCCCTGATGCTCTATTGTAATACAAATAGATCAAATTATCTGTTGTTTTTATAGCTTCGAACCTATTACCAATAACAGCAGTACCAACAGCATAAGGGACTATTCCAGAAGGATAGACTTTATTATTTACTATATCGTAATAATAAGCTCTATTTGTAGCATCTTTTATAAAATACATCCTATCGCTAGAATCGTAAGTGTAGTTGGTTCCAGTAGTTAAGGTTTCAAAAAATGGTACAACAGATAATAAATCCCATCTTTGTGTTGTGATATTGTAGCGATCAATTGTTGCGTTAGCTCCTCCTCTTGCAGAAACCATGTACACGCCCTTCATTGTGCTGGAAGAGGTATTCCAACCCCAAACAAGACCCATGCCAGCACCCCTTGTAGCTGGTTGTAGGATTGAATAATTAGTATCTGTAGTCGTTCCAGTTACAGCACCAAATGTTAACTGAGTAGCTGTATTGCTGGAAATAGTTGCTTCTGAACCTGCTGGTGGGCCTGCTGTGAATTTAATACGTTTTCCGGCCCATTGGTTCGTTGTCCAAACTTGCGTGTTATCATTTAATGTTGTTGTAGAACCAGATGAGGAAGCTCTGCCAAAAGTATCCATCAATTCATATACAGTAGTTGTATCTGGTGTAAAGGTTTGCACGCCATAAGTTAAAGTGGTTGCGGTATTGCTTGTTACGGCAACTTCAGCACCTTGACCAGTTCCAGCAACGATTCTTACTCTTCTAGCTGCCCATGCATTTGTAGCCCAAGACTTCGTGCTATCAACCAAAGTAGTTGTAGAACCGCTTGTAGCAATTCCATAACCATTTGTAGCTGTAGTAACTGGCATAATATTGTTTGTATTAGTGCCACTTGTTAAATCTGTGCCAAGAGCTTTTACGTCATAAATTATGTATCTGCTTGTGTTTGCTACAGGGATTGTACCGGCAGCAAAAGTAATTGTGTTTGCAGTATTGGCTGTAATTCTTTGTTGTTGACCTGTGGCGCTTGGAGAAGCTGTTGTCGTCCATTCAATAATAAATCCAATTAAACTGTTTGTCGTCCAGTTCTTAGCAGCATCAACCATTAATGTTGTTGCCAAGGCATTAAAAGTAGCTGAGCCTGTAGGAGTACTACCCATTGTGTAAGTAAATGTTGTAGCACCAGTTACGGTAATGGTAAATGTGCCGTTATACAAAGAAGCATCAGCACCAGTTGCCCCAGCTACAACGACGCTTTGACCAGTTTGGAAATTATGGTTTGTTGTAGTCGTTGCTGTAGCAGTCGTTGTTACTCTTGTTATTGTGGCGATAGCATGTTTTGGAGTATCAATACCTGCATAACCAACACTTCCTATGCGAGCAACACCCCAATCAATTATCGTTCCAGCAGTCATCATATCGGCTGAAATAGAATAATTGTAAAGTGCAGAAGCAGCATTGCCAGCTAAATAAATCTTATCGCTATCAGTTAATATTTGATAAGTGCTTGTAGCATCTGGAGTTATGTCCCAAGGTTTGTAGACAATAAATTTATCTGTAGTATTTCCGGCTATGTTTCTTTGTTGACCTACGCCAGTTCCTCCAGTTATTCTGACAATATAGCCAGCGTAACGATTCAGCGTCATTGCTTGCCCTGTATCGCTTAAGGTTGTAGATGTTGCGCTTGTTGCTGTACTACTAATGTAATAACCAGAAAATTCCTCTGTGTGTAATATTTGGGCATCTGTAGCTAATGTTTGATTTAAGACGATAGTGGCATTAGATTTTGTATACCAAATATCAGAGGCCATATCATAATATTCTACTCCATAGTTGCCGCCGCTTGAATGAAACATGAAGATACCACCAGAAAGAATAATGAACCTACTTGTGATATCTGGAGTAACCGTCCAAGGTGAACTTATTGTAAATACTGATGATTCGATGGCATATAAAGACTGAGAACCGGCAGTTGTAGAAAGAGCAGTTGACATTGGACTTAAAAAGTTATTTTCAATGGAAGCATAAGCAACGTCAGAACAGGTAAGAACTGTGGCAGAATTATATAAAATTCTTCTAATTTGTTGTGGGCCGGTGCCATAAGTGATGCGCATCTGATAGCCAACCCATTGATTTGTAGTCCAAGTTTTCACTGTATCTGTTAATGTTGTTACTGTGGCCGATGATGTTACCGCTGTTGGTGTGCCAAAGTCAGCTATAGCGACATCTGCAACAGAACTAATAGTTCTTTCTTGTCCTGCTCCTGTACCACTAACAATTCTCACAGTGTTTCCAGATAATATATTTCCATAGATTCCAGCTGCTGTAAACGTTGTGCTTGTGGCTGAAATTACTTGAGCCTGATAGCCAAGGCTTGAATTGCCAGCTTGCATTGCAACAGGTGAAACAGGAGCAACAACTGGAGAAGCTAATTGTTGCCAAGAGTCTGTATTGGTATCATATCTCCAAAAATTAGTAGAATTAATGTAATAATAAATATATCTGTCTGTTAATTTGCCGTTACAAGTAGTACAGCTGCCGGATGCAGACGCTGTTGAAGCTAGTCTGGCCCATTCCCAAACTGGCATATCAACTTGAACCTTTAAATTATTAATTAAACCCATTTTGCCTCTTTACGTAAATTGCAAATTAGCTCTCGCCCCAAGAGCAAATGTTCTTCTAGCACTCTCCATAAGCATAAACTTTGGGTCATAATTATTTAATTGAGATGCGTTTTCAGGCATTGGATTAGAAGAACTCACATCTCCATCATCAACACCATAAGCACCAATAACCATCTTGTTTCTCTGTATTTTAACACCACTAATATCTTCAGTGGCAATAATATCTCCAGATGTCGTATTTGTGTTTAATTGCGTATTATTAGACATTAATTTATATATCTTTTAATTTTCATAAAACCATAAATATTTTAGTAGCTTGAAGCAAGGAATAGATGTTATTATTTCAAATTAATCCACAGGGGTTGCTTTTTGGAACTAATGTATTAGCTTCATCTGCTATGGCATGCGTTTGTACGGTAAGTGCAACAGGTAAAACTACACATCCTGATTCATCTGCTATAGCCTGTGTTTGTACAGTAAATGCAACAGGAAAAGCCACTCATGCAGCGACTTCGGCTATAGCCTGTGTTTGTACAGTAAATGCAACAGGAAAAGCCACTCATTCTGCATCTTCAACCATTTCTTGTGTTTGTACGGTAAGCGCAACAGGCAAAACTACTCACCCTGATTCATCTGCTATGGCATGCGTTTGTACAGTTAATGCAGTTGGCACTTGTACTCATTCAGCATTGTCAGCAATGGCATGCGTTTGTACAGTTAATGCAGTTGGCACTTGTACTCATTCAGCATCGTCAGCAATGGCATGCGTTTGTACAGTTAATGCAGTTGGCACTTGTACTCATTCAGCATCGTCAGCGATTGCTTGTGTTTGCACAGTTAATGCCACCGGCGTACTATCAAGTGATATTTATTCACATATGCAGTGTGTCTGTACAGTTAACGCAACAGGCAAAGTTACTTGTTCAGCATCTTCGGCTATAGCTTGTGTTTGTACAGTTGACGCATCAGGGTCAGTGACTCATCCTGTTTCTTGTGCAATGCATTGTATGTCAACTGTAAATGCAACAGGTGTTTGCATTCATTCAACATCGTCAGCGATTGCTTGTGTTTGTACGGTTAACGCAGTTGGCAAAGTAACTCATCCTGCTTCTTGTGCAATGGCTTGTGTCTGTACAGTAAATGCAACAGGTGTTTGTACGCATTCTACCTCATCTGCGATAGCTTGTATTTGTACTGTTAATGCTAGAGGGGTTTGTACTCATTCTGCTTCATCTGCGATTGCATGTGTTTGCACTGTTAATGCGACAGCCATAGCTTTTAGCAATATTTATTCGCATATGCAATGTGTGACAACTGTTAATTCGACAGCAGCAGTCACGCATCCTGCTTCTTCAAATATGCAATGTGTGACAACTGTTAATGCAACAGGTGTTTGTACACATTCAGCATCGTCTGCAATGCGTTGTGTTTGCACAGTTAATGCAACTAGTAAAGTTACTCATCCTGCTTCTTCAAATATGCGTTGTGTTTGCACAGTTAATGCAACTAGTAAAGTTACTCATCCTGCTTCATCTGCAATACATTGTGTTACGACTGTAAATACAACTAGTAAAGTCACGCACCCTGCTTCTTCAAATATGCATTGCGTGGCAACCGTTAACGCAACAGGCAAAGCCACACACCTTGCTTCTTCAAATATGCATTGCGTGGTAACTGTTAATGCAACTAGTAAAGTTATTCATCCTGTCTCATCTGCAATGCATTGTGTGGCAACTGTAAACGCTTCTTGTTTGGTGACTCACGGTGCGGCAGCTAATTTGGATTGTATAACAACTGTAACTGCTTATCCTAATTTGACTTATATTGTTAAGGCAGAGATAAAAGACATTGTAACGGTAGATGCACAAGCTGGTAATATTTTGTCACCGGCATCTTGTTTCATGGAATGTGATGTTACGTTATTACCATTCCCTGATGTGATCAAGCTTGGCCTTGCAAGAATAAGTTGTATAACTACTTTGTTTGCAACTGGAAGGATTTCTGCCCGTATCAGAAGACATGGCGACAATAACGAAATCCATTATAAAACTCAAGGCCAGGGAGAAATTAAATTTAAGGAAAAAAGGAGTACAATTACGCAGAAAACGCCTAATAGCACTAAAAATTACAACACTGATCAAGGGCCTGCTAAATATAAAGAAAATAATCAGAAGAAAGTTTACAAAACAGATTCTGGTGTGAGTTCAGATTCTACAAATAAACCTATAAAATACAAAGCAAGATCATCTAAAAAATAGCATATATAAATTAATGTCTAATAATACGCAGTTAAACACGAATACGACATCTGGAGATATTATTGCCACTGAAGATATTAGTGGTGTTAAAATTCAAAGGAACAAGTTAGCAGTAGGTGTTTCTGGTGTTGATGATGGAGATGTAAGTTCTTCTAATCCAATGCCCGTAAATATATCCCAATTAAACACTTATGACCCAAAATTTATGCTTATGGAGAGTGCTAGACAGGCATATGCAGTTGGCATAAGGGCTAATTTGGTTGATACTGTTAGCATGTACAATAGTAGTTTTACGGCTGATGGTAGCAATACTACTTATACAATTACTCATAGTTTAAATAATAGACAATCTTTGATTCAGGTCATGGATTCTTCTTACAATTTAGTTATTACAGACATTTCTAATCCTTCGGTTAATACGACAACCGTTTCTTTTACTGTTGCTCCTACTAATGGAACTGTTTTTTACATAACAGTTATTGGTTAATTTTTAATATATAATTTTGTGAATGTATACACTAATCTTGCAATTGGAACAACTTCTTCTATTCGTTATGTAGAGATTACAGGACCACAACCAGTTTCTGTAAGTGCAACTCCAGGAACGGATGCGACAGGAGTTTTGTTAGTTACAGGTGGTCAAGGTGGAACTACAACTAATTCTGGGGCTTCTGCTGCGGGTGGTCAAGGCAGTAGTATATCAATTAACAGCGGTGTAGGAGGTAGAGCAACGGCACCTTCTGTAACTAGCACAGGGGGTCAAGGAGGTAATTTAACTTGTACTGCTGGTCAAGGTGGGCAAGCTGGTGTTGCTAATATTACAAACAATGCTGGTGCTGGTGGAGATTTAACAATTTCATCTGGGGCAGGTGGGCAGGCTGTAGGAACTGGAACGGCTGTTAATACTTCTGGAACTGGAGGAACTACACTTATAACTGCTGGTGCTGGTGCAATTTCTACAAGTGGTGGGACTAATAATCATGGTAATGGTGGTCCTGTAACTGTTCGTGGAGGTACTGCGGCTGCTGCGGCTGCTTCAAATCCAGGTTCAGTGGCTATTAATGGTGGAATTGCTTCGTCTACGGGTTCAGGTGGCAATGGTGCATCAGTAACTATTTCTCCTTCTGCTGCTAATGGGGATGGGACTGTAGCAAGAACTGGTGGATCATTAACAATGGTTACAGGTGGTGGAATTGGTAATGCTTCTGCTGGTGCTTGGACATTTACTGGTGGTAATGCTGGCAATAATCCAACAGTTTCAGCTACCGTAACAGGACCAACTGGACATGTTTTGACATTAACAGTTGGTAATGGTGGAACTGCTACAGCGGCAACAGCAACATCAAATGGTGGTGCTGGAGGTACTTTGACAATCTCAGGTGGTGTAGGTGGAGCAGCGGCAGTAACAGCTATCACAAACAATGGTGGTGCTGGAAGTTTAGTGACAATTTCAGGTGGAACGGGTGGTGCTGCAACTGGTTCTAGCACAGCTACAAATGTTGGTGGAACTGGTGGTGGGCTTACTTTGAGTGCTGGAACGGGTGGTGCTGCATCTGGTGGTACAAGCAATACAGCTGGTAACGGTGGAGATTTAACTTTTAATGGTGGCGTGGCTGGTGGTGCTTCTGGTTCTGGTGGAGTTATTATTTTTAAGGTGGCTGCAACTACTTCTTTGTCTGAAAAGGCAAGAATTAATTCATCTGGTCTTATAGTTCCCTCTGTTTTCGGTTCAACTAGTAGTGCTACTGACCTTAGTTTAAATAGCACAACAAATGCCACAAAAGGCAGTATTTCTATTGTAGATTCTGAGAAATTGGCTCAAATAACCAGCACGTCTACATCTTTGACTTTAGACAAGACGCATAATATCGTTTTGATGAATAATTCCAGTGCTTCGACTGTTACTTTACCAGCAGCTAGCGGTAATGGTGGTCTTGTTTATTATATTGAAAAGATAAACTCAAGCACTTCAGCAACAGTGACTCTTGATGGAAATGCTTCTGAAACCATTGATGGGCAGTTGACACATATTCTTTATACTCAATATGATTCAGTTAGAATTGTTTGTGATGGAAGTAATTGGTTTATTATTGATAAGAGTTATGCATCAATTGGGCAATCATGGACCCCAACGTGGGCTGGATTTTCTTCCGCCCCAACTGGAGGAACTGCTATTTATATAAGAGATGGCAATATGGTGTGGTGTAGTGTGTTTGGATGGGCAGCTGGAACTTCTAATGCTACTACAACTACTATAACATTACCGTTTAGTAGTGTTAGGGCTACTGTTATGGCTGGTATGGGGCATAGTCTCGATAATGGTACATTTTCTAATAATCCAGGCCGAATTGATACTAGAGCTTCTTCTACTACAGCGGATTTATATAGAGATTTAAATACTACAGTGTGGACAAATAGCGGTTCAAAAGTTATGGATTTTACACTTTTGTATGAAGCAACTAACTGATATTTACTATTTTATTGTATGGATGAAATAGCTAAACAAGAGATGATATTGAGAGAAACCATTTGTTTACAAGAAATAATGGATATTCTTCAAAAACATCGGTGTGAAATTCGAGTTAATTCTTTTGATATTGTAGAAGGCAAAATTATACCAAAAGTAACTATTTGTGCATTGGCAGAAGAGAAGACTGAATAATGGCTAATTGCAGTAATTTTCCATGTAATTTGATTGTTAGTGCATGTAGCAGCAGTAGTGGCAGTTCTATTAATACTGGTAATTCTTGTTGTGGAAGCCCGCCAGCTACATTACATATGACAGTTGTGTTCAGAGAGGTATCAAGTGGTATTGTAATTTTTATTATAAATACTATTCTTACTTACCATTCTTCTGATCATAGATGGCATCCTACACCAGGAGATTTTCCTTCAGCAAATGCAGGTAATTTATATTGTTGTGACGGAGAGTGGTGGTTGTCATGTTCCACTAGTATTTTTGATTGTCCAGCAAATGCTAGTCAGAATGTCCCTGAAAGTTCTGCTACTTGTTCTCCATTTGATGTTGTTATTGGTTGTGCTGGCCCATGTGCTGGTTGTTTGCTGGGGGGTGTAATAAATTGGAGTTGGGTTGCTACAATAACGGTATAAACTTACTAATTTAATGTAATGTCAGATTGTTTAAATATACCTTGCGATATAGTTTTGCATACTTGTATTACTAGTAGTAGTTCTGTTAGTGGCCATTCTGTAGCTCCTCCTGTAACTGCTTGTGGTTGTCAAGTTCCAAGTGTTTTATATGCTACGATTACAGATAACACTGCTTTGGGTGGATGTTTAGGTATTTTTGGTGATCATTGTTTAAACGGTGTCACTTTTACATTATTTTATAATTCTGGCACTAATCAATGGGAAGCACCTGGAGATATAACTTTTACTGCATGTACTGGTGCCCCTGCGCACGTTATTCAAAAACCTATTGTTTATTGCGATGCTTTTACGCAAAGATTTGTTTTAGATGGTGGTCCGGCTTATCCTTCACCATCTGGAATTTGTCCTGGTACTTATTGCGGTTTTAATGGGTTACAACAAAATTACACAGAGGTTCATCAGTGCGATCCATTTCAAATTCAGTTTTTAATAGCTGCTGAATTGCCAGAATGTTGTTGTTCTGGGCATATTGATATTACAATTACCGGATAAAAGTAATTTCTCTTTCTATAAATTGAGTTTCAAGGTTATAACCATCTAGCATAACTGACCAATAAGGTTCACTAATGAATTTTTGATCCATCATTCTTTCGCCTTTTGGGGTTTTGGCCATGAACCAAATATGGCATGGACCCCACAAAACGGTTCCTTCTATATTTTCTAATGCTCGGACGAATTTATCCTTTTTACTCCATCTAGCTGCTTGTTCGCTGCTGTAGTTATCAAGAAGGTTAGCTCCTGAGCGTTTATTAGGCCACGAAGGTCCACCAACGGAATTAATTAAAACTCTCTTGCCAGTATCGTCTTTTGGTGGGGACACAGGGATAGCATTAAATGGAATATTCATCTTTATATTATAGGCTTGAGTCTTCAAAATTTACATCTTTAAAGCCTTTATTTCTTTCAATATTAATTGCTACAGCCATTGGATATTCAGGATTATCTGGTTTTAGGTCATTAACTAATATTCTTCTTCCAGTAGGCAAACCCATTATTAGTTCGTCCCATTGTAAACCTAATTCAGTTAGTTTCTTTTCTGTCGTTTTTTTTCTGCTTTTTTTTCTTGCGGTTGTTAATATTATGTGATATCCTTTGCCGCTCCATTCTTTAAATTTTTCAAAAACTCCAGGTAATAATGTGATTTGGCGATCCATTTCTTCATATGTTAAAAGAGTTGGAAATTGTGGTAGTAGGACACCATCAATATCAAGAAATATAGTTTTCATCATATAACATAGCTTGATACTTTAGATAATTTTGCTATAATGATTGGGCATGGAAACCAAATTTACAGTTACTTTTATAACAAAATCGGAGCTTTCTGATTTTGAGCAAGTAATTGAAAGTAAATTAAAAGAAATATGTGATTTGGATGTTTGCCATGTTCAAAAGAGAAAAAATCGAAAAAATGAAAGGGAATTATTCAAAATAAAAGAATTTACCCCTGAAGAAGCTTTTGATTTGATGGGTCATCCTGAAGGTGGCACAAAGAGAAAAGTATCTCTTGTTGTAGATGGTAAAACGTTCAACATTCGGACGCATAGCTATAGATATCCAGTATTTAAGAGAAGTCTGGAATGTGCTTGTTGTGGTTTGCTTGGCACAAAAATGATTTTAGAATTAGCCTCAAATGACATAAACCCTCATTTTAATTTGTATGGAGAAGAATTTGGAAATTTAGTTTTATTTACAGTTGACCACATTTTGCCTAAATCTCAAGGTGGAACGGACAAAAAAGACAATTTACAGACAATGTGTGCAATCTGTAATAATATAAAAAGTGATTCTTTAGATTCCTTGGATGAAGTTAGGAAATTCAGGCAAATCTATAAAGATAACTATTATAAATTAAGCAATAGAAGGATTTGGAAATTAATAGCAAGTCACAAATTGGTAAATCAAAATGACAAACCATAAAGTTAAAGATGGCGAAGTTGGTGTTAGCATAAATGTCGCTGGGGATGGCATTTTGTTGCAAGTTACAGATAGTATGAATGCATCACAAAGCAGGGCTGTTTTAAGTATAGAAGATGCCTATTGGCTTAGAGAGGAACTAGAAGAGTATATTACTATGGCTAAAAATAAGTCTCCAATTGTTCAATTCTATCTTCATAAAGGAAAAGATAGTGAAGGACGGACTTTAAAGGAAATATGGGGATGGTGTGATGATAGGCTTGAATATGGGCATGATTTTATTCAGTGGGTTTTTCCATTAACTGAGCCAAGTAATTTCAATTCAGATGCACCACTTCTAACACATGATGACATATATTGTTTTAAATCAAATGATTTATTACAGCTTAATTTGATTCAGTCATTTAAGGTGTTTTTGGGATTTCTAGGTTTAAAGTATGATGAAGAAATTTTGCATGTTGTAAAAGGTGATAACTTTAAGGAACGAGAGGCATTGTGGAAAAACATAAATCATAATTGGTTACGTATAACTAGAGTTTTGAAGTGTTTGCATACATTAGGACTTCAAGAATATGCTAGAAGGTTTTATGATTGTTTGGCTGATTTAAGAGATGAAGGTTATGGTTCTGGGAATTCATTTAAATTTTGGCAAGAGGCAGCAAGAGGCGGGAAATGAATAAAATGGATGATTATTATGTGATGGATAGGGTGTTTTTTATCCACGGCGTCGAGAAAACCCCTACATCGTAGATGCAGGCGTCGGTACTCCGACGCCTGCCCTTTAGGGTAGTGGGATGAACGACGCCATAATGTAAATAATTTTTCAATTATTGCAAACTTTTTGCGATTACATTCGTCTTATAGTATATCGTTCGATATTAAGGTTCTTGTACCCCAGGAAGTGGGGGAATTTAAGCCTCTGGACATGGTGTAAGACTTACCTCCTAAATGGAACACAAGCGACTGTGGGTGAAAGAGGAAGCCCCGACCCTTTAGGGTCGTGGGTACTTCACCCTAGACCTTTGCATGTAGAGTGTAATGGACGTTCAATAGAATTGCAAGGAATACCGATTCACTTTTACATGCCAGTTAAAGTGGAACCTGATTTAATTATTGAGGATAAAAAATGAAAATATATTTGAGAGATATTAATCGAGAATTAGTAGATGCTTGGAAAGAACAACCTTGGGAAGATGATGTGGAAATTTCTCAAGGCGATATTTTTGCTGGACCTGTTGCTGATGCTATAGTGAGTGCGGCTCAAAGTTTTGGTTATATGGATGGTGGGTTAGATGCCATTTATAGCTTTCGGTGGCCGTTTTTGCAGGAAGATTTACAACGGTATTTGGCAAGATGGCATGATGGTGAGTTGCCTGTAGGAAATGCTGTTATCATTCCTATTGAAGCTCATGGTAGAAAGCAAAATTTACCTGGAAAGTGGGCGGCAAAAGAAGGGGGAGCAGATTTTAAATATTTAATTTCTGCCCCTACAATGCGTATTCCAATGGTTGTAGCTGGAACTGTTAATGCTTATTTGGCTTTTAGAGCGGCATTAATTGCAATTAAAAACTATGATGCTGGTAAGATTAACTCAATTCTATGTCCTGGATTGGGCACAGCGATAGGAAAGTTGCCTTATAAAGCTGCTGCATATCAAATGTATAGGGCATATCAAAATATACTTAAGAAACCTTTTGATATTGGGGAAGACCTGACGGATGCTTGGAATGATCATGATGCAATGCGAGAAGGATCGCCATCTAAGTGGCCTATTAAGAAAAGTGGTTATGGGTTTAAAGTTGAGTTAGAGGATTAAAAAGTATCATATAGGTGAAATTGAGCCTGAATTATGTGCAAAATTAAGGAATAAAATGGATGATTTCAAACTTAAAGTAGAAATTAGGAGTTCAGTTTATGGCAAGGTTCCTTTAAAAAAAGTTGGTTGTGGATGTTGTTTCCTTACTGGCAATGATACCCCCTTTATGAAAACTTCTGGTTATAGAGAAAATCAATTTGCGTGTGTGACTCTTGTTAGTGATGAAAAGTATAAATCATATGAAGTTGGGCAATTAGATTATATTCCAGAAGACACATTGGTTTATCCTGTAGAAAGCAGATTGGAGATTTTTAGGTGAAATCATGCCTTTTTCTGCCTGCAAAGATGGATTTTGGTGTAAGCCAATTTAGCCAAATATCATTAAAGAAATTCATCTGGTATTTTAATTTGGTTGTTTGTCATTCATGTCTAATTCATGGCTTGTGTTAATTTTATTTTGTCTATTTCGTTATTTCTTGCTTTTTTTGCTTCGTAATAACTTTTAAAAGAACCTATGCTTGATTTTTCTCTTGTTGCCTTATTATAAAAATAAGCTTCCCACCTTTTTGTTGTCTTGTTATATGAAATACCATGATCAGAAGTCCTTTTATTTGATATTCTTCTGATTAGGTCTTTTTCAGTTTCAATTTTATTTTTATTTTTAAGTAATGATATTGTTTGATTAAAGAGTTTGATTTTGCATAGTTCCAAATCTTCTTTTGTTATATTTGTTATGTTTTTACACACTAAAATCGCATCTTCTTCTAGAACTGATTCTAAAAATATTTTTTCCAAGTCTCTTTTAGGAAGCCATTTTGAACCAGATAATATTTTGAGCATTAAATTGTTATAACTGATTTTTTTTGCATTGTAATAATTACCGCCAATATATTTTATGTTCCCATCTTTTTCTATATTGAATATTTTTCTCAAACCTCTCATAGAATCAGTAAATACTTTTTTTGCTCCACTGTGTACGTTTTGGTTTCCTTTATTGCAAAATGATCTATTGCATATAATTGTTTTTGTATGCAATTCAGTGCCCGACATTATAATTTTTATTCTTTCAACCACATAATATTTATGACATTTTCCGGTCTGCACCAATTCTTCTAAAATTATACAACTAACTAAGTCTGCATGAGTTTTTTCAACTTTATTCTTCAATTCTTCTAATTTTAAACTAAGATTATCCATAAATCTCTTGCGCCTTTCATAAAGCTAAATGTCTCTTCATCCAATTAAAAATATTTTTCACTTTGGGTTCTACATTTGGGTCTTTGATGATATTTTGACTTTTAGAACTATCTTCAATTGCAATTTTATCAAGCTTAGATAACGCTTCCCTTAATACCGTTTCCTTCCTAGAACCTCTTGTGCGGCCTCTTGATTTTGGATTAAATTTCCAGCGTTGTTTTTGTTTTTCCATTATCTCTAATTTTTCTGGTATAGTTTTCGCATTGCAAAAATTACCAACAAAATTAGCGACCTCAGTTGCTGTTGGTTTAAAATCTGCAATTACCTGGGCTATTTCTGCTGTCTCTTTGGGAAAAACATTAATTATTTTGTGTAATTTGTCTAAGGTAGTAACGTCTATCTTTTCTACTCTCACTCCATCCTTGGACAATTGGGTTCTCATTAATGTTACACGAACTGCCAAATTAAAATTTCCTTCGGATAGCCGCAAACTTTTTGCATAATCTTTCTGTGAAGGCACTTTCGGTAATGACTCTTGCATCCTTATGTAACGATTTGCATGATCATAAAGTTTAGCTTCCAAATCCTCGCCTACTCCATTAGTTCTTCCGTTAAAAATGGAGGAAATATATCTAGCTTGCTCAAAATCAATAGGCGAGAAAATATACGCTCCTTGAATCGACTTTGCTCCGCATCTTTTTGCAGCAGTTAAAGTATGTGCCCCATCAGAAGCCAAATAATGATTGTTATCCAAGAATAATGCAGTTCCAGGAAAAACATTACCATCTTTCATGCCCGTAATATATGAATACACATGATCTTCACTTAGCTTGCGATTAGTTCTACTCTGAATTTTAATTAACGTACCATCAATATCAATTTCTTTTAAAGATAATTGTTTTTCACGCCAAGTAAAAGTTCCTGGTTTTCCAGTATACTTGGAAAACTCCACAAATTCAAATCCAGCTTCTTTTAACACGCTTTCCTTGATAGGGCATTTTCTGAAAATTAAGTTATCCATTTGAAACTCCTTGTTTAGTGCTGAGGGCATCCTAATTGATTGCCGATCTTTTGTCAAGGGTAATTTTGAGCGATTGCTAAACGATCCAAATCATTTTTTAAAATTCTCATTTGAAAAATTAATTTTCTTTGATATAATACAATAGGTCAAAAAAAGGAGACTCAAATGTCTGAAAAAATGAAAAACCAAAATCTGGCAACTCTAGCGGTAACAGGCTCTCTTTGACAATTCTACCGATCTTATTGTGGACATTCACTTTGGGGAAGGTGGTTCCGACTCAAAGCTGTTTGTCGTTGATCTAGCAAAAGCTTACAAAAAATATGCAATTAACAAAGGTTTCTCCTATGTCTTGTTGACTGAGGATGAAGGCCATATCATTGCGCAAATATCCGGCACAAACGTTTACAAAGCTTTTCAAAACGAAAGTGGAAAGCATGTGGTCCAGCGTGTTCCCCCAACTGAGCGTGACGCACCCCAGGGCAAGCCCTGGGGCTTCGGGCGTTTTCAATTTACGCAAGCGTAATTAAACAACATCCCTCTTTGTTCCTGGCTCACCGACTGGCACTGATTATTCATCTGTAATCTCCAATCATCCCCAGGCGTATATTCCTGTCCGTCCGACAGTATTTTTAACCCACAATTTCTTATATTGACACTGGCATTCAAGTCTCTGTCTATTTCCAGACCACAGCATTTACATCTGAATACTCGGTCACTCAAACAGAGATTTACGTCTTTCCAACCGCACCTACTACAGCACTTACTGGTTGGCTCAAACCTGTCAATCTCTACAAAGATTTTGCCGTACCACTGACACTTATATCGCAGTTGTCGCTTATACTCATACCAGCCACAATCTGCTATCGCTTTGGCAAGATGACGGTTCTTCATCATGCCTTTTACGTTTAGAGTTTCCAAACAAACTCCATCACACTTGGCTATCGTGCAACAAGTTTTCTTATGCTGAAAATCTCTCCGTATATTCCTTATCTTACGATGTATCCTTGAAAGTTTTTGTTTCTGTTTATTTCTGTTGTTGCTACCTTTAGTTCGCTTGTGCAGACGACGGTTGGCTCGGTTTAGTTTCTTCTGCCACTTGTATAAGGTCTTGGGATTTTCAACTACCTCGCCATCGCTGTGTGTAGCATAAATTTTTAAGCCAACATCTATACCAATGACATTCTCAGTCTTGACTTCTGGTTGTTTAACCTTTAATTCCACGCTCACAGAACAATACCATTGGTCGCCGTCTTGCTTAATTGTTATATGCTTCACTTTACCTTTGATGGGTCGGTGCTTAACCCAAGCAACCTCACCTATCTTGGGGATGAACACATACTTTTTCTCAATCCTGAACTTTTGCGGAACAGTGAAACTATCACGCTCTTTACATTTCTTTCTTCGTGTTGGAAATTCCTTCTCGCCTTTGATGAAGTCCTTTAACGCTCGATCAAAGTATCTGCCTACTTGTTGGAGCGATTGACTGAAACTTAATGCAAGGAAGTCATGTTCTTTCTTGAGAGTGGGTAAAGAAGTTATCAGGTCGTGAGCAAAAATGAACTTTTTATTCTTGGCATATTCTTGCTGGTTCAGGTCAAGAAATAAGTTCCATAGAAAGCGAGTGTTGCCACCATGCTGACGCAACTTACTTTCTTGTTCCTGTGTTGGATACAACCTAAATTTATATGCCTTGAGAAATCTCACTTTCCCTCTTCCAAATGTTGTATTGCCACATCCAACAATGAACGCAGTGCCTTTGCTGACAACAAATCAAGCAAAACACCACCATCGTCACTCTCAGTCCCTAAACTTAAAATGATTGACTTATCTTTCTCGTTGACATTTACCCCAAGTTCATTCCATTCAAAGTAACCTTCTTCACCCTCAACGCCCCAACTACCAGTGCCAGTAACCGTGCCAACATAAGCGGTGACACTACCATGTTCAGGATTGTGTGTGTTCATTGCATTACCCATGCTTGTTGCATTGTCCCTTGAGGAAAGGTTTTCAACAATTCAATCACACGATGCCAACCTTCTATCAAGCGATACTTACCATCCATGTTAGCAAGGATGATTGGTTCATCGAATGATGTTTTTCCTTGTAATGATTTTGAAGCATAAGCAGTACGGTCAGCATCATTTTTGTTAGACGGTCCTTGATGTGCCGCTCCTTGCACTCGCTCTGGCAACTGTCCATTTCTAATTGTTTCATCATCAAAAATATCCATTCTGATATTTACTGGCATTTGTTGCCATCGTACTTGATTTGCCTGTTTTCCATAGTAACGAGGAAATTCAGTAGTTAGCCATCGTTGTGCGTCTTCAACTATTTTCCAACCACTATTTGGGTTTTTGAAACCAGCCATTATCATATCATCAAATGGATAATCAGCCCAATTTGGCAACATCTGTTTTAGTTGCGAGCGAATATCATTTAATTCATTAACTTCTACTATTGCTTCATCTCTGGTATCTTTGACCCATTTTTGAAAGTTAGGGTCTTGTTCTTTTTCAACAAGCCAATCTTGAAATTTCTTCACTCTACCTCCTGCTGTGGTTCTTTGGTTTTCTGTTCTGCAATATACCTCTTAATCGTCTCAGCACTAACAATCCCAATCGTGCTGATGAACTTCCCTTTGCTCCACAAACTTCCACAACGAGAATAAAAGTTCTTCAAAGTATAATACTCTTCAAACAACTTGATAGCACTAATGCTCTTGAAGGTTCTCACTATATCGCTCGGTGCTACGCTTGGCTTCGCTCCCACAAACAGGTGAACATGGTCAGGCATCACTTCCATTGCGATAATGTCATACTCGTAGTCCTCTGCTATCTTCTCAAATATCTTTTTGAGAGATGTTTCTACATCACCTTGGAGGACTTTGTATCTGAATTTAGGACACCAGACCAGATGGTATTGGCACAGATACTTACAATGAGCCGCCGACTTGTACTCCTGTTTCATCTTTCAACTCGTATTTCTCTTTGACGGCACGGCGTATCAAGTCATGGTAAGAAAGGTTTTCTTCTTCTTCCACTGAATAGATGCGTGCCAGGCGTTCCAGTTGAAGTTTCCATTCTTCGGGAACGGTCAGGTTTACTTGTGTATTTGAGTTCATATTTCTTCTACCTCTTCTATCATAGTAGGTTCTCTACCATATCTATGCCAAGAACCAAATAATTTTCAAAATTATTTTAGCATGGAAGTAAAGGTTAATCCAGAGTAGTTTCTTATTATGCGGCTTACATCCACAAGGCAAGCCTGTGCCTCTGCCTTGGTCGCTCGCTTCGCTCACTCCCTACGTCAGAGGCACACCCTGTCGGGTTGTGGTTTTACGCCGCAATTTATAACCAAAATGGGTGTGGAGTTCATAGGGTTGGTTCGGCCTCACTTGATCGAATTGATCCGCAATCGGGATATTTAGAAGGTAATGTCAGATGGGTACATAAGGCTGTTAATAAAATGAAATGGGATATACCACATGATATTTTTTTAAACTTTTGTCAACAAGTAAGCAAATACACCACTCAAAAAAACATCCAAACAATTTCAGAAGAATCTATTTTAATTGATAGATGGGGGAAAAACGAAGGCCCTTTCTGTAAAAATTGGAAAGGATTTAAAGGGATTACTGGAAATTATTGGTATAGTATAGCAAAAGGGGCGAAAATTAGAGGATTGTATTTTGATTTAGATATTAAAGAAGCTTGGGATTTATTTATTAAACAAAATGGTTCTTGTGCATATTCTGGAATTCCTTTAAAGTTAAAACGATCTTCTAGAAATAATGATTGGACTGCTTCTATTGATCGAATTAATCCTAATGGTTCATATGAATTAAGCAATATTTGTTGGTGCCATAAAACAATCAATTTAATGAAACATGAACTTCCAAAAGACCAATTCATTGATTGGTGCATTAAAGTTACAAATTTCTGTTGATAAAACCAATGTTAATAGAACCTAATAAGTGTTACATGAGACGTAACCATTTTGGGTATGTAACAGTTCGCAAGGTTATCAGTATTATTAATGGCCTTGTTCATTATAATATATTATGTGGTTCTAAAGTTAAGGATGATCCTTTTGGTAATAAATGTAAACTTAAAAATTTTAAGAAATGGCTTACAGCAGAAATTGAGGAGTTACCTGATTATAGTCATTTAACTGGAGCTAAGATAGAGAAAAACTATTTAGTTAAAAGTTCAGATGGCATTGATATTTGTGTTTGTACAGAAAAAAGAGTAAATAAATATATCGAAAAAGGCCATGCTAAATTAATTGATGAAAATACTATCCAGTTTACCAATAGTATTTTTGAAAATAAGGTCAAAGAAATATATGGCAATAATTTAAGTGACTTTTTCCTACAAATCAAAAACGATCATTGTGTTATATGTAATAGAAATTCATCATTAACAAGGCATCATGTAGTACCTAAAAGAGTTTTACCTACTATACCGTTATTATATAAACAGTGTATTTCTAATGTATTGTTTGTTTGTACAGCATGTCATAGACAATACGAAAATGGTCTTTTAGAAAATGAGCCGGAAAACAATGGCGACCCGAAAGAATACATTAAAAGCTGGGAAAAGCACTTCAGGGAAAAAACAGGGGCACAATATATCCCAAAAGGCTGGCAACTTGTTAGTGTTGAGAAAAATATGCCTCAAAGTTGCTAGTGCTGAAACTTCTTGTTTCCCACAGGTTTATGACTCTAAAATAAGTGCTTTACATGGACATTGTGGTGCTGTGGCGACAATGATTCAGGCTACAATGGGTGGAGATATTGTAACTGGTAGGATTAATGGCATTCAGCATTATTGGAATCGGTTGCCAGATGGTAAAGAGGTTGATTTAACTTCATGTCAGTTTGGCGGCGATGGTTTTACACCTTTTAAGAAGGGCAGAAGGGTTAAGGAAAGGGTCTTAGTGCCTCTTAGGTTCTTGCTGTTTTGCGAAAGAGTGAGGGAAAAGTTATGAATGATGGAATATTATTGCCATATAAAAGAAAACACATTTGGATATTTGAGGGTAAAGATAAGCATGGTAATATTGTTTTTCCTAAAGATTTTGTTAAGATTAATGAACGGCCTAATTTTCCTTATTCTATAGAAGGTAAAATTTTCCACCCTGGAGAGATTATATTGCACCAGCTGTTTCCAGAAGATAAAAAAGAGTATGAGAATGGGGAGAATATGCAAGAAGGTGTTTTGTCTTTATTAAATGAGGCAGGAACTGAAGTAGAAAAATGGATATTTAAAGATATTTTTCAATGTAACAAAGAGACAGATGATCATCAAACAAAGTGGACTATCGAATATAATGTGGCGGAATGTTGTTGGAGACATCTAAGTTGATTTCATTATGGAAATAACTTTTTCTTTCATTTGATTATATTGTTCGGGAGACAAAATTGCTAACTCTGGCCCCATTCTTTTAACAGGAGGTATTCCCATAGTTGCTCTTTCTCTATCATATTCTGGATTGGGTCTGGAATATGCGTTATAATTTTTAATCATTGTTGGCGATTGATCTTTGAGTATTCCTTTTATGCGATTTTCTTGTCCTGGAAACATAGAGGCCAGATCGTTATATAATGAACCAAGAGTAGGAAAGTTGGCTTCTAGGAATTGATTAAATGATTGCATAATTTCTATTTATAACTCAGGAGCATCAAAATCTTCTAATATATTGCATCCAGAACCACATTTACACTTAAGCATCTTAAAGGCATATTTAAATGTTCCTTCATACATCCAACCTTTAGATTTGCATTGTGGGCATTCGAAGCATGGTGTTGCACCTTTTTTAATTATTTCTCTAACTCTAATTAAAAAGTCTTCATAGCTTAAGGTTTTATTTGTCCAATAGTTTTTCATGATATAGTATACTTTGTTTTAGTGCTTCTACCCATTCATTTATAGGAATTTCCACTATTTTGTGTACTGGAATATTTTGCTGATTATGTTCAGAATCCGCTTTTTTATCCAACCAATAATTAATCATAAATTATTATAATTACCAGTTACGAATAATTACACCTTCATGGATTTCAATTCCTGGGATAACCACTTCTGTAGGTTCAACTGGAGTAACTGGATTGGCTTCTTTGTATTTGTAGATTACGACACCAACTGTTAAAACACAAACAACTAGAATTGCAACGATCTTCCACATGTTATATATATTATATGACTTTTAAGGAATTTATAGAAAATACAGGTTCAGGACTATATGTTGGTGAAAAAGTCGATCCAGCTTCTGGAGAATAAAAAATGCCTGAAATGCCTTATGGTGACTGGATAACTGCTATAATGACTATTACTTATCTGCAATTATTAACTTGGAAGAAGTGGTATGCTTGGCCTCTTGGGATGTTAACTCAGTTTGTCTGGATATATCTTACATTAAGTAAAGAACTATATGGACTCACTACTCTTTCTTGTATTATGATGGTGCAGTTTGCTTATGGATGGTATAAATGGACTTTAGACGCTCCTATAAAAATTTGCGAAATGGAGAATTAAATGAACATTTTTGCGTGGATTTGCGGTTTTAGAAATTGTCACACCTGTAAAAAAGCATTTCATAAAACTCATTTATTATGCCAAGATGGTTGTGGCGAATATCCAAATTGGTGGTTTTGTGCCGAATGTGGTATCCCTGTATATCTTAAATCTTCGCCTCCTTATATTGCGAGTACCCAACCAGTTTGCCCTTATTGCAGAAGGTAGTGAATATATATAATTAGCATGAATTTTTATCAGTTGTATGAATTTACTAAGCATGCTTCAATTCCAAAGCTTCATTTAAGTTGGGATGAAGATGTTAGTACATTCAAATCATGGTTGATGTCAGAAGTTACAAAAGATATATCAAATGAATTGGAAAAATGGGCAACAGATAATCCAGAAGAACTTCCATTCTCTGATATATTTAAAGGACAAAACGATCAACCAATAACTAGAACTATAATCCCTTTTGATGTAAATCCATATGCTTTATCTATTTTAAAGAAAATTAAAGATGTTGGGTTAACCATTAATTTTAATAGTGGCACTGTATCAAATGGCAATCGTATTGTTCGTTTAGGGAAATATATTCTAAATAAAAAATCAATATTTAATGATAAGGAAAAAGAATGGTGGAATACTGCTGGACAGGCTATAGATGAGCTTAAATCAGCAAGCATAAAAGATCAATATGCTATTGTTGTTTCCCGTAATCCAATTGATATTGTTCGTATGTCGGATCATGATGGCTGGACCTCTTGCCATGCTCCTCATCGTGAGTATTTTAAATGTGCTTTGTCTGATGCAAAAGGTGCTGGGGCAATAGCTTACGTAGTTAAAAAAGAAGATTTAAATAAAGTTGATTTGCAAGCGTCTGAGATTTTCAAAGATAAAAAACGTTATGTTGATGGCGTTGTTCCTGTATCAAGGGTAAGACTGCGGAAATTTGTTCATGATGATGATAATTTTGATCTAGCAATTCCTGAGGATAGAACTTATGGCCAAAAATTCCCTGGTTTAGAAGATAGTGTTAGAAAATGGGCATTTCAATCTCAGATTCCAAAACTTGAAAAACATGGTTATGGCACACCTGAAGAATGGGAAAATGGTAAAAAACAACGTCCACGCATGAGAGATTTTAAACTTATGGGTGGAAGTTATCAAGATACTACAGGTGGTAAATTATTTAACTATTTTTTTAATGATGAATTAGATTATGGGGATGCAGAGTATGGCGGTGAAGATGAATATCAAAATATGGTAGATCAGATGGAAACGGAAGTTGCTTTAATTGAAAGAGAATATAGAAATGCTTTTAATATTTGTTCATATTATGCTTCTGTTGAAGATGGCGATGGAGAACCTTATGTATCTTATGGAGGAAATATTCATTTAGAAATTCCTGAAGAGTTAATGGTACAGACTAAACATGACTGGAAGAAAGTTCGTGAAGCTGTACGTAAATGGGCTAAAGATAATGACATATACACAATTAATAATGTCGAAGTAAATGGAAACGAAGTTAATATCAGCGTTTATGATGAAGATGGTTTCAACCCTGATTCTCTTCGTGGTTTCTTGGATGACCTTCGTGATATCGATAAGAGAGCAAATGAGCTTAAAGCTGGTTTATACCATTTGTTTATAGAATTAGGTATTGCTAAACCAAATAAAGTTAATTATATTAATAATAATTGGGATGACCACCCACATCAATTTACGCACTTTAAATGGGAAGGAGAAGAACCTGATGTAATCATATCGCTTGCTGAGCCTATTACTCTTCCATCAGCAACAAAAACTGCAAGTGGCTATCAACATGAATACAAATATTGGCAACAACAATTTTCCAATGCATTAATAAAAGAATTAAATATGTGGGCAGATAGAGTTGTTGCCGTTGAAAAACAACAACCATCTTTGTTCCCTGATTTTGTTCACAAACCAAAACGTGCTTTTAGTGGGGAATTCAAGATTGTTCCAAATATTAGTATTACGCCTGGAAATACGATGTGGCAGCATGTTGGGACGCAAAATAAAGAAAAAATGTTTATGAATATGAGTCTTGAATTTGAAGTATTTTCTACGGATGCAAATGTAGAAGATGCTATTGACTTCATTGCCTTTTTAGACAAGAATTATGATAAGTTTGTGTTATTGGTTCAAAATATCTATAATAAAGTTTGGGTTGCTAATTGGGGCAAAGCTCAACCACAGCAACCAGTAGACTTAACAGGTATGACTGATGCACAAAAAACTGCTGCATTGAATCAAATGAGTAAAAATAATGCGTAAGGCTTTCACTTTCATAGAACTTTGCGTTGTATTAATGGTCATTAGCATATTAGTAGCTTTATTAATACCGGCTATCAATAAAGTTAAAGCTGCTGCTATGCGTGTTGAGACTACGAATAAAATTAAAGGAATTTTGGATTCAATTAAAGAAGACAAATTTGGGTTTAAAATAGAAGAAAATGATACATGGGGAACTCCACTTCAAATCACATGGACAATAATAACCCTGGAACAAGCTATTTCTCTGAAAAAAGGAGAATTAAAGTCTAACCCATTAGTTCATGATATAAGAGAATATGACGGAACCACTTTAAATAAGCTATTTAGTATTGTACCAGAAAAGAATTTGACATATATTTCTTATGTGATTGATAATAAACTGATATTTGAGAAATTATCTGCTGAATACCTAATTCATATTGTCAGTGCTGGACCAGATATGACTTTTTGTACAACTGACGATATTATTTTTAGCAGGAAAGTTAAATGAATATAGAGAAGTTTATAGGGTTTTTTCTTTTAGTTTTGGCAATTGTAGTTAGCATAATTGTGGGGTTAATTAAATGGATTGTGACAAAAAATTAAGAAGTGGTGATTAAATGGTATACTATAAACAATGTCGGTTAAGGAAAGACTATAAAGATGGCAGCTATTCTGAACAAGTTAGCTATATACCAGAACCTTTTTGCGTTAAAAATAAGGTTCTAAAGTTAAAAGAAGGCAGCACTTGGGATAATGGGTGGGTTGTTACATTTGTCAGTAAAGATAGGGTAGAAGGGGGTAAATTGCCAGATTCTCATGTGCAAATCAAAGGTCATAGAAAGGCTACAGGAGACTCGGAAAAGAAGAAAAAATGAAGACCTTTAGAAATGTAATATATTTTTTGACTGCATTTGTTGCATATTTCTTAATTAAATATATGATTTTGTATGGCCATCCTAATATGACTTGGACCATAGAAAATATGATTGTTGCTATGATATTGGCATTGGTTTGGCCATTCTCTTTGCCGATAATTGGATTCGCATTCTTGATAAACCAAACTGATTTTAGCGCACCAGCACCGTTTTAAGGAGAAAAATATGGAATTAGATCGTAGAGAAGTATTGGGAGTTATGGGAGCAGCAGTAGCAAAATAAGCATTAATGACCATTTGATGAATATAATGCCAATTTTAAGTTAAGGAATCATATGAGTTTAAGTCCTGAAAGTTATGCCACAGCAATTGGAATAGCTCAGGTAAAAGATATGAACGTAAGCTGCCTTGTTTACCTAGATAAATTACTTGGCCAATCTCCTGCTGGCTGCGATGGTTGGGGGCTTGTTTTAGAAGATGATATGATTTGGGGGTATGATGTAGGTGGAAGTCCAGTTTATCCTCCTTATGGTCGGTGGGAAGAACGTGTTAGATGTTCTAAAAAATTAGCCGTTGAAGTTAAGCGTATCCGTGCTTATTATCTTAATAATGTTGATGCATTTACAAGGTTTGAAACTGAAATATACCCTAAACTTTGGTATGAAGCCTATAATTTAGGTGTAGAAGCCAGAAAGAATGGTTTGCCTAGAGTCTGTAATTTGAAAGATGATATATTTGCATTTGATGGAGAATCTGGTAGGATTGTGTTTAAAGTATATAAAAGTGCTTGGGAACAGGGTTGGGATGGATGGAAAATACCAGAAGAATTTCTGCAAGTTGAAAAAACATTAAATCAAATGCCATTAAGACCGATGAAGGAGATTTACGATGAATGTCGAGGGAAACAATAAATTTTACCGCCAATGCACACATTGTAAAAAGAAAATTGCAATTGGTATTTTTAAAGTAGGCAGATCAGTTTTTCCTGGTGGCATTTGTTACTCTTGTTGGACAAAGACCAAAAAGGTAAAGAAAGTAAATGATGATTAGAGAATTATGCAAGATGCGAACGATAGTGTCATGCAAAATTATGTCTTGTAATAACCCTGATTTAGAAAATTATTTATTCCGTATGTTGTCAGCAATAGATGATCTTTACTTTTGTAGCCTTAAACAGTCCAAACAGTAGTCCCAGCAGGTACTCTAGTATTATCCAACACATCAATCTTTGACCCCAAATACTCCCCAAATAGGTCTGCCGATGCCTCTGATGTTCTATTATCCATTAATATACCTAATTGCATAGACATCACATTCATATCTCTTCCATTCTTCCTATACAATTGATTAATACTATTTTTATGCCAACCTGTGAATATCGTCTTCCCGCCATATATGGACATTGCCGATACATCATTATCCATATCCATTAAATGTATTAAACCTTTTACCATCCACCTTTCACACGTCAAAGAATCTGGATCACCTAAACCATATCCTATAATCATTCCAGTATCTTTATCATTTGTCAATCTTTTAACATCATTTTCCAACCCAAAAATGTAATATATTCTTGCTTCTTGATTCTTACTCTTGTTCTTGGCTCTTATCACAAACCTTTTTAATGGGTCTAGAAATTCATCATAAGGTACATCTACCAAATGATTTAGGTTTGCACAATTGCATGTTTCTGTGTCGTAGTCGTAAGCAGGACCGTCTTTCCAGGAATTGTTTATAATATAAGATGCGTTTAGATATTGGGCTGCTGCTTTGGCAATGATATCACAGTTTTTACATTCAAAATTAGGCACTACAAAAATATTATTTGTCTTGCCATCATGGATGCTGATTCGTTCCATAGTAAGTATTTAATGTATTCCTGATTGTTTTTTAAAAAAAGAGCATCTGGTCTTGCAGAATATCTTTCAAACTGCAAATGGGCACATACTTCATCAGAGTATCTATTGGTTATAACTGCCATTGGCACCCCGACATGCATCGCTATACTGGCAATTCCACTTGGCACACCCACAAAAAACTTAGCTTCTGATAATAATTCTATAATGGTCCTAATAGGTGTAAAATGGCCTACATCTACTGGATTATAACCTGCTTTTTTGCATTCATGTATAAAAAATTGTTCTTCTTGATGGCTTGGATTCTTAAGATGCGATTCACTATGCCCATCAAATTGATAACAAATGTTTCTTGTCTTGTTTTTCCATGTTTTAATTGTTGGCACTAAATCATGAGTATACATATCTTTCCAAGTTATAAGTCTTTCTTCACTTTGATGTGTATAATTTATTTTAATATCATCCGTAAAGAAATGGCCTTTTGAATCAAAGTATGGCCTTAACATATTTAAATGTTCTATGGTTCTGTGCAAACCTTTAACTTTAATTAAATAATGAGGATTGTCTTCTGAAAGTCTCAAAAGGCAGCTACAATAGGTCCAATAATCACCTAAATTGCCATGTCCACCGGAGCTTCCCCTTTGCATGCCATCTTTACAAATGCCTCCAGCACCATGTAAAAGGAGTGGATCAATGCAGGTAACTATTATAGGGCATCTCTGAAATTTAAGCACAAATTATATTAGCTAGCTGCACCAACAACTTGATCTAATTCTTTGGCAGATTGAGCATATTTTTGGCCAACTTTAGCATAATCTTTGTCAACATGTGGCCCTTTATGCCCTTCCAATTTCTGAACTACTACACAAGGTATGCCAAAATCAGCTTCCCCTCCAGGCATAGAAGTAATTTCATGTTTTACTATAACTTCATTCTCTTTAACATAAGGACTAGCAACCATTAATGCCATGCTACTGTAAATGATTCTGTCTACTGGTACTGAACAGCGTAAAATTAACCCAACAGGCCCACTTCCACCCGTTCCTGCCCAGACATGTGCCGCCTGCCTCTTATCCCCACTTGCGAAACTACTACCGCTTCCTCTGTAATTCATGTCAACATCAGAAAATGTATCGTTAAAACCCGATCCCTGCGGCATTTCAAACATCTGAATTCCAACCCAAGGATTTTTAGCTGGGAAATAAACTTGTGTTCCTACTTCTAATTGCGATGCCTCTATAGGTTGCTTATTGCCAACAGTATAGAAAACTCTGTTAGGTTGTACCCCCATTGATCTATAAAGCAATTTCCTGTTTCCATATATTTGACGATATCTTTGCTTCATCTTGGCCCATTCTTCAGGCTCTTGGATAGCTAATTGGTCAGCTTGTTTGATCGCATTTAACCAATCATTGCCAGAATAAGAACCAGATGATAACTTTCTGAAAATAGCTGTTAATTTATCAGCCAAACCAACACTTGATGTAGGTTCCAAATCATGAGGATGTGTGAATAACTTAAATCCGTGAGATTCTAAAGCACTTCCAATAGCCTTTACTATACCTTTACCAGCAATTGGATAAGCAACACTGATAGTAGCTACTTTTTTATTGTCTTTAGTCCATCCCAATAGCACTACAACGGGCCTTCTTCCACTTTTGAATCTACTGTAACCTATTGCTAAAGCTTGTGCATCTTTCAGATTGGGCATATTTTGAAAACCAACGAATCTTCTTAGATTATAGACTAAATTTGGGTCTTCACCTTCCATTTCCCCTTCATTAGTTTCGTTGCCTTCTATATCTAAATGTACAACAGTCGGGTCTTCTAGAACGTTTTTGACTAATCTAATTTCTAAATCGTTGGCATCTGCTCCTACAGTGGAAACAATAGCTTGCACAATGCTTTTTACCTCTTCTGAAGTAACTTGCTCAAGCATTTTGTTATAGAATTCCAGGAATGTCATTTATATAACCCCTTTTCTTCTATATATGCTGCAACTTCAGGAGGCACAAGGTTATTAATGCTTAATCCTGCTCTTATTTTTTCTCTAATCTCTGTGGCTGAAATACCAGTATTAACTCCATTTAATGGCTTAATGTCTAATTTTAAATTGGGGTTGTTTACAGGTAAAGCATTTCTGTTGGAAAGTATTAAAACTAGTCTTTTTGCTAATTCTGGGGCACTATTCCACAAATGAAAATTAAGCACTTGATCTGTTCCAACTAAAAAAGGCACTTTAACATTTTGATCTGGGTATAACTTTTCTATAGTTTTAATAGTATAATTAGGTTGTGGCATTTTTCCTTCTATATCATTAACCGTGAATCCGTACTTATTTGCAGCTATTCGACACATTGCAACCCTGTCTTCAAAAGGAGCTAAATCTTTTGGGTTCTTTTCAGGAGATTGGGGTGTCGGCACAAGAACAACATTAAATCCATATTGCTTTCTAGTCGATACAGCATTGTTTATATGATCGTTATGGATAGGGTTAAAACTACCAAAATAATAGCATTGGTCTATAACCTTCCCATCCAAATATTGCTCAAAAGTTATAATATCAATATCCTCCAACCCATAAGGTAAGCATTGTCATCTGTAAATCTTAAAACAACCTTGTCACCTTTGTTAATTGTTCCATTTTGCTGATCTGGATGTGCTACCAAAACACCATAAGGAGGTACAAGAAGCTTTTCAGTAAACCAAGTATTATTTTTACCAATTTCCAAAGCTGCTCCACCATTAACATCTGCCTTTTTTGGATGTGGTCTATGGGTTTTACCAGCTTTCATATCTTCTTCGTGTTTTAGGAAGTTTTCTGGCCTAAATTTCATATCTCCTGCCATGACAGCAACTTGTGCTATTTTTCTACCAACAAATTTTTCTGGTAGTGGAATAAAGAGTGTGCCGCCGTCTAATCTGGCTTCTGGGCCTGCATTTGTGCGTATTGGGAATAGTTTTTGGTGGTGTCTAATTTTACCATTTTCCCCTGTAATTTCTTCTACTCTTTCGGCCATATCAGGTTCTTGCTTTTTATAGTAATCCCAATATCTTGAAGGGGTTGTTCTCCACCATTCGCCTTGATCGTCTTGCCTCATATAGCTTTGTAGAACGTGTGGCCTTACTGCAATTAACAAAGCACCTGGATAGATGCCTTTACCTCTATAGCCATATTTTACATCGCTGCCTAGTGCGTCACCCATAGAAGGTTTGGCACCCATTTCGCCCATAGAAGAGTAGATGTATTCATAGACTGTGGCTTGATGTAATTGTTGGAAGTTTGCTGGCAGGAAATAAACATCTATGCCTCTTAGTTCAATTTGGCTTCTTTGGTCATATGGGTCTACTTGAAAGGTTGTTCCATCTGGTTTTCTTGGGTTTGGGCGTATATTTCCGACATTAGTGACTTCGATATAATCAGGGTTTAAATGCCCTCTTTTGTGCCAATCTTTTAGGTTTTCTGTCTCAAAATCGTCACGAACTTCAGCAAATTTCTTGTCGCCGTAGGATATTAATTGACCAGAGTTTTTATCATGTACAGAAACGTCATCATAGGCACCGTAATAAACACGCCATTTAGCACTTTTATCTTCCCAATGCATTAATTGAGGATTTGGTTGTAATCCGTATCTGTGATGTAATTGTATATCTTTTAGGGTTAATTGTTGAAATTCTGGGGGGATATTGAAGATTACTTTCTGTTTAGGGGCTAGACGGAATCCTGATGGCATTCTATAGCTTAAAACAGTATTGGATACTATTTTGGGTGTTGGACCTTGTATATTTGACTCATTAAAGAGTTTTTCTTGTGTAATAAAGTCATTAAATTGCCAGAAGTTCATGATTTATTTATTACGTTTGCAATATAATCCTTTAATTTAAATTTAGGTTTCCATCCTAACATTTTTTTAGTGAATTGTATATCAGCTAAGGTTGTTAGGGCTTCTCCTGGTCGATCTGGTATGAATTCAATGGGTGATTTGAACATTTTGGCGACTTCCAGTATAGAATGATTTTTGCCTGTACCTAGATTGAATACTTCTCCGTTGTAATTGTCTTGACCCATCAAGAGTAAGCCGGAAACTATGTCTTGAACGCTGGTGAAATCCCTGCGCTTACTTCCGTTGCCCGTTACTGTTAGAGGTTTTCCTTCTCTCCATTGTTTTTCGAAAATACCTATTACAGTTGACCACATGCCAGTTTCGATTTGGCGTGGTCCATAGCAATTGCCGCTCCAACAAGATCGATTATTCCTTCTAATATAAATTATATGATTAGGGACGGTAACATCATAAACTTTACCTTTATAATTTTCTTGTTTAACATTTATTTTTTTACTATAAAAGTTTCCAAGATGAGGCATGTTATTTGTTGAAATTGAGAGTTTATAGCAGCTGCTATCATAGCCTGTTGTTACGCTTTTGCCTAATTTAAGACACAATTCAGCAAAATCATCTTTTAGTAATGGAGATTTAGTTGTATATCGTTTGCCATCTTTATGCCCATCTCCTGCCATTAATGCATTAAAAATTCTGCTTAAATATTTTGGAGCTAATTTTTTAATGCATTGTGGTATTATTTTATTTTCTGCTTTTGATTGAGGGAATAACTTTTTTAATTCGTAATACAATTGACAAGACGTAATAATGATTTCTTTACCGTTTTTAGTCAAATATGGATTGAACCCCATTTTTTTAATTAAACAAACAATTCTTTCGTAGTTTTCTTTATTTTTACTTTTATATTGGCTAATGCTTATTCTGTGTTCTTTATTTTTGCCACATATAAAAATGCTTCCTTCAGAGATAAACCATCCTAAAAATTCGCACCAGTCTCCCATTTCGACTATTTTAGCTTTACCCCAAGTTCTTCCGATACAATCTTTATGAGGTTGTATATTTTGCAATGGTTGATCTTCTCCAATCCATTTTGCTCCCGAACACATTAACCTGAATAAATAACCAGTTTTTGCACTTAATATTTCATTTGCTTTTATTAATTGACAATCTCCATTACGTTTTTTAATATACATGTTATGATCTGGAGTGACACGCAGATCGTAACTTTTACTTGAAAAATGCAACAAATCCCCAACATAATCAAAAATTTGCCAAGCAATAGCTTTATGATATTCTATGTTATGTGTTTTTGGATTCAATGTTGCTATTTTATCTTCTATTAATAAATCTTTAAAAAATTTAAATCCACTTTCTGTTAATATTTCCGTTTCATCATCATAGCAATTAAAAAAACGAGCAATGGCTACAGGGACGTTATAAAGTTTGTTATAAAGTCTACAATGGTTTTCCCCCATCCATTTGCAATAAGCGTAAGGGTTTGCCATTAAATCATGATAAGCTGTGCTAGAACCGGCATAAATTAGTCTAGCTTTACAATGTTTGGCTAATTCGCACATTAAGAAGGTTCCAGTGGAATTGGCTGTATATGTCTCAAGCGGGGATTCAAATGATGGTTGAATTCTTGCCAAAGCTGCTAAATGGTAAATGGTGTCAAATTTAGGTAATTTCTTGATTTCTTTTAATGTAAGGTTTTCAACG